>Ga0209794_1002334_pt1 | contig 10400 bp, 11 predicted proteins | sample EBPBio232013_DNA_FD_185869 | JGI IMG/M metagenome (GOLD analysis project Ga0209794, IMG submission 185869) | Wastewater treatment Type I Accumulibacter community from EBPR Bioreactor in Madison, WI, USA - Reactor 1_5/23/2013_ DNA (SPAdes)... | ecosystem: Engineered > Bioreactor > EBPR >... | reverse complement strand
CGCCCAATTAAAACCTTTGCTGATCATTACGCCGGTGGAAGAAGCTGTACGCCAGTCACTGGGCGAAACACTCAACGCTGTTACCCTCTTGAAATGTGATGCGGTGGCCGTTAAAACAGCCGCCCGCAATCCGCAGACCTTGTATGAAATCAACCAGGGAAGAATCATCCAAAAATGGGCATTGCGCGATGCCCCGATAATTCATTAATCATGCGATTTTTTCTACGCCGATTTTTATATGCACTGGCTGTTTTGCTTGGCGTGGTGATTCTCGTGTTTGTATTGTTTCAAGGGTTTGGTGATCCCGCGCGACTGGTAGTAGGACAGCGGGCCGACAAACAAACCCAGGAAAATATCCGGCGCGATCTGCAATTGGATAAACCCAAATGGAAACAATTTCTTTATTACCTCAATGATATTTCGCCCATCGCGCTGCATGCAGAAGAAGAGATCCAGCAGAAAAACCTGAAAGGATTTTTTATCGGCAATGGTTCTCTTAAACTGGCTATTAAACAACCGTATCTGCGTCGCTCGTACCAATCGCGGCGCGATGTGTCGGCCATGATTGCCGACGCCCTGCCGGGCACCATTATTCTTGCCGTCGCCGCCATGCTTTTCGCCACCATCGTTGGCATTTCGATGGGCGTACTGGCCGCCATTCGCAAAGGAAGCTGGCTCGATGGCAGTACCATGTTTGCCAGCATTCTCGGCATTTCAGCGCCCTCGTTTTTTATGGCCATTGCCATCGCCTATCTTTTTGGCTTTGTGTTGCAAGCCTATACGGGATTGCACATGACCGGTTCCTGGTTTGACCTCGACAGCAGCACCGGAAAACCCTACCTCAGTTTGCAAAACCTCTGGTTGCCTGCCATCACCCTCGGCATTCGACCCCTGGCCATCATCGCGCAGTTAACGCGGGCTTCTTTATTGGATACCCTGCAACAAGATTATATCCGCACGGCCCTGGCGAAAGGGTTGCCGCGCCGTACCATCATCTGGAAACACGCTTTGCGCAATGCCCTCAACCCGGTGATCACGGCCATCACCGGCTGGTTTGCCGAACTGTTGGCGGGTGCTTTTTTTGTAGAATACATTTTTGGGTGGAAGGGGATCGGCAAGCTGACGGTCGATGCCCTGGCACAGCTCGACTTCCCCGTGGTGATGGGATCGGTACTGGTATCGGCCTGTTGTTTTGTGCTGGTAAACTTGTTGGCCGATTTGCTTTATGGATGGGTTGATCCGCGCATTAGCGTGTAACCCAACTCAATTAATCACCACCTCATCAATGGCTTTTTCGCCCAGGGCTTCATTGACCCTTTGCACAATATTGTCTTTCTGGAAAATCAGTTCCTGTTTCAAGGGCGCCACAGACGTGGTTACATATAATTTGCGACCATAGATTTTGATACTATCGGTATACCGGGCCACTGTTTTGCCCATGATCTGTTCCCACACATCGGTGATCTGCAATGCCTGCACCGATCCTTTCAACCGGCTTTTCTGTAAAAACTGGCGGATGGCATCGCCCAGCGAGTATTCTCCCATGCGGCAAAGATAACCGAAATGGCAGGCGACCTGACCGGATCGGCTTTTTTCCGTTAATAATTAGTTAGCATGACAACCAAATAATAACATTGCTTGTCTATATGGATGTTAAGGACCCGTTTTTAGATCCAGCCTCAAAAACTGCGTACACACACAGGGCATCTCCTGCAGTCCAGTCCGCTGAAAACTATAGACTTATCATACGATAATTCACCGAAAGCCTTTCCAGGCTTTTATTTATTCGTGCGGGATGCGTGTCGGTCAGGAGCACTTGTCCGTCGTTTTCCACACACACTTCCTGCAACAGGTTTTGCATCCGCCCCTCGTCCAATTTCTCAAAAACATCGTCGAGCAGCAGAATCGGCGCAAACCCCTTATTTACTTTCAATAGATCGAAAGCCGCCATCTTTAAGGCGAATAGCAGGCTTTTCCGTTGCCCCTGCGAAGCCAGTTGTTTAAACAGGCCATCGTCGAGGTAAATGCCCAGGTCATCTCGGTGAATACCCATGGTGGTGCGCTGCGCCAGCCAGTCGCGCTCGCGGCTCTGCTGCAGGAGGGTAGGAAAAGGCGCTTTGTCGAGTCCCGATTCATAGCGCAGTTCCGGCTGGTAGCTTTCGCCCGAAATGGCCTGGTAGCGGTTCACCACCCCCTTGATCAGTTGGGCCAGGTAGTCCTTTCTTTTTTGGTGTACAAAATTGGCCGGCGCGGCCAGTTGTTGATCCAGCACATCCATCAGATCAGGCTGTCGCCGTCCCGTTTCGGCCTGTTGTTTCAGCAGGCTGTTGCGTTGTTGCAACAGCCGGTTATAGGTCATCAGTTGCAACAGGTACTCGTGGTCGATCTGCGAAAACAGCGCGTCCATAAACCGACGGCGTTCTTCGCTGCCGGCGATGATAATCTCCACATCGTCGGGGGCCACCACCACCGCAGGCAATTGCCCGATATGATCGGCCATCCGCTCGCAGAGCGCGCCATTGACCCTGAATTCTTTTTTCCCGCTTTCGCGGATGAGTGCCGTCACTTCATAAGGATCGCCGGATTTGTCAAACTGGGCCGCGAGGCGCATGCCCTGGGCGCCTTTCTGAACCAGTTGGGCATCGCTGCCTGAAAAATAGCCCTTGGTAAAACAGCAGAAATAAATGGCCTCCAGCAGGTTGGTTTTACCCGTTCCATTGCGGCCGGCAATGCCGATGAGTTTGGCGTCGAGGTCCCACGTACCCTGCGCGTAATTCTTGTATTGGAATACCGATATTGACTTGATGCACAACAAAGTGGGTGCAAATTAATTGTTTCCCCTTTTCCCTTATCTTTGCCCGTCTCAAAATGAATCCAGTGGCGACAAAATTTTCAAAGGAAACCTACCTGTACTGGTATGAGCTGATGGTGCTCATCCGGCAGTTTGAATTGAAGGCCGAAGAAAAGTATAAAATGGAAGGTAAGATCCGCGGATTCTTCCACGCCTATGTGGGGCAGGAAGCCATCGCTGCCGGATGTATGACCGCTACCAAACCCGAAGATGCCTTTATTACGGCCTACCGCGACCACGGCCTGGCCCTGGCAAAAGGCATTACCGCCGCCGCCTGTATGGCCGAACTCTATGGCAAGGCAACCGGTTGTGCGAAAGGAAAGGGGGGGAGCATGCACTTTTTTGGTAAAAAAGAGCGCTTTTTCGGCGGACATGGTATTGTCGGTGCCCAGATTGGTACCGGCGCCGGAATCGCATTTGCCGAGAAATACAAAGGAACCGATGCTGTTTGCCTGACTTTTTTTGGCGATGGCGCTGCCCGGCAGGGCATCTTGCATGAAACCTTTAACCTGGCCATGCTTTGGAAATTGCCGGTGATTTTTGTGTGCGAGAACAACAACTATGCGATGGGTACTTCGGTGGCCCGCACCTCCAACGTACATGATATTTACAAGTTGGCCGACGCCTATGAGATGCCGGCTGATTCGATCGATGGCATGAGTGCCGAAGCCGTGCACGAAGCGATGGCCCGCGCGGTAAAACGGGCGCGCGAAGGCGATGGTCCCACCCTGATCGAAATCAAAACCTACCGCTACAAGGGGCATTCTATTTCTGATCCGCAGAAATACCGCACCAAAGAAGAGGTGGAAGAATACAAAATGCGCGACCCGATCGAAATGGTGAAGAAGACCATTCTTGATAATAAGTTTGCGACACCCGAAGAGCTCGACGCCATCAACAAGCGCGTGGATGCTGAAGTGGAGGAGTCGGTGAAATTTGCAGAAGAAAGCCCCTGGCCGAATGAAGATGAGGTATTGAAAGATATTTATGTAGATGCCAATTACCCCTTCATCGTTGATTAATTAATCCATTTTCAAACATGTCTGAGACAAAGAGTACGCACCCCGCACAACCCGTAATGGTAGATGAAGCCGACCGCGTAACCGGTTTTTGGGAAGCCAACAGTAAGAAGATTTTGATCGCATTAACGGCGGTGATCCTGGTGATCGCTGCTTTTTTAGGCTACAAAGAATTCGTTTCTAAACCCGCTATTAAAAAAGCAAACGAAGCACTCTTTCGTGCTGAAGCTTATTTCCGCGAAGATTCGTTGCAGTTGGCCCTGAATGGGGATGCCATCAATCCGGGTTTTGTAAAGATCATCGACAAATACAGCGGCACCGCTGCAGCCAACCTGGCTACATTCTATGCCGGCGCCAGCTACCTGAAACTCGGCGATTACAAAAACGCTGAAAAATACCTGAAAGATTTTTCAACCGACGCCATCCAGATCCAGGCCCGGGCCAAATCATTGCTGGCTGATGCCAAATCGGAATTGGGACAAAAAGAAGAAGCGGCCAAACTCTACCTGGAAGCCGGTCGTCTCTTTGAAAAAGACGATTACAATTCACCCGATTATCTATTCCGCGCCGGTTATCTCTATGAGAGCCTGGGCAAACGCAAGGAAGCCCTCGAAGCATATAAGCTGATCAAGGAGAAATATCCCCGCAGTGAACGCGGTTTCGATATTGATAAGTATTTGGCGCGATTGGGTGACGTCGATTAAGAGACTTGGCTTTTGTGCGGGTTGGTTTCGCACAGAGATTTTTTTTGATTGGTTTTTTTGGAGGTAGGGTTTTTTTGGAGGTTGGTTTTTGTGGTGGTTGAATGGCGTTGCGGTTGTTTGGCGTTGTGGTGTTGGGGTTCTTACGGAGATGGTTTCTCGCGGAGACCACGGAGGAACAGAGATTTTTTATGGATGTATTTTTTTGTTGGTTTTTTGTGGTTGAATGGTGTTGTTGGGTTCTTACGGATATGGTTTCTCGCAGAGACCGCGGCGGAACAGAGATTTTTTTATGGATGTATATTTCTGGTAGGAGCACCATTACTGGTGGCACACGATAGATACGCTATAAATTCAGGATAGATAGCAACAACACATTGGCGCAGCGATACAACTAGTGACTGCAACATATACTGCTAGTAGCAACAACAATTAATGATGGTAGCAACTACTAATGGCAGTAGCAACAACTAATGGTGGTAGCAACACTGAAAAAAGCAGTTTGACAACCACAACAAAAAAATAAAAAAATATCTCTGTTCCTCTGCGGTCTCTGCGAGAAACAACACGCGCTCTTTGTATGAAACGCCAACCCCAGTAATTGAAACTTCAACCTAGTAATTGAAACGCCAACCCAAGCAATAAAATACGCAACCCTACACCTATTGAAACCCATAAAATAACACCGTAAGAACCAAAGCTCCGTAAATACAAAACACCGCGCTCTCCAAATGTCGTCAACGCACACCTCTCCGTTATCTTTCTTCAACGGTATATTGCCCGAAAACACCTGCATTGTGCTGGTGAAAACGGAGTGGAATGCCGAAGTGGTAGATGCGTTGGAAGCCGGTTGCCGGCGGGTGTTGGCGCAGTCGAATATTGAGCATATTGAAACGGTGCTGGTGCCGGGTGCGGTAGAAATTCCTTTTGCTGTGAAAGCATATTGGGAGGCTCACCACGAAAAGGCGGTTTATCCGCATGCATTCATTGCATTGGGTTGTGTGGTACGGGGTGATACACCGCATTTCGAATATGTTTGCCAGGCCGTAACCAATGGTGTGGGCGATCTCAATCTGCAATTACCCGTTCCCGTTATATTTGGGGTGCTCACCGTAAATACGAATGAGCAGGCACAGGAAAGAATCGGTGGCAAACACGGCCACAAAGGCGAAGAAGCGGCTGTAACCGCTTTGAAAATGATTTCACTTCAACTTCAATTCAACCGGTCTTGATTGTTCAGCTTTTCATACCCTGTTTTGTAGATCAGTTGTATCCCGATACGGCGTTCAACATGATCAAGGTGTTGGAGAAACTGGGTTGTACAGTTGATTATGATGTGGAACAAACTTGCTGCGGACAACCCGCTTTCAACGCCGGTTTTTGGGAAGAGAGTAAATCGGTGTGCGAAAAATTTGTGCGGGAAAACAAAGGCGGCGATGCGCCTATTGTAGCACCGTCGGCTTCCTGCACAGGCTTCATCAAGAATTATTATCCCAAACTGTTTGAAAACTCGTCGATGCGCAACGAAGCGCGCGACCTGGGCGCGCGGGCCTATGAGTTTTCAGATTTCCTGGTGAATGTATTGCAGGTCAAAAACTTGGGTGCAAAGCTGCCCATCAAAGCGACTTATCACGACTCTTGTGCGGCACTCCGCGAATGTCGCATCAAAAAAGAGCCGCGCGCGCTGCTTGAAGCAGTCGAAGGACTCGAACTAGTTGAAATGAACGATGTGGAAACCTGCTGTGGTTTCGGTGGTACCTTCGCCATCAAGTACGAAGCCATCTCCATCAATATGGGCGAACAAAAAGTGCAGAATGCCCTGGCCACCGGTGCCGAGGCGATCATCTCCACTGATCTTTCCTGCCTGATGCACCTGGAAGGCTATATTCGCAAAAACAACCTGCCCATCAAGACCTTGCACATTGCTGATGTACTCGCGAGTGGTTGGTAATGGAAAGCTGCGGTAAATAGCAATTGACGGCTGCGGTAAATGGTAATTGAAAGCTGTGGTAAATAGTAATTGAAAGCTGCCGGCGGGAAGCAACGGCATTCTTTTCCTAATTTAACTATACACATCATAATTTAGCAATACATAATTCACCATACACAATTCACCATACAATTTATCTACTATGGCATACTGGCTCGTGAAATCGGAACCGGATGTGTATTCCTGGAACCAACTGCTGGCGGATAGGTCAACCTCGTGGACGGGCGTGCGTAATTATGCCGCGCGTCTTCTTTTGCGCGCCATGAAAAAAGGCGACCAGGTGCTTTACTACCACAGCAACCAGGGCACAGAGATAGTGGGCATCGCGGAGGTAGCAAAAGAAGCGTATCCCGATCAAACCTTCGACGGTGATACCTGGTCAACGGTCGATATCAAAGCGGTTCGTACACTGAAAAAGCCGGTGACATTGGCTGTGGTGAAAGAAGAACCGACATTAAAAGAAATGGCCCTGGTGCGATTGGGGCGATTGAGTGTGCAACCAGTCACAGACAAAGAATGGAAGAAAATTATGCAACTGGCGGGCGAAAAAAAATAACATGGCGAAGAAACGGCTGGTGGTGTTAACAGGCGCCGGTATCAGCGCCGAGAGCGGCTTGAAAACTTTTCGCGACAGCGATGGTCTGTGGGAAGGCTATCAAATTGAAGACGTAGCTACACCGCGTGCCTGGGCTAAAAACCCGGAACGGGTGCTGCGCTTTTACAATGAACGCCGCCAATCAGTACAAGCAGCCCAACCAAATGCAGCACATCGCCTATTGGCCGAACTGGAAGCCGATTTTGATACTGTTGTCATCACCCAAAATATCGACGACCTCCATGAGCGCGGTGGCTCCACCCATATTCTGCATTTGCATGGCGAAATCCTGTCGCGCAAGAGCGATCGAAACGACAACATCCGATCACGCATTGAAACGGATATGTGCTTAGGCGATTTGGCGCCCGATGGCGGGCGTTGGCGACCCGATATCGTTTGGTTTGAAGAACCGGTGCCGAAAATCGGGGAAGCAGTACAGTGGGTGCAAAAGGCAGATCTTTTTTTGGTGGTGGGCACGTCGTTGCAAGTGTATCCTGCCGCCGGACTGATTGATTATGTACCGGCCAACACGCCGATTTTTTTGGTTGATCGAAAAATGCCAGCCGTAACTGGTAACATCACTGCCATTGTAAAACCAGCAACGGAGGGAATGGCAGCGCTAGCCAAGTTGCTGCGAGAAAAATATGCTACAGCGAAATGATTTTAGAACGGCGAAAAGATTGCATAGCACTGTATTAAGATTACATAGCGCTGTATATGGTAAGGGCCAGTCGATATCTAGCCGCTGATCGAGATTTTAAACAATCACTAACAAACCAATTGCCGCCATTGGCTTCTATTTGCAGCATGAAATTCACCGGAACTGTTGTACTGCTTTTAGTATTGCAAGTAGTACAAGCGCAATGGTCGCCGCCCTTGCAATTGTTAAAAACAGCGTTGCAGGAAAAAAACTACAGCGACAGTAGCCAAAGAAACCCGCTGTATAGTAAAACTGGTTTCAACTATTTGCAACCCTTGTACAAACCGGTGCTAACATTGCCGATGGATGGTCGCAAACATGCCAATCTTGATTTTGCTTCAGCCGCCATTGCTTTTTGTTTTGCGGGCGATTATGCAACGGCAACTAAACTATCGACCGATTATTTCGACTCCCTTCCCGCCGTGGCCTACCACGATATTGATCAGTATATTGATACCATGCGCGGCGTTAGGCTTGTATCAGCCCGCGAACAAATACTGCAAAGAGCCGCCGCCAACAAAGTGGTAATGATCAACGAATCGGCTGGCAATGCGCAACAGAAAGCATTTTCACTTTCCTTACTCGAGCCACTTCATCGATTGAATTATAAATACCTGGCGATGGAATCGCTCAATAGTCGCGCTGACCGCAATACGACCAGCGTCGACTTGCGAACCGGCTATTTCTGTGCCGATCCGGTAACCGGTGAACTGATCCGCAAAGCGTTGGCATTGGGATTTGTATTGATACCGTATGAAGACAGTAGCCGGCATGCAGGTTCAGGCCGCGATGCCATACAGGCGGCCACCCTGGCCAACCTGTTCAAATACGATACGGCCGCCAAGTTGCTTGTCATCGCCAGCGGCGCGCATAATAGTGAAAAGAGGGTAGGGCAGGAGTACACGCCGATGGCTGTTTTTTTCAAACGATTTACGAATATCGATCCGTTGACAATCGATCAAACGGAAATGGGCGAGGGCGCCAGCTTTGAATATGCCCGTTATTTTTACCAACGCTGGCTATCAAAGAACAAGATTGATTCAGCCATGCTGGCAACGGTAGCTGGCAAGCCCGTCAGTTTGCTCGACAATGACCAGTATGATTTGCAGGTGATTCATCCACCATCGGCCTGGAAGAACCGCCGGCCAACCTGGCTCAGTTTTAACGGCACGCGACGCAGCTATGCGGTAAAGCCCACCGAGAAAAAATTGTTTTTTGTACAGGCGTATTATTTAATAGAAACGAAGGAAAAAAACAGGCAGGTGCTGGTGCCGGCCGACCAAACCTATGTGACCGATGAAGATGGTTACTATTGGCTTTTTCTGTATCCCGGAAAATACAACCTGGTGATGCGCGATACCGAGTACAACTTACTGTCGGAAAAGGAAGTGGACATTAACTAGAAGAACGGAATTTCAATTCACACTACTCGGCAAGAATAATCTCCCCCAGGTCGCTGGTTTGTTCATCTGTCAATTTGATTTGCTGAAATACCTGGTCTTTAAAAGGAGCGATGGCATCGATGCGTATGCCGTATTCGCCGGGCCGCACCGAAATCTTAAATTTACTGCCCATTCTTTTCACCGGCAGGGTATCACCGTTTTGAATAAGCCAGGCTTTGCGGAATGCTTTCACCGGGTGAACTTCGCCTGCTATGGCGCAGACGGCTCTTTTTTTGGCCGCTTCAAGTAGTACGACAGCCATTACGGTGCCCAACAGCACCCATGCTGATTTGTTCATAAAATCCCTTTTGTGTGTATCGGCTTCGGGTTTGGGCTATAGTACCCAATTGCCATGCCAAAGCATGGAAAGGGAAGGAGTGGTATTAGTGAATCGGATCGCTGCTCCTGAATCCGTTCACTGAAATAATCCGGGTTTGTACGGCAACCGCTTTGTCTGATGCAGGCGCGTCGGCCGTTTGTGAAGCACCTGCTTGCAGGTAGCCAAAATGAATGGTTTCAACGTCTAGAATGGCTTTGTCTTTGGCGAGATAATCCACCTGAACAATGATATCGCGCAAAACAGTGGTGCCTTTGTTGGCGATGGTTAGCTGCAGATCGTTGACACCACCAAAAAAACCGTCGCCATACTCATTCGTACGAAGGGTCAGGTCTTTTTTCAATACCGCAAATTCCAGGGGTGTTACCACAATCATATTGCTGGCGGCCGGTGTATTGGCGGTATAGCTGACAATAGTATTGGCATTGGCTGTGCTGTCGGCAGTAGTTCGAGTAGCACTGTGGTAAGTACTGAAAAAATAAATGCCGCCAACAAGCGCCGCCAATACAAGTCCACCGCCGATATAGGGCTTCATCGACTTACGGTGTGGCTTTGGCCAGTCGATATGCAGCTTTTCGGCCACGGGTGCCATGGCCACCGTTTGCGCGATCACCGCAGAAAAAGCAGGGCTTTCCGGTAAGATGATCGACACTGCTTTTTTATGTGTCTTATTTTCCCCGTTTTTGCGGATCGGTTCCACAGCTTTGGGGGTAGTAGCCACAGGCGCGTGAAATTGCTGGTAAAAATCGTCGGTAACAGCCGGCG
>Ga0209794_1002333_pt1 | contig 10409 bp, 10 predicted proteins | sample EBPBio232013_DNA_FD_185869 | JGI IMG/M metagenome (GOLD analysis project Ga0209794, IMG submission 185869) | Wastewater treatment Type I Accumulibacter community from EBPR Bioreactor in Madison, WI, USA - Reactor 1_5/23/2013_ DNA (SPAdes)... | ecosystem: Engineered > Bioreactor > EBPR >... | reverse complement strand
GCGCGGAGCAACAGGTAAGCCAGCACAAACTTGATGGCCAGAAGCGCCATGGTGCCGCCCATCACCAGCCCGGCGTTGGCCATGACGGCCTTGGCGTCGATACCCATGCCCACGCTCATGAAGAACAGGCCCAGCAGGAGCGAGCGGAACGGTTCGATGTCTGCTTCGAGCTGGTGACGGAAATTGCTCTCGGACAGCAGCAGACCCGCGACAAAAGCGCCGAGCGCCGCCGAAAGCCCGACCCGGTGCATCAGCTCTGCCGCGCCCAGCACCACCAGCAAGGCGGCGGCTGTCATCACTTCACGCGCATCGGCTTTTGCCAGCAGGCGGAAGAACGGGTTCAGCAGATAGCGCCCCGCCACCACCAGCGCGACAAAGGCCCCGATTGCGGTGAAGATTTCGGGCAGGTGGCGCGAGACCTCCTGCGCGCCCGGCGCGGTGATCCGCCCCGCCATCAGCGGCAGGATCGCGATGACCGGCACGGTCGCGATGTCCTGAAACAACAGCACCGCAAAGCTCTTCTGCCCATAAGTCGAGGCCATGGCGCCGCGCTCTTCCAGCACCTGCAAGGCAATGGCGGTGGCGGAGAGCGCAAAGGCGAAGCTGGTTGCATAAAGCCCGATGCCGGAAAGGCCGCCGAACGCGAGCAGTGCCGTCAGCGCGATGAGCATCAGCACCAGATGCCCCAGCCCCAGACCGATAATGTCTCTGCGCATCGAGAGGAGCTTGGAGGGCTTCAGCTCCAGCCCGATGACGAACAGGAACATCACGATGCCAATTTCGGCCACCGTGCGCAGCAATTCCGGCTCACGGAAAAAACCGAGGCCGGAAGGGCCGATCACCAGCCCCGCCAACAAATACCCCAGCACGGCAGAAAGGCCCGCAAAGCGCAGCAGCGGAACGCCAATGACCACGGCACCGAGAAAAACGAGCGTGGCGAGCGCTGCGCTGAGCGTTGTGGCTTCCTGCATGGCTTATCCGTGGCTGGGGGAAACGGCGGGGCGAGTCGGCGGGCGAGTGATTGTTACACATCTAGGCAAGATGGGCGGAATTGCGATATGCGCGCCGCAAGTCTAAAGTTTTTTGCCCCGCAACACAGGGGCGAGAAAGGACCAAACCGCCCCCATGGACAAGCTTATCGCCCCGGCCCAATCGCTCGCGTTTTCCGCCAGTTATATCGCGGTTTTGATCCTGCTGGGCGTGATCCTGACCTTCCGGGTGGTTTTCGTGCGGCGCAGCGCCCGCATCAGCCTCGGGGATGGCGATAACACTGAGTTGCGCAAGCGCATCCGCGCGCATGGGAATTTTGCCGAACAGGCGCCCTGGATCGCTTTGGCGCTCATTGTGCTGCCGTTTCTCGGAGCGCGCGAGTGGATGGTGCATCTGGTGGGGGTGACCGGCGTGACCGGACGCATCCTGCACGCGATTGCCGTCTCCAAGGGGGATTCGCTCCTGAAGTACCGCGTCATGGGTATGGTGCTGACCACCGGCGCCTTGGTGCTGGGCGCGCTTTTGCTGCTCGTTTGTGCGTGGCGCTGATGCCGATTGACCTTTGCGCCCTGCATATTGCGTTGATCGAAGCTGTCGAGGCGGCGGGGAAACTCGCACTGCGCGATTATGTGCGGGGTGGACCGACGCGGGCGCGGGTCAACTGGAAGGACGGCGGCTCGCCCGTCACCTCCGCGGACATCGCGGTGGATGCCTTTCTGGAAGAAAAACTCGCCCCGCACTTTGCCTTCGCGTGGCACTCGGAAGAGCGGCCCGAAAGCTGGCGGGGTGCAAAAGCGCAACCCCTCGCCTTCGTGATCGACCCGATTGACGGCACGCGCGATTTCGCCAACGGCGGGGTGGACTGGTGCGTGGTGGTGGGCGTGTTGCGCGCGGGAAAGCCCATCGCCGGGGCCGTCCACATGCCGGCCCGAGGCGAAACCTTTTCTGCGTTTGAGGGTGGTGGCGCTTGGCGCAATGGCGCCCGCATCTCGCCCCTGCCTGCCCCGCGCGGGCCGCTCAGGGCCAATGGTCCGCGCCCGGCAACCGAAGCCATGCGCGCAAGGCTCGGCGTGGCGCTCACCCATATCGGCTCGACCCCCGCGCTGGCGCATCGCCTTCTTGTGCCGCTCAAAGGTGAGGCCGATCTCGCACTCGCACGGGCGGGCGGGCATGACTGGGATCTGGTGGCCTCCTGCGCGATTGCGGCGGAGGCGGGAGCAACCGTGCTCACGATTTCAGGCGAATGCCCGGTTTTTGGGCTTTTTGGCGAGGAGCACCCGCCTCTGATGGCGGGGCCTGTCATTCTTTTTGATAAGTCGGGGGCTTTCGACTTGACGGGAAGGGCATGATTGGGGATCGAAACCGCGCGCGTTCCATGATGCGCCGCGCCGGTCCAACGCAGGAACGGCGATTTTTCGCAAGAATTGCGACAAACACTTTCATCACACCGCCTTATGGGGCAAGGCAGGACACAATGGGTACCGAATCGGACAAGCAGCTTCTTCATCTCGTCTTCGGCGGCGAACTCGAAGACATCGACGGCACGACGTTCCGTGATCTGTCGTCGCTCGACATCGTCGGCATTTTCCCGGACTACCAGAGCGCGCATGCGGCCTGGAAGGCCAAGGCGCAGCAAACGGTGGACAATGCGCAGATGCGCTATTTCGTCGTGCATATGCATCGCCTGCTTGAGCCCGACGACAAGCACTGAGGTACACGCTTCTTGCTCAAGGATATCGGTCGTTCCCGGCGCGTGCAGCACGCCCTCGGCGCGCTTTTCGCCGGATACGTCAATCTGGTGAAGGCGACGGGCCGCATCGATATTCTGGGCGAGGAAGGCTACGCGGTGCTGGATGACAACCAGCCCACCATCCTCACCTTCTGGCACGGCCAGCACTTCATGCAGACCTTCGTGCGGCGGCCCGATGACCGCTGCTCGGTGATGATCTCCCGCTCGGGCGATGGCGAAATCAACGCCCATGCGGCCCGTTTGCTGGGCATGGGCGTGGTGCGTGGCTCCGGCGCGCAGCGGCCCGATCAGGTCTCCAAGCGCGGCGGCATTCAGGCCCTGCGCGCGCTGATCTCCAAACTCGAAGACGGCGAGCATGTTGCCCTCACCGCCGATGTGCCGAAAATCTCGCGCGTGGCCGGCGAGGGGATTATCTCGCTGGCGCAGATCTCAGGTCGCCCCATCGTTCCGGTGGGGGTGGTGGCCTCGCGTCGAATCGACTTTTCCAGCTGGGATGCCTCCAGCATCGGTCTGCCCTTCTCGCGCCTCGCGATCGTTTTCGGTCGTGCTATCGCTATCCCGCGTGAGGCCCATGCACAGGAAAAAGAGGCTTTGCGCGTTGAATTGCAAAGCGAACTCGACCGCATCTATGCGCTTGGCTATGCTCACTTCGGTCAGGAAGATCCCGGAGCGAACCGTCAGAGCATGATCGAGGCACGAGCCCGCCAGGCTGCCAAAGCCCTTGCTGCCGACCCGCAGGCCGGGACCGCCGGGGCGTAAGGCATCATGTCTGCCGTTGCCTCGCCGCGCTGGCCTTTGCCGCTCGCGCTTTACGCCTTCACAGGACGCATCGCCGGGCCGGCGCTGGGCTATTATCTGCGTCGGCGCATGGCGCGCGGCAAGGAAGACCCGGCCCGCCTGCCCGAGCGCTGGGGCATCGCCGCCATCGCGCGCCCCGCCGGCAAACTTGTGTGGGTGCATGGGGCCAGTGTCGGCGAGATGCTTTCGGTGCTGCCGCTGATCGAGCGCCTCTGCCAGCAGGGTGTGCGCGTTCTTCTGACCACCGGCACCCTCACGTCGGCGGAACTTGCCGCGAAACGCTTGCCCAAGGGCGCGATCCACCAGTTTGTGCCGCTCGATGTGCCGCAGGCCGCCACCCGTTTTTTCGACCATTGGAAGCCCGATCTCGCCCTGTTCGTGGAGAGCGAATTCTGGCCCAACCTGATGCGGGAAGCCTTTGCGCGCCGTGTGCCTTTAGGGTTGGTCAACGGACGCATGTCAGAACGCTCGTTCGCGCGCTGGCAATCGCGCCGCTCGCTGGCCGAAGCGCTGCTGGCTCCGCTGGATTTCGCGTTGGCGCAAAGCCCCGGCGATGCGCAACGCCTTGCCGCGCTGGGGGCTCCGGCGCTCTTCGGCGGGAACCTGAAATTCGATGCCAAGGCGCTGCCGGTGGATCACAAGCAGCGTGCCGCGCTGGCTGCCGCCATCGGGCCCCGCCCCATCCTGCTTGCCGCCTCCACCCATCCGGGCGAGGAAGCGCAGATCCTGACCGCCGCCGCCATGCTGCGCAACAAGGAGCCGGAGCTGCTCACCATCATCGTGCCGCGCCACCCCGAACGGGGCGACGAGATTGCGGCGCTTTCCGCCTCCGGCGGGATGATGGCGTTGCAACGCTCCAAGGGCGATGTGCCGGATGATCTGACCCCGCTCTATATCGCCGATACGCTGGGCGAGCTGGGTCTGTTTTATTCGCTCGCCAGCGTCGCCTTCATCGGCGGCTCGCTGGTCGATGTCGGCGGGCATAACCCCATCGAGCCGGCCCGTCTCGGCACCCCGATCCTGACCGGGCCGGATGTGAAAAACTTTGCCGATATCTATGCCGAGTTCATCGCGCGGGGGGCGGCCCTCGAGGTTGCCGATGCCAAGGCGCTGGCGGAGGTTGCCGCGCGCCTGATGCGCGATGGCGCGGCGCGTGCCGCGCTGGCGGAAAACGCTCGTACGGTCGCCGAAGAAAACGCTGGCGCCATTGATACCGCGTTGGAAGCCGTGTTGACGCGGCTCGGCGGAGCAGCATGAAAACCCCCGATTTCTGGCGGCGGGGAAGGGGCGGGTTTCTCGCATGCCTGCTCGTTCCCTTCGGGTGGATTTATGGAACCCTGACGCTGGCACGCATGCGCAAGCCCGGCTGGCGTGCGCTCATCCCTGTGATCGCGATTGGCAATGCCACCGCAGGCGGTGCGGGCAAAACCCCCACCGCCATCGCGCTGGCCAAGGCGCTTCAGGCACGCGGCGCAACGCCTTTTGTCGTCACACGCGGCTATGGTGGATTGATGCCCGGCCCGGTGCTCGTGGAACGCCAGAGCGCGGCGGAAGTGGGCGATGAGGCGCTGCTTCTGGCGCGGGCGGCCCCCACGATTGTGGCGCGCGACAGGGCGGCAGGCGCGCGCCTTGCCGTCACGCTCGGCGCGGATTGCCTATTGCTGGATGATGCCTTGCAGAACCCGACGCTCACCAAGGATTTCACGCTCTGCGTGGTTGATGGCGTCGGCGGCTTCGGCAATGGCCATGTGCTGCCCGCCGGCCCCTTGCGCGCGCCGCTGGTCGCCCAAGAGCCCTTCATCACCGCTTATCTCGTGGTGGGCGAGCCGCACGCGGGCCTGCTCGAAAGCCTTGGCCAACGTCTGCCGGTGCATCACGGCGTGCTGGTCGCACCCCCCTCCAGCGAGAGCCTGCGCGGGTGCGCCGTGATCGGGTTTTGCGGGCTGGGCCTGCCGGAGAAATTTGAGGCCAGCCTGAAAGCGACGGGAGCCAGTGTTCACGCGCTGCATCGCTTTGCCGACCACCACCCCTATACCGAGGCGGAAGCGGCGGCCTTGCTGGCTGAGGCCGAGGCAGCCGGAGCGCAGCTTGTCACCACCGCCAAGGACCATGTGCGCCTCGCAGGCAGCCCTATGCTCGACCGGCTGGCGCGGCACAGCGTCGTTCTTGACGTGGAAATGCAGCTGCCGGAGGCGCTGATCACGCAGGTGGCCGAGATCAGCCTTTCGCACCGGTGACGCGCAGCATCACGGCTTCCGGCCCGGCATAAGCCTCCTGAAGCTCCGCGCTCCAATACTTGAGCTGGTCCAGCGGGATCACCGCATCCGTCACCGCGCAGCGCACGAAGGTGCCCTTGCGCATCACCTCGTAATCGGCAGCGCCGTAATGCAGCTTGGCTTCGGTTCCGAGGGCGGGGGAGGAAAACGGCATCTTCATGGGCTTTTCGCATAGAGGGCTGGTGCGCGCATTTCAACCGTCAAGCGCGGGGTTCAGAACAAGCTCCCCTGTCCACCGCCCGGCGGCTTGGGCTTTGATGGGCGCGGGGCCGGGGCGGGCGGGGGCGCTTCTCCACTCGTCGCCAGCGGGATGCGGCCATCCGCGAATTCGATGGTAACCGGTACATCGGGCTTCAGGGTCGCAGCCTTGCTGATAATCTCCTCGCCCTGCCGGACCACCGCATAGCCGCGCGCCAGCACACGCTTGTAGGAGAGCGAATCAAGCAGCTTCGCCGCGCCCTGCCATTGCTGGCGATGGCGCTTCATGCGCGTTTCCATGGCGAGACGCAGGCGTTTTTCGAAGCCCGTGACCTCGCCCCTGCGGCGCTGGGTATCGCGCTTTTCAAGTGCGACGCGTCCTTCCATGGCGCGCTTGAGGCGATGCGCGAGTGGCTGGAGCGCCTGCCGCCCCAGACGCAGACGCAGATCCTTGAGCAGCGGCAGGCGCGCACCGAGTTGATTCAGCTTTTCGCGCTGGCGGGCGAGGCGCGCTTCCGGCGTTTGCGCGCCGAGCTTGCGCGCCAGAGTCGCCAGATTTCGATGTTGCGCATCGAGCCTCGCGCGCATCAGGCTCTGGGTGCGCATCGCCGCGCGGTCGAGCCGCTGGCGCGGGGCTTCCAGCGCGCGCTCCGGCGGCGGCAAGGCTCGGGTGAGCGCGGCGAGATCGCGGCGGCGGCGCTCGGCCAGACGCAGGCTCGCCGAGGTGAGCCGCGCCGCGCGCTGGCGGATGTCCGCCAGGAGTTCGGCCCTCACCGGCACCGCCATTTCGGCCGCCGCCGTGGGTGTGGGGGCGCGCATATCCGAGACGTAATCGATCAGCGTGGTATCCGTCTCATGGCCCACGGCGGAAATGAGCGGGATCGAACATTCCGCCACGGCGCGCAGCACGATTTCCTCGTTGAAGGACCAGAGATCCTCCACCGAGCCGCCGCCGCGCGCGACGATCAGCACATCGGGGCGGGGAAGATCATCATCGGCACCGATGGCGTCAAAACCCCGGATCGCGGCGGCGACCTCCTCCGCGCTGCCCTCGCCCTGCACGCGCACCGGCCAGAGCAGCACCTGACGCGGAAAACGATCTGCCAGACGATGGAGAATATCGCGGATCACCGCGCCGGTCGGCGAGGTGACGATGCCGATCACCTCCGGCAAAAACGGCAGGCGCTTCTTGCGGGCGGGGTCGAACAGCCCCTCGGCGGCAAGGCGCTTGCGGCGCTCTTCCAGCTGGGCGAGGAGCGCGCCGACACCGGCGGGCTCCATCGCCTCCACCACGATCTGGTAGCTCGATTTGCCGGGAAAGGTGGTGATTCGCCCCGTCGCCACCACTTCCAGCCCGTCTTCCGGGCGGAATTTGATGCGTGAGAAAACACCCTTCCAGATCACCGCATCGATCTTGGCACCGGCGTCCTTGATCGAGAAATAGACATGGCCCGAGGAATGCGGCCCACGATAACCCGAAAGCTCGCCGCGCAGCCGCACATGGCCAAAGGCATCCTCCACCGTGCGCTTGAGCGCGCCGGAGAGTTCAGAGACCGAGAGTTCAGGCGTGTTGGAAACCGCATCAACCATTGCGGCAACTCTAGTGATTGACGAAACGGGATGCTACAGCCAGCGCGGGTTTTAGACAGGAGCATCGGCATGAAAGTTCTTCTTATCGGCAGCGGCGGACGCGAACACGCTCTCGCGCTGAAGATTGCCCAAAGCCCCTTGTGCGAAGCGTTGTTCATCGCGCCCGGCAACCCCGGCACGGCGAAACTCGGCACCAACACCCTGCTCAACATTGCCGATCATGCCGGCGTTGCCCAATTCTGCCGCGACAAGGGCATCAGCCTTGTCGTCGTCGGGCCGGAGGCGCCGCTGGTGGCGGGCATCGCGGATGATCTCGCCAAAGAGGGGATCGCCGTTTTCGGCCCCTCGAAAGCCGCTGCCCAGCTGGAAGGCTCGAAGGATTTCACCAAGCAGCTTTGCGATGACGCCAAGGTGCCGACCGCCGCTTACGCCACCTTCACCGCGCTGGATAAGGCGATTGCCTATGTGCGCGAAAAGGGCGCGCCGATCGTCGTGAAATACGATGGCCTGATGGCGGGCAAGGGCGTCACCGTGGCGAGCACTGTGGCCGAGGCGGAAGCGGCGCTGAACGCGCTCTACGCCAGCGAGAAAAATGCCACCGTGGTGATCGAGGAATGCCTGATGGGTGAGGAGGCGAGCCTCTTCTGCCTCGTGGATGGTGAAACGGTTATCCTTTTCGGCTCCGCGCAAGACCACAAGCGCGTTTTCGACAATGATGAAGGCCCCAACACCGGCGGCATGGGTGCCTATTCCCCCGCCCCGGTGGTGACCGCAGAGGTGGAGCGCCGTGCGCTGGAAGAAATCGTCATCCCCTCGATGAAGGAGATGGCCAAGCGCGGCACGCCCTATCGCGGGGTAATCTTCGCCGGGCTGATGATCGATGATGCGGGCGCGCCCAAGCTCATTGAATACAACTGCCGCTTCGGCGACCCGGAATGTCAGGCGCTGATGCTGCGACTGGAGAGCGACCTTTTGGCGCTGCTGAACGCCACCGCACGCGGGGCGCTCGCGGGGCAGACCATCACCCTTAAACCGGTGAGCGCGGTGGGCGTCGTGATGGCCTCCAAGGGCTATCCCGGTGATTTCGAGAAGGGCAGCGTCATTCGTGGGCTTGATGCTGCAGGCAGCATCGAGGGCGTCACCGTCATCCATGCCGGCACACGGGCCGATGGCGAGAAAATCCTTGCAAACGGCGGGCGCGTGCTCACCATCTGCGGCGTTGGTCGCGATCTCTTCGAAGCGCGTGAGCGCGCTTACAAGGGGGTGGCCGCTGTGGACTGGCCCGAAGGGTTCACCCGCTCGGATATCGGCGCAAAGGGCGTGGCTCGCCTGAAAGCGTAACAAGACACGTTCAGGAGACGGACATGCGTGATCTGGCTGACCTCTTCCCCGGCTTTGCGGCCAAATACATCGATGGGGAGGCCGGCACGATCTTCGCCCGCGTGGGCGGCGAGGCCAATGACCGCGAGCCGATCGTGCTGCTGCACGGTTTTCCGCAAACGCATGTGATGTGGCACCATATCGCGCCGGAGCTGGCGAAAACCCGTCAGGTCATCGCCATGGACCTGCGCGGCTATGGCTGGTCGAGCGCACCGCGCTCGGATGCACGTCACGAGACCTATTCCAAGCGCGCCATGGCGCTGGATGTCATCAAGGTGATCGAGTCGGTCGGGGCGGTGCGGGCCGATGTGGTGGGGCATGATCGCGGTGCGCGCGTGGCCTATCGTCTCGCGATGGAGCATCCGGGCCGGGTGAGCCGCCTTGCGCTGCTCGATATCATCCCCACCATCGCCATGTGGGAGCGCATGGACGCCAAGCGCGCCATGCAGGTTTATCATTGGTCCTTCCTCGCCCAGCCGGAGCCGATGCCCGAGACCATGATCTCGAAAGCTCCGACCGAATGGCTGGAACATACGCTCGCCAGCTGGACGCGCGACAAGGACCTCTCTGCTTTCGGCCGCGACGCGCTCGCGCATTACCGCGCCTTCTTCAACGATCCCTCGCGCATCCACGCGACCTGCGAGGATTATCGCGCCGGTGCCACGCGCGATGCCGAAGCCGACGAGGAGGCCCGCGCCAAGGGGCTCAAGATTACCTGCCCCACCCTTATCCTCTGGGGCGAAGCGGGCATTCCTGCGGCGGGTTCGACCCCGCTTGACGCCTGGAAGGAATTCGCACCTGACGCGGAAGGTTACGGCATCGACGCCGGGCATTTTCTGGCCGAGGAAAACGCGCCCGCTACGCTTGAGGCGCTGCAAGAGTTTCTGGCCTGAGCATGAGCGCGCCGCGCATTGGTCTGGTGCTCGGCTCGGGCGGGGCACGTGGGCTTGCCCATATCGTCGTTCTGGAGACGCTGGAGCGGCTGAAAATCCGGCCCGTTGAGATTGCCGGAGCCTCCATCGGCGCCATCCTCGGCGCAGCTTACGCGAGCGGCATCTCCGCCAAGACGCTGCGCGCGCATGTGCTGCGCGATTACAAGAACCCTACCGAGGTGATGACGCGGCTTTTCGCGGCAAGGGTCGGCAAGATCACTGATCTGTGGCGCGGCACCGGCAACCCGGTGCTGGTCGATGCGGAGATGCTGCTGGATCGCTTTTTGCCCAAGCCCCTGCCGGAGCACTTCCAGGACCTTGAAATCCCGCTCTCGGTTGTCGCTGCGGACTTGCACCGGCTTGATCGCGTGGTGTTTTCATCCGGGCCGCTCAAGCCTGCGGTAGCGGCCTCCATGGCGATTCCGGCACTGGTGAAACCCGTGCATATCGGGGCGCGCGTATTGGTGGATGGCGGCGCGGTGGACCCGCTCCCCG
>Ga0209794_1002329_pt1 | contig 10431 bp, 6 predicted proteins | sample EBPBio232013_DNA_FD_185869 | JGI IMG/M metagenome (GOLD analysis project Ga0209794, IMG submission 185869) | Wastewater treatment Type I Accumulibacter community from EBPR Bioreactor in Madison, WI, USA - Reactor 1_5/23/2013_ DNA (SPAdes)... | ecosystem: Engineered > Bioreactor > EBPR >... | reverse complement strand
GAGTTTGATCTGCCCCTTCTGGATAAAAACGCACGTGCCCATGTGTGTGATCTGCGCGTACATACCCGCGATAGTCTCTTAAAACACTGGAAAGGCCTTTATGGAAAGAACCCTGACAAAACATTTTTGATCAGCACCAACTCCAAGGCCGAAACCACCCTTTTAAACCAGGAACTGCGGGCCCATTTGCGCGCTATCAAAGTGCTCTCTGGCAAGGAGGTGTTGCTCACTACCGAGGTGACCCAGGAGGACTCTCTGCGTAAGACACATGCGCAGTACGTGAAACGCTCCTTCGCCAAGGGGGACCGCCTTCTCTTTTTGAAGGCGGATAAGGGGCTCGGCGTTTCCAACGGCGATCTTGGTGTTCTTCTCAAGGTCAGCGAGAAGAACGTGACCGTGCGCCTTGATAGTGGTAAGGAAGTGTCCTTCTCGCCGGCCCTTTATAAAAACTTCGACCATGGCTGGGCCATCAATATCTACAAAACCCAGGGACTCACGGTGGACTATCACTTTGTGCTGGGCAGCCTCCAGGATTATCAGAATCTGAGCTACGTCGGCATGACCAGACATCGCAAGGATATCTTTGTATATGGCAGCGCCCTAGAGTTCTGGCGCCCTGAGGTGCTCCTTGAGACCTTAAGCAAATCCCGCCAGAAGTTGACCGCCCTCGATTACGGCGAAGAAGGGGATGTGGCACTCACCCAAAACATGCCCATGTCCCAGGCACGTCTGCGCGCCTCGGACGTGATGCGCTCTGGTCTTTACGCCTTCAAGCAAGGAGTGGAAGACGTGGGCGTGCGGTATTTTGGGATGATTCCCAAGGCACAAGACTTTTTTGTTCCCCAGGGCGCTTTGGCCGAACACGAGCGCGCTAAAGAACTTACTATGTTCGCCCAGCTCGAAAACGCCCTTGCGTCTCACCCATCTCAGGGCGCGCCCTCTCTTCTTCAAAACCCTTCACAGCAAAGGAGTCTCACCATGACGAGCGTTCCACCTTCCCTTGACGCCGCCTCCGCGTCCCAAGGGGCAAACGCCCCAGACGAGAACACGCCCCTTCAAGGGGACGTGACCACGGCGCCGCGCGGTGCCCTTGAGAACTTCAAAAAGAATCTCACGGCCCTGCTGCGCGGGCGAGTGCGTGATACCCATCACGAAAGCCCCTCCCAAAAGATCACAAAAGCGCCTTATGTGCGCACTGAAGTCTTTTCCATGGGAGAGCGCACCTGGGAGCATGATGGTGAGAAATGGCGTGCCAAACGCCAAGCGGTGAGCGAGCGCAACTCCCAAGAGAACTTCGAGCGCGCCAAGAATCTTGAGCGTATGTGGCGCAGTGAGGAAATCCGCACACTGCATGGACAGTCCTCTTCCCTTGAGGGAACACCATCTGCAATCTATCTTGCCTCCCTTGAGCTTACCCACGGCACCCACGAAGACGTGCGGCACGTCCCGGAAGGCACAACCTTTGTCTATAAGAACAAGGAAAGAAAAATCCTGGGCGGCGGGGCACTGGCCGTCTTTGCCAGGGATAAGGACGGAGAGGTCACGGCCGTGCATCTGACCTCTCTCACAAGGGACGGTACGCGGGAGCGCTTTGATGGTGGGCAGGAAAAGCGCGCCGTCACCTACGGCGCTCCCAAGGGATCCTTCCTGACCCTTCGGGAGGATACCTCATCCACCGTTTATATGGTGGAAACTTTGGAGCTTGGTCAGATTCTTGCAGCCTTACACAAAGACGGCACCATCAAGGTCGCCTTAAACACAGCAAACATGGGGTCCTTTGAGACGGAACACGCAAAGGACATCCATCTTGTGGTGGAATCTTTGGAGGGACGCGCCAAGGAAAAGGAGGCCCTTCAGGACGCTATGATGGCCTTAGAGGGTAAAGGACACACGTCTGTCCTCGTCAATGAAGAGGTGAGCCAGACGCTTGCACAAAGGAAAGAAGCCGTTGTGCGTCTCAAGATCCAAGCACAAAAGGACGCTGTCACGGCAGCCAAGCGCCAAGGGGTGAGCGCGGATATTCGCACGCTTCACGGGCAGTCCACCTCCCTTGAGGGAACCCCTTCTGAACGCTACCTTGCCTCCCTTGGTTTAGAAGAAGGCGTGTGCGCGGACGTGCGCCATATTCCGGAAGGGACATCCTTTACCTACAAGGGACAAGAAAAAGTGATCTTAGGCGGGGGTGCGCTTGCAACCTTTGCACGGGACAAAGACGGGGAAATAACGGCCGTGCAGCTGACCGCACTTACCCGGGACGGCGCGCGTGCAACATACGAAAATGGGACGCCCAAGTATAAAACAACCTTAGGCGCGGTGTCACAGTCTTACGCGCGCCTGCGCCAGGACGCGTCAGATACGCTCTATATGTGTGAAAGCTTAGAGGCGGGTCTCCATCTCCAAAGGACCCATGAAAGTGGCACCGTGCTTGTGGCCATGACGCTTGCCAATATGGAGGCGCCTGATGGCACATCCCACACCCATATCCATCTTGTCACGGATCCACTCGAGGGACGCACCCGTGACAAAGAAGCCTTTGCGGACGTGGTGACCCGCATGAAGCACGTGCGCGGTCTGACACCCGAGAAACGGGAAGTAACCCGTGAGGAGATCCTGGAGGCCTCACGTCCTCCCATGCACGCGGATCTTGTCTCGTTCTTGGCTGAGATGGAGGGCGTGAGCCAGGCACCCAAGGCGCCTGAGCGCTCTTCGCACGTGTCGTTTGCGTCCCAACTTTACGAGGCATGCGTACCTTTAGAGGGAACACACGCGCAGCTTTATCTCGACTCCCATGGTCTCTACAACGTCACCTCACCGGATATCCTCCATCTGCCACGGGGCACAACCTTTACCTATAAGGACAAAGAAAGAACAGTCCTGGGTGGCGGGGCGCTGGCCGTCTTTGCCAGAGATAAGGACGGGGAGCTCGCGGCCGTGCAGCTCACACATCTGGACGAGTCAGGCGCGCGGCAAACCGCCAAAGACGGCGCCCTTTCGCCTCAGATCACGTACGGCGCACTCAAAGGGGCAAGCGTGACCCTTCAAGAGGACAAAGACGGCGCAAGCTTTGTGACCCAAAGTGTGGAAAGTGGCCTGATGCTCCTGGACGCCAAGCGCCCTGGCTCCATTAAAGTTGCGCTTACGGTGCCCAACATGGCCCACGTGGAGACATCGTCAAGTGTGTGTCTCATCACCGACGGGAGCACCGTGGACAAAGAAAACCTTGAGAAGGTTATGACCTCCCTTCAAAAGAAACATCGCCTGCCACCCCAGCATGTGAGCGCTCAGGTTTTGGCAAAAGCCCACATGGCGCGCCTTGAAAAGGAGGGTGTGCCCGCGCCAACACGTGACATGTCTCCCCTTCCTAAGGACACGGCTGGCAAAAAAGAAGCGACAAACTCTCTCGCCAAGGCCGTGCAGCCAGAAGCGCCCGTCAAGCTCTCTCCCCATGAAATGCGTGCCTTTATCGAATCCCTCACCCGTCACACCGATGTGGCGGGCCTTTCCATGGCCCTCATGGACGCCCACGGCCTCCCCCTCAATAAGGCCCTATCCAAGGCTAGCTCCTTACGCTTTGGCAACAAGGGCAGCATTGTTGTGAACACGGGCGGCAAAAACCATGGTACCTGGCACTCCTTTGAAGAGAATAAAGGGGGTGGCCTTGTGCAACTCGTGCAACACGTGAGGGGCGGCTCCTTTAAAGAGGCCCTTTCCCACATGGCGCCTTATGTGACGGGGGCCGCCAGACAAGATTTAGAGGCGTTTCTTGGGGGAGAGGCGCCGGTGCAGCGCGCCTCATACGCGCCTCCTCCCACGCCCAAGAAAGATGAGGATCTCGCCCACACACAACAAAAAGACACCAAACATCAAGAGGTCAAAGCTCTGGTGGCTCTCTCCTTGCCCGTCGAGCTGACTGTGGCCAGTGATTACCTCAAGGGACGCCAGCTCAAGAAAGACGCGCCCAACAGTGTGCGTTTCGTAAGTCCCGGCACAAGCTTTACCTACCAAGGAAAGACCCGCACGGTGCAGGGAGGGGGCGCCCTTTTGTCCTGCGCCGTGGACGAGACAGGGAGGCTCCAGGCCGCACAGCTCACCTACCTTGATAAGGAAGGCGCGCGCGCCCGCAACGGCGATGGAAACAAATTCTCAAAGATCACGTTCGGATCTCCCAAAGGTGCCTTTGTACCCCTCCAAAAAGAGGAAGGCCCTCTCTATGTGGCGGAAGGCGTTGAGACCGCGCTGTCCCTGCGCGAGGTCGGCGTTAAGGGCACCATTGTTGCCTCCCTTGGTATCACCAACATGGAGAACCTCCCCGCTAAGGAGGGTCGGGACGTGATCCTGGTGGCGGATTGGGACGGTGAGAATGCTCCATCCCACAAAATGATCGAGAAGGCCAAGCTGACTCTTACACAAAAAGGCATGAGCGTGCGCACCCTCTGGCCCTCCAAAACAAGTGAGCACAAACTCGACTTCAATGATCTGTTGGTGCTTACCACCCACGAAGAGATCAAGGACCGTATTCACGGACAACATCCTGATCTTCACATTGATGGGCGCGTTGCAAAGGACGTGGTAAGTGAGGAGCTCAAGGACCTTCAAAATCTCTTTGAAAAGCACAACCCAAGGAACCCAACCTTCCTCAAAAAATATAGGAGTAAGCTTGAAGGCGCCTCCCATACCGTTATCTCTAGCGGCAAAAGGGAAGAGCTTTCAAAACAAAGCCAAGGGCTACAAGATTTTGTGTGGCACCATTTCAATGAGCATGAGAAAAGACATAATCTCGTGGGTGCACACTCCCTTGAGCTTTTCATGCGTCATGCGGACGCCCTGTCTAAGGCAAAACCCTTAAGCGCTCAGCACCGAGATCTCAAAGAAACCCTTGGGGAGCTCTCCCACCGCATGTCACAAGACGCGCGCCTTATGCAAGAGATCGCAAGCACCCATCCACATCTTCTTGAAAGCATCGCTGCACACACCCAAAATCACTTGAACACGCTACAGCATGCCCACACCCAAAGCCGCGGAATGGATTTGTAGAAACCGCCCCCGTTGTCAAAACAAAGCGGCATCATAAACATGATGGACTATGGCGTTCTTTAGTAGTAAAAAGATCACCTCAAAGTGAGTTTGAGACATACAAGACAATTATTTTTAGAGAAATATGAAAATGAAACGTTTTTTTTCGACTCTTTTTTGCGCTCTTTTCCTTTCATGGCCCGCTTTCTCTGTCGAAAGAGAGCGAAGTATTTGGGCTTTTCCTGAGAATTATGAAGCCCTTCTTCATGATGCACGAAAGGGAAATAAGCACGCTCAGAATGAAATAGCTGAAATCATATACAAAGGCATTATGCGCTATCCTGTTCACAGCAAAAAAAGAGACGAACACTTTTTTGGCTGGTTAAAAGAAGTTGACAAAGGTGATTCTTTTTCCAAAAGAGTGGCGAGGCTTTTTTTCATGAATGGAGAGTCTCCTGATTTTCAGCGTACCTACGATGAAATTAAAACAAAGGCTCAGCAAGGGGATCCCTTTGCTCAACGCGCTATGGGAAGCCTTTACTTCTACACAGATCTTGTAGAAAACGATCCAAAAGCGGGTATGGAGTGGTACACTAAAGCCGCCGATCAAGGCAATGCCCGAGCGCAAATGAGCCTTGCTCTCAGGTATATTGACGGTACTCACGCAGAAAAAAATATTGAGAAAGCGATCCAGTTGTTAAGAACTGCATCAGATGCAGGTCTTCCAGAAGCACAAAGCACTTTAAGTGTATATTATTTTGAGGGGCACTATGTGCAAAAAGACATCCAAAAAGCATTACATTTATTGAAATCCGCTGCAAACTCTGGAGATACAAAATCACAGATTGAGCTTGCACTTCTTTATTTTGGCATAGAAAGTGAAGGTTGGCCAATCTCTCAAGATAAGAAAGCAGGTGAGTATTGGTTGGACAAGGCATATAAATACGGTGACACGGACGCCATGTTTTTGTATGGGTCACTTTCTGTTTTGGGAGGATACTTTCAACAAGATATAGCAGCAGGGCTCCTTATGTGGAAAGCGGCTGCTGAGTTGGGAAATGAAGATGCTCTCAAATCTTACAAAAAGGCAGTTGAGAGCTAAATCGGCATAAAAGGCGTAAAACTCTTGTTCTAGGAGAGCCGCCTTTCATATTCTCATTCAGTCATATTTCGGACGAAATTTAAACGTGCCCTTTTTCTCAAGAGGTGGGTGAAAGCTCTCCAAATCGATAAATTGAGAGGCGACCGCTTCTGCGTCTGCGGCCGTGTTGGGTTTAGGGAAAAACATATTTCTATCTACTGTGAATCCTTCAAACGGTGCGATCACATCTATTTTTATGGGCATATGAGGATCGCTATCTCCCTCTAAATAACCCTGAAAATCCACATCCGCCTCTATGATAACGTGAAACAGATTGCGCTCTTTATATGATATGTGCACCCGCTTAAGGGAACACCAGTCATGGGAGGTCATATAGAATGTTGCCTCTGAATCTTGCAATAAATGTGGTTCTTGCGTGCTAATACGAGAGATATTTTTCCAAGAACCTCCTGGGAATGGGACCCACCCTAACCCAAATGAACATTCCCATGTCTCGTCTGCATAAGTTAACGGTGCAAACTTTGCGTTGAATTCTATAAAGAAGCTCCGGGGAACACCCGTGTATTTGTTTTCAAAAATTATCCCCTGCAAATCGCCTGAAACTGCCTTGAGTTTTTCGTGTGGGAATCTATTCTCTTCGAAGTCCATGTTTCTTTCAAAATACATGCTATTTGACCCTGAGAGCTTATAAAATACAACGTCCTTAAAATCAATCAGGGGTTTTAAAAAAATCATCCAGCGCAATCAAATAGTACCGTGTTCCTTTTAAAATACCTTCTTTCCTCAAAATGCCTCTCTCCAGCATTTCTTGTAGATCCCTGGTCGCTGTAGAGGGGGAGGTCCCCGTTATAGCGATGTACTTCTTTGCATTGAGCCCACCTTTAAATCCTTCTAATCCGTGCTCAAATATCTTACTGATAGCTTTTGTTTGGCGTTCATTTATGGAGCTTAAAATTTTCCAAAACATTTAGCATATTTTAATCCTGCTATTAATCAATCGATATAAATAAGCCTAATTTTTCTTCAAGTTGCACTAGCTTTTTCGTATAAGATGCGAATTCATTATAATATTCTTTTATAGATGGGATTTCTTCTAAAATCTCTTTTTCAGAAAACCCAAGTTCTTTCTTAATAAAATTGCACACCTCTTGTTTTTTTACATGGTTATGACCGAAAGCCATTTCCAAAAAGTCTTCAAAGGATAATTTTGCAAATTTATTGTTTAATTGTTGAATATCTTCAAACGTCAAAAAACCACCAGAGTATGTCACATATTCGTTAAGTAAGATCTCCGCTTCTTCCTCCGAGAAGGGCTGGCGGCCTGAAATTGGGACTTCATTATCCGTATTAAAAGCTATTTCGTAAAGCTTTTCAAGAATACCAAAAGTTGGATAATAATAGAGTTCTAAATGTTCTTTAAAATCTGAAGGAGAATTATTCATATTCTCTTGGTTTGTATCCGAATATTTCTCACCGTCAAGATCATACGCTTCTTGAGTATATTGTGCTAACTCAACGACGGATGTTTTTCCTTTCTCAGTTTCTCGCGTTAGAATATCGGGAATAGCAAAAAAATTAATAATCATGCTCATAGTTGTTTCTTTCTCATTTAACCGCTTTTGCGCAAAACCCTGCCGTTGAGGGCAAGGTTCACGAGGAAGCGCTTCTCAATAAGCAGTCTATACGTGTTTCTATCTTGTATGGGCTCACTATATCATGAAATTTGCAACCTTCACTTTCAAGTTTCATGATAGATTAGGTTCTCTTGAATGTTGTGGGCTATAATCAAGAAAAATATAGTCCATATTAGGCCGCATCGCATTGTTTGTCTGGTTCTTCCGCTATTGAGAGCCCACCCTGGACAGTACTTTTTGGTGTGAATGCCTCACAGATGGGCGTTGGCGTGACAAGGGGAAAGGTCACCTTCGCAATGGGCAGATTCCCCGGCAGGCTGACATAGGCTTCAAAACGGTTAAGACTCATAATGTCTGTGGCACTCACAACGGGTTTAATGCGGCGGTTCGCGCTTAAGTTCACACCATCGCGCATTTGATGTGCTCCAAGGGATATGTTCTCATTGGATTCTTGAACTTCAATGCGGCCCAAAGTATCACTAATATACTGCGCCGTTGAGGCTTCAGGCGTGCGGAAAATGACCTTGGTCGCGCAGTTTGAGAGAATGGCTTTTGCGTCATGTTGCCCAAAAAGATGATCCAGCTGCGCCTTATTTTGCAGACCGAAAAGACAACAAGCACCATATTTACGCCCCTCAGCCACCATGCGGGGTAGGGCGTCGATGCGGTGACGCAGCCCAGGAAGCTCATCAATCACAAACCAGATCTGACGTCCTTGTTGCGGACCACATCGCTCAAGCCCCAAAAAGGCGAAGTTGAACCATGATGCCAAGAGCGGGGCTAAGGTATTGCGCTGGGACGGTAGGGCTGTCAGAAAAAGCCAGCTGTCATCTTCTTCCTTCATCCACTTCGTAATGGAAAAGGGATCATCTGACTTTTCAAGATTAGAAAATGCCTGTATGGAGGTGGACAAGGTCATGCGTACGCTCATGGTTGTGCGTTCACCCTTCACTTGCATCGTCACAGCCGCAGGAGAGTTTTCATAAAACTTCTCTATTTCCCTATCAACGGGCTTATTACAGGACAAATCAAGAATCTCCTGCATGCTTCTTTCCTCGTCGTCTTTGAGAAGGAGGGCTGTTGTTGCAAGGAGCTTTCTTGCACTTTCATGCCACACGGGATCGCGCAGATTTTCTGGGACCATGCTGGCAGCATAGGCATCATACTCATGGGTGAGCAAATCCTCACACCAAACGTCCCAAGGGTGTGAGCGGCTATCCAGAGGGTTAAGTAGTATGTCCTTTTTTTCACGGAAGAAAAGGCTTGTAAACTCCCCCGTGATATCAAGGACCACAACTTTATGACCCTGCGCGCGCAATTGCCTCAAAATATCCACCATTCGGTTTGTTTTCCCCTGACCTGTGGACCCAATAAGAATGGTGTGTTGGGTCTGTGTCCCTTCCACAAAGGGAATCTCTGGTGAAAGTTTGAGATTGGCAGCCTCTTGACCAATCTTCCTTGCAAGGGTTTTAGGATCGACGCACGCATCCCCATCAAGGACATGATCTTCTTTTGTTTTTTTTCCTTTGAGGTGAAAGTAGACGGACATGATCATGGTGACAACTCCCCCAAAAAGGACGCTATGCATCAGGATATGATTATAGTGGGCGGCGTACTTTTTGACCCAGGGCAAGTCGACAAAGATAAAGGTTCTCCATGTGGCGATTTTGGAGAGACTTGGGGCGTAAACGTGCGTCAGAAGATCTTTCTTGTGCACATAAAGAATATCAAGATGGCGCGCTGGGCGCCCCATGAGGCGGGCAAGCTCAAACATTAAATCACTGAAGGGTTTTGCCACATACACCTTAAAGGGGTTTAAAAGCGTGAGTTTGAGATTTCCAAAACACCATCCTGAGAGATACACATCGCACAGGGACCACAGATTCCATCCCCTCACGTAAAGCAGGAAAATGAGCATTAAGGCCGCACTCACCATGAAAATGGTGAAGAGCAGACTCAGATTTTGCATTTTCATGCGCCAAACATGGCTAAAGATCTGGCCACCTCTGGTGGCACTATCCGTTTGTGTGAAGTGATTATTGTGCATGGGAAAGCCTTCGATTTTTCAAAATATGCGTCAGAATAAGAAAAAGGCCTAGGAGGCTTACAAGGAAACTCCACATCGGCAAAGGAATATTCAGTATTTGCGGGGTATGGCAAAAGGCACCTTCCCCAAAAAGATCGTAATGTGTGATCACAACAGACGAATTTTTTAGGAAAGAGAAAGACGCTTTTTGAAAAGAGACATAGGACACGGCCAAAAGCGAAGCCACTACCGCCTTTTCAAGGACAGGCCTCACATAAGATAAGACGCCAACAGCAAAAGAGATCGTCCAAAGAATGCGCAACCAGAAACATGTTTGGCATGTGTCTTGTACCATCACATGCATAAGCCATCCAGAAAGTGCGCAAACACCCAGTATCGCAACACATAGTGTCTTGAAAATATTCATTGTCTCACTCCTTTGTCACCGCGCTCTCTAAAAGTCATGGGCACCACCTTTTTTAGGTACAAAGTGCTCCATATCACGCCCGTCTACCTTCTTACCGGTGGCTTTCTCTATTTCCTGGGATATCCCTTTCATGTCCTTTTTCACCGCGCTATCTGCCTGGGTGAGGCGATCATTTGCGACATCGTGATTGTGATTAAGATTGCGTTTTGCTGAGTCTATGGATGCATCC
>Ga0209794_1002328_pt1 | contig 10432 bp, 9 predicted proteins | sample EBPBio232013_DNA_FD_185869 | JGI IMG/M metagenome (GOLD analysis project Ga0209794, IMG submission 185869) | Wastewater treatment Type I Accumulibacter community from EBPR Bioreactor in Madison, WI, USA - Reactor 1_5/23/2013_ DNA (SPAdes)... | ecosystem: Engineered > Bioreactor > EBPR >... | reverse complement strand
GGCAGAGCTGAGGCAATCCAGGTTGCCGCCAACCTTGAGCGTGTCGTTGCCGCTGCCAAGGTAGACCGAACCAGCGCTGCCGCCGATGACGACATTGTCGTCGCCGTTGCCGGCGTCAACACGGCTGACATTGCCGCCGACATTGATCGTGTCATTGCCGTCACCGGTGTTGATGATGTTGGCGTTTCCGGAAATCTTGAAGGTGTCGTTACCCCTGCCGAGCCAGACATTGCGGATGTCACCGACGATGTCGTAATTGGTTCCGTTCGCCCAGTTGATGATGTCCGTCCTGGAATTTGTAGTCATGGTTTTGCTCCTGATATTGGATGTCTCATTGTCGGGTTAATACCACCAATGAATATTCTAGGAGCAAGTGCTGGGTGGGTATATCGTACTAAGGTACGTTTTACAATAAATTATATTTCGAGGTTGTCGATCAGCCGGGTCTTGCCCAGACGGCTGGCGGCGAGCACGACCAGGGGTTTCGCCGGGTCGTCGGCGACGGCCAGGTCATGGCGGCGGCGGATGGCGATGTAATCGGTCTGCCAGCCGGCACGGTCGAGTTGGTCTGTGGCTTGGCGCTCGAGCGCGCGGAAGTCGTGGTCGCCTGCCAGGATGGCCTGGCGGATTTCCTGGAGCAGGCGCTGCAGGCGCGGCGCCTCGGCGCGTTCGGCGGCGCTCAGGTAGCCGTTGCGCGAGGACAGCGCCAGGCCGTCTTCGGCGCGCACGGTCTCGCCGCCGATGATGTCGATCGGCAGCAGCAGTTGCCGGGTCATGTTGCGGATGACCATCAGTTGCTGGTAATCCTTCTTGCCGAACACTGCCGCTTGCGGCTGGACGCAGTTGAACAGCTTGGTGACGACGGTGGCGACGCCGCGGAAATGGCCGGGGCGGAACTCGCCGTCGAGGATGTTCTGGATACCTGGTGGCTCGACGAAATACTCCTGTGGCTCGGGGTAGAGATCGGCTTCGGTCGGTGCGAACAGGACGTCGACGCCGGCCGCAACGAGCTTGTCACAATCGGCCTCGAAGGTGCGCGGGTATTTGTCGAAATCCTCGTTCGGGCCGAATTGCAGGCGATTGACGAAGATCGATGCGACCACGGTGTCACCGTGCTGGCGCGCCTGCTCCATCAGGCTGATGTGGCCGGCGTGCAGGTTGCCCATGGTCGGCACGAAAACGATGCGGCCACGGCCGGCCAGCGCGCCGCGCAGGTCGGCGATGCGGGAATGGATGTGCATGATCTCAGGCAGCGTAAGTGTGTTCCGGGCCGGGGTAGCTGCCGTCCTTGACGGCGGCGACGGCGCGGCAGGCGGCGTCGTGCAGGCTGCTGGCGCCGTCCATGAAGTTGCGCACGAACTTGGCCTTCTTGCCCGGCGGGATGTCGAAAGCGTCGTGCAGCACCATGACCTGACCCGAGCAATCCTTGCCGGCGCCGATGCCGATGGTGATGATGTGCAGGGCAGCGGTGACTTCGGCGGCAAGCACGGCGGGAATGGCTTCGAGCACGATCATCGTGGCGCCGGCTTCCTGCACGGCGAGGGCGTCGGCGAGCAGCTTGCGGGCGGCGTTTTCGCCCTTGCCCTGAACCTTGTAGCCGCCGAGCGCATGCACCGACTGTGGCGTCAGGCCGACGTGGGCGCAGACCGGGATGCCGCGGCTGACCAGGAATTGAATGGTCGGCGCCATCTCGGCGCCGCCTTCGAGCTTGACCATCTGCGCGCCTGCGGCCATCAGCGTGACGGCGTTGCGGAAGGCGGCTTCTGGCGATTCCTGGAAGCTGCCGAAAGGCATGTCGGCGAGGATGAAAGCACGTTCGGCACCGCGCTTGACGGCGGCGGTGTGGTAGGCGACGTCGGCGACGGTGACCGGCAGCGTGGTGTCGTGGCCCTGGATGACGTTGCCGAGCGAATCGCCGATCAGCAGGCAGTCGACGCCGGCGCCGTCGAGCAGGCGGGCGAAACTGGCGTCGTAGCAGGTGAACATGGCGACCTTCTCGCCGGCGGCGTAGAGCTTGGCGAGGTCGGCCTGGGTCAGGCGGCGGGTGATGCTTTGAGCAGACATGGGCGTCCCGTGGCGTTTTGTTGACGGCGCCAAGGATACACAGCGGCGCCGAAGAGGCAAGGGTTAAATCAAAGGCGGCAGATGCCTTGGTTGGCAACCGCCGGCAGCCAGGCGGCCAGACGGCCGCGACCGGGAATCTCCAGCTCCGGCGCCAGCTCGGCCAGCGGCTGCAGGACGAAGGCGCGCAGGTGCAGGCGCGGGTGCGGCAGCGTCAGGTGTGGCGTCGACAGTGTCAGCTCGTCGTAGAGCAGGAGGTCGAGGTCGAGCGTGCGTGGGCCGTTACGTTCGCCGCGGATGCGCCCGAAGGTCTGTTCGATGCCGAGCAGCGCGTCGAGCAGGGCTTCCGGCGCCAGCATCGTGTCGAGCTGGGCGGCGGCGTTGACGAATTCCGGCTGGTCGGCGATGCCGACCGGCGCCGTGCGGTAAAGCGCCGATTTCGCCAGCAGGCGGCTCTGCGGCAAGCGGTCGAGCGCGGCAAAAGCGGCGTTAACGGTGGCCGCCGGGTCGCCAAGATTGGCGCCCAGGGCAATGTAGGCAAGACTCATGCGTCGCTGGCTTGGGGCGTGGCGTTGGCCGGCTTTTTCCGGCGCCGGCGTTTCTTCTTGTCGCCGGCGGCTTCCGGCAGCAGCATTTCGGCGCGCTTGTCGCCCTCGGCATTCTGGAAGCGCGTCCACCATTCGACCAGTTCCATGTCGATTTCGCCGGCCTGCGCGCGCAGCAGCAGGAAGTCGTAACCGGCGCGGAAACGCGGCTGTTCGAGCAGGGCGTAGGGGCGCTTGCCGGCGCGCTGTTCGAAACGCGGCTGCAGCGCCCAGATGTCCTTGATGTCGCCGGCAATGCGGCGGGTGATGGCGAGCTTTTCCGCCTGCACGTCGAGGACCGTGTCCATGGCCTGGAACAGTGCCGGAATCTTGGCTTCGCCCTTGGCCTTCATCTTGTCCCAATGGGCCAGCACTTCGTGCCAGAGCAGGGTGGCGAAGAGGAAGCCGGGCGAGGTGCCCTTGCCGCGACGGACGCGTTCGTCGGTGCTGGCCAGCGCCAGCATGACGAACTTCTCGCCGAGCGGTTGGTCGAGAATGACGTCGAGCAGCGGCAGCAGGCCGTGATGCAGGCCCTCGTCGCGCAGTTGGGTGATGCAATTGACCGAGTGGCCCGAGGTCAGCAGCTTGAGCATCTCGTCGAACAGGCGGGCGGCGGGAACGTTTTCCAGCAGTTCGGCCATTTCGCGGATCGGCTTCTTCGCTTCCGGGTCGATCGACAGGCCGAGCTTGGCTGCCAGACGGACGGCGCGCAGCATGCGTACCGGGTCCTCGCGGTAGCGGGCGCGCGGCTCGCCGATCATGCGCAGCGTCCTGGCCTTGAGGTCGCCGACGCCGTGGTGGTAATCGATGACGGTTTCAGTGGTCGGGTCGTAGTACAGCGCGTTAGCGGTGAAGTCGCGGCGGGCGGCGTCTTCCGCCTGCGAGCCGAAGACGTTGTCGTGCAGCACGCGGCCGTGCTCGTCCTTCTTCGTCGTCTCGTCGAGCGTGCCGCGGAAGGTGGTCACCTCGATGACTTCCTGGCCCATCATCACATGGACGATCTGGAAGCGGCGGCCGATGATGCGCGAGCGCCGGAAGCAGCGGCGTACCTCTTCCGGCGTGGCATTGGTGGCGACGTCGAAATCCTTGGGTTCGGCGCCGATCAGCAGATCGCGCACGGCGCCGCCGACGACGTAGGCCTTGAAGCCTTCGGCCTGCAGGGTTTCGCAGGTGCGCCGGCTGCCGCTGGAGAGGCGGTCGCGGGTGATGCCGTGGCTGGAGACGGGAATCACGGCCGGCTCATGCCGGTTGCCCTTGTTCTTGTTGCCGCGAAAGACGCGGGAAATGAGTTTGCGGATCACGGGTGCCTGAGGGTCAAGCGCATGCTGCGCTGCGGAAAAGCGGCAATTTTACCGCAGAGTGATGATTTTCCAGCCCATTTCGCTGGCGTGCGCACGCAATGTGTCGTCCGGATCGACCGCAACCGGGGTTTTGACCCGCTTCATCAGCGGCAGATCGTTGTGCGAATCACTGTAGAAGTAGCTGTTGTCGAAGCTGCCCCACCACAGGCCGAGCGCCTCCAGCCACTGTTCGACGCGGACGATCTTTCCGGCCTGGAAGGACGGTGTGCCGGTCGAGTTGCCGAAGAACACACCGTTCTTGACGTCGGCCGCAGGGATCGTGCCGATCAGGTGCGGGATGGCGAACTCGCGGGCAATCGGGCCGGTGACGAAGCTGTTGGTGGCGGTCACGATCACGCACAGGTCGCCGGCATCGAGATGGCTGCGCACCAGCGCGCGCGCCTTGTCACCGATCAGCGGGCGGATGTGGCGGTCCATGTACTCGCGGTGCCAGGCGTCGAGCTCGGCGCGCGGGTGGCGGGTCAGCGGTGCCAGCTGGAATTCGAGGAAGGCGGCGATGTCGAGCGTGCCGGCCTTGTAGTGCTCATAGAACTCGATGTTCTTGGCTTCCTGGACTTCGCGGTCGACGACGCCCTTGGAAATCAGGAACTGCGCCCATTCGAAATCGGAGTCGCCGGCGAGCAGGGTGTTGTCCAGATCAAAAAGTGCGAGATTCATGCGGTGGCTTCCTGGGTAAGTAGTTCGCGCAGCAAGGGCAGGGTGACCAGGCGCTTGTGTTCGAGCGTGTAGCGGTCGAGGGCGACGATCAGCGCCGACAGTGCGCGCATGTTGCGCGGCGCGTGGCGCATCAGGTAGTCGATGGCTTCGGGCGTCAGCTTGAGCGCCCGTTCCCTGGCCTGGGCGGCCAGCGCGGCGGCCTTTTCGGCGTCGGACAGCGGCTGCAGCCGGTAGATCAGGCCGGCGCCGAGGCGGGTACGCAGGTCCTCGCGCAACGCCAGGTGCGACGGCGGCTGGCCGGCGGCGGTGAGCAGGCGTTCGCCGCTGGCGCGGAGCTGGTTGAACAGCGCGAACAGGGCGATCTGGCCGCTAGCGTCGAGTGCCTCGACATTGTCCACGGCCAGCGGACCGTCGGCGGTGACGCCGTCGAGGCCGGGATTGGCCGCGGCGTCGATATAGTTGAAACCGCAGGCGAGCAGCAGGTGGGTCTTGCCGCAACCGGCCTCACCGTGCAGGCAGAAGGCAGTCGCCTCCAGCGTGCCGGCCAGCCAGCCGGTCAATGCCGCCAACGTCTCGTCGTTGCCGCCGGCAACGAAATTGTCCAGCGACGGCGGACTTTCCGGCAGCAGGTCGAGGATCAGCTGGCGCATCGTCGGCTTACTGCCAGCGCAGCATCGCGTACTGTTTCTTGCCGCGGCGCAGGATGGTGAAGCGGCCGTAGAGGCGGTCGTCGCCGACGATACGGTGGTCGAGCGAGTCGGCCTTGACGCCGTTGATCGTCACGCTGCCGCCCTGGATGAAGGTGCGCGCTTCCGACTTCGACTTGGCCAGGCCGCTCGCCGCCAGGGCGTCGATCAGGCTGTCGGCGGCGCTGTCGAGTGCGATGCCGGGCATGCCGTCCTGGGCCAGTTGTTCGAGGTCGTTCTCGGTCAGGTCAGCCAGTTGGCCGGAGAACAGGCTTTCGGTGATGCGGCGGGCGGCCATCAGGGCGACTTCTCCATGCACCAGACGGGTCGCTTCCTCGGCCAGGATGCGCTGGGCTTCCGGCTTGGTGCCGCTGGCCTTGTCGGTGGCCTCGATCTCTTCGATGCGGGCGACCGGCAGGAAGGTGAAGAACTTGAGGAACTTGTAGACGTCGGCGTCGGCCGTGTTCAGCCAGAACTGGTAGAAGGCATAGGGCGAGGTCTTCTTCGGGTCGAGCCAGACGGCGCCGGATTCGGTCTTGCCGAACTTGGTGCCGTCGGCCTTGGTGATCAGCGGCACGGTCATGCCGTAGACCTGGGTGTGGTGCAGGCGGCGGGTGAGATCGGTGCCGGCGGTGATGTTGCCCCACTGGTCGGAACCGCCGACCTGCAGCACGCACTGGTGGCGCTTGTAGAGTTCGGCGAAGTCGTAGCCCTGCAGCAGGCTGTAGGAGAACTCGGTGTAGGAAATCCCCTGGTCCTCGCGCACCAGGCGCTGCTGCACCGATTCCTTCTTGATCATGGCGTTGACCGAGAAGTGCTTGCCGATGTCGCGCAGGAACTCCAGGCAGTTCATGGCGCCGAACCAGTCGTGGTTGTTCGCCATCAGCGCCGCGTTGGCGCCCTCGAAGCTGAGGAAGGGCTCGACCTGGCCGCGGATCTTGCCGACCCAGGAAGCGATCACGTCCGGCGTGTTGAGCTTGCGCTCGGTGGCCTTGAAGCTCGGGTCGCCGATCATCCCGGTGGCGCCGCCGACCAGCGCGATTGGCCGGTGCCCGGCCTGCTGGAAACGCTTGAGGATGAGCACCGGCACCAGATGGCCGAGGTGCAGGCTGTCGGCAGTCGGATCGAAGCCGCAATACAGCGTGATCTTCTCCTCCTGCAGCATTTTGTCGAGCGTTTCCGCGTCGGTGAGCTGGGCGATCAGGCCGCGCTCATGCAGATCCTGAAGCAGGGGGGACTGGTACATCGGTGAAATCTCCACGGGAGGGGCGCCATGCCAATGGAACGGGCGCCGGAAAAACGGACGCAGGATTTTAGCAGAGCGGGCGGGGGGCAGCGTACTTTCTGCATCCAGTAGCCAGAGCCAGAGAGCGCCTGTTCGGGGAAAAGCAGCGCCAAGCCGCGACCGAAAACAGGGAGGTTTAATGGAATCATCTCGGACTGGTCATGAAAAATAAATTTCTGAAATATATAGTCCGGTTTTCAGCCGTTCGCTTCTCTGGTTTTTTACGGCGATTCAAATCGATTACGCCGATTTTTCTCGGATATATCGGATCATTAACTGAGGTAAATATCATGCCTTCGCTTTCATTGGGTCAGGTTCTAAGGGCTATATTTCTTGCCGGTAGCGTGGCCACACTATTCGGTTGCGTCGACGATGGCGGTGGCGGAGCGCCCAAGGCCGTATCGGTCAAGATCATTCATACCAACGATCATCACTCGTACCTCGACAGCAGCAGCTATGATCTCATGATCGACAACGTTGCAACCCGGGTCGACATGGGCGGCTTCGCCAGGCTTTCCACGATTATCAACAAGGAAAGAAACGACCACAGTATCGTGGTTAATAGCGGTGAGCTTAACGGTACGCTCTATTTCTCGCTTTTCAAGGGGGAACCGGATTTCAAAATATTCAACGAACTCAAACTTGACGGTTACACCCTCGGCAATCACGAGTTTGACGAAGGCGATGCCAGGCTCGCAGAACTCATCGGTATGGCTAATTTCCCCATATTGTCTGCCAATATGTCGCCAGAACCGAAGAGTCCACTCTACGCAGTCAAGGACAAGATAAAAACTTATGTCATCAAGGAAATTGATGGCGAAAAAATCGGCATTTTCGGGATTCTGAAAGTCGAAAAGACCAAGAATTCTTCACTGGTTTCCGATAACGTTACTTTTGCCGATGAAATCAAGACTGCCAAGAAAATTGTGGCCGAACTTGAAGCCAAAGGTGTCAACAAGATCGTTCTGGTCAGCCACGTCGGTTACTACAACGATATCCTGTTTGCACAGCAGGTTCCCGGTCTTGATGTGATCGTCGGCGGGGATACCCACTCCCTTCTCGGGGATACCGCGCAACTCGCCCAGATCGGACTGGCGCCCATCTATGCCAACGACCAGACCGGTCCATTTACCGGTTACAGCCACGACAGCATTGCAAAGATGGATGGTCTCGGGAAATACCCGACCACGGTCAAAGGCCCCAACGGCGACCCTGTCTACGTAGTAACCGCGTGGAGCTATGCCTATGCGCTCGGCGTGCTGAATGTCGACTTCGATGCCGACGGCAAAGTGAAAAAAGCCGGCGGCAACATCATCATTCCTGTCGGTGACAAGTTCCAGCGCAAGAACGCTGCGGGAACATTCGTTCAGGTGGCCGAAGATGTAAAAACCCAGATCATGACTGCCATCAACGCTTCTCCCATCCTGACCGTGGCCGGCCTGGATTCCACCATTGATGCGCTCCTTGCGCCTTACCGGGTGAAATTGGAGCAGGCAAAGAACGAAGTGGTCGGCAGCATCACGCAAACGATGGCCAACACCCGGATTCCCACCCCGTTTTCCCCCGGTCAGACACCAACCGGAAGTTACGCCGGACAAGTTGTTGCCGAAGCGTTCCGGAAAACCAATCCGGCGATCGATGTCGCTATCCAGAATGTCGGCGGGGTAAGAGCCAACTTGCTCGCCGGCCCGATTACCATGGCGCAGGTGATCGAGGTTTTGCCCTTCTCCAACACGATCGTCATGATCAAAATGAAGGGCTCCGACATCGTCAAGGTGCTCAACGAAGGCGCCTACTACTCGCTTCACTCGGGTTCCACCGGCGCCTTCCCGGCTGCGGCGGGTCTTCGTTACGACGTCTTCCTCAGCGGAGGCGAATACGGAGTGATCAAGAATGTGGAAGTTCAGGACCGGAAGACCGGCACCTGGTCAGCCATTGCCAACGACACCCTGTACACCGTTGCTACCAACTCATTCACCGCCCAGGGCAAAGACAACTATCTGAGCTTCAAGAGCGTGAGGGATGCGGACCCCACCGTGTTCGAGGATACCTACATTCTCTATTACGTGCCCTTGGTGAATTACATCAAATCCTTGCCCAACAAGCAGCTTCCCGCGCTGGACTTGACGACCTACAGCCTGAAATCGGTTACCCCATAAGTCAGACGGGGCTACCCAGCAAAGCCGGACGAAAGTCCGGCTTTTTTCATGGTGCGCCAGGCATTTCCCTTGTCGAGCGCCTGCCAGCCGCCCAGCAGCCCGCGGGCGATGCTCGGTAGCCGCCGCCATCAAGCCTGCTCCGTCTTGCCGGCCAGACTGTGCCAATCGACGCGGCGGGTGGCGAGCATGATCGTGCCGAGTGCCGTGAAGAGGAGCAGGGCGCCCATCAGCAGCGCGTTGTCTTCCGAAAGCAGCACGCCGTACAGCACCCCATACAAGCCGGTGAGGCCGCCGGCAAAGGCCAGCCCGCGCCGCGTGCCGCCCAGCGCGCCGGCCAGGTAGAAGCCGATCAGCGCGATGCAGGCGAGCGAGGACAGCCCGTAAGCCAGCGCGAACGACAGCTGTTCGGACAACGCGATGAGGAGCAGGAAGAAGAGCGCCAGCGCCAGCCCGACCAGCAGGTACTGCATCGGGTGGATCGGCGCGCGGCGCAGGATTTCGGTGAGAAAGAAGCCGGCAAAGGTGAGGACGATGAACAGGATGCCGTACTTCACCGCCCGCTCCGATTGCAGGTAAACATTCACCGGGTCGACGAAGTCGATCGACAGCGCCTCGCCCGAAGTCGGGTCCAGCGCCTGGTCGAAATCGCGGGCGAGGTGGGAAATCGCCCAATGCGCATCGAAGCCGTCGGCGCCGACGCTGCGCTCGCGCGGCAGGAAGCGGCCGCCGAAATTGGGGTGCGGCCAGTCCGACTTCAAGTGAATCCGGTTGCTGTCGGCGCTCGGCGTGATCGCCAGGCGGGTGGTGCCGGTCAGCTGCAGCGGAAAGCGCACGTCGAAACTGTGCGTTTTGCTCGGGTCAATGCGCCCCAGCGGCACGATCAATTGCGGCATCTTCAGCGCTTCGCCGGTCTCCAGTCGGTTGCCCGGCGTAATGAAACGGAAAGGCTGGCCATTGATCGTCACCTCGGGATCGACATCGACCCCGCGCGGATCGGAAACGCCCACGACCAGCGTCGCCTCGGCATCGATCAGCGTGCGCTCCGGTGCGCTGGCGGCGAAGGGCTCGATCACCAGCTTTGCCTGGTTGTCCAGGTCGAGGTGGAACAGCCGCGCCTGGTAAATGCCGCGATGGCGGTTCTCCACCCGCGCCGCGCCGTCGATGTCCAGGCTCTCGGCGGAGATCAGCCGGCGCTGCGTCGCGATGCGCGACACCGTGCCGGTGATCTTGCCGCTGGCCGGATCGCGCGTCGGCTCCTGCACCAGCTCGCGGAATTCGAGCAGGATCACCGGCCCGACCAGCGTCTGTGCGCCGGCCGAACTGTTGGCAATGTTCTGCTGCACCTCGTGCTGGCGCTGGCTACGATCCCGAATCTGCCCCTCGATCAGCGCCAGCGGCACCAGCAGCAGGATGGACATGACGACAACGGCAATAATCTTGAACAGCAACTTGCGGTCCATGAATGGCTCCCTGAGTGAATGACGGAGCCAGTCTCGCCGCCGCAAGTGAGGGCAGAGCCGGTCCCATTTGTTTGGACAGAATTTCCGCTGAGATAAGTGGAGCCCTGCGGGGGTAGCGTTATCCACGGTGGCGGTTGCCGAAGGTCCGTTCAGACCGTAGGTGACCGGCGCGGTGGGTA
>Ga0209794_1002325_pt1 | contig 10436 bp, 6 predicted proteins | sample EBPBio232013_DNA_FD_185869 | JGI IMG/M metagenome (GOLD analysis project Ga0209794, IMG submission 185869) | Wastewater treatment Type I Accumulibacter community from EBPR Bioreactor in Madison, WI, USA - Reactor 1_5/23/2013_ DNA (SPAdes)... | ecosystem: Engineered > Bioreactor > EBPR >... | reverse complement strand
CGACCAGACCGGGCATGAGCGAATTGCCATCGTAATACTGGATGCCGGGCTCGGTGGTGTGGACTTGCATCGCGGTTCCTTCCGGGCTGGTCAGGGTTGCCGCGTGATGCAGGGCGCCTGGCTCTCCACCGAGAACCCAGGTGTGGTCATGCCCTCTGGTGAGTTGAAGTTGGCCATGGTTCGGCTCGATCGGCCATGAGAGGGTGCGCCCCTGGCGAAAATCGAAGCATGTGCCCTCGACAGGGGCGAGATCGCCGGTTGGGATCAGGGCGGCATCCACAGGGAGAAACCTCTCGGCGTGGAGGATCAGCTCGTGTCCGGCGGTCGTGCCTACACCATGTCCGGCGAGGTTGAAATAGCCGTGGTGGCAGAGGTTGACGTGGGTCGGCGCTGAGGTTTCGGCTTCGAATTCAAATCGGAGGGTGGTGTCCTCGATGAGGATCCGGCAGGTCGCGGTGAGTTCTCCCGGGTAGCCCTGATCTCCGTCTGGAGAGACGAGAGTGAACTCCAGCCCGCGTGGGAGAATCTTTGTGTTCCAGACACGTTTATCGAAACCATCGGGGCCGCCGTGGAGATGGCGCATGCTGGGGACGGCATCCGGGGTTTCAGCGAGGCGGTGAGTGACTCCATCCAGCTCGAACTTTGCCCCGGCGATGCGGTTCGCGACGCGGCCCACGGTGGCGCCGAAATAGGGCGAGCTTGCCTCGTACTCGGCAAGGGTATCGAAACCGAGGGCGACATCTAGCCAGTTGCCCGAAGGATCTCTCACCAAAAGTGATTGGACGATGCATCCGTAGTCGCTGACGTGAGCGATCAGGTGGGGGGACACGAGTTTGATGAGGTGAGCGGTTTCTCCTCGGCGAGTTGTGCCCCAGTTTCCCGTTGAAATCTCCACTCCCGATGTGCTCATCTGCATACCCACTGAAGGGTTCAGTGTAGCCAACGGGGGATCTCGGAGGGGTCGGATGGACAGGCTAGCCGCCACGCCGTTCGGATTCCAGGGCGACGATTGCTTGGTCGATCGCACTGAGGGCACTCTGGGCCAGCTTGGGCAAGTCCTTCGAGTCGCCGGTCAGGTCGATTGTCCGAAGTGTTTTGCGCTTGGAGTCTCGGTCATATCGCTGGATCACCAGGCGCAGCGTGACGGCAGAGCCTTCGGATTGGTAACTGCCGGCGACGCGGTAGACGTTGGGGTGTCGCTGGACGTCGGTCCAGAGTTTGTAGACCTTGCTCTCGGCAAAGGCCTTGCCGAACAACGGTTCGAGGCCGAGCGGGTCTTCTTCGTCCTGATCGAACGTGCCGAGAATCACGATGGGTTTCGGCGGCGGCAAGGCGAGGATTCCTCGATTCTCGGCATTGGTCACCCCGACATCGAAGGTCTGCCCGGTGGGAGATCGGCGAAGTTCGGGGCGTTGGACTCCTGCAATCGAGACCTCGTTCTTAAGAGATTCGACCCGTCCGGCGGCGTAGGCCAGCCAGACACTGACATCCAGAAACATTTCGCCGCTTGCCGTCTTACGCAGGCCGACATCGGAGGCGAGGTCAATGGCTTCGAGGAGGGAATAGGTGAGCATTCCGTAGCCGACGTGGCTGGACTCGTAGCTGAGTTGGTCGGCAGCAGCTCCGGCGAGAAGCCAGGTTCCGCTGGCGTCCTTGATGGATTCGTAGGCCCGGACATAGTCGCTGCTCACGCTCCGCTCGGCTTGGGTGGACGCACTGGCGCTGCCATCAATCACAGAGCTCGCGGCGGCTCCGCTGTGGCAGGTGTCGAGGATAATCACCTGCTTGGTTGCGGGGATGGCGGCGAGGGCTTTTTGGAGATCTTCGCCGCTGATGGTGGCGGTTCCGAGGATCGCGGGGGTGACGTCGCCGGGGTTGGCATCGGCGGTGAGGAAGAAGTAGCCGCTGCTCTCGCCGATCCGGCTGGTGCCATGTCCGGCAAAGAAGACAAAAATGATGTCGGAACTTGTTGCTTTCTTGGCGGTTTCTGCGAGCCAGCCGAGAATGGCTTCTCGGGTTGGTCGCGTTTCTCCCTCGGCAGTGGAGAGCAAATTGAGATGGACACGGTTCGGGAGGAGCTTGTTTCCGGTGAAGTTCAGAGCTTCCTTGAGTTTGGCGGCATCAGCGGGAGGGGCTTTGAGATCGCGCTTGTCTCCGACATAGTCTCCCACCCCGACGAAGAGTCCGTAGAGGTTCACCTCTGGAGTTTGGAGGTTGGCGGGGACGCCGAGATCGAGCACCTGTGGCCGGCTGACGAGATCGCCTTTCGCGTTGGTGGCGATGACTTCGATCTGGTTTCCTTGGCCTTCGGGGAGCTGGCTCGATGGCAGGAAAAATGCCTGGTAGTCGGCGAGGTTGACGTTAAAGAAGTCAGAGCCCTTCTTGGTCTCGATTTCCTTGCCGTTCAGAAGGACTCGGACTGTGCCGACTCCGCCCTCATCGCGAGGTTTCAGGGTGACGGAGATGCGATTTTGATTGACCTTACTCCGCTGAATTTCGATGTCGGGGTAGAGCCGGATGCTGTTCAGATCGGGGACGGATCGCTTCGGACTGGTGTCTTTGCCGAGGAGTTTGGCAAAGAGATTCGGCTCGTAGAAGACGGGCTTGAACTGCTGGACATCAATCGGTTCCAGGCCGCCTTCCCACTCCAGCACGTAGCTGGCACCGAAGACTTTGCTCGGATCGCTGGCATCATAGCGGCCGTCTTCGTCCATGACGAGCCAGGAGCCGTCGGTCATGGCGACGAAGGAACCGAGCCTGCGGAAGGTTGGGATGTTGTCGCCGCTGGGGCTGGGAAGGGGCTTCGTGGTGTCGTAGATCGACACCTGGTCGAGGCGGTCGTTGATGAGGAGTCGCGAGTCGTTTTCGCAGAAACTGACGGATTCGACCTGATCTCGGCTGGTGATCTTGGCGTGGAGCTTGCCCGTGCGAAGATTGATGAGGTTGACGCTCCGGTTGACCGGGATCGCCAGGATGTCGCTGGAGGGTGCGAAACTTGCCGACGATCCGTCGAGATCGGCGAGGCCAGTTTCTCGGTAGAGGATCTTGCCGGTGCTTGATTCGTAGCAGACAAGAGTTGAGTGCCCTCGCGCAACGAACTTTGTTCCGCCCTCGATGAACTGAAAATTGTCCGTGACGGATACATCGTCACCCGAGTAGTTTTTGGCGAGTTCTGCGGGCTTGCTCCAGACTTTTTCGAGCTTCGCAAGATCCCAGATCTCGATCCGACCTTCGACGGTGAATGCCATCTTGGAGCCGTCTGCGGAGAAGGCGAAGTTCCAAAGATTGTCGGCGACTTTGACGACCTTGGTCGGATCCTCAGCCGAGACGAGAATCACCCCGGCTTTTTCGCACCAGAGGAGCACCGTTTTGTTGTCCGGGGCAAGCTCGGCTTGCATCACCACATCGTCGGGGTTGTTGAAAACGGTGGATTTGTATTCGGGCACCGCCATATCAAAGATGTGAGCGGAGGTGCGGTCGAAGGCAACCAGGGTTTCTCCTGCGCCCCACGTGGCCCCTTCAAACTCATCCCAGAACCCCCAGATGTATTCCAGACTGGCGACATCCCAAACGGCAGTGATCTTGATTTCTTCGTCGGATCCCTCCGCTTGTCGATATCCGTAGGCCAGGGCGAGGCGGCCTCCTGGAGCGGCTTTCATCGCTGAGCCGAAGTAGGTGAAGGTGCGTCGCCCAGCGAGATCGGGCCGCTCTGGGTTGACGACGGTGTGGAAGACGTCGGTCGAGAAGCCCTCGCGGCGGCGGCTGAACTGGAAGTAGCCGCTGGCTCCGACCGGGGCAATGAAGGAGTAGGCGTCGACTTGGGAGAGAGTCTCGGTGGTGATGGAGCCATCGCTCACTTTGTGGCGGCGGATGCTGCCATCTTGGTAGCCGACCCAGAAGACTGATCCGTCGGGGCTGAACTCTCCGGCGGTCGGGCCGCTGTCGCCGCGCGTGTATGGGAACTCTTTGCCGGTGGAGACATCCCAGAGCTTGAGCTGCTCACCCTCGATGAAGGTGTCGTCAGCGTAGGTGCCGAGGACTCGACCATCTTGACTGACCCTGAGTTCGCGGATGGGGGAGCGGTAGCCCTCGAGTTTGCGGACTTCCTGGAGCGAGGATCGGTCGATCAAGGTCATCAGGCCTTTTTCGTCCGCGATCAGGATGAGGTCGCCTTTTTCGCCGACAAAGCTGGCCCCCATGAAGGATGTCGGGAGCCCTCGTTCGCCGACGATGTGCTTCCATTCACCCCGCTTTTGGCCGGATTCAATGTTCCAGAGGGAAGCGAGAGCCTTGGTTTGAGTGACGAGGAGATCTTTGCTGTCCGGGGAGAACCGAATCCAGATTCCTCCGCCGATTCCTTCGGCAAGTTTTCGCGAGGAGGTCGGGGTGCGGAGGTCAAGAAGGCCGATGGATGAACTGAGAGTTGCTGCGGCAAGGAGGTTTCCGTCGGGGGAGATCTCGAGGCTATTGATCGCACCCTCTGGTGCGAGGTCGAGGGTGGTCGCTTGAAGGGTCGAAGCGGCCTGCGTTGGGGCGGTCAGAACGCGCCCGCGGCTCGTGCCGACATAAATCCGACTGTGATCCGGCGTCAACCGGCAAACGGTGAAGGTCTCTTCGGCGCGCAGAGTGATGTTCGTCCAAACCGCGAGCTGTCGAGCAGTGCGTGCGTTGTAGAGGCGCACTCGGTCGGGGCCGATCGCGACAATTTTCTGCCCGTCGGAAGAGAAGAAGATGTCCGTGACTTCATTTCCGTCGCCGCTCAAAACAGCGAGGAGCCGCATCGTCTTGGGCTCCCAAAGGCGAGGAGCGAAGCCTCGGTTGTGGGTGAGCAGCCTGGTGCCATCCACCGATTCTTCGATGTCTTGGATGAGGACATCTGAGGAGATCGGGATCAATCGGAGTCGGCCGGAATCGGTGGGATTCTGGGCGAGGGCGGGCAAAAAGAGAAGCGCCGCCCCCAGGACTCCCAGCACTCGAAGAGCGGCTGGGGACGGGAGGCGGCGCGTTTTCATCACGAGGATCTTACTTCTTGAGGATGATCGGTTGGCTGGAGCGAGCAGCGCTGGCTTCGAAGTTCGGGCCTTGGTCGAACTGCATATCAACGTTGTTCTTCTTGAACGACTCGTTGATCTCGGCAAGGGAGGCATCCATGTAGTCGTACATGTCGCGCAGGGAGGCTTGCGGATTGGCGTTCATCACATCCATGAGAAGGAGGGTGAAGAGGCCGTGCGGCTCAACGCCTTCGAGTCCGCTGATGTCCGAGCTGGGATTGGTTTCCTTGCTGGCGAAGAGGAAGGCTGATTCGGCCGTCCCTTGGCCCTTGGACTTCGGAACAATGCCGCGCACTTTGGAAGCGGCGTCCTTGACCTTGGAGGCCGACTTCGGCTTGAGAACACCAAGGGTCTTGACTCGGGCCTTGACCTTGCCATCGACGCTTCGGCTCATGCCGCCGGAGAAGCAGCTGTCGAAAACGAAGGTGCTGTGGATTCCGTTGAGCGTCATCGTCTTGGCGATTTCACCGAAGAGGCTCCCGGGAATCAGGTTCATGTCGGCAAGCACGAGCACTTCTTGGATTCCGTCGGCTTCTTCGCTGGTTTCGACTTCGACTTGAGCGCCGTGACCGGAGTAGGTGAAGACGATTTGGTCGCCAGCCTTGGCGGTGGTGATCAACCACTTAAGGTTTTCGACGAGGTTGTTCAAGTTGGCCTTGTCATCGGTGAGGACTCGCATGTTTTGCGGCTTCACTCCGAACTTGCTGCTGAACAAGGATTGCATGTAGTTGGCATCATTGACACAACCACTGAGGTCGCTGTCGTAGACTTCGCCGTCGGCCTGCTTGATTTCGGGATAATCGTTAATCCCAATGGAAAGGACATAGGTTTCCGCATGGGCCGCGAGAGCGGAAAGTGCACACACAGCGAGAGCGATCAATTTCTTCATAAGGTCTGTTCCTTGCGAACCCGTGTATCGGGTGTTCTGGATATCGAGACGACTGCCTCACCTTACCGTTTCTTCCGGGCCCATGAAAAGTCCCTGGAAAGAAATTTTGAACCTGAGTTTTGTCGTCTCGGAACGAGAAAAGGGCCCCTCTCGGGGCCCAGGCATTCACTTTCCCATCATCAAGTGGACCTCGCAGGGAACTGGCCCAAGTTGTTTTGGTTATTCGCCTTCTTTGGCGGCGGCACCGGGAGATCCGGGGGCGCCGGGACGCGGTTGTCCAGGTTCAGCGGCGTAGTCACCGGCTTTCGTTTCGCTTGATTGCTCCGCCGATGCGCATCCCCCCAGGATGCCAAAGGCGAGCAGGCCGACTACAATCAGGTTCAAGATTTTCATTGTTTGTTTCGTTATTCTCCAGTCGTTTCCGGCGCAGGGGCACCGCCCTGTTTCGGAGGGGGCCCGGCGTAATCTCCGGGCAATGGCTTTGAGGTGTCTCCCGGGCCGACCCCACCACTCGCCACAAAGAAACCAATTGCAGCAGCCAGCACCAAGACGATCAGGCCGATGACGACAGGCAGAGGGAGTTCTTTTTTCATTCCAGGGTTCAAAGAGGAGGGGAGTTCTGCCCGCGATGTCTCGGGGCAGAACTCCGGAGCGGCGATGCTTAGTAGGCCATGCTGCCGCGATCGCTCGGGCAGGTGCCGTTGGTGCTCACGTTCGCACGAGTCTTCGCTCCAGGGAAGTAGCCTCGGAAGAGGTCGCGTCCTTGGTAGCCGTAGAGGTCGCCGGTTGCGGTGCCACGGTCAACGGCCTTTTGATACTTCGCGTGACCATCCGCGTAGCTGAAGTTCGCGCCAGCGCTCCATCCGCCTTGGGCACCCTTGTTGCCGAACAGCTCATAGCCCCTTCCGGCATCGGAGATCAGCCAGTAGAAGCTCATGTTTTGAGATCCGGCGGAGTCCGGTTGGCAGCTGGAGAACGTCCAGGCGTACTGCGAGGGGCCCATGAGGGCGATTTGTGCCGGTTCGTCGACCGCGGTTTGGCTGGTTGCGCCCGGATTATCGGGGCCCTTGTCGCCGCGATTGAGCATGTGGTTCATGGCAAACGTGACTCGGTAAACCGACGGATCGGTGGCGAGAGTGGCCGCGCTGGTGGCCCCGGGAAGCCAGTAGCCGCGCGAATCGTACACGGTGTCCGTGTTGCCGGGGTTGTTGTACATTTGCTTCGCTTTGACATAGGGCATCAGCTTGTCCGTCCAGAACTGACCCTTTTCGCGGTTGGTGTACGCGGGGCCAGACCATTGACCAGCATAGGGGAAGCTGATGAAGGTGTCGTCGTAGTCGGAACCATAGATTGCTGTCGCGGTGGCGAGCTGCTTCAGGTTCGAGAGGTCGGCGATCTTCTTTGCGGCTTCCTTGGCTCGGGCAAACACCGGGAAGAGGATGGCGGCGAGAATCGCGATGATCGCGATCACAACCAAGAGTTCGATGAGGGTAAAGCCCCTCGTGTTTCGCAGAGTTTTCATGATGTTCTAGATCCTTGAGCGCAGAAGGCTGTGCTCTTACGGAGAGTCAAATGAGGATGGAAAACTTTCTGTCCGCCTGCGTTAGACGGTTTGGGATCAGTGAGGAGATCGCAGACGGTGGCGGCCATCAGATCGAGCGGCTGGGCGATGGTGGTGAGCGCAGGACGGGAGAGGGCCATGAACGGGGGATCATCAAAGGCGATCAGGCTGATATCCTGTGGCACTTCGAGGCCAATGGATTCGGCGAGGCGGCAAACGTGGAGGGAGATCGTGGCACCACCGGCCAAGATGGCGGTTGGTCGGGTCGTGCGAATGGCTTCCGTGATCCGCAGACGCTCGTCGGTGGAGAGCTTCGTCGTGTCCTCCACCAAAATTGGAGCGTGGACTTCTTCCAACTGGTACTGAGCCAATCCTGCGTGAAAGCCTTTGACTCGGTCGAGGGTGTTGGCATCGCCCGGGCAGGCACCGATGAAGAGAAAACGTTGATGGTTGAGGCCAGCAAAGTGCTCGATTGCGCGCAAGGAGGCGAGCACGTTATCGGAATCGACGCAGACGCCGTTTTGGACGGGCCATCGGGCACCGAGGATCACAAATGGAGCCGGGCCTGTCCAGGCGGCATCGACGGAGAGGGCTTGCTCTTGCCGGGGATTCAGCAAGACGAGCGGCTGAGTTGGGTCAAGGTCGCCTTCGAGGCTCTCGTAGCTGTCGAGGGTTAGCGACATGCCTCGCTCCATCAGGCCAGATCGCAGGCCGATGAGGAGCGTGCCGAAGTAGTAGTCGTGGAGCGCGAATTCGGCGGGCCCGGTGAGGAGGACTCGCACGGAAGAGGGAGAGAGGCTTTCGCTTTCACCCGGAGAACTGATGAAGGTTCCGGCACCTCTGCGCCTGGTGACGAGGCCGAGATCGGAGAGCTCGTTGAGGGCGCGACCCAGGGTCATTCTGCTGACGCCGAGGGCCTTGGCAAGTTCTGGCTCTGAGGGGAGCCTTGCGCCAAGAGGAATGTTTCCGCCTTCAATGAGGGCGACAAGTTGATCACGAACCTGGCGGAAAGCGGGGGACTGACCCTCTGCTCCTTTGCAGATTGGCGATATCGCCTGGAGATCGAACGATGTAGACAATTTGTCTAGACAACTCCCGAATCGCTCGGGAGTTGTCTAACTCTACATCAGGTCAGGCGCGATCTGTATGGGCAGATCACGAAAATTGCTCAGATTTTGCCCATTTTCGAGAGCGACTGGAGGCAGTGCTCAATGGCTTCGAGTGGGGTGGTGTCGATGTACTGCTCGTGCTCCACGACGTACCATTCGGTTCCGCCGGTGGCTTCGCAGACTTCAAAGACTTCCTTCCAGGGCACATCATCGTTTCCGATCACGATGCCGATTGGGTGTGCCTTCAGGTGGACGGTGCGTGATCGTCCAGGGAAGTCCTTGAGCGGCTGGACGGGGTCGGCTCCGCCGGCGAGTCCGTTGCCGGTGTCGTATTGGAGCAGGAAGTCGCTGGGAGTTTGCTCGGCCAGGCCGTACCAAGCGCTCTTTCCATCGCTGAGAGGCTTCATATCGGCATCGTGAGCGTGAAAACCGGTCGCGATGCCGGTTCCTTCGAGCTTCTTGGCCAGATCCGTGAACATTTTTGCGGTCTCAGCGACGGCTTCCGGCGTGTTGCGCATTTCCTCGGGCAACCACGGAATGATGGCCATGGGGCAGCCGATTTCTTGATGGAACTTGACGGTGTCCTCAAACTTTTCGTCGCTGAATTCGCCGACCCCGACGTGGGCTCCGCAACATTGAATGCCCGTTTCGTCGAGAACAGCTTTGATTTCCGCAGCACTGTGGCCAAAATAGCCCGCGAATTCCACTCCTTGGTAACCCAGAGCCGCGACCTTGCGGATCGTGCCAAGGAGGTCTTGCGCGCAGTCGTCGCGGACGGAATAGAGTTGCACGCCAATCTTCGGTTTCATCATTGTCTCCTGTGGCAAACCGCTGAGTCTGCCAAATTGGTTTTTAGAGGCCGCTGAGATCTGTGCCGGAGATCCCGCCAGGAGTGCGGTTGAAATCGGGACAGTCATCGGCACTCGGAGTTTGCCGGGTGGCTTTGATGAACTTGGCATGGCTATCGGCGAAGGTGAAGTTTCGCCCCGCTTGCCAGCGGTCATCGCCTGGCACGAGACCAGGCTTTAGAGTTCCCCAGAATCCGATCGGCTTGCCGTTACCGGTGTCGTGGCTGTTGAACCACTCGGTGATCATCGCTTTTCCGGCGGGGTTTTGGACGGCACTCGATGTTTGGGTGACGGGGTTGGCGGCGAGCCCGGGATCATTGAGACTCGAAATCAGGTTGCGAATCGTGAGTTGAGGGCTGATCTCAGCGGGAAGATAGAACGTTGCGGAGTAGGCGTAGCTGGTTGCATCAAAGCTTGAGCCGCTGGAAGTGTCTTCGGGGCAGAGGAGCAATCCGGAACGCGAGCTTGCATCGAATGTGCTGCCGACCCGGTTCTGGGCCACGCCGAGGTACGGCATGATTGGCCATCGGAATCGACGCCCCACCCACAGATAGGGATCTCCGGTGTTGGGGTAGCCGTCGTCGAAATCGACCTGGTACAGCGTCATGGCCGTGCCGATCTGCTTGAGGTGGGAGAGACAGCCGGTCTTCTTCGCCGCGCGTTTGGCTTGGGCGAAAACGGGGAAGAGGATCGCGGCCAGAATAGCAATGACCGCGATCACGACGAGAAGTTCGATGAGGGTGAAGCCCCGCTTCACGCTGGGCGACCCGTGTATCGGCTAAGGAGAGCCCAGGCACCCGGGAAGGCACCGCATGCGATCATGATCTTGAGGGCGTCGGTGACCAGGAACGGGGCGGCTCCTGCCATCCATGCCGAAGCCAGACTCCCGGTGAATACCGAAAGCCAGGTGGTTCCGAGTGCATAGACGACGAGTGTTGAAACCACGAGGGAAAGGGCCAGAGGGAGCACTTTTCGATC
>Ga0209794_1002323_pt1 | contig 10454 bp, 8 predicted proteins | sample EBPBio232013_DNA_FD_185869 | JGI IMG/M metagenome (GOLD analysis project Ga0209794, IMG submission 185869) | Wastewater treatment Type I Accumulibacter community from EBPR Bioreactor in Madison, WI, USA - Reactor 1_5/23/2013_ DNA (SPAdes)... | ecosystem: Engineered > Bioreactor > EBPR >... | reverse complement strand
GCCAGGACGAGCACGCGCTGCTGTGCGACCTGCCCGCGCCGCACGGCCCGCTGTTCACCTGGCTGGCCGGTCAGTCGCTGGACCACGGCCCACAGCCCTGGAGCGCCCTGCGCGAGGCCTTGCGCGGGCATGCCGAGGAGCCTTTCGCCGTCGAGCAAATGGCCCAGTTGCACCCGGACATCGTGGCCGACCCGGCGGAGCTGCGCGCTATCTTGCGCACCGAACTGGAAAGCCAGCTCAAGCGCCAGATGGACGCTGCCCTGGCCGAGCACGATCTGGCGCGCTACCAGACCCTGATGGCCCGGCTGGCACACTTGAAACGCCGCGCCGGCGACTCGCCCTGACCGCCTTTCGCTCGGCAGCCCGTGGTTCGGCAGCCCTTGAAATTCGCCGAAAAATGTATAATTAATGGTTGTTCACCGGCAAGAGCGACAGCAGCACCTCCGGCCCGGCCAGCGCGCCTGCGACCAGCGCGTTTTCCCCACCACAGGGGTTGGCCACCTTCCCGCAAGGACTGCACTCCAAATGTTCGCCCCCCATCTTGCCCCTGACAGCGTGCGCGGTGACGGGTTTTTGCCGTCGGCGTACCGCTTGAAATCGCTTTTCCGTCCTTGCCGACATGTCCGGACTTTGGCCGCCCCTCGGGTGTCGCCAGTTCAAGCCGTGTCATTGCCTTGAGGTTTCCGCATGCCCAACAGTTCGAAGTCCCCCGCCAAGCCCGCCGCCAAGGCGCCCACCCCCTCCTCCGTGAAGACGGCCGAGGAAGAGCTGCAGAAGAAACCAGTCAAGGCGGCGGCCAAGGCCGCGCCGGCCAAGAAGGCGGCCGCCAGGGACACCGCCGCCGCCAAGAAGCCGGGCCGCCCGGCCAAGGGCGCCGCCGCGGCCGAAAAATCCGCGCCGGCCAAGCGCGGGCGCCCGGGCAAGGAAGACGATGCGGACATGGCCGAGATCGAATCCGACCTCGAAGGTGAGCCGGAAGCCGAGGTCGCTACCGTGGACCCCGCCACGGTCGAGAAGGTCAAGCCCCTGCGCATGAAGATCAGCAAGGCCAAGGAACGGGCCTTGATGAAGGAATTCGGCCTGGACGAAGGCGTGCTCTCCGAGGAGGAGATGAACACCCGCCGCGCCAACCTGAAAGCCCTGCTCAAGCTGGGCAAGACGCGCGGCTACCTGACGCACGGCGAGATCAACGACCACCTGCCCGACAAGCTGGTCGATATCGAGACACTGGAGGCCGTGGTCTCCATGCTGAACGACCTGGGCGTGGCCGTCTACGAACAAACGCCGGACGCCGAAACCCTGCTGCTGACCAACCAGGGCACCAGCACCGCCACCGAGGAAGAGGCCGAGGAAGAGGCCGAGGCCGCTCTGTCCACCGTCGACTCCGAGTTCGGCCGCACCACCGACCCCGTGCGCATGTACATGCGTGAAATGGGCACGGTGGAGCTGCTCACGCGCGAGGGCGAGATCGAAATCGCCAAGCGTATCGAAGGCGGCCTGATGGCCATGATGGAAGCCATCAGCGCCAGCCCGGCCACGATCGCCGAGATCCTGCGCATGGCCGCCGAAATCCGCGAGGGCAAGGTCGTCATCAACACCATCGTCGATGGCTTTTCCGACGCCGACGAGAACGACGACTACGTGGCCGAGGAAGATTTCGACGAGTACGACGAGGACGACGACGACGACGGCAAGGGCGGCTCCAAGTCCATGACCCGACTGCTGGAGGCGCTGAAGAACCAGGCGCTGGACCGCTTCGAGGAAATCGCCTCGCTGTTCGAGAAGGTGCACAAGATCTACGACAAGGAGGGCTGGGGCTCGCCCAGCTACGTCAAGGCGCAGCAGGCGCTGTCGGATCGGCTGATGACCATCCGTTTCACCGCCAAGACCATCGAAAAGCTGTGCGATCTGCTGCGCGGCCAGGTGGACGACGTGCGCAAGTACGAGCGCGAGCTGCGCCGCATCATCGTGGACAAATGCGGTTACCCGCAAGAGCTGTTCATCGCCGACTTCTCCGGGCGCGACAAGGCCGGCAACAAGGTCGCCTCCAACGTGCTCAACCTGAAATGGGTCGAGAAGCAGGCCGCCGCCGGCAAGCCCTGGAGCACCATCATGGAGCGCAACATCCCGCCGGTGCAGGATCTGCAGCAAAAGCTGATCGATCTGCAATCCCAGGTGGTGGTGCCGCTGGATGAGCTCAAGGGCATCAACAAGCGCATGAACGAGGGCGAGGCCGCCTCGCGCGACGCCAAGAAGGAGATGATCGAGGCCAACCTGCGCCTGGTGATCTCCATCGCCAAGAAATACACCAACCGCGGCCTGCAGTTCCTGGATTTGATCCAGGAAGGCAACATCGGCCTGATGAAGGCGGTGGACAAGTTCGAATACCGCCGCGGCTACAAGTTCTCGACCTACGCCACGTGGTGGATCCGCCAGGCCATCACGCGCTCGATCGCCGACCAGGCACGCACCATCCGCATCCCGGTGCACATGATCGAAACCATCAACAAGATGAACCGCATCTCGCGCCAGCATCTGCAGGAGTTCGGCTTCGAGCCCGACGCCGGCATCCTGGCCGAGAAGATGGAGATGCCCGAGGACAAGATCCGCAAGATCATGAAGATCGCCAAGGAGCCGATCTCCATGGAGACGCCGATCGGCGACGACGACGATTCGCACCTGGGCGATTTCATCGAGGACCAGAACAACACCGCGCCCATCGAGGCGGCCATGCAGGCCGGCCTGCGCGATGTGGTGAAAGACATCCTCGACTCGCTGACCCCGCGCGAGGCCAAGGTGCTGCGCATGCGTTTCGGCATCGAAATGTCCACCGACCACACGCTGGAAGAAGTCGGCAAGCAGTTCGACGTCACCCGCGAGCGCATCCGCCAGATCGAAGCCAAGGCGCTGCGCAAGCTCAAGCATCCGAGCCGCTCGGACAAGCTGCGCAGCTTTATTGACTCGTTATAACTCGCTTACGTATTTCGTGGACGGCCTGTAAACCACATGCTACATTCCCTCGTTGAGGGACCACCTGTTGTTCTTTTTCGGCACAGGTAAACTATCCTCTCGCATCTCTTTTAATACCGAGGAATCCGGACATGAAACTCAAACTCGCCCTGCTCGCCGTCGTCGCTGGCTTCTCTTTGGCCGCGAACGCTCAAACCGAAACCCGCCAGGAAGTGAAGGCCGAAGCCAAGGCCGCCAACCAGGCCGGCGCCATTGGCCACGGCGAAGTGAACGCTCCTCAGCCCAAGGCAGCCAAGTCCACCATGACCCGCGCCGAAGGCCGCGCCAAGGCCAAGGCCGCCAACAAGAGCGACGCCGTGGCCCATGGCAACGCCGTTGCCGAGCCGGATCCCAAGGCCACCAAGTCCAGCATGTCTCGCGCCCAAGCCCGTGACAAGGCCCGTGCCGCGAACAAAGGCGGTCAGGTGCAGACCGGTGAAGGCGGCTCGAAGTAATCGCCTCTGAGTTCCTTTCAGCGGTAAGAGAAAAGGCCCTGCGGGGCCTTTTTTCTTGACTGTCACCGGTGTGCCCGCGGCCGTTGTTGCAAAACAGAGACACTCAACTGGGTGCTTTCGCAGGGCTTGCGCCAGATCCTTACCACGTCTTTCAAAGCCCCCTGCCGCCGGAGTTTCCCAGGAATCCGCTATTTTCTGCCCCTCCGTTTTTCTTTTGCCCGCACGCTGTCCATGAACCCCAATGCCACCGATCTCTGGAAAGCGCCGCGCTGGGCGCTGGCCGTGCTGCTGGCCATGCTCGGCATGCTGGGGCCGTTTTCCATCGATACGTACATTCCGGCCTTCTCGGCCATCGCCCGGTCGCTCGACGCCTCGCCGGTGCAGATGCAGCAGACGCTGTCGGCCTACCTATTCGGCTTTGCCTTCATGAACCTGTTTCATGGCGCGCTGTCCGACAGTTTCGGGCGGCGGCCGGTGATTCTGACGGGGTTGGCGGTGTTCGTGCTGGCCTCGCTGGGCTGCGCGCTGGCGCAAACGCCGGGTCAGCTGATCTTCTTTCGCGCGCTGCAAGGCCTGTCCACCGGGGCCGGCATCGTGGTGTCGCGCGCGGTGGTGCGCGACATGTTTCCGCCCGCCGACGCGCAGAAGGTGATGAGCCAGATCACCATCTTCTTTGGCGTGGCGCCGGCCGTGGCGCCCATCGTCGGCGGGCTGCTGGCCGAGTACCTGGATTGGCACTCGATCTTCTGGTTCCTGGTCGCCGTGGGCGTGCTGCTGTGGCTGGCCAACTGGCGCTTGCTGCCCGAAACCCTGCATCAGCAAGACCGCCAGCCGTTCCAGGTCAAACACCTGATGCGCGGCTACCGCGAGCTGGTGGCCGACCCACGCTTTCTGCTGCTGGCCCTGGCCTCGGGCGTGCCCTTCAACGGCATGTTCCTGTACGTGCTGTCGGCCCCGGCCTTCCTGGGCGACGTGCTTCGGCTTCGGCCCACGCAGTTCTTCTGGTTCTTTCTGCTGACCATTGGCGGCATCATGGCCGGTTCGTGGCTGTCCGGGCGCAAGGCCGGCCGGGTGCGTCCCAAGAACCAGATCATGCAGGGCTTTCGCATCATGCTGGGGGTGTCGGTGCTGAACATCCTGGCCAACGCGCTGTTCACGCCCAGCGCCTGGTGGTCGCTGATCCCGATCGCGGTGTTTTCCTTCGGCTGGGCCCTGATGGTGCCGGTGGTGACCCTGCTGGTGCTGGACATCAACCCCGCGCGACGCGGCATGGCCTCGTCGCTGCAGGCGGTGATCGGCTCGGCCGCCAACGGCGTGGTGGCGGGCGTGGTGGCGCCCCTGGTCATGCACTCGGCCATGGGGCTGGCGCTGACCTCCTTCGCCTTCCTGGCGGTGGGTCTGGTGGCCTGGCTGTGGCTGCACCGCCGCTGGCCGGGCGTCGGCTGAACTGAGCCGACCCTTTCCCCTCAACCCTATTCTGGAGCCCCTTCCATGTCTTGGTTCATTCTGTTCATCGCCGGCCTGCTCGAGGTGGGCTGGGCCATTGGCCTGAAGTACACCGAGGGTTTCACGCGCCTGTGGCCCAGCGTCGGCACCTTGGCCGCCATGGCCGCCAGCGTGGGCCTGCTGGGCCTGGCCATGCGCGATCTGCCGGTGGGCACGGCCTATGCGGTCTGGACCGGCATCGGCGCCGTGGGCACGGTGATTTTGGGCATCGTGCTGTTCAAGGACCCAGCCAACGCCGGGCGCCTGATTTGCGTGGGACTGATCGTGGCCGGCATCCTGGGGCTGAAGCTGACCAGCCCCAGCTGAGGGATTTCAAGGGTTTTGAGGCGTTTACCGGCGTGAATTCTTCCTCAAAAGCTATTATTTTTAGAGCAATTTAGGCGATTTCGCTGGTGATGGTGTGGCCCGAAACACCGCCGGCGTTTCGGGGCATTGCACATCAATGCGCCGCCACCACGGCGATACCGCGCAGCTGGCCGGCCTGGGGCGGGCGCGCCGGCGCCGGGTAGCGCTCGGCGTCGAAACGGTGCAGCAGCTCGGCCTCGCGCACGCGGGCCAGCACCACATTGGCCTGCTTGACATGACCAAAACCGCGCATGGTCAGGGGCACGGCGGCGAGCTCGGTCGCCAGCGCCAGATTGCCGGCGCTCAACTGGGGCAAAAGCTCCCGTATCCGGCCCTCGTACTGCGCGATCAGCTCGCGCTCCATGCGGCGCTCAGCGGTGCGGCCGAACGGGTCCAGCGGGCCGCCACGCAGGCGCTTGCCCTTGGCCAGCAGGCGCATCGCCGGTAGCAGCCAGGCGCCCAGCACGATCTTGCGCGGCGGCTCGCCGTTCCGGCCGCGCGCGATCAGGGGCGGCGCCATATGAAACTGCAGTTGCAGATCGCCCTCGAACTGCTGCGCCAGGGCGGCCTGGAAGGCGCCGTTGGTGTACAAACGCGCCACCTCGTACTCGTCCTTGTAGCTCATCAGCTTGCGCAGGCTGGCGGCCACGGCGCGGGTCAGGCGTTCGCTGTCGGGCGCCGCGGCTTGCTCGCGCGCATGCACGGCGCGCACCAGCGCGGCGTAGCGTTCGGCCCAGGCGGCGTTCTGGTAGGCCGTCAGCTCGCTCATGTCGTGGGCGATCAGGGCGTTCAGCGAGCCGTCGTGGTGCGGCGTGGCGTGCCCCTGCTGCAGCAGGGCCTTGCAGGCACCGGGGTCGGCGGCGGCCAGCCGGCCGAGCGAAAAGGCCATGCGGTTGGCGGCCACGGCCACGCCGTTCAGCTCGATCGCGCGTTCCAGCGCCGTCAGGCTCACGGGCACCAGGCCACGCTGCCAGGCGTAGCCCAGGGCCAGGATGTTGGCCGTCACGGTGTCGCCCAGGAAATCCTCGGCCAGACTCTGGGCGTCGAAGGTTTCCACACGCTCGTCGCCGGCGGCAAAGCGCAGCTTGGCCAGCAGCAGCTCGGTCTTCAGGCTGGCGTCGGGGTTCTTCAGCGATTCGGCCACCGGCGTCTCGTGCAGGTTGGCCACGGTGTCGCAGGCCAGGATGGCGTCGGCCTGCTGGGTGTCGATGCGCACCTGGTTCAGGCGCTCGGGCACATCGGCCAGGCGCACGAAGCTCAGCACCGAGCCGCCTTTTTGCGCGAAACCCATGAAGTCGAGCACGCTGGCGCTCTTGCCCTCCAGGTGCGCGGCCATGGCGATGACGGCGCCCACCGTGACCACGCCGGTGCCGCCCACCCCCGTCACCAGCAGGTCGTAGGGGCCTGTCCAGCTGTGCGGCGCGGGCGCCGACAGGCCAGCGACCAGTCGGCCAAAGGCACTTTGCCCACCCTCGCCCACCCGGCCGGCGGACAGCGCCCCGGCCTTCTTGCGCGGCTTGCCGCCGCGCACGCTGACGAAGCTCGGGCAAAAGCCCTTGGCGCAGGAATAGTCCTTGTTGCAGGCGGTCTGGTCGATCTTGCGCTTGCGACCCAACGCGGTTTCATGCGGCAGCACGGCCACGCAGTTGCTCTGCACGCCGCAGTCGCCGCAGCCTTCGCACACGGCTTCGTGGATGAACAGGCGTCGATCCGGATCCTCCAGCTTGCCCTGCTTGCGGCGGCGGCGCTTTTCGGCCGCGCAGGTCTGCTCGTAGATCAGCACCGTCACGCCCTCCACCTCGCGCAGCCGGCGCTGCACGCGGTCCAGCTCGGCGCGGTCGTGAAACTCGGTGCCAGCAGGAAACTGGCCCTTGATCGCGTGGTACTTGCCGATGTCGTCGGACAGCACCACCACCTGCTTGACGCCCTCGCTCTCGACCTGGCGGGCGATGGCGTCCACGCTGATAATGCCGTCCACCGGCTGGCCGCCGGTCATGGCCACGGCGTCGTTGAACAAGATCTTGTAGGTGATGCGCGCCTTGGCCGCCACGGCCTGCCGGATCGCCAGATAGCCCGAGTGGTAGTAGGTGCCATCGCCCAGGTTCTGAAACACATGGGGCTTGCGCGTGAACATGGCCTGCGAGACCCAGTCCACGCCCTCCCCGCCCATCTGGATCAGGCCGGCCGTGTCGCGGTCCATCCAGTTGACCATGAAGTGGCAGCCGATGCCGGCGCGTGCGCTGGAGCCTTCGGGTACCTTGGTCGAGGTGTTGTGCGGGCAACCAGCGCAAAAATACGGCAGGCGCTTGACGCTGTCCGAATCGTTGCTGAGCAGCTCGGGCAGGGTGAAGTCCCGCACATGTTCGCGCCGGTCGCTGAACTGCCGTGGAAAGTGGCGGATCAGCCAGTCGGCCGTCAACTCAATCAGGCGCGAGGGGCGCAGCTCGCCCAGGGCCGACACCAGCGGCTGGCCGGCCGCGTCGCGCTTGCCCAGGATGGCCGGGCGCGCCGCGGCCGGGGCGTTGTAGAACAGCTCGCGCAGCTGGGTCTCGACCACGCCGCCCTTCTCTTCAATCACCAGGATTTCTTTCAGCCCGTTGGCGAAGTCCTGCATGCGGCCGGTCTCGATGGGGAAGGACAACCCCACCTTGTAAAGCCGCACACCCGCCTCGGCCAGCATGTCGGGCGTGATCTCGAGCCGGCGCAGCACCTCCATCAGGTCGTAATGCGCCTTGCCGCAGGTGACGATGCCGACCGTGGCCGAGGGCGACTCAATCACCTGGCGGTCGATGGAATTGACGGCGGAAAAGGCCGCCACGGCTTGCAGTTTATGCCCAAGCCGCTCCTCAATCTGTAGCGAAGGCAAATCCGGCCAACGGTAATGCAGCCCCTGTTCAGGCGGCTGGTGGCCGGTGGCGGCGCGCACCGTGTCGGCGCCCTGCCAGTCGGCCACGCGGGCGTTGATCTCGTCCAGATCGACCGTGGCGCCGCTTTCCACCACCTCGGACAGCGCCGTCATGCCGACCCAGTTGCCGCTGTAGCGCGACAGCTGCCAGCCGTACAGGCCGAACTCCAGGTACTCGGCCACGTTGGCGGGCGAGACGATGGGCATGTGGTAGGCCTGCAGCAACTGGTCGCTCTGGTGCGGCATCGACGACGACACGCAACCGTGGTCGTCCCCCGCCACCACCAGCACGCCGCCCTGGGGCGACGAGCCGTAGGCATTGCCGTGCTTGATGGCGTCGCCCGCGCGGTCCACACCCGGGCCCTTGCCGTACCACATGGCAAACACGGCCTCGCAGGTTTTCTCGGGATCGCTCTCGACCCGCTGGGTGCCCAGCACCTGGGTGGCGCCCAGTTCTTCGTTGATGGCGGGCACAAAACGCAAGCCGGTGTCCAGCCAGGGCTGACCGGCCTTCCAGATCGCCTGATCGACCATGCCCAGGGGCGAACCGCGGTAGCCACTGACAAAGCCCTGGGTCTGGAGCCCGGCGGCTTCATCGCGCTGGCGCTGCATCAGCATCAGGCGCACCAGCGCCTGGGTGCCGGTCAAAAACACCTGGCCGTGCCGGGCCCACAGGTTGTCCGACAGCTGGTAGTCGGGGCGCGCCAGGGCGGGGCTGGCGACGGTATCGGGCGTGGGCATGGTTGTCTCCTGGCCGTTCTTTTGCATGGTGACCCAAGCTTAGAGACAAGGACGCCGGAAAGGGTTCTTATCTTCACCTCATCAACCCACGTATCAAGAAGATTATTCTTAAAATGCGATATGCAAGAGAATATTCAACTCGATTCGGTCAGCCTGCGCATACTGCAGGAGCTGCAACGCGATGCCCGGCAAACGGTGCAGCAGATCGCCGAGCGGGTCGGACTGTCCAGCACGCCGTGCTGGAAGCGAATCAAGGACATGGAATCGGCCGGCGTCATCCGCGGCTACACGGCGCTGGTCGATCGGGCCCGGGTCGGGCTCGATCTGCTGGTGGTGGTCGAGGCCAACCTGAGCCAGCACACCGAGGATTTGGTACGCCAGTTCGAAGCCGCGGTGGCCGCCACGCCCGAGATCGTGCGCTGCCTGTCCACCACCGGGCAGGCCGACTACATCCTCACCGTCATGGTGCCCGGCATCGCCGAGTACGAGCGCTTCCTGCACGGCACCTTGTTCAAGCTGCCGGGGGTGACGCACATGCGCTCGTCCATTGTGCTCAAGGAGGTCAAGGCCGAAGTGCGCCTGCCCGTGGCCCTGGCACCCGAGCCGGCCACGCCCGCGCGCCGTGCCTCTGGCCGACGCGCGCCAGCACCTGGTTCCCCTACTGGATAGAAGTTTTGACAAGGGCTTACAGATTTTCTCTGGCGTTTCAGCGAAGATCAGGGTTATCCCTTGGTTTTCTCTTGTCACGGCGCACGGCGCATCATGGCCCCCCTGTCTCCTTCCTGGCGCTTTCTGGGCGCTTCACTGCTCACCTTGCTGGTGGCCGGGGTGTCCTTCTACGCCATCGCGCGCGGCGCGCACGTGCCCCAGCTGTCGCGGGCCGAAATCGACGGCGCGCTCACGCACCTGATGCACCTGATCGGTGCAGCGCCGCAGCCCTGAACGTCAGGCTGTCGTCAGAAAGCTATCTAATCCATAGCTTTCTAGGCTGATCTGGCGCCGGCCTCCGGTAAAACCACGCCCACTCACGGGTTTTCGGTCAGGCCGATGACCGTCTTGAACCAAGTCAAGGACGCTCCGCGCACCGGGCCGCAAGATGAGCGTTGCCCGGGAAGATTGACGCGGCCATCGACCGGCACCCCCCTCTCTTCAGGCCGCTCCGGTGACATGGAAAACACGATGAAAATATTCACGAGGAAGTTCACACTCTCTCCGCTGACCGCGGTACTGACCACGGCCATGCTGTTCGGCTCAGCCGCTGCCCTGGCCCAGGCCGGGGGTGAACCGGCCAAGCCCGGCGCGCCCACCACCAGCACCGGCTCGGCCGAGGCCAAGTACCAGGGTGCCGCATCGCCCCTGGCCACCGAGTCGATGCACCAGTCGACCAACCCCAAGGCCCCGCCGATGACGCAGGCCGAGTTCGACCGCGCCCGCCAGATCTATTTCGAGCGCTGCGCCGGTTGCCACGGCGTGCTGCGCAAGGGCGCCACCGG
>Ga0209794_1002322_pt1 | contig 10465 bp, 8 predicted proteins | sample EBPBio232013_DNA_FD_185869 | JGI IMG/M metagenome (GOLD analysis project Ga0209794, IMG submission 185869) | Wastewater treatment Type I Accumulibacter community from EBPR Bioreactor in Madison, WI, USA - Reactor 1_5/23/2013_ DNA (SPAdes)... | ecosystem: Engineered > Bioreactor > EBPR >... | reverse complement strand
ACCGGGGACCACGGCATCGGCGTGTTCGCCGGGGATGACGCAGCCTGCCTCGATCAGCGCAGTGGCGCCGGAGGGGAGGATGAGGTGCAGGATGGCCAGATCCTCCCGCCCGCGACGAAGCGGGTCTTCACGATCGTGGTCGCGCCATCCGGCCGGTCGATGCGGTCGATGATCCGATTCTCGGCCGCGATCAGTTCGGTCAGTTCCGCCCCCGCCGCATCCTGGCCCGCCACGGCGCCGAGTTGGGCCAGACCGCCAAGCGCCGCGACATTGCGCGCCACATTGCCGACGCCGCCCGGCATGGCGATGTTGCGCCGTGTGCGCAACACCGGGATCGGCGCCTCGGGCGAGATGCGGCTGACCTCGCCATAGACATAGCGGTCCAGCATCAGGTCGCCGACGCAGGCGATCTTCAGGTCGCGCACACGCTCCAGCAGCTTCTGCAGGGCGCCCAGGTCCAGAGTGTCAGACATGGGTCCGACCTAGAGGATTCAGGCGGCCTGCGCCACCGGGGCCTTGGCGCCCAGTTTGATGGCCAGGTCGTCGAAGGCGATCAGCTGCGCGGCCAGGGCCTCGAACTGCCCCAGCGGCACCATGTTCGGCCCGTCCGACGGCGCGTGATCGGGATCGGGGTGGGTCTCGATGAAGACGGCGTCCACACCCACGGACACGGCGGCGCGCGCCAGGACCGGCACGAACTCGCGCTGGCCGCCCGACGACGTACCCTGCCCGCCCGGCTGCTGCACGCTGTGCGTCGCATCGAACACGACCGGACAACCGATCTCGCGCAAGATCGGAAGCGCCCGCATGTCGCTGACCAGGGTGTTGTAGCCGAAGCTGGCGCCTCGCTCGCAGGCCATGACGTTGGGATTGCCGGCGCCGACGACCTTGGCGATGACGTTCTTCATGTCCCAGGGGGCCAGGAACTGGCCCTTCTTGATGTTGATCGCCTTGCCCGTGGCGGCGGCGGCCAGCAGCAGGTCGGTCTGACGGCTGAGGAAGGCGGGAATCTGCAGCACGTCCACAACCTCGCCCACCGGCCCGCACTGGGCCTCGGAATGGACGTCCGTCAGGGTCGGCAGGCCCGTGACTTCGCGGATTTCCGCGAAGATGGGCAGGGCGTCCTTCAGGCCTATCCCGCGCGCGGCGCTGGCGCTGGTCCGGTTGGCCTTGTCGAAACTGGTCTTGTAGATGATGCCCGCATTCAACCGCTCGCCGATTTCCTTCAGCTGATGCGCCGTTTCCAGCGCGTGCTGGCGGCTTTCCATCTGGCAGGGACCGGCGATGAAGGCGATTCGCGCGCCGCCGCCGATGACGACAGGCGTCCGAAGACCTTCAGACAACGTAATGACGGCGTTGGGTCGGCTCACGGCAGGCGTCTTTCCGGTTGATTTCGGCGTTCAAGTGGCGCCCGGCCGCAATGATTGCAACCTGTCGGGCGGCCGCATGCCCATGATTGACGCCTAGTGGCTTCGCATGAAAGGTTGAACGTGATGAGCGTCGTCGCCACAGAGATCGAAGCTGTCGCCCGCCGGACGCCGCGCGTCTTCGCCATGTTGATCCGACTGCTGGCCGCCAACTGGACGGTGGGCCGCCTGACCTTGCGCCTGCCGAATGGCGAGGAACACCTGCTGTCGGGGGGCGAACCGGGACCTCAGGCGACTCTGATCGTCAAGGATTATGGCTTCGCCCGGCGTGTGCTGGCCGCAGGCGATATCGGGTTCGCGGAAGGCTATATGGCCGGCGAATGGGACACCCCCCATCTGGCGACCCTGCTGGAGACTCTGGTCGACAACTACGACCACATCCGCCGTCTGTTCGACGGCAACTGGATTTTCATGGCTCTGAACTGGTGGGGCCATCGCCGGAACCGCAACAGCAAGGCTGGCTCGAAAAAGAACATCCACGCCCATTACGATCTGGGCAACGCCTTCTACGCCGCCTGGCTGGATGGCTCGATGACCTACTCCTCCGCCCGTTTCTCACGTCCGGACGAGGCGTTGGAGACAGCCCAGCACGAGAAGTACGCCGCCCTGGCGCGGCTCATGGACCTGCGTCCCGGCCATACGGTGCTGGAAATCGGCTGCGGCTGGGGCGGCTTCGCCGAGTTTGCGGCCAGGGAGGTCGGCGCCGACGTCACCGGCGTGACCATTTCGCGTGAGCAATACGACTTCGCGCGCCAGCGGCTGTTCCAGGCGGGGTTGTCGGACCGCGCGCGCATCGAACTGATCGACTACCGCGACGTGGCCGGCCGATTCGACCGGGTCGCCTCCATCGAAATGTTCGAGGCCGTAGGCAAGGAATACTGGCCCGCCTATTTCGACAAGATCCACGCGGTGTTGAAGCCCGGCGGCAAGGCAGGGCTGCAGATCATCACCATCCAGGACGCGCTGTTCGAGGGATACGACACCCGCACGGATTTCATCCAGAAATACGTCTTCCCGGGCGGCATGCTGCCGTCGGAGGAGCGGCTGAAGCCCGTGATCGCCGCCTCTGGCCTGCAGTGGTCGGCCATCGAACGCTTCGGCCTGGACTACGCCGAGACGCTGAAGCGGTGGGACGAGCGTTTCCGCGCCGCCTGGTCCGACATCCAGCGAATCGCCGGCTTCGACGAGCGGTTCTTCCACCTGTGGCGGTTCTATCTGGCCTATTGCGAAGCGGGCTTCCGGTCACGCCGCACCGATGTGGTTCAACTGGCCCTGAGCCGCGCCTGAGAGCGTTTCCATGACCCGATCGCCCCTGATCTCAACCGACGAATTGGCGGGCCTGATGGCCGACGGCGAGCCTGTGCGCCTGATCGACGCCAGCTGGCATCTGGATGGTCGCGACGGGCGGGCCGAATTCGAGGCCGATCACCTGCCGGGCGCAGTCTTTCTGGATCTTGACGAAGCTTCAGATGCGACTTCCGAATTGCCGCATATGTTGCCGTCTGCACAGATGTTTTCGACCGTGATGGGCGCACTGGGGGTGTCGAACCGCGATCGGATCGTGATCTATGACGCTTCCGGCCTGTTCTCGGCCGCCAGAGCCTGGTGGATGCTGAAGACCATGGGCGCGACGTCGGTTCAGGTGCTGGACGGCGGCTTGCCGAAATGGCGCGCCGAGCGCCGCCCGCTGGAGCATGGACTTGCCGGTTCGCCAGCGCCCGCGGACTTTGCATCCCGGTTCGATGCAGCGGCGGTGGTCGATCTAGAAACCGTGGGCCGGGCCCTGGCCGAGGGCGCCCAGGTCGCCGATGCGCGCGGCCCGAGCCGTTTTCGCGGAGAAGCGGCGGAGCCGCGTCCCGGCGTGCGACCCGGCCATATGCCGGGGGCGATCAACCTGCCCTATTCCGCCCTGTTGAATCCGGACGGGACGATGAAGCGGGACGAAACGCTGGAAGCCGCCTTCCGCGACGGTGGAATCGATTTGAACAGGCCGGTAATCACCACCTGCGGCTCAGGCGTAACGGCGGCGATCCTAAGCCTGGGGTTGGCCGTATTGGGCCGACCGTCGCGGCTCTATGACGGTTCCTGGGCCGAATGGGGTTCGCGGACAGACACGCCCGTGGTCGTCGGCCCCTGACGGCTTAGCGAATGGGCAGGCCGTACATCAGGCCCGCCGGCCGTGCATTCCATTGGGCGTTCAGCCCGCGCTCCAGGTTCAAAGCCGACTGCCCCCCCAGATTCCGATCGAAGATCTGGCCATAATTTCCCACCGCTCCGACGGCGTCCGCAGCCCAGGTCTTAGACAGGCCCAGCATGGCGCCGTAGTCGCCCTCCAACCCGACCAGCCTGCGGACGCGTGGGTCCGTCGCCTTCTTGGCCAACTCGCCGACATTCTCCTTCGTCACGCCCAGTTCCTCGGCCAGGACGAGCGCATTCAGGGTCCAACGCGTCAGATCGGCCCATCGGTCGTCGCCGGAGCGGACGATGGGCCCCAGCGGCTCCTTGGACACGACGTCGGACAGGATGGTGTGGGCGTTGGGATCGGCCAGGACCGTTCGCGCCGCCGCCAGGGCCGAGATGTCAGCGCTGAAGGCGTCGCAGTCCTCGCGGCCATAGGCGTCGCGCGCCGCCTCCTCGGTCGGCAGGACGACGGGACGATAGGCCACGCCGCGCGAACGGAAGAAGTCGTCGGCGTTGACCTGGGCCGTCGAGCCAGCCTGAACGCAGACCCGGGCGCCGTTCAGTTCGGCCGCGCTGCTCAGGTTCAACGACCGCCGCACCAGGAAACCCTGGCCGTCGTAGTAGTTGACCCCGGCGAAGATCAGGCCCTCGCCCGCGTCGCGCGTCATCGTCCAGGACGAATTGCGCCACAGCACGTCGATCCGCCCGTCGTTCAGCGCGGTGAACCGGTCCGCCGCAGACAGGGGCACGAACCGCACCGCATCGCCGTCGCCCAGGATCGCCGCCGCCATGGCGCGGCAGAAGTCGGCGTCGAAACCCCGCCATTGACCGCGATTGTCCGTATAGGCGAAGCCGACAAGCCCTTGATGCACGCCGCAGTTCAGGCGTCCGCGCCGCTTGACGGCCGCCAGGGTCGGGCTGTCCGGCCGATCGGTCGTCGTCACCGGGGTGGAGTGGGTCTCGGCCTTTTCGGGCGGCGGCGCGGCCGGTCGGTCGCCGCAGGCTGCGACGAGGAAGGCCGCCGTCATCGCTCCGATGGTCAAGACCCGCATCGCGTTCGTATCCTCTCCGCCGCTTGCGCCCCTTGAGACTTTAGAGGCCTTTAGGCCGTGATCCGCAACCCATCGGAGCCGCCATGTCGCCCTATTCGGACCGCACCCGACTGATCGCCTCGGCCACACGGCGCGGACATGGCCGCCGACCGGTCAATCCGCCTGTCGAGCGCGCCTCCACCATGCTCAGCGACCGCGCCGAGGCGATGCACGACGACGCGGATGGGCCTACCTACGGGCTGGAAGGAGGCAGCGCCGCGCAACAGCTGCGCGCAGCCCTGGCCGGTCTGGAAAAGGCGACCGACGCCGTGCTGGTGCCCTCTGGCCTCGCGGCTGTGACGGTTCCTCTGCTGGCCCTGACGCGCCCCGGCGACGAGGTGCTGGCGCTTGACGGAGTGTACGGCCCGACCCGGCGCTTCCTCAGCCGCTATCAGGCGTCGCGCGGCGTCGCGACCCGTTATCTGCCGGCCGAAACGGACGCCGAAACCCTGATCGCGGCCATAGGCGAGCGGACGCGCGTCGTGTTGCTGGAATCCCCGGCCTCTCTGACATTCGAGATGATTGATGTCGCCGCCGTCGCCGCCGCCTGCCGGGCGCGGGGCGTGCGCACCGTCATGGACAACACCTGGGCCGCCGGCCTGGCTTTCAAGCCCCTTACGCAGGGCGTGGACGTCAGCGTCCAAGCCCTGACCAAATATGTCGGCGGTCATTCCGACGTGCTGATGGGCGGCATCGCCGCCAATGATCCCGCCTGCCTGCGCGCTGTCCACGAGGTGATCGAGGATCTGGGCTGGCACGTTTCGCCGGACGACGCCTGGCTGGCCCTGCGCGGCCTTCGCACCCTGCCGTTGCGTTACGCCGAACAGGGGCGTTCGGGCCTGCGCGTGGCCGAATGGCTGCAAGGTCGGCCCGAGGTTTCCCGCGTGCTCTATCCGCCCCTGCCCGGCGCGGTCGGGCATGACCTCTGGGCCCGCGACTTCACCGGCGCCGCCTCGCTGATGGGCGTCGTCATGAAGGGCGGCGACACCGCCGCCGGTCGCGCCTTCTTGGACGCTCTGAGTCTGTTTGGCATGGGCTATTCCTGGGGCGGTTTCGAAAGCCTGATCACCCATGAGACACACCAGATGGCCTATCGCAGCCATCCCCCTTCGCTGGAGGGCGAACTGATCCGCCTGCATGTCGGCCTGGAAGACCCCGCCGACCTGATTGCGGACCTGGAGCGGGGCCTTGCCGCCTTCTCCGCCGCGCTCACCCTTCCTTAAGCGGCGACGGCGACTGTTCCGTCGTGCACGCCTCACCCGGACAAATCCTTGATTCGGACAGCCCGCCGCTGTGGGAGCAGTGGGCGGCCGGTTTTGTCGTCTTCATGCTGACGGGCGCCCTGATCGCGCCCGTCATCGCCCCGACCCAGGTCGAGACGCCGATCCTGCGGCTGATCTGGCTGCCGGTCTACGCCGTGACGGCCGGTCTTCTCGTCTTCCGTTTCGACAAGGTGATCCGCGCCTGGCCCGCCTGGCTGATGGTCGGCGCTCTGGTCGCCCTGGCCTATGTCTCCCAATACTGGTCGATCGACCCCGAGGTGACGGACCGTCGCGTCATCGCCATGGCGATCAACAGCGCCTTCGCCGTCTATCTGGGCGCGGTGTTTCGCGGGGCCGCCCTGCCGCGCGTGCTGATGCACACCTGTCTGGTCATGGCGGTGGGCAGTCTGATCATGGTGTTCGCCTATCCCAAGGTCGGAGTCCACCAGCTGGACAACGCCGGCCTGTGGCGCGGTCTGTGGTACGAGAAGAACCAGATGGGTCTGGTCATGGTGGTGGGCGCCGTCTCGGCGGCGGCCTGTCTGGCGGCGGATCAGATCGCCGGCGCCAGCAGGAAACCCTGGGCCGCCCTGTTGACCCTGATCCTGACGACCGTGCTGATCCTGGCCACCCAGTCCAAGACCTCTCTGCTGTGTCTGATGATCGGCGTCGGCATGGTGGGCGGCTGGTGGACGTTGAAACAGGGCGGCGCGGCCGTGACCATCGTGGCCATCTGGGCGGCCGTGGTCGGGATTGTCGGGGGCGCCTGGACCTGGCACATCGCCTCGGCCTCCATCCTCCAGGCCTTGGGCAAGGACCCGTCGCTGACCGGCCGCACCCTGATCTGGGAAGCCCTGATGCGAAAGGTGGCCGAGCGTCCGTGGACCGGCTACGGCTTCAGCGCCTTCTGGGGCGTGGACTCGATCCCGGCGCGCGAGATCCGCATCCAGACCCAATGGCCGGTGCCCTCGGCCCACAACGGCTGGATCGACCTTCTGGTCCAGCTGGGCTGGCCCGGCGCGGTCGCGGTCGGTGCCCTGATCGCCATCGCCGCCATCATGATCCTGGCCCGCACCAACGGCCTGGGCGCGCGCGAAGGCTATTGGAGCATCGGCTATCTGTCGGTCTTCGTCGCGCTCAGCCTGTCGGAAAGCGTGCTGCTGAACCACGCCAGCCTGCCCTGGTCGCTGATGCTGGCCATTCTGACGCGCGCCGTGACCTTCGATCCGGCGCCCGTGCGTTCGCCCATGCGTGCGCCGCTTGCCCGACCGGCCGCACGGGCCTACCAGAACCGGCCCCGAATCGCCTCAGACTATGTGAATGGCCGCCGATCTCTTCGCTTTTGACGACGAACCCGAAGCTCGCAAACCCGAGCCGCCCAAGCCCGCCGCGGTGATCCCGCCCCAGGTCGTGCCTCCTGTCGCGCAACCGGCTGCGCCCAAACCCGTCCAGGCCGCCGCGACCACGGCCGCCGCCACCGGCTATTCCGCCTCATCCATCGAGGTGCTGGAGGGGCTGGAGCCTGTCCGCAAACGCCCCGGCATGTATATCGGCGGCACCGACGAACGCGCCCTGCACCATCTGTTCGCCGAAGTCCTCGACAATGCGATGGACGAGGCCGTGGCCCGCCACGCCAAGCTGATCACCGTCGATCTGGACGCCGAAGGCTATCTGTCCGTCCGCGACGACGGACGCGGCATTCCGGTCGATCCGCACCCGAAACACCCCGGCAAGTCGGCGCTGGAGGTGGTCATGACCGTCCTCCACTCGGGCGGCAAATTCTCGGGCAAGGCCTATGAGACCTCCGGCGGTCTGCACGGCGTGGGCGTCTCGGTCGTCAACGCCCTGTCCGAGCATCTGGACGTCACCGTCTGGCGCGACGGGTTCGAGTGGAAGCAGTCCTTCTCGCGCGGCCACGTCCTCGGCCCCATCCAGCAGGTCCAGCCGTCCAAGAAGCGCGGCACCCTGATCCGGTTCAAGCCGGACGACGAAATCTTCGGCATGGGCGCGGCCTTCAAGCCTGCCCGCCTGTTCCGCATGGCGCGGTCCAAGGCCTATCTGTTCCGCGGCGTCGAGATCAAATGGACCTGCGCGCCCGAGCGGATCACCGACACGACCCCGGCCCAGGCCACCCTGCACTTCCCCGGCGGTCTGGCCGACGCCCTTGCCGACCGCATCGGCCAGTTGGACACCGTCACCCCCACCTTCGCTGGCCGCGCCGAGCGTCAGGGCGAGGCGGGCGCCTTCGAATGGGCCGTCACCTGGTCGCCCATCGGCTTCGGAGAGGCCGACGGCTTCATTCAGTCCTACTGCAACACTGTCTCGACCCCCGACGGCGGCACGCACGAGGCCGGTTTCCGCGCCGCCTTGGTCAAGGGGTTGAAGGCCTATGGCGAACTGACCAACGAGAAGCGCGCCGGCATCATCACGGCGGAAGACGTCATCGCCAACGCCGGCGCCCTGATCAGCGTCTTCATCCGCAATCCCGAGTTCCAGGGCCAGACCAAGGACCGCCTGTCCTCGCCGGAAGGCGCCCGTCTGGTCGAACAGTTGTTGCGCGACCCGCTGGACCACTGGCTGACCGAAAGCCCCAAACAGGCCAACGCTCTGTTGGGCTTCGTCGTCGACCGCGCCGAGGACCGCCTGCGCCGCCGCAAGGACAAGGAAGTCCAGCGCGCCGCCGCCACCCGCAAGCTGCGCCTGCCCGGCAAGCTGTCGGACTGCTCGCGCCAGGCCGCCGAGGGCACCGAACTGTTCATCGTCGAAGGCGATTCGGCCGGCGGTTCGGCCAAACAGGCGCGCGACCGCACGACCCAGGCCATCCTGCCTCTTCGCGGCAAGATCCTGAACGTCGCCTCCGCCACCGCCGACAAGCTGCGCGCCAACGTCGAACTGTCCGACCTGGCCCTGGCCCTGGGCGTCCAGCCCGGCAATCGCTTCAACATCGACGACCTGCGCTACGAGCGGATCGTCATCATGACCGACGCCGACGTGGACGGCGCCCACATCGCGGCCCTGCTGATCACCTTCTTCTACCGCGTCATGCCCGAGACCATCCGTCAGGGCCGGGTCTTCATGGCCCTGCCGCCGCTCTACCGGATTTCGGCCGGCCCCTTGAGCGAATACGCCCGCGACGACGCCCACCGCGACGAACTGCTGGCCACCGTCTTCAAGGGCAAGAAGACCGAAATCGGCCGCTTCAAGGGCCTGGGCGAAATGATGGCGTCCCAGCTGAAGGAAACCACCATGGACCCCAAGAAGCGCACCCTGGCGCGCATCACCGTCCCCGACGCCGAATCCAGCATCGAGGATCTGGTCGAACGCCTGATGGGCAAGCGCGCCGACGCCCGGTTCCAGTTCATTCAGGAAAATGCGCAGTTCGTAAAGGAAGAACTGGACGTCTAACCGCCGTTCTTCCTTCTAGGGCGGCTTCCAAAGGCGCGCCGCGCCTGACAAAAGAGCCCTCATGAGCACGACCGCCCCCTCGCCTGCCTTTCTGGATGAGTTGAAGGCCGCCCTCGGTCCCGGCGGCTGGACTCAGGATCCGGAGGTCGTCGCCCCCTTCCTGACCGAATGGCGCAACCGTTGGACGGGTGACACGCCCATCCTTTTGACCCCGCGCTCCACCGAAGAAGTCGCCCGCATCGTGACCCTGTGCGCCCGCGACGGCGTGGCGATCACGCCCCAGGGTGGCGGCACTGGCCTGGTCGGCGGCCAGATTCCCTTCGGCGAAGTGTTGCTGTCTATGAAGAAGATGCGCGCCATCCGCGACGTCACGCCTCTGGACGACGCCATGACGGTTGAGGCCGGTCTGACCCTGCTGGAGGCGCAACAGGCGGCGACGACGGCGGGCCGCTATTTCCCGCTCAGCCTGGCCGCCGAAGGCTCCGCCACCATCGGCGGCGTCATCTCGACCAACGCCGGCGGCACCCAGGTTCTGCGTTACGGCATGATGCGCGATCTGGTGCTGGGCATAGAGGCTGTCATGCCGAATGGTCAGGTCTTTAACGGCCTGAAACGGCTGCGCAAGGACAACACCGGCTATGACCTGAAGCAGTTGCTGATCGGGGCCGAAGGCACCCTGGGCGTCGTCACCGCCGCCACGCTGAAGCTGTTCCCCATCATGCGCTCACGCGCCGTGGCCATTGTCGGGCTGGAGACGGCTGCCGCCTCGATCGAACTTCTGGCCCGCGCCAAGGCTGAAACCGGCGGCGGTGTCGAGGCCTTCGAGCTGATGAAGCGGCTGGGCATGGAGCTGGTGCTCAAGAACATCCCCGACACGCGCGAGCCGCTGGAGACGACGCCCGACTGGTCCGTGCTGATCGAGATCGCGTCGGGCACGCCCGGCGGCGCTGAGGCGCAGATGGAGGCTCTGCTGGAGGTCGCCTTCGAACAGGGCCTGATCACAGACGCCGCCATCGCCCAGAACGACGCCCAGCGCGCCGCCTTCTGGCGTCTGCGCGAGGAACATTCGGCGGCGCTGAAACCCGAAGGCGGCGGCTGG
>Ga0209794_1002320_pt1 | contig 10472 bp, 8 predicted proteins | sample EBPBio232013_DNA_FD_185869 | JGI IMG/M metagenome (GOLD analysis project Ga0209794, IMG submission 185869) | Wastewater treatment Type I Accumulibacter community from EBPR Bioreactor in Madison, WI, USA - Reactor 1_5/23/2013_ DNA (SPAdes)... | ecosystem: Engineered > Bioreactor > EBPR >... | reverse complement strand
GATCGGGCGGCTCGCCACCGTCATGAACGCCATCGCTCTCGCCGGCCAGATCCAGGCTCTGGGCCATCCCGCCGTGGCCCTGTCGGCCGAGCCGGTGCCGGAGGCGCTCGACATCTACACGGTGCGGCACGCGCTGGCGCATCTCGCCGCCGGCAGGATCGTGGTTCTCGGTGGTGGTATCGGCGTGCCGCTGCTGACCACCGACACGACCGCCACGATGCGGGCGGTGGAACTCGATTGCGAGGTCGTCCTGAAGGGCACCAATGTCGACGGCATCTATTCCGCCGACCCGAAAAGGGACCCCAAGGCGGTGCGCTATGATCGGCTGACGGCCGACGAGGCGATTGCGAAGGACCTCAAGGTCATGGATACCGCCGCCTTCGCGCTTGCCCGGGAGAACCGTCTTCCGATAATCGTGTTTTCCCTCGACGCGCCGGGAGCCGTGGCTTCCGTTCTGGCCGGAGAGGGGCGTTGCACCGTGGTCACCGCCTGATCGCGGCCGATTGTTTCGCGAGCCGGCCCGGCCCGCATCCTGACTGAAGAGGCTGCCCCATGGCCGCGTCCCCGACCTTCGACATTGCCGACATCACGCGCCGCATGCAGGGCGCCATCGGCTCGTTCAAGCATGAGCTCGGCACGCTCAGGACTGGCCGTGCCTCGCCCAACCTGCTCGATCCCATCACGATCGAGGTCTATGGGCAGAACATGCACATCAACCAGGTGGCGACCGTCAGCGTCCCCGAGCCGCGCCTCCTGTCGGTGCAGGTCTGGGATCGCTCGACCGTTCAGTCGGTCGAGAAGGCGATCCGTGAATCGAGCCTCGGCCTCAATCCGCAGACCGAGGGGCAGGTGATCCGCCTCCGCATTCCGGAACTGACCCAGGATCGCCGCAAGGATATGGTCAAGGTCGCGCACAAATATGCCGAGGGCGCCCGCGTGGCGGTGCGCCACGTGCGCCGCGACGGTCTCGACATCCTCAAGACGAAGGAAAAGGACCACTCGATGAGCGAGGATGAGCACACCCGCGCCGCCGATCAGGTCCAGAAGGAAACCGACAAGCACATCGCCGAGATCGACCAGCTCCTTGTTCACAAGGAGAAGGAGATCATGACCGTCTGAGGCAACATCCGTGACGATGGCAAGCCTGCAGGATGCTGCGATGACGGGCGGTTCGGGCCCGGTCACGCTGCCGCGCCATGTCGCCATCATCATGGACGGCAACGGTCGCTGGGCGACGCAGCGCGGCCTGCCGCGCGTCGAAGGGCACCGCAAGGGCGTCGAGGCTCTGCGGCGCACCCTCAAGGCAGCCCGCGAGATCGGCATCGAGATCGTCACGGTCTATTCGTTCTCGTCGGAGAACTGGTCGCGCCCGCCGACCGAGGTTTCGGCGCTGATGGGCCTCCTCAAGCGCTTCATCCGCAACGATCTCGCCGAACTGCACGAGGCCAAGGTGCGCGTGAGGATCGCCGGCGAGCGCAACGATCTCGCGCCCGACATCAGGGCGCTGCTCACCGAGGCTGAGGCCCTGACTGCCGCCAATACCGGCCAGACGCTGATCGTCGCCTTCAACTACGGATCGCGGCAGGAGATTGCCGCCGCAGCCCGCCGGCTGGCCGAGGAAGTCGCTGCCGGCAGGCGCGATCCCGCTTCCATCACGCCGGAGACCTTGGAGGCGGGGCTGTCCACCGCGGGTATTCCCGATCCCGACCTGATCATCCGGACATCCGGCGAGATGCGCCTGTCGAACTTCATGATGTGGCAGGCCGCCTATTCGGAACTGGTGTTCCAGCCAATCCTCTGGCCCGACTACGGCCGGGACGCGCTCATGGAGGCGCTCGCCGAATATGCCCGCCGCGAGCGGCGCTATGGCGGACTTTCCTCCGCCGCGGGCGCGTGACCTCGATGGACCCCGACCAGAGGCCCGCCGGCGCCTTCTCCGATCCCGATCTCCTGCGACGCGTCGTCTCGGCGCTCGTCCTCGTCCCGGTGGCCATAGGCACAGCCTGGCTCGGCGGCTGGCTTTTCGCGCTGTTCTGGCTCGCGGGCGCCGCGGTCGTCCTGTGGGAGTGGAATCGCCTGATCCTGCCCGATGCGCCGCCCGTCCTGTTCGGCGGAGAGACTGTTTCGATCGCGGCGGCCGTCATCCTGCTGCGCTTCTTCTGGAATCCGGGTTTCGCGCTGATCGCTCTCGGGGTCGGCACCGGTATCGCTCTGGCGCTGTCACCGCAGGGGCGCTCCCGCTGGGCCGTTGCCGGTCTCGTCTATGCCGCAGCGGTCGTCGCCGGTCCGGTCATTCTGCGTGATGATGCGACACTGGGTTTCGTCGCGATTCTCTGGCTCTTCGCGCTGGTCTGGGGCACCGATGTCGGCGCCTATTTCGCTGGCCGCTCCATCGGCGGCCCGAAGCTCTGGCCGCAGCTGTCCCCGAAGAAGACCTGGTCGGGCTTCGTTGGCGGCTCGCTGGTGGGAACGGTGCTGGCGCTCGTCGTGGTGCGCGTTGCCGGATTGCCGCTGACCGTCCCGCTGGCCTTGATCACGCTGGTTCTCTCCATGGCGAGCCAGGGCGGCGACCTCTTCGAATCCTTCGTCAAGCGGCGCTTCTCCGCCAAGGACGCGGGCACCCTCATTCCGGGCCATGGCGGCGTGATGGACCGGCTCGACGGCTTCCTCGTCGCGGCGATCCTCGCGGCGCTGATCGGTCTCGCGCGCGGCGGCTTCGGCCAGCCTGCCGCCGGCCTTCTGGTCTGGTGAGGCGATGAAACGGATCACCCTGCTGGGCGCGACCGGCTCGGTCGGATCGAGTGCCCTCGACCTGATCGGCCGGCACCGCGACCGCTTCGCTGTTGAGGCGGTGACCGCCAATGGCGATGCCGCGGGCCTCGCGCGGATCGCTCGCGCCTTCGGTGCCCGTTTCGCGGCGGTCGCCGACGCGACGGCCTATCCGGCGCTGAAATCAGCCCTTGCCGGATCGGGGATCGAGGTGGCTGCCGGTGCTGCAGCGGTGTCCGAGGCGGCAGCCCGCCCGGCGGACCTCGTCCTTGCGGCCGTTTCGGGAGCAGCCGGGGTGGAACCGGTGCTCGCGGCGATCGGGCAGGGCACGTCGATCGCTCTCGCCAACAAGGAGAGCCTTGCCGCGGCCGGCGCCATGGTCATGGCGGCGGCACGCGCGCGGGGTATCACGGTTCTGCCGGTCGATTCCGAGCACAATGCCGTCTTTCAGGCCCTCGCCGGGTCCCGCATGGAGGATGTCGAGACCGTCTGGATCACCGCCTCGGGCGGACCGTTCCGCACCTGGGACGCGGCGCGGATCGCCGCGGCCGTCCCCGAGGATGCTCTCAAGCATCCGAACTACGCCATGGGCGCCAAGATCACCGTCGATTCAGCTGGCCTCATGAACAAGGGGCTGGAACTCATCGAGGCGCATCATCTTTTCGACATTGCACCGGAACGGCTGAAGGCCGTCATCCATCCCCAGCAGATCGTCCACGGCATGGTCGGCTACCGCGACGGCTCCGTCGTCGCCCAGCTCGGCGCGGCCGACATGCGCGTGCCGATCGCACACTGCCTCGGCTGGCCGGAGCGTATCGACGGGCCGTCGCGGCGGCTGAATTTCGCCGAGATCGGCCAGATGACCTTCGAGGAGCCGGACCTCGCGCGCTTTCCGGCGCTGCGTCTGGCGATCGAGGCGATGCAGACAGGCGGGAGGGCTCCAACCGTGCTCAACGCCGCCAACGAGGTCGCCGTCGAGGCCTTCCTCGGGCGGAGCATCGGCTTCGGCGACATCGCGCGGGTGGTGGGGGAGGTGCTGGAGGCACTGGGGTCCGGCCCCGCTCCGGCCACATTGGACGATTTATGGTTGATTGACCATGCCGCGAGAGATCGCGCGCGGGTCTCTATGCATCGCGCGCCGGCTCCGGCATCCTGAACCGTGGGAGGGTATGAGTCCGCGCGCCGGGCCCATATCCAGGGACATTGATATGAACGCCGTTTCCGCTCTGGGCGGGTGGGGCCAGACTTTCGTCTGGACCATCATTCCGTTCCTGTTCGTGCTGACCATCGTGGTGTTCTTCCACGAACTCGGGCACTTCTGGGTCGCTCGCCGCAATGGCGTGCGGGTCGAGATGTTCTCGATCGGTTTCGGCCGCGAACTCATCGGCTTCAACGATCGTCACGGCACGCGTTGGAAGCTCTGCGCCATTCCGCTCGGCGGTTACGTGAAATTCTTCGGCGACGCCGACGCGGCTTCGACCCCCGATTTCGAGACGGCCGCCTCCATGAGTGCGGCGGAACGCTCCGAGAGCTTCTTCCACAAGACGCTCGGTCAGCGGGCAGCCATCGTCGCTGCTGGCCCGATCGCCAATTTCATCCTCGCCATCGTCATCTTCGCCGGCATCTTCATGCTGTCCGGCAAGATGATCCTCCAGCCGCGCGTGTCGAACCTGGTGGTCTCAGCGCAGGTCGATGAGGGCGGTTTCCGCCGCAACGACGTCATTCTTTCGGTCGACGGCCAGCCGATGACCAGCCTGGACGACGTGCGCCGCGCGATCGAGGCGAAATCCGGCCAGCCGCTCGAATTCGCGCTGGCGCGCGGCATGCAGCAGGTGAAGGTCCAGTCGGCCGCCAATTCCGCATGGTTCCGGTCGTCGGTAGCCGAGCAGGCGGGCTTCCGGCCCGGCGATCTCGTCCTGAGCATCGACGGGCGCGCGATCGAGAGCTTCTCCGACATGCAGCGCATCGTCGGCGCCAGCGCCGGCCAGGCCCTTGCCATCAAGGTCGAGCGCGACGGCCGGCAGGTCGACCTGACGGTGACGCCCGCGATCTTCGAGTTCAAGGACCGCTTCGGCGGCACACATCGCATCGGCCGGATCGGCATTTCCAAGTCGAACGAGCCCGGCGACACCCAGTTCCGCCGCTACGACCCGCTCACCGCCACCTGGATGGGCGTGAAGGAGACCTGGTTCGTCATCGATCGCACCTTCGCCTATCTCGGCGGCGTCATCATGGGCACGCAGAGCGCCGACCAGCTCGGCGGTCCGATCAGAATCGCCCAGGTGTCGGGAGAGGCGGCGCAGATTGGATTCGTGGCGCTTCTCAGCCTCGCCGCGCTCATCTCGGTGTCCATCGGGCTGCTCAACCTGTTCCCGATCCCGATGCTCGACGGCGGTCATCTGGTCTTCTACGCCATCGAGGCTATCCGCGGCCGTCCGATGAGCGAACAGGCCCAGGAAGTGGCTTTCCGCTTCGGTTTGGCGCTGGTCCTGATGCTGATGATCTTCGCCACGTGGAACGATATCCGGGGGCTCGTCGGATGACGGCCCGCGTGGCACTGGGGCAACGCCCCGTCAAAAACCGGCCGGCAGCGGGAGGCGTCGTTTGCACTCCCGGTGAAACCGGCTACAAGCGTTTCGCCCGGGAGGAATCCACGGGCGGTCCGCGTTCGCGCGGAACCCACATACCGAACAGACAGGCGCGTGCTTCATGACTTCTTTCGCTCGGACGGTCCGAACGGTCGTGATCGCAGGAACGATGACCGCAGTGGGCCTGGCGACCGCCGCCACCACTGGCATCGTCCTTTCTTCTGGCGCGCAGGCGCAGTCTGCCTCCTCGATCGTCGTGCAGGGCAACCGCCGCATCGAGGCTGATACGGTGCGCTCCTACTTCCAGACCGGCCCGGGCGAGCCGCTGTCGGCGGCCCGCGTCGACGAGGCCATCAAGGCCATGTACGCCACCGGCCTGTTCCGCGATGTGCGCGTGAGCCGCCAGGGCGGCCGCCTCGTGGTCACGGTGTCCGAGAACGAAGTCATCAACCGCGTGGTCTTCGAGGGCAATCGTCGCCTGAAGACCGAGCAGCTCCTCAACGAGATCGAATCGCGCCCGCGCGGCACGTTCTCGCGCGCTACCGTCCAGTCCGACACCCAGCGCCTCTACGACGTCTACCGCCGCACCGGCCGTTACGACGTCGAGATCGTGCCGAAGACCATCACGCAGCCGAGCGGTCGCGTCGATCTCGTCTTCGAGATCAACGAGGGCAAGAAGGCCGGCGTCCGCTCCATCAACTTCGTCGGCAACAATGCCTTCGGCCGCCAGCGCCTGCTGGACGTCATGACCACGGCCGAGACGGGCCTCTTCTCCTGGCTGAAGTCCAACGACGTCTATGACGCCGACCGCCTGAACGCCGACCAGGAGGCGATCCGCCGCCTCTACCTGCGCAACGGCTATGTCGACATGCGCGTCCTGTCGGCCCGCGCCGATTTCGATCAGGCCGCCAACAGCTTCACCGTCACGATCGAGATCGAGGAAGGCCCGCAGTACCGCGTCGGTGCCGTGGACGTGCAGTCCTCCATCCGCGACGTCGATGGCGCGACCCTGCGCGGCGCGGTCAAGACTGCTTCGGGCTCCGTCTACAATGTCGAGCTGGTCGACAAGTCGCTCGAGGACATCACTCTCGCGGTCGCCCGTCGCGGCTATGCCTTCGCGACCGTCCGTCCGCGCGGCGAGCGCGACCCTTCGACGCTGACCGTCAATCTGGTCTACGTGGTCGAGGAAGGCCCGCGCGTCTATGTCGAGCGCATCAACGTGCGCGGCAACACCCGCACGCAGGACCGCGTCATCCGCCGCGAGTTCGACATGGCGGAGGGCGATGCCTACAACCGCGTGCTCGTCGATCGCGCCGAGCGCCGTCTGAAGAACCTCGGTTTCTTCAAGAATGTCCGCATCACCACCGAGCCCGGCTCGGCCGCCGACCGCGTCGTCGTGAACGTGGATGTCGAGGATCAACCGACCGGCGCCTTCTCGATCTCGGGCGGTTACTCGACCGCTGACGGCTTCATCGCCGAAGCCTCGGTGGAAGAGCGCAACTTCCTCGGTCGTGGCCAGTATGTCCGCCTTGGCGGCACGTTCGGCCAGCGCACGCGCGGCGTGAACTTCTCGTTCACCGAGCCCTTCCTGATGGATTACCGGCTGGCCGGCGGCTTCGACGTGTTCTGGCGGCACTCGAACCTGTCATCCTATCAGCCCTTCGCCTCGACCTCCTACGGCGGCACGCTGCGTCTCGGCATTCCGCTCAACGAGAATTTCGGCGTCCAGCTGCGCTACAGCGCCGTGGCTCAGAAGATCTCGATCCGCGACGATCAGACCAACTGCTACACGGGCTATGGTGGGCCGCTGCTGCAGTTCACCGACGGTAGTGGCAACGTCCATAACTTCCAGGCCGGCGACCCGCGTGCCGCGGGCATGGGCGCTGGCGCTACGCTGTATCGCGATGCCAACGGCATGCCGACGACCACCCCGACAGCGAACATCTACAACTGCCTTGACGACGGCGAGACCTCGGTCGCTCTGCGCGCCATCAATGGCCGCACGCGCTTCATCTCCTCGGTCGGCTACTCGCTGATGTATTCGAACCTGGATCGGGCGCAGAACCCGAGCCAGGGCCTCTATGCCGAGCTGCGTCAGGACTTCGCCGGCGCTGGCGGCGATGCCCGCTACATCCGCACCACCGGCGAAGCGCGCTACTACCACGACCTGACCAACGACTGGATCGCGATGTTCCGCGTTCAGGGCGGTCACATCATGGGTATCGGCGGCCAGAAGACCGGCGGCGGCCAGCTCGACTCGGTCGACCAGTTCTTCATGGGTCCGGAACTCGTCCGCGGCTTCCAGACGGCCGGTATCGGCCCACGCGACTTCGCGGTCTCGCAGCTTCTGGCGGCGCAGGGCATCAACCGTCCGGGCGATGCGGTCGGCGGCACGGCCTATTGGGGCGCTTCGGCGGAAGTAACCTTCCCCTTCACCTTCCTGCCGAGGGATTTCGGCATGCGCGGCGCTCTCTATGCCGACGCGGGCTCGGTCTGGGGCTACAACTCGATCCGCAGCTTCAACACGGGCGGCGGCACACTGCCGGTGGTGCTCGACGGCTCGGACGCACACAAGATCCGCTCGTCGGTCGGTGTCGGCCTCCTCTGGAACTCGCCCTTCGGCCCGATCCGCTTCGACTATTCCTTCGTGCTGTCGAAGGCGCGCGGCGACCAGACGCAGGCATTCCGCTTCTCGGGCGGCACGCGCTTCTGACCGGTCACGCCGCGCCCGAAGGCGCGGCGTTCCGGTTGCGGGACGAACATGGCTGAACCAGACTTCTTCCATCCGGCCGAGGCGATGACCGTCGCCTCGGTCGCAGCTTTTCTGAAGTCGGAGTTCGCGGGCGGGGGCGGTGACCGGCCGATCCGCGGCGTCGCCGCGCTGGCCGATGCCGGCCCCGGCGATCTCGCCTTCCTCGACAACGCCAGATATGCCGACCAGCTCTCGGCGACGCGCGCCGCGGCCTGTCTGGTCCAGCAGCGCAATGCCGGCCTCGTGCCGTCGGGCACGGTCGCCATCGTCGTCGGCCATCCCCATGCCGCCTTCGTCTCGGTATCCCGGCGGCTGTTCCCGCAGGCGCTGCGTCCGCAAAGCCTGTTCGGTGCGACTGGCATTTCTCCGGGCGCGAACATCCACCCGTCCGCGCGGCTGGAGGCGGGCGTCATCGTCGATCCCGGCGTCGTCGTCGGCCCGGGCGCCGAGATCGGCTCGGGCACGCTGCTGGCCGCCAACGCGTCCATCGGACCGGGCGTCAGGATCGGCCGCGACTGCGCCATCGGGCCCGGGGCCTCGCTGACCCATGCGCTGCTTGGCAACCGCGTGATCCTCCATGCCGGCGTGCGCGTCGGCCAGGACGGGTTCGGCTTCGAGCCGGGCAGGGCGAAACACGCCAAGATCCCGCAGATCGGCCGTGTCATCATTCAGGATGACGTGGAAATCGGCGCCAACACCACCATCGATCGCGGACATATCCGCGATACCGTGATCGGTGAGGGCACCAAGATCGACAATCTCGTGCAGGTCGCGCACAACGTGGTCGTTGGCCGCCATTGTCTGATCGTCAGCCAAGTCGGCCTGTCTGGCTCGGCGACGCTGGGCGATTTCGTCATGCTCGGTGGCCAGGTGGGCGTCAACAATCACGTCACCGTCGGCCATGGCGCGCAGATCGCCGCCACTTCAATCGTCAAGGACGATGTGCCGGATGGCGCGCGCTGGGGCGGCCGGCCCGCCAAGCCCGTGCGTGACTGGTTCCGCGAGATCGCCGCCGTCGAGCGGCTGGCGCGGACCGGCAAGGCCGCCGGCCCAGACGGCGCCTGACGGCGCAACCTGCAATCGGACAGTAGCCACCGCCGCCGCAAAGGGTTAGGCAGAACCCAGGCGTCGGAAAGGGGCGGAGACCAGCGGATTATGGACGAGACGACCAGCATCGACACCGTGGGCATCAGCAAGCTGCTCGCGACCTTGCCGCACCGCTATCCGTTCCTGCTGATCGACAAGGTCGTGCGCATGCGCGGCGACGAGTTCGGCGTCGGCATCAAGAACGTCACCGTCAACGAGCCGCAGTTCATGGGGCATTTCCCCAACAACCCGATCATGCCGGGCGTGCTGATGATCGAGGGCATGGCCCAGACCGGCGGCGTCATGGCGCTTGTGTCGGCCGGCAGCACCGGCAAGCTGGTCTTCTTCATGACCATCGACAAGGCCAAGTTCAGGAAGCCCGTCGTGCCCGGCGACGTCGTCGAGTACCACATGACCAAGATCGCCAAGAAGCGGAACATCTGGTTCTACCGTGGCGAGGCCTATGTCGACGGTCGTCTCTGTGCAGAGGCCGAACTGTCGGCCATGCTGGCGGACGCCTGACGCATGAGCACCGCTATTCATCCGCTCGCCCATGTCGCCGCCGGTGCGAAGCTCGGCGAGGGCGTTCGGGTCGGTCCGTTCTGCACAGTCGGGCCGGAGGTCAGCCTCGGCGACGGCGTGGTGCTGCATTCCCACGTCAATGTCGACGGCCTGACCGAGATCGGCGCGCGAACGGAGATATACCCCTTCGCCTCAATCGGCACCGCGCCTCAGGACCTGTCCTACAAGGGTGAGCCGACGCGTCTGGTCATCGGCGAGGACTGCGTCATCCGCGAGAGCGTCACGGTCAACCGGGGTACGCCCAAGACCGGACTGACCCAGATCGGCGATCGCTGCTTCCTGATGGCCTATGCCCACGTCGCGCATGATTGCCGCGTCGGCAACAATGTCATCTTCGCCAACGCGGCGACGCTCGGCGGCCATGCCAAGGTCGGCGATTTCGTCTTCCTCGGCGGGCTCTGCGCCGTCCACCAGTTCACGCGGATCGGCGATTTCGCCATGATCGGCGGCGTCACCGGGGTCAAGGACGATGTCATTCCGTTCGGCATGGCCTTCGGCGCCAATGGCACTTCGGGTGAACTGATTGGCCTCAACGTGGTCGGCATGAAGCGGCGCGGCTTCGGCCGCGAGGACGTGAAAACGGTGCGCGCCTGCTACGAGATGCTGTTCTACGGGCCGGGCACGTTCGCGGAACGGCTCGCCGAGGCGACGGCTACCTACGCGGCCCATCCCGCGGCCGGTCGCCTGATCGCCTT
>Ga0209794_1002316_pt1 | contig 10483 bp, 9 predicted proteins | sample EBPBio232013_DNA_FD_185869 | JGI IMG/M metagenome (GOLD analysis project Ga0209794, IMG submission 185869) | Wastewater treatment Type I Accumulibacter community from EBPR Bioreactor in Madison, WI, USA - Reactor 1_5/23/2013_ DNA (SPAdes)... | ecosystem: Engineered > Bioreactor > EBPR >... | reverse complement strand
GCGCCGCGAAGCATGCGAACCTCACCCACCGAGTACGGCGGGAAGTTGTAGAAGTGCATGTAGCGCTTGTTTTGCTCGCTCTCGTCCAGCTGATCCATGATGTCGGCGTATTGGGCATCCTTCGGCATTCCGAGGGTGCAAACCGTCATGACCTGCGTCTGTCCACGAGTGAACAGACCCGAGCCGTGGACGCGAGGAAGCAGACCAGCAATAGCTTCCAGAGGACGAATCTCGTTCGGCTTTCGACCGTCCGGTCGCTTGCCTTCTTCGATGATGAACTTGCGCAGAGTGTCCTTGACCGCTTTGTCCACGATCTGGCCCAGTTGCTTCAAGGCGTCGGCATCGTCGGCCCACTTTTCCTTGTACTTGACCACGAGTTCCTTCACCAAGTCGTCCATCGCGCTCTCGCGCTTGGCCTTGTCGGCATCGAACAGGTTGTCGGCGATCAGCTTCGCTTCGTCCTTCTTGATCTTCTCGACGAGCTTCTTGTCGACCAGGTCTTCCACGATCTCTCGCTTGCCCTTGCCGACCATCTTCGCGAACTTTTCGAACTCGACGCAGATCGTCTTGATGTTTTCGTGGGCGAAGAGAAGTGCCTTCACCATGAGCTCTTCGCTGACTTCGTTGGCACCGGCTTCGACCATCGAGATCGCGCCCTTGTGACCGGCAACGATGAGGTCAAGATCGGAGACCTTGAGTTCTTCGTTCGTCGGGAAGACCACGAATTCGCCATCAATCAAGCCCACTCGGACGCAGCCGATCGGGCCGTTGAACGGAACATCGCTGACGGAAAGAGCAGCCCCCGCAGCGTTGACCGCGAGCACGTCCGGCGGCATCGTTGAATCCACGCTGAAAGGCATGGTGATGACCTGGATATCGTTCCGGCAACCCTTCGGGAAGAGCGGTCGAATGGGGCGGTCGATCAGTCGGCTGACGAGCGTCGCCTTTTGGCTCGGGCGTCCACCCCGCTTAATGACGCCGCCCGGGATCTTGCCAATCGCGTACTTGCGCTCTTCGAAGTCGCAGACGAGAGGGAGAAAGTCGATGCCTTCTCGCGCATTGCGCGACATGGTGGCGGTGCCCAGGATAACGGTGTCGCCAATGCCAAGAAGGACTGCGCCGCCGGCTTGCTTAGCCACGCGACCGGATTCGAGGTGGAACTCTTTACCGCCCACCTCGAAGGTATGTGTGTGAATCATTTTTATTGCCTCAGACTTTCTCGGGACGGGCAAGGGGCCCGTGTGTTCCCGAGGTTAGCGAGGCCGGACTTCGCGGATGCCAAGGCGAGCGATGAGCTCGCGGTACTTCTCGATGTCCTTGTTTCGGAGATAGCCCTCCAGTCGGCGTCGCTTACCCACGAGCTTGAGCAGACCCTGTCGGGAGTGGAAGTCCTTCTTGTTGGTCTTCAGGTGCTCGGTGATTTGCTGGATCCGCGCGTGCATGACGGCGATTTGGACTTCGGCGGAACCGGTATCCCCTTCGCTGGTCGCGTATTCCTTGATGACTTCCGATTTCTTGGTTGGATCGAGTGGCATGTGTGCTGTGTTGGCCTCGTTCTAGGATCCCAGGTGCGCCGTGTTTCTCGAACGCTCCAGGTGGCGGGGCCGGGTGAAACCGCTCAATGCAACCCACCTCAGCGGGCTGTAGTCAACGGTCCATCTGGCCTTTGCCGCGTAGAGGATACCAGGAACCATCCCTCCCCGTTCCCGGGGGTCCTACTTTGGAGGGGCGAGTGCCGCGAAGACAACCTGTGCGATGAGCATTACAACACACGGATCTTTCGGCACCGGCTATCTGTCAATCTCGCCGATGGTTTTCGATTCGCTCATTGAGCCATATGTACGCCAATTGAGGATCGGTCAGAAGATGCCCTGTTTCCCTGCTCGCCCAAGTTGTGGGACCAAGCCGAGAATACAACCCCGCATAGACGGTTGCGCCCTCTAAGATGCTCGTCCCTGGTCGAATCACGACATCTTGCGCGGTGACTTCTCGCAGTGATACAGCTCCGATCATCCCCGCCCTCGATGAGAGTTGTTCCCATACATGGTTGCGACTTCCTCGTTCGGGGCCGACCCCCTCTCCAACGCGGAAGAGTGAGTCGGGGAGCTCAGCCCGCTCTCTCGCCAAAGTGAGCAAGAGGAGGTAAGTCAGGGACTCGGGCTCGCAAACAAGGGAAAACACGTCGTCCTGAGCACGCTCCAGGCTGAGCGTCGTGCAGTCAAACTCAGAGCCCGCGACCCTCAAGACTTCACCGCCTATGTCCCAGTATTCGACAAATCCGCGACCCGCTGGCAACCGAACCACGACAGGCCGCTTGTCTGTGACCACGATTTCAAACTTCCGAAGGTCATGCTGCCGCAAAGGGGCGTCCGAGTTCATCTCTCCATACACGACGAAAGAATCCCCGTGCTCCCGATAAATATCCTCCAACTCAGCGTTGAGCTGAGCCTGAGGCATCACCATCGAAAAACCTACACCGAGAATCGCCCACGGCATCATTCACCCTTCTTCCGAAGCTTCATGATAGCAGGCCACATTCCCACGACAAAACACATCGCCCAGGTCAGATAGACAAACCCCATTCGACCGTCGAATGCGTCGCTCCGCTTGGGCAAGCCGACATCGACCCGCATGGGGACCGCGCGGCCAACTGGTGCTTCGCCGAGCACGCGCCCGCGTAAATCCGTCGCCAGAGTCTTCCCCCTCGCCCCCACTCGCAGGATCGGCACGCCCGATTCAATCGACCGCCACACCGTCGACATCCACAATTGATCCCACGCCGGAGTGGCCTCGTACCAGTCGTCGATCGACATCTGGATCAGAACCTGCGCCCCTTGCGACGTATGATGCGCCGCCAAATCCGGGAAAATCCCCTCGAAACAGATCAGCGGCCCCGCCTTGAAATCCCCGATCTGAGGTGTCTTGAGCTCTTTCGCCGCTGTCAAATCACCAGCCGGAAGATTGAACTGCTGCAAGATGGGCAGCTGATCCCGCAGCGGCACATACTCCCCAAACACGACCAACCGAGTCTTGTCCGCGTACTCCCACTTCTTGCCATCCCACACAAACGCTGTCTGATAGGTCGGCTGCCCCTCGGCAAGGACATCGGTTCTCTGCCCGCCCATCATCACCGGTACGGGTGGCTCGGTGGTGAGGGGAGTTTCCGGTGGCATCGCCACAACCCGACCAGCATAGCCCTCCGGCAAGATCAGCAAATCCGACTGCTGCGTCATCGCGCCGGCAAGCAGGACCGGAGTTGCGTTGTAGAGCGCCAGCGATTCTTCCTCCGGAGTTTGGAACGCCATGTCCACCCCCGGCTGACCAAGCGTGAATGTCTTCGTCGTGATCTCGACCGGCAGGCCAAACCTCACCGCGCTAAACACAAAGAACCCCACGAAGGTGAGCGAGTACCGCAGAACGATGCGAGGGTTCAGCGGGATCGGCTTGCCATCGTCCCCCACCCGAGGGAAGAAGAACTCCATGACGATGAGATTCGCCAGCACCACCCACGCCGACACCAAGAAAATCGTGCCGAGCGCGGCGTGCTGAACCATCCCCGGAAAGATCCCGAGCGGCAGAGCCACGATCCCCCAAGGAAACGCCAGACCCGGCACGTACGCTCGAAACGCCTCGATCCCAGTCCACACCAGAGGAACCGCCCAGACCCATTTCAGTGAAAACGCGCGGTGGATCAGCCAGCCTGCGAGGGCATAGAACAATCCGGCGATGAGGCTCGCAATCACCCAAGGGAGCATTGCCGAAACCAGGCTTCCCGTCCATTTGAGCACGAACGGCACGATCCAAAACATCTGAGCCAGGAAGTAAAGCAGCCCGAATGTGTAACCCGATTTCGCGGCCCCTTTTGCGCTCGTCCCCCGCAAAGACACGAGCCAGGGCACCAAAGCCACGAACACAAGCAACCCCAGATTAAACGGCGGAAACGCGAGGGCCAGCATCGCCACCGAAGCCAAAATCGGCCAAAGGCGACGCGCCCAGCCCCACCGGTCAGGCTTTGATTCCGAGGTCGTCATGGACTTCGTGGAGGTGCGAGGTGTCGGCATATCGAAGCAACTGCCACGTGCCATCCGGGCGACGAATCACCTCAGTCACGCTTGCATTCTCAAAACGAAAACCCCGCGCGGTTTGCACCGAGCCCCGGAGCAATCGGGCCAAAAGAAGCCCCAGCGTGCCTCCGTGGCTCACCACCACGGCAGAATCCCGGATCTTATCGAGGCTCTTTTGGAACTTCGCCAGACGATGCCATACGTCGCGCAAAGACTCTCCGCCGTCGGGGCGGATCTCGTGTTCCATCAGATTCCGAGCCCGACATTCGGCAGCAAACCAGGCCCGAATCTCCGTGTAATGAGCACCTTCGAGAGTGCCGAATGTACGCTCCCTTAAATCGTCACGAACCGTCAGAGGTACCCCAAGGGCCTCCGCGATAGGATTGGCTGTATGGACGCTCCGCTGAAGGTCGCTGGTGTAAACACGCTGAGCCCCGGTCGACGCCAAACGATGGGCGGCGGCCAAGCTCTGCGCATGTCCAATTTCATCAAGACCGACATCAGAGTGTCCCTGAGCTCGGCCACTGGCATTCCATTCCGTCTGCCCGTGGCGAACCAGAAAGACTCGCATGCTCTCGGTTATACCGCCCAGAGCCCGACCGGCCCGGTTTCGCGACCGTTACTGTCTACCCTTTCTTGGCCAATCCTCAGCAGATGCACCGGTGCCGGAGCCACGGCGTCCGCCTGAATCGTCATCACATTCTGTTCCGGATCGAAGCGCTGGATGATTCCCATCCCGAAATCCTCGCCCTCTTGGCGACCAAAACTGCAGACCAGGCCCTCGTATGCTTCCGGGCGAACTATCGAGAGACGATTGCTGTGCGTCAGGTTCATGGCCCGAGCGATCTCGTCTTCCTCCAGTTCACGATCCGTGATAACGTGGAGCACGCCGCCACTCACCTCACCCCAATCCGAAAAGTCGGCATGTTTCAGCCGCCAACCGGAACCCATCCGGGCTCCCTCGATCCCTACTTTCGCCAGATCAACCTCATGCTCCGTCGATCGCTCGAAGAGCTCCAACCACCGTGCTCTGCGCTGCGCTTCTTGAACCATCACCGGGAAAGCCTCCGGGAGCTCCTCGACTTCTGCCCCGATGGGCCACGGCTGGTGCTCAAACCGGCTTCCGCTTGGCACCAGAATCCGCTCCGCGCGAATGTTTTGCGCCATGCCGAGCATCATCTGCCTCAGCACCGGGCTGAGACGCATCGCGGGAAAGAGCACGGTGAAGCTCCCTTCCGCCTGAGAGAGTAAGAAGTAGGCCGCATTCATCCACGCCAAAGGGTTCCGCTGAGGATCAATCGCGCCGGTGAGACGCCATGCAATCACCTTTCCCGCACGGATCAGGCACACCCGGCAAGGCGCCCCGAAGTCAGTATTGGCGGGATCGAGCATCACCAGATCGCCCTTCGCCGTGTTCGCCTTGACCCACTCCCGCCACGAATACTTCGGGTGACCAATCAAGAGCGTGCGGGGCATAGATCCTTCTACTCTTCGTCGTCTTCGCGATTGGCGCTCGGACGGGCCCGGAGCTTGCTCCACTCCCGAAGATTTGCGATCTCTTCGCTCATCATCCGGCTGAGAGGAACCTGATTCTCCGCTTCTTCTTTCAGATCTTTGAAAGTCAGTTCGCGCCCCTCGAAGAAGGCATGGTTCAGAGCCCCAATCACCACCTGCTCAATTTCCGCACCGCTATAGCCCGGGGTTAGCTTCGCGAGTTCCTTCACTCGGAACTTGCTCGGCTGACGCTTCCGCTTGCTCAAGTGGATCTCAAAAATCGTCGCCCGCTCCTTCGCATCGGGGAGATCGACGAAGAAGACTTCATCGAATCGGCCTTTGCGGAGCAGTTCGGGCGGAAGTTGGGAGACGTTGTTCCCCGTCGCGATGAGGAAGACCGGCTGGGTTTTCTCCTGCATCCAGGTGAGGAAGGTGCTGAACACGCGGGCGGTCGTGCCGCTATCGCTCACCCCTCCACTCATTCCTGCGAACCCCTTTTCGAGCTCGTCGATCCAGAGAATACAGGGCGCCAGGCTTTCCGCGATCTTGATCGCTCGGCGCATGTTCTGCTCACTCTGACCCACCAAGCTCCCAAACACCCGACCGACGTCCATCTTGAGCATCGGAAGCCCCCATGCGTTTGCCACCGCTTTCGCGACCAGAGATTTCCCGCATCCTTGAACGCCAATGATCAGCATTCCTTTGGGCCATGGGATTCCGTAATCTCGGGCTGCATCCGTGAAGCTTTTCGTGCGCTTCGTCAGCCACTCTTTCAGTAGATCGTGGCCGCCGACATCGTTGAGGGAATTGCTGCTTGCATAGAACTCCAGCATTCCTGTCTTGCGGACAATCTGCTTCTTCTCCTCAATGATCTGCTCGACTGTCAGCTTTTTGGCCTCCACCAAACTCCGAGCGAGAGCGCTTTCGATTTCATCGGCGGTGAGCCCCATCGCGCTGCGGATAATCGACTCCTTTTCCTCCTTGGTCAACTTCACATCAACATTCGGGTTGTCCTTTACTGCATCGACAATATCGTTGATTTGCTCGGAGATCTCTTCCTGTTGGGGCAGAGGGAACTCAACGACGGTCACATCTTTTTCGAGTTCAACGGGCAAGTTCATTTGCGGAGAGACAAGCACAAGAGTCTGTGACTTGCCCCTCAGTCGGCTTGCCAGGTCGCGGAGCAACCGGATCACCCGGGTGTCCTTCATGTAGGGATGAAAGTCTTTGAGGATGAACAGCGTGAACTCGGCTGACTCGTGGATCTGCGCGAGGGCCTCCAGCTCGCCCGGAAGGCTCGATGGTTTCGCTGGGCCAGACGCGCGCCGGATCGGAGGCTGCATGCCCTGGGTGACGCTCCAGGTGTGAAGCTCGCGCTTCAACTTCTGCGCGACTTCCTGAACCGCCTTCTCCACCCGACGTTCCTCCCACGAAACGATGTAGAGAATCGGGTACTTGGCTCGGATCAGGACTTCGATTTCGCGCTTGGCGTCCATGCCTGGACTCTACCTGGCAGGCTCGTGGTTGGTTGCACCGGAGGGAGGAATGGACTGATCTGGAATCGCATCCCATGCCAGATAAGATCCCCGCTCTGATATAGCTACGAAATGGCTTCACAAGTCTTCGACTCTTGTCCGAAGTGCTCAAAGTCCATACCAAAAGGGGCGAAAGCGTGTCCGTATTGCGGTTGGAGTTCAGTTGCACCAGTTCCGATCCAAGTGATCAACCCGCCACAGGCTGTGCCTCCGCAGGCTCAAACAAACTACGCCCCGCCCAAGGACTCGACGCACTATGCAAATGAAACGCTGAGCCGGACGGCTTCGGCGGCGGTTGGAACGTGCAGCGGACTCACCCTCTTTCTCGCACTACTCTTCGTCGGGCTCCCCCTCGTCTTCTGCGTGGGATGCTCGGTATTGTCCCGATCGGCCTCGCAAAGCATTGCGGCACAGCAGACACGTGCTGGGCGACTGCAAATGCCGCCGGATCCAGCCGCCGCGATCTCTGCTGCCGAGCGGGTGCTACCCGGTGCGCTACTGTTCTATCCGGATGGCACGCCGACTGGAACCGGTGGTACGAGATTCATTCGCATCACGCAATGTACATTCGGTCAGGGAAATGGATTCATGGAACGGATCGTGGAGGCGAGTTGCACATATAGTAACGCATCAAATCGTAACATCAACGCTGATGCTAAGCTCTACGCCCTGGATGCCTCAGGGAAAATCCTTGCCGACGATTCGCCGTTCCTGGGCAATAAGGAAGCGGGAGACATAGCGGTGGACGACTTCGATTCCTTACTAGCAGTCGACGACCCAGGGAAAGTCGCGGTCTTCGCGCTGGTCGATCAAAGCCGCGAAAGAAACTAAACCGGACTTATCCGCCGAGGTTCTGGCGGATCCCTTCGAGGTGATTGACCTTCTGGGCATCCGTACCAGCATACGACTCAGCTTGAGTCAGGGCCGTACGGGCCCCGCTGATGTCACCGAGTCCAGCCATCTGATTCGCTGCGTTGAGGAAGTCGTAGTAGGCTTGCTCGTAGACGTCTGCCTCGCGAGAAGGGTCACCTGTCGCGGCCTCGGAATACTTCTCTCCGGCCCGACGCCATGCATCCCGGCGACGATCCAGACTCGTATCGCTCGCCCCTTGATTCACCAAGCTCTGAGCCTCGCGAAGAAGACTCTCCACATCCACCGCGACTGGGGCTGGCTCTTGTTGGTTCGGGACTCTCTCTGGTGGAGCCGGGCTGCTGTTCGCGGCTCCGCCCGCCGAGGGAGCAGACGCTCCTCCTCCACCCGAAACTTGTTTCGCGGGACTCGGGGAGTTCCGAACCACCTCGCTTCCTGCCTTCCCAATCTGCTCAATCCCAAAGAGCCCGATCAAGACCATCGCAGCGATAGTGATGCAGGCGATGGCGAACTTCCCGAACGTCGCCTTGGTCTCCTCGCTGAACAGAGGACGGCTCGGAGGAGGAGGGTAGTAGACCGGAATTTGACTCGGTGGAGGAGGCGCGGCGCCGTACGGCATGCCGGGATATCCTCCACCCCCGCCGTAGGGTGTCGTGATCGGCTGCCCGTAAGGAACCTGATGCCCCGGAGTGGTCGGGTAGACCGGCATCATCGGCTGAGCGGGCTGACCATAGGGGTGCGCTTGACCATACGGCTGCACTTGTCCATAGGGTTGCGCCTGACCATAGGGGGTCATGATCGGCGCGCCAGGATGCTGCGAAGGCACCGGGCCCTGCCCGGGCTGCTGAATCCCCTGGTACATCGGATTCGGCGTGCCATAGGGCGTATACGGCTGAGAGTAGGGGTTGGGCTGAACCAGCGATGGTGGAGGTTGAGAAGTATTCACCACCGGGTCAATGACCGCAGAATGGAACGACTTCAGCACCTGGCGAAGGTCGCTGATCATTTCTTCCGCAGAGCCATACCGGAGCACCGGGCTCTTGTCAATCGCTTTTTGGATGACCTGCCACAGTGTGTGGTTCGCCTCCGCCGGTTGCGGAGGCTCCGCGTTCATGATGGCGTAGGTGATTGACACGACCGAATCGCCGGTGAAAGGCTTCTGCCCCGCGACCATCTCGTAGAGCGCGACTCCCATGCTGAAAATGTCGCTGCGGGCGTCGATCTCCCGCCCGTTGATCTGCTCCGGCGACATGTAGCTCGGGGTCCCGAACACCTGCCCGTCCATCGTGATATTGGGCTCGAAGGTCAGGCGGGCGATCCCGAAATCCGTGAGCTTGACCGCCCCGTTTTCGAGAATCTGGATGTTCTCCGGCTTGACATCGCGGTGAATCACGCCGTTTTGGTGGGCAAAGTGGAGCGCTTTCAGCACTTCGATCGCCGTTTCCACCGCGTCTTCAGGGCCAAGGAAGCCCTCCCGCTCGATCTTCTTGCGCAGAGTCGAGCCATCCAGGAACTCCATCGCGAGATAAAAACGCCCGTTCTGCTCATCGACATCGTAGATCGTGACGATGTTGGGGTGCACCAGCGATCCCGCCGCCTTGGCCTCGCGCAGAAATCGCTTGATCCGCTCCTGGCGTTGAACGTCCGTGCTTCCGCCCGGAACCGCCAGTTCTTTCACCGCCACACGACGGTTCATCACGGGATCGTAAGCCTCGTAAACGATGTCGTTTGAACGAGCGATCTCGCGGATGATCTGGTATTTGCCCAGGATGTCCGGCGGGCTTTGACTCATGCGCAGTGAACGGCTCTCCTATTATCGGCACAAACACGGGCTTCTGCGCCGCTCTCTCGAAGATGATTACGCCCGCCGAGTCGGCAAAGGTTCACTCAGGCGAGGGTTTCTGTCTCAAAGCGGTCAAGGAATTCTTGCTTCGGCCGCGCGCCGAGTCCCGCTTTTTCCGGAAGCACCACCGAGCCGCGTACCGTCTGGATTCCCCCGTCAATCACGTCTTCCTTATGGCCCTGATGGGCATCGAGATCGAAGAAGTGGAAGGCGGAATGGCTACTTGCGACATGGGCGGCTGCCGTCACCCCGAGCCGGGTTTCGGCCATGCCACCCATCATGCACCGCCCAAAGGCGGCTTGAGTGATGCTCGCGATTTCCTGCGCCCGGAGAACCCCTCCGCTCTTACAGAGCTTCACATTGATGAGATTGCAGCAGTTATGACTCAGCAGAGCAAAAGCATCGCTCGGCGAGAAGCAGCTTTCGTCCGCCATCACCGGGACGGTGGAGTTCTGATGCAGGAAGGCGAGTCCCTGGTAGTCATGGCGCTTCACTGGTTGCTCGCAGAACTGGATATCGAAATCGGCAATGGATTCAAGAAGATGAAGTGCCGTCAGGCGATCGTAGGCTTGGTTGGCATCGACGCGGAGGATCGCGTCCTCCGCAACTTCGCGGATCGTGGCGACCCGCTCGGCGTCGTTCATGGGGCTGTCGCCGAGCTTGATCTTGATCGCCTC
>Ga0209794_1002312_pt1 | contig 10502 bp, 9 predicted proteins | sample EBPBio232013_DNA_FD_185869 | JGI IMG/M metagenome (GOLD analysis project Ga0209794, IMG submission 185869) | Wastewater treatment Type I Accumulibacter community from EBPR Bioreactor in Madison, WI, USA - Reactor 1_5/23/2013_ DNA (SPAdes)... | ecosystem: Engineered > Bioreactor > EBPR >... | reverse complement strand
AATCAGCGCCAACACCGTTACACAGGCAACCCCAAACCACCGCAGAAAACGCGCGGCAAAGTACCGGGATAGAAGCCAAGGAATGTGGATCATCGCATACCTCCAAAGAGCGCTGCGTCATTCTTGAGAAGACGCCCCATCGCCCCGCATAACACAAGAAGCACAACGCCTTCCGCCACATAGGGCATGAAGGTGAATTTTTCACCCAGGTTGAGGGCTATGAATGTGGCAATTTCAAGAAGGGCGCAGGCTGACACCGCGTAAATAATGCGCCGTGAACGCCCACGCCGGGAATAATCACCCGTTAAAAAGAACGCCATCACCAAACCCACAAAGGCAAAGCTCATGAGCGGCATCAAAAATCTTTGATGCACCTCAACCCAAAGCTTACCCGCAAGGCCTTTATCCCCCTCATCACTTACAAGCTCTGACAAGAAGCGTTCGTAGGGCTTGCGCACACGAGGCTCCCCGGACGTAGCATGGGGCGATTCAATATCAAGGGCATACTTTTCAAAAACAAGCAAAGACGGCGCTTTCTCAGGATCGGGGCGCTCGTACCGCGCCCCGTCATGGAGCACAATGCGTGCGCCCTGTTGCGTATCCATCACCACACCTTCCTTCGCAACGAGGGTAAAGGCTGGTGTGTGACGCGCGTCATAAATGTAGATGCCCTGCAACTTGCCAGAGGAGTACCGCTTGCGCACATAAACGCTGATGCCCTCAAAGGTCATGAACTCGCCTGGCTTCACAAGGGCAGCGGTCACGTTGCCGCGCACCTGACTTTCCAGGTCCTTAAACTTTTGAAAGGAGGCCGGCAGAAAATAAAAGTTAATGCTGTACAGAACAAGGACCACGAGCCCCGCACTCACAAAAGCAGGCACGCTCAAGCGCATATCGCTCAGCCCCACAGCCCGCAGGGCAATGAGCTCACTATCCGCGTAAAGGCGCGCGTAGATAAACAGAAGCCCAATCACAAGGGCAAAGGGCAAAACCACCGCCACAAGATCTGGGATCAGTAAAACCATCATGGTCATAAAGGTTTGAAGCGTCACGCCGTGCTGCACCAAAACACCCACTAAGCGCAGGGATTGTGTCATCCACACAACACCCACCAAAACGCACGCAACAAAAAAAGTTGCGATCAGCACTTGCCTTGTGACATAGCGCGTGGTTAGCCCCATGGTCTCGTTTACATCCTTCTTGTTCGGTGACTTTCTGAAAAAAGCCTTGCAATGAAAACCCTATTCCATGTATGGCAGTATACATGGAAGGTAATCTTCATAAACCACTTTTGAAACTTTTTCGAGGTTTTTAACCCAAATGCAAAAAGAAATCTACAAACTCCTTTGTTTAAGCGCTTTGGTGACAAGTTTGGTCTCGTCACCTCTTCTGGCAAAACCCCGCGAGCCGTATGTTGCCACAAACCGTGTGGCTGCCATGGTGAACGACCATGTCATCTCAACAACGGATCTTGATGCACGTGTGCGCATGGCCCTTTTGTCAGCTAATATGCCCAACACACCTGAAGCGCGCGCTGAGCTCACGCCCCAAGTACTCGACATGATGATTGAAGAAGCCCTGCAGCGCCAAATGGCCCACAAGCTCAAAATCACCGTAGAAGACGACCGTGTTGATTTTGCCATTCAAGACATTGAAACACGCAACAACATGACCCCGGGCGAGCTTTTGGGAACCCTCCAAAAAGCGGACGTGCCTGCACGCATCATGCGCGACCACCTGCGCGCTAGCATTGCTTGGGTTGACTACATTCGCGCCCGTTATGGTGACGCGGTTCAAGTCAGCGAGCAGGAAATTGATCGACGCGTCGACGAACTCAAGACCGCGCGCACACAGCCCCATATGCGTTTGTCTGAAATTCTTTTGCCCAACGACGCCAGCGGTCGCGCCCTTGCTATCAAGCTCTCCCAACAGCTGCGCGCGGGTGCACCGTTCCCGGCTCTAGCGGCACAATTCTCCCACGCGGGAAGCGCCGCGCGCGGAGGTGATCGCGGCTGGGTCAGTGTGAACCGCCTGGATGAAAAGGTACGTAACGCTTTGGACCTCGTCCCCGCAGGCGACATCAGCAGCCCCATCGAGACACCAGAAGGCATTGCCATTTACCTTGTACGTGACAAGCGCGCAGCTGGGGAAAGCCTCCAAAAGGATACATTTATCTCCTTCCAACAGGTCCTGTTTCCTGCCCCTAAAGGCGCCTCCCAAGAAACCCTTTACCATATCTTCATGCGCGCAAAATCTACGTCAAGCAGCGCAAAAAGCTGCCCTGTGATGAAGAAGCTCCTACACAACCATCACCACGCCCACCTCCAAGAAATGGACAAGGTTTCCGTTGGCAACCTGCCCGGTCCTCTCAAGGCGTTCCTGGATAAGCTGTCCATTGGCAAGGCCAGCGATCCCGTGCTGACGGAAGCAGGTTTTATGGTCTTCATGGTGTGCGACCGCCAAACCATTGATCCGGCAGACCCAACTCGGGACGAAATTCGCGAGGGGCTGCGCAGCCAGGAGCTTAACAACATTGCCCAAAGAGAGCTGCGTAAGTTACGCGCGGCTGCCTTCATTGATGTCCGTTTGTGATGAGTCATGACCCCATCAACGACCTTGAATCCTTAAGTGATGTGGTGCGCACCTTTGAGCTGCGCACCACAAAGGTTTTGGGGCAGAACTTCCTTCTTGACCTTAATCTTACCCGTCGCATCGCGCGCTCCAGTGGCCTGCTTGCGGGACGCACGGTCATTGAAATTGGCCCGGGCCCTGGGGGGCTCACCCGCGCACTTCTCTTGGAAGGCGCCGCCAAAGTGATCGCCATTGAAAAAGACCCGCGCTGCGTTGCCGCCCTTGCCCCACTGGTCGACGCGGCCGAGGGACGCTTGGAGGTTCGGGAAGAGGACGCCCTCACACTTCAGCTTGAGTCGCTTGTAACAGGCACCACCAAAATTGTGGCAAACTTGCCTTACAATATTGCAACCCCTCTGATTATGAACTGGCTGCCCCACTTGCATCTTTTGGAAAGCATGACCGTCATGGTGCAAAAAGAGGTCGCGGAACGCTTTGAGGCCGAGCCCCGCACCAAAGCCTATGGCCGTGTGTCTGTCCTTGCCCAGTGGCACGCGGCGGTCCACACCCTTTTTGATCTGGCGCCCCACGTGTTCTGGCCGCCGCCCAAGGTCACCTCAAGTGTTGTGTCCTTTGTGCCCCATAAGGCACCTCCCTATGATGCTAACCCAGAGGCGCTCGACACCCTTCTGCGCCATGCCTTTGCTCACCGGCGCAAGGTTCTGCGCGCAAACCTGCGTCCTTTGCATGAGGACAGTGCCGCCTTACTCGCGTCCCTGGGTCTTTCCCAAAACGCGCGGGCAGAAGAACTCACCCTTGAAAACTTTTGTGCGCTATCGCGCCTTCTTCAGCAATAAAAGAACAAAATAGAAATATTCTTTATTTATTCTATGCGCGCCATTTGACAGTAATTATATTACACAGGTTAAAATACAATAACTTTGAAAAACCTTGGAACCTTTGTCATTCACACTTTTCTCATGGGACAAGTCAGCGCAAGCAGTGATGCCCTCCCCCGCGCTGAACCATTTGACGACGCTCCCTATACTGAACCAGGCAGGGCCATCACAACAGACCGCTCCGTTATATTTACCAAAAGCCCAAGCTCACAAGAGCGTCGGCTCAATCCTCGTGATCTGCTTCCAGAAAATTTTTTCCCAAGCTCTGTGTGGGTCGCAGATGGCAACCAAAGGGTTATTTTGCGCAAGTCCCACGGCTATCTCTTAAACAAACCTGTACAAGACGTGAGCCCTTTGACCCTTACAAACCTAAACTCCCGTTTTAAACAGAGTACCCAGCGCCCCCGTTACATGGGCAAAGAGCTGACCCTCCAAGAAAATACTCTCTATCTTGGTGACACGGCAGCACGAGAGTCACATCCTGCGCTCGACACGCGGTTTGATTACTTTATTGACGAGAATCTCCATACGTTTGCGGGGCCTGCAACAGGACATGACGCCCTCAAAGGCATGGAATACGGTGTGGCTGCGGGGGAGTTTTGGCTTGATGAAGATAGTAAGATTTGCTTTATGACAACCCGCACCGGCCATTATGGATGCTCGGACGCTCAAATGCAGCTCGCTATCCGTTTTTTCAAAGATCGTGGTTTTATGGCTGATGACGCACTTTGCGCGCCCTGTGAAGCAACGCCACTGGCTTCACCCAATGAGTGGCTGTCTTCTCGTGCAGATTTGTTGACCGAAGACGACGCAGCACCCATCATACCGAGCGGCGGACACCCGCTTATCGGCGAAGTTGCAAGACTCAATACCCTTCCCATTCACTTTCCTGAAGTGCAAACCGGGGCAAGAAGCCTTGGGCGACGTCTCGTGGAGCTCAAAGACCTTTTCATGCATGCGCGCACAACCCCCATTGATCAGAGCAGTCTCGATGAGACAGACGCCAAGATCTTAAACGTTTTAGAGCACAATGATCTAGAGATACGCATGCGATGCGGCACAACAACCCCTGAGGATTTTGTACATTGTGTGCACCCATCTTTGGTGGGTGTGCCAAACCACAAAGAATTTGCACAAAATGAGTTAGAAAGGCTTAAAGCCAATAGGCCTCACACTGAGCTCTATGAGCGCATCTTTGGGGCATCTTCATAAAAACACCTACATATAAAGTACGAGCGAGGGGACCTTGTTCCCCCTCTTTCTTTCCATAGGCCTTGTGGGTGCATTTTTAGCTGGCAAAATCTGTCTCTTTTGACATATGATCCAAAATTTACAAGCAACATTTGAGCCTTTGACCGTGTCTCCTTCACCACAAAATCTTCGCCGCGGCATTTTTCTGACCGCTGGCTTTGCCATGTTCTCCATGTTCTTTGGTTCAGGAAACCTGGTTTTTCCTCTGGTGATTGGTCAAATCACAAAAGATCAATCTTCTTATGCGATTTGGGGGCTCATTGTCACAGGAACGCTCGTTCCCTTCCTGGGGCTGCTCACCATGATTTTTGTGGACGGTAACGCGAAACGCTTTTTTACAAAACTGGGCAAGATCCCAGGTTTTCTGCTTCCCTTTTTCCTTTTGGCTATTTTAGGCCCCTTTGGTGTATGCGCGCGCTGCATCCTTGTGTCCTATGGCAGCTTAGAGCTTGTCTTTCCCCACCTCCCCTTCAGCGTTTTTACGGTTACTTTTTCGGCACTTGCCGCCCTTTTGACCCTCAACCGCAATAAGATTGTCGGGATTTTGGGCAAGTACCTGACGCCATTTCTGCTCTTTGGCATTATCTCCATCTTGGTTGTGGGTTTGTGGCTTGCCCCTCCCATGGACACGGCACCTCACACGCCTTTGGAGGCTTTCAATGTTGGGCTCCACCAAGGCTACCAGACCATGGATCTTTTGGCCGCGTTCTTTTTCTCCATTTCCATTGTAGCGTACTTGCGTGCCCATATGGGACACGATGCGCCTGTGGAAAAAGTCGCCAGAGAAGCCATCAAGGCCAGTGCCGTCGGCATTACCCTTCTGGCCTTTGTTTACCTTGGATTTGTCACCCTTGGCGCGTCCTTTTCAGGCAAACTCTGCGACGTTTGCCCGGAACATATGCTTGTGCAAATTGCCCAGCATACGTTGGGGGACGCAGCTCTACCCATCGTGGCGCTCACCATCACTATGGCGTGTCTGACGACTCTGATTGCCTTGGCTGGACTTTTTGCAGACTTTTGTGAGACGGAAATCTTTGCCAAGCGAGTGGCGCGCAGTCACCTGGTGATTGTGACTTACGCCCTATGCTGCCTCGTGTCCTTCCTAGGCTTTGAGAGTCTGGCCCGCGTCATGGGGTCCCTTCTCGAGTATCTCTATCCAGCCCTCATTGTCCTCTCCCTTGCTTCCATCTTGGATTACTACACAAAAAAGAACTGGGCGCCGCGGGCTTTTTATTACGCGCTCATTCTGGTTGTGGTGCTCAAGCTGTTAAATGAGCATGTCTTTTAAGGCCCCTATTCAAAGGGAAAGCAAGACGCTAAGATAGCCAAAACAACTGGAGAGCGCATCATGATTGGTCTTGTCATTGTCACCCATGGTCAACTCGCACAAGAGTTCCTACAGGTTCTTGAACACGTTGTGGGGCCGCAATCCGCAACGGCCTGTCTTTGCGTAAATCCAGAAGATGACATGGAAGAACGGCGCCTGACCCTGGAGACCCTTATCAAGGACGTGAACAGGGGAAGCGGTGTCCTCCTTTTTACCGATATGTTTGGGGGAACACCCTCCAACCTTGCCATCTCCCTTTTAGGACGCCACGAAGCCCTTGAAGTCATTGCGGGGGTAAACGTGCCCATGCTTGTAAAGTTCGCGAAGGTGCGGGCGAGCCTGGCGCTGGCCCAAGCCGCTGAAGAGGCCCAAGAAGCTGGCAAGAAGTACATCAATGTTGCCTCTAGCCTCTTAGGAGCAGCGTGAGTCCCGTGGAAGCAGCCTGCGCCAGTGTCGAGATTGTGAACCTGCGCGGACTCCATGCGCGGGCGGCCGCGCGTTTTGTGAAACTTGCGGAAACCTATGACGCCCAAATTACTGTCACCAGTGCCCAGCGCACGGCCATTGGCACCTCTCTCATGGGGCTTTTGCTCCTGGGCGCCTCAAAGGGCACAACACTCGAGCTCTGCTGCGAAGGTCCCCAGGCCCAAGACGCGCTCTGGGCACTGGCGAGTCTCATCACCCGCCGCTTTGACGAAGACGCGTAATCACTAGTTGCTAAAACCCTATCACTTCATTGCGCAAAAGCATTTCAAATGAGTATTAGGAAGGCGAGGGTAAGCCGCGCGGAGCTTATAGAGACATTAGTGAGCGCGGCTTAGCCCGATGGCTGACGCTGTCATCATTTAAAAGGGTGTGCGCTTTATCCTTTTCCTTGACGCGGCCCCTACTTCAAGATATCAAAGAGAAGCTGGATGGGTGGCCGAGCGGTTGAAGGCACCGGTCTTGAAAACCGGCAGGCGTGGAAGCGTCTCGTGGGTTCGAATCCCACCCCATCCGCCATCTTTGTGGCGCCAGCCTATTTCAAAAAAACTTCATTCAGAGAAAAATGTCACCGCGTTAAATTGCGGTGAAATGCATTCTAAAGAAACTATTGCTAGAACAGTTTAATGTGATAACAGGATACGGGGAAAGCGGCGTGTATACGTATACACGAGCGGTGAGTGGCGCATTATCACATTATTAAGGTTATAGGGAGAGTCTTGAGCCCCAAACCGCATAGGTTTTGAGGCTCAAGGTGTTGAGTTATTCTTTTGGGCGCATGGTGGGGAACGCGATCACGTCCCGGATACTGGGCGCACCCGTTAGGAACATGACTAGGCGATCAATACCGATACCAAGGCCGCCCGTGGGAGGCATACCATACTCAAGGGCCGTCACGAAGTCCTCGTCCATCTGGTGGGCTTCGTCATTGCCTCCAGCGCGCGCGGCCATCTGTGCCTCAAAGCGTGCGCGTTGGTCAATGGGGTCACTGAGCTCCGAGAATCCGTTGGCCAGCTCAATGCCGTTCACAAACACCTCAAAACGCTCCGTCAGGCGTGCGTCTTCTGGATGCACCTTGGCCAGGGGAGAGATATCCAAGGGGAACTCCGTCACAAAGGTGGGCTGGATGAGGGTGTGCTCAACTTTTTCTGCAAAAACAACCTCTAGCGCCTCACCCCACAGAGCCCCGTCCTTGACCTTCAGACCAAGTCCCTTGGCGGCGGCAACGGCGCCCGTAGCGTCAAGGGTGCCAAAGTCAATGCCCACCGCGTCCTTAACCGCTTGGAGCATGGGTATGCGGCGCCAGGGGGCCGCGAACTCAAGGTTTTGACCGGCGTAATCAAAGGCGGTCTTGCCAAAAAGAGTCTGTGCTGTGCTGCTGACAAGATTCTCGGTGAGGGCCATCATGGACGCGCCGTCCTCGTAGGCGGCGTAAAGTTCAATCATGGTAAACTCAGGATTGTGGCGCGTGGAGATGCCTTCGTTGCGGAAGTTGCGGTTGATCTCAAACACGCGGTCCGCGAGCCCTCCCACGATGAGGCGCTTCAAGAAAAGCTCCGGCGCAATACGCAGGTAAAGGGTCATATCCAGGGCGTTATGGTGGGTCATGAAGGGACGCGCGGCAGCGCCGCCGGCCAGGGTCTGCAGCATGGGTGTTTCCACCTCCAGGTAGCCCTCTTGTCCCAGATAGCTCCGAATATGGGAGATGATCCGGCTGCGGTCGCGCAGGGTTGTGCGCGAATCTTCATTCATGATGAGGTCAAGATAACGCTGACGGTAACGGATCTCCACGTCACTCAGACCATGGTACTTCTCGGGCAGCGGCAAAAGCGCCTTTGAGAGGAGCGTCAGCTCCGTTACATTCACGGTCAGCTCGCCCCGGGGCGTGCGGCGAATCAGGCCCTTTGCGCCCACAATGTCGCCCAGATCCAGGAGCTTCAAAAGCGCCTGGTCCTCTGCGCGCAGCGTGTCTTTGTGGCAGAAGAGCTGCAACTTGCCCGATGTGTCATGCAGATCAATGAACATACCGCTGTTGCGCAGGGAGCGGATGCGTCCCGCCACGCACACCTCGTCCTGGGTCTCCACACCCGTGTCCAGGTCCTTGTAGAGGTCTTGCAGCGCGTCAAGTTTATGGGTACGCGCAAACTGATAGGGGTACGGGTTTACACCCAGATCACGCAGCTCATCCAGCTTGGCCACACGCACCGCACGAAAGAGATTTTCCTTCTCTTCCAAAACACTCTCACTCATGGTTTTAAGATTCCTTGGGGTTTAAAACAAAATCAGAGATAGTATTAGAAAAAGTGGGAGCAAAAGTCCACAAGACCATGCAAGGTAGCCAAAAAAACTTGGCATTTGCACGGCGTGGTTTTGGGCAATGGCCTTCACCATGAAGTTGGGGGCGTTGCCAATGTAGGTCATGGCACCCATGAACACAGACCCCAGTGAGAAGGCTGTGAGGGTTGAAGCCAGAGGACCCATGAGGGTTTCAGGCTGTCCACCTGCCAAGTTAAAAAACACAAGGTACGTTGGTGCATTATCAAGGAAGGCTGACAGGATCCCAGAAAGCCAAAAGTAAGCGCCGTCCACGGGCGCGCCGCCCTTGTTCACAATTTGCACAATGCTGGATAAAGCGCCCGCCTCACCCGCCTTCAAAATCGCAATGACGGGGGCGGCGGTGATAAAGATCGCGATGAACAGCTTGGCAACCTCCTCAAAGGGCCCCCAGGAGAAATGGTTCGCGTGGCGCGCGTCTTTAGGGCCAAAACGCCAAGAGGCATAAATCAGCGCCAACAGGCCCGTATCACGGATGATGTCTTGAAGCGCCAAGTGCACATGAAAGACTGTAAACGTAATACCGGACTTCCAAAAGCCGCTCATAAGCACCAGGGCAACAGCCCCAGCCAGAAAATAGAAATTGCGCTTACCCGCAAAGGACACAAGGCGCACATGTTTTTTCTTCTCAAAGACATAGCCGTGTTTTGAAAACTGCCACGTGTCAATGGCCCAGTACATCACAAGGAGCGCCGCCAGGACAGCGAGGGTTTCTGGCCATAGGTGCTGCGTGGGCCAGAAAAAATCAACGCCACTTAAGAAGCCCAGGAAAAGAGGTGGGTCACCCAGGGTACTAAGCGCGCCGCCCACGTTACACACAATAAAGATGAAGAAAATAATAGTGTGGGTGCAGGAGGCGCGCCCCTCATTGATGTCGAGGATTGGCTTTATAAACAGCATAGCCGCGCCCGTTGTCCCCATCACACCCGCGGCCAGCGCTCCCAAAAACAGAATAAGCGTGTTCATGGCAGGGGTGCCCGGCACGTTAAGGGTGACGCGCAGCCCCCCCGCAATGGTGTAAAGGGCCCCCACCAGGACCACGAAGGGGATGTAGTGCATGAGGGTCAGATGAAGAAGCTCATAAAGGGCGCTTTGCCAGCCATAACTCAAGAGCCCCGCGCAGATGGTAAGCGCCCAAAAGGCCATGACTTTCCCGTAGTGGTGGTGCCAAAGCCCAGGCACCACCAAAGGACAGATGGCAAGGCTAAGAAGCGTACCGGCAAAAGGAAGCGCCCACAAAAGCGACAGGGACGCCCCAGGTAGCGCCAAATCGCCGGACGCCAAAAGAGAGTCCGCACCAAGAAATGCAAAAAGCGCCATCACATAACGTAGCTTTGCCATATTAGAGGAGCCCTTTCAAAAGACCGCCTATGGCTTTGGCTGGCTCTTTGGCGAGATCCTCTAGCCCATTGTCCTGGGGCGCGTCCTTTGAATCCCCTTGGGGAGCCCCCCCGCCGCCACCTATCACACCCGTGATCACCTCCCCAATCTTGCCGACCTTGGTGCCAGACAAGAGTTTTGAGAACACGTTTTGCAGCATATAGGCCTGGATCTGGCTCACATCGTAACTCCGCTGGGGCGCGTTCAGAGGCCCGCTAAGCGTAACCGTAAAGGGTGGGAAATCCGCGTGCTGGGTC
>Ga0209794_1002308_pt1 | contig 10511 bp, 5 predicted proteins | sample EBPBio232013_DNA_FD_185869 | JGI IMG/M metagenome (GOLD analysis project Ga0209794, IMG submission 185869) | Wastewater treatment Type I Accumulibacter community from EBPR Bioreactor in Madison, WI, USA - Reactor 1_5/23/2013_ DNA (SPAdes)... | ecosystem: Engineered > Bioreactor > EBPR >... | reverse complement strand
GGATCGAGGACGCGAAAGCCACTGAGCCTGTTGAAGAAGCCTTGCAGCAAGGCATGGCCGCGTTGAAGAGCGTCGTTCGGACGGTAATCGTGCTTCTTGCCGCGCGCCTTGACCATGCCGAATTTGGGCGCCAACTCGGCAATTTGTTGGCGTGTGCATTGCCACTCGGCGGCGAGCGGTTCGCTGACCAACGGCTCGATCAGTTTGGCGATGGTGCCAGTGTCGGTGTAATGGGCGCCAAGCGGGGCGCGGGCGGCGGGGTCGAGGCCGCGCTCGAAGAGGGTGCCGAAGATGGTCGGGTCGATGGCGCGCCAGTCCATATCGGCGGCAGCGCGGTACAGGGCTTGCAGGTCGGAGGCGGTGAGCGACGGGACTTCGATCTGCTTGAAAAGACCGCCGTTGAACCAGGCGATGTCGTGGTCGCCGTAATCGCCGCCCTTCTTTTGCATGGCGGCGAACAGTTTTTCGATTCGGCGTGCGGCTTTGTCGGCATCGTTGCCGGCGTGCTTGAGCAGGTCGGTGAAGATGCCAGCCGGGAGCAGCGCTTCGTCTTCGGCGAACATGCAGAACAGGCACTGGACAAGGAAGTGGGCGATTTTTTGCCCATCTTCGCCACGGGCGCGCATGGCCGCGGCCAATTGGGCGAACTGGCCGGCGGCCTGGGCGGTGATGGCGGCGGTGGATTTTTCCGGGCGCAGCTTTTCCGGGTCGGTGAACACCCATTGGAGCAGTTGCCGGGCCTCCGCCTCGACCAGCTGCTCGATGCGGATTTCGCGCGGTTCGTCCGGGTAGCCGGTGAAGGCGGTGTGGATGACAATGCGTTCGCGGTCGCAGACGACGAGCAGCGGCGGGTTTTCGAGTTGCAGGGCGTAGTCGGTGAGCTGCTTCAAGGCCGCATCAAGGTCGCGCCCCGGCTTCTTGTTTTCCCAACCGAAGTGGCCGCGCTTCCAGACATCGGCCCAGCCGTCGCCGCCGCCGGCTTTTTTGGCGCCGCGTTCGAAGCAGTAGTTTTCCGGATCGCGCGGCTTGGCAACGCCGAGCAGATCGCAAAGATCGTCGAAATGCGCCTGGGCGCCGCCGCGCTCGGTGAGTTTGTTATCTTTCCAGGTGGCGATGAATTGTTCGGGGGTCATGGTAGGTGGCGCTTGGCTTATCTGGAGGAAGCAAGGAGTTGGCAGGCGGCGGGCAGCGAGAGCACGCGAATATCTTCGGCAATCCGGTAGTCGTCTGTGCCCGGATAGATGAGCAGCTTTCTGGCCGGATCGAGATCGGCGCAGGCGCTGTGGAAGCCGCGCTCGACCTTGGGCGTCAGGCTGCGCTTGATTTCAATGGCCCACAGCGACTGGTCGGGGAAGGCCAGCAGCAGGTCGATTTCGGCACCGCCGGCGCTGCGGTAGAAGTGCCCCTGCACGCCCTCCGGCGCATTGCCGAGCAGGCTTTCGACCACGAAGCCTTCCCAACTGGCGCCAACCACCGGGTGCGCCAGCAAGGCTTCCTTGTCGGCAATTCCCAGCAACGCATGTACCAGACCGGAATCGCGGACATAGACCTTGGGTGATTTGACCAGCCGCTTGCCGGAATTGGCATACCAGGGGGGCAAGCGGCGAACGAGCAGCAGATCGACCAGTAAATCAAGGTAGGAGGCCACGGTTTTGCCATCGACCCCGAGGCTGGCCGCGAGACGGGCCGCATTGAGCAGGCTGCCTTGCTGGTGCGCCAGCATTCCCCAGAAGCGGCGCAGGGTCTCGGCAGCAATGCGCGGGCCGAATTGCGGAATGTCGCGTTCCAGATAGGTGCGAATGAAATCCCTTCGCCAGCGCAGGCTCCAGGCTTCGCTATCGGCCAGCGCGCTCTCCGGAAAGCCGCCACGCACCCACAGGGGATTGAGCGCCTCGGCTCCGAGTTCGCCGACATGGAAGGGCGGTAACTCGAGATAGGCAATGCGCCCGGCCAGCGTTTCGCCGGATTGTTTGAGCAGATCGAGCGAAGCCGATCCGAGCAGGAGGTAATTCCCGGCGCGGCGACCAGCCCGTCGGCTACGGTCGATCAGGCCGCGCAGCACGGGAAAGAGCCGCGGCGCCCGATGCACTTCGTCAAGAATGACGAGCTTGTCGAGGTGGTCTGCCAGATAGAGTTCCGGCTGTTCCAGTTTGGCGCGGTCCGCGTCCGATTCGAGATCGAGATAGAGGCTGGGCTGCCCGCACGCTTCCGCCGCCGCCAGTGCGAGCGTGGTTTTGCCCACCTGGCGCGGGCCGATCAGCGCGGTGGCTGGCGCATGTGCCAGCGTTTCGAGCAATTTTGGAGTCAGATCACGTTCAATCATCATTGCAATTATGGAACTTAACTCCAGAATTGCAATGATAAATTCCTTTCAGGCCAGAAACAGTTTCACCGCCGGATTGTTCGTTTCATCCCAGTAGCGATAGCCCAATTCCCGCAAAAAGGCCTGGAATTTAGCCTGCTCGGCCGGCGGCACCTGCATGCCGACCAGCACCCGGCCGGTGTCGGCGCCGTGGTTGCGGTAGTGGAAGAGGCTGATGTTCCAGCCGCTGCTCATGCGGTTGAGGAAATGCATCAGTGCCCCCGGGCGCTCGGGAAACTCGAAGCGGTAGAGCAGTTCGTCGGCGACGCCGGCATGGCCGCCGACCAGATGCCTGAGGTGCAGCTTGGCCATTTCGTCATCGGAAAGATCCAGCGTCGGGTAGCCGTGCTTGCGCCACTGCTCGGCCAGTTTGGCAGCGTCGGCACGACCGGCGACCTGCACGCCGACAAAGACATGCGCTTCGCCGGCATCGTGATAGCGGTAATTGAATTCGGTGATGCTGTGCTTGCCGATCAGCGCCACGAACTTGCGGTAAGAACCCGGTTTTTCCGGCAGGGTGACGGCGAAAACCGCTTCACGCTGTTCGCCGAGTTCGGCGCGCTCGGCGACGAAGCGCAGGCGGTCGAAATTCATGTTGGCGCCGGAGGTCACCGCCACCAGATTCTTGCCTTTCAGCTTGTGCAGCCGGGCGTATTCCTTGGCGCCGGCCACTGCCAGCGCCCCGGCCGGTTCGAGAATCGAGCGGGTATCCTCGAACACGTCCTTGATCGCGGCGCAGAGGGCGTCGGTGTCGACACGGACGATTTCGTCCACATATTGCTGGCACAGGCGGAAGGTTTCCTCGCCGACCAGTTTGACCGCGGCGCCGTCGGCAAAAAGGCCGACCTGGTCGAGTTTGACCCGCTCGCCTTTGGCCAGCGATTGCGCCATGGCATCGGCATCCACCGCCTCGACGCCAATGACCTTGATTTCCGGGCGCAGGCGCTTGATGTAAGCAGCCACTCCGGCAATCAACCCGCCGCCGCCCACGCAGCAGAACACGGCGTGGATCGCTCCGCGATCACGCGTATGCTGGCGCAGGATTTCCATGCCGATGGTGCCCTGGCCGGCAATAACATCCGGATCGTCGAAGGGATGGACGAAAGTCAGCTTCTCGGCTTTTTCCAGCTCGCGCGCGTGGGCGTAGGCCTCGTCGTAGGAATCGCCGAAAAGAACTGCCTCGCCGCCGCGCTTTTTGACCGCATCGACCTTGATCGCCGGGGTGGTGGTCGGCATGACGATCACCGCCCGACAACCGATTTTTTGCGCCGAGAGCGCCACGCCCTGCGCGTGGTTGCCGGCCGAGGCGCAGATTACCCCGCGCTTGAGCTTCTCGGGCGAAAGACTGGCGATCTTGTTGTAAGCGCCGCGCAGCTTGAAGGAAAACACCGGCTGCAAATCCTCGCGCTTCAGCCAAAGCGGATTGCCGACCCGACCGGAAAGATTGGCGGCAAGTTCAAGCGGGGTTTCGACGGCGACGTCGTAGACCTGGGCGTTGAGGATTTTTTCAAGGTAGTCGGGCGGGTTCATGGCAGCAACTTCTGGGGAAAAACTGGATTCTAAGCGCTCCTGCGACAACCCAAGCGCAAGAGGCGCCGGTTCGGCGCCTCTTGCCTCTTTTGGCTGACGGTGGCGGCTATTTTTCCGCGCTGCGCATCGCCACGATACTGATATCGCTGCCGGCATCGGCCGCCTTGGCGACATGGATCTGCAGCGAGTTCTTGCCCTGCTGGTCGGCCACCACCAGCGTGGCCTGGCCTTCGCCGGTATTCATGTCCATGAACTGCTTGCCCTGTGCCTGCGCCTTGAGCTTCTCGCGGTAGAAGGCCAATACCTTGTCCGGTCCGTCGGCGCTGTGCAGCATGACGCTGAAGGTGGTTCCTTGCGGCGAGACCATTTTCGACGAACCGCCTTCGCGCGGCTTGGCACCGCCATAGAAGGCAATTCCAACGTCCGCCTCGCTGACCTGGGCGCCGCCCAGTTCCATGCTCGACGTTTTGCCCGACGCGTCGGTCGTGGTCACCTTGGCGCTTCCGCCGGAAAGATCGACGCGCGCTTTGGTGCCATCCTTGGCCTGCCCTTCAATCGCCCTTTCGGCCAGCTTCTCGCCAGCCTTTTCGGCCACCTTGTCGCAACCCGACAACGCCAGTGCGCCAACCAGCGCCAAACCCAGAATCGGTAAACGATGCATGCTTCTCTCCTTTTTGCTTCGACGAATGACGGTTAAATCATGCAAGTATCCTGCCTGGCGCATGCCATCGTCAATGCACGCCAGGGTGGCGCGCAAGCCCCCGGCGTCAGGGTGTTTTGCGATAATGCAAAGCTCGTCGCGATCGCTTTTAAGGAACCTCTTCTGGTGGAATGGCTGAATCTCACGGCCGGCGAGGGCCTGCTCGGTCTGGCGCTGGCCAGCTTTCTCTCGGCCACGCTGTTGCCGGGCGGCTCCGAAGCGCTACTGTGGGCCTTCCTGCAACTTCACCCGGACGAGTTGCAGCGGGCGTTGCTGGTATGCACCGCCGCCAACACTGCCGGCGGCATGGTCAGCTGGGGCTGCGGCCGCTTCCTGCCGAAATGGCGGCGCCTGCACGATTTGCCGCAATTGCCGCGCGTTCGGCGCTGGGGCAGCCCGATCCTGTTGCTTTCTTGGTTGCCGCTCATCGGCGACGCGCTTTGTCTGGCGGCCGGGTGGCTGCGCCTGCACTGGTTGCCCTGCTGCCTGTTCATGGCCATCGGCAAGGGACTGCGTTATGCCGCGATCGTGGCCACCGCTTGAATCCGGCAGCATTCCGGCATGCAACGTGAAAAAGCTGACATGATGAACGTCTTCCGCCGCCTATAATCCAAGGGTTCTGCCACCTCGCCCGAATGCCGCCATTTTGTCCTTGCTGAGCGCCCCCCTCTCTCGTGCCTTGTTCAACAGTCTGCGCCATCTGGCAGGGCTTTGTCTGGCCTGGGTACTGACCACGCCCTTGCTGGCCGCCCCTTCGGTGGCTCTGTATTACGGTGCCCGCCCGCCGCTCGACGAACTGAAAGCCTTCGACATCGTCGTGGTCGAGCCCGACCACGGCATTACCCCCAAGCAGTTCGCGCATTCATACAGCAGCCTGTACGCCTATGTCGGCATCGGCGAGGCACAGCCCAGCCGCCCCTGGTTCAAGGATCTTCCCGACGGCATCAAACTGACGCAAAACGCCGCCTGGGGGTCGGCGGTGGTCGACCTCAGCCATCCCGCCTGGGCCGACTTCGTCGCCGAGCGCATCGTGGCGCCACTCTGGGCGAGCGGCTATCGCGGCTTTTTCCTCGACACCCTCGATTCGTATCGTCTGGCCAAAAATTTCGACGAAGCCGCGCAGCAACGCGGCCTGATCAAGGTGATCGAAACGCTGCACCGGCGCTTTCCCGGCATTCGCCTGATCCTCAACCGCGGTTTCGAGGTGGTGCCGGCTGTACGCGACAAGATCGCCATGGTTGCCGCCGAATCGCTGTTTCAGGGCTGGGATGCCGGCAATCAGCGTTACGTGGAAGTCCCGGCCAGCGACCGCGAATGGCTGCTCGGCCAGTTGCGCAAAGTGCGCGACGAACACCGGCTGCCGGTACTGGCCATCGATTATGTCACCCCCGGCGACCGCGCTCTGGCACGCGCCACCGCCGAGCGGATCAAGGCGCTGGGCATCGTGCCCTGGGTTGCCGACGGCCTGCTCGACAGCCTCGGAGTCGGCGCGGTCGAGGTCGTTCCGCGCAAGGTGCTGGTCCTTTATGACCGGAAAGAGGCCTCGACCCTCAACGAAGTCCGCGCGCACCGCTTCATCGAAATGCCGCTGAATCATCTGGGCTATACGGCGGAATATCATGATTTGCAGCAACCCCTTCCTTCCGGCCATCTTGCCGGGCGCGTCGCCGGAATCGTGGTCTGGCCGGCCGGCAACATTCCCCGTTCGCGGGCGTTCATGGAATGGCTGCGCCAGCAGATCGACGCCGGCATCAAGGTGGCCTTTCTCGGCGATCTGGGCATTCCGCTGGATCGCGCCGGAGAACGTTTGCTCGGATTGGCGCAGGACGACACCACCGGCAACGCCACGATCAGCCGCCATCATCCGATGTTCGGTTTCGAGGCACCCTTGCGGGCCGATAAGCGCATGCAGGGCGGCCTGCGGCTCACTGGCAGCGGCAAGCCGCTGGTTGAACTCAGCGTTGGCGGCAAGCCGATGGTGGGCGCCGCCCTGACCCCATGGGGCGGTTTCGCGCTCGACCCTTTCCTGCTGCGCGACATCCCGGGCAGCGAGCAGTATCGCTGGCTGGTCGACCCGTTCGCCTTCTTGCAGGAAGCGCTGGCCCTGCCTCCGCTGCCGGTTCCCGACGTCAGCACCGAGAACGGCCGCCGCCTGCTGATGGCGCATATCGACGGCGACGGCTTCCCCTCGCTCGCCGAATTGCCCGGCTCGCCGCTCTCCGGCCGCGTGCTGCTCGACGAGATCCTCAAGCGTTACCGTATTCCGCATGCCATGTCGGTCATCGAGGCGGAAGTCGCGCCACACGGGCTTTACCCCAAGCTGGCCAGCGAAATGGAAGGCATCGCCCGACAGATGTTCGCACTGCCGCATGTCGAAATCGCCAGCCACACTTTCTCGCACCCTTTCCTGTGGGATATGGGCAAGATTGCGCGCAAGGGCAGCAAGGAGGAGGGTGCCGAGGCCTACCACCTGGCGGTTCCCGGCTACCAGATGAACCTGCAGCGCGAGATCGTCGGCTCGATCGAATACATCCGCCAGCGCCTCGCTCCGGCCGGCAAGCCGGTGCAGATCCTGCTGTGGAGCGGCGATACCGAACCCGGTGCCGACGCACTGGCCATCGCCGAACAGGCCGGGCTGCTGAACATGAATGGCGGCAATACCCTGATCACCCAGTCTTTCCCGTCGCTCACCGCCGTCGGCCCCTTCGGCATCGTCAAGGACGGTTACGCGCAGGTCTACGCGCCGGTCATCAACGAAAATGTTTACACCAATCTGTGGACCGGGCCTTTCTATGGCTACCGCCGGGTGCTGGAAACCTTCGCGCTGACCGAAAAGCCCCGCCGACTCAAGCCAGTGGCGATCTACTATCACACCTACTCGGCCTCCAAACGCGCCTCGCTCGAAGCGCTACACCAGATCTACGGCTGGGCCGCCGGTCAGCCGCTGCACCCGGTGTTCCCCAGCGAATACATCCGCAAGGTGCGCGACTTCTCGCGCGCGGTGCTGGCCCGCGACGGCAATACCTGGATTTATCGCGGCAATGGCGACCTGCGCACGTTGCGCGCCCCGGCCGCGCTCGGTACGCCCGATCCGGCCAATTCAAGCGCCCTGGCCGGATACCAGCAGGCATCGGAAGGACATTACCTGCATCTGGCGGGCGAACAGGCCCGCATCCGCTTCGCTAGCCATCCGGGCAACGCGCCTTTCATGCGCGAAGCCAACGGGCGACTGGAAAGCTGGCAGGCGGCAGAAGGACAATTACGCTTCCGCCTGAAGGCGCACCAACCGCTGATTTTCGCACTTGGCAACGCGCGCAACTGCGACATCAGCGCCGACGGACGTCGGCTGCCTGCCGGGGAATCTTCGCTATTCAAACTCGATCATGCTGCTGCAACGATCCAGGTTAGCTGCCCTCGACGCTAAGCGGCAGCGTCCGCGGCTGCTGAACCCCTGGCTGATCGGCCCGACTTTCGGACTGATCGCGCTGACACTGGCGGTCATCTACCCGCGCGGCGACCTGATCCGCCGGGTCATGGAAGCCCCGCAGGGGCTGCTGACCGCTGCCTATCTCGACAACCTGCTGCGCACCGAGCCGGAAAACCCGCAGCTTCGTCTGCTGCTGGCTCGCAACCAGATGCAGGCCGGGGAATTCGACAAGGTCGGCGTCAGTCTTGCGCCGCTGAACGCTGCCAGCGATGCCAAGCTCCGACGCGAGGCCGCCTGGCTGCTCTGGCAGAGCGAATTCCGCCGCATGGAGAAACAACCGGAAAACGCCAAGCAGCGCTTGCACCTGCGCGAAGCCCTGCGCCAGCGGCTGGAGCAGTTCGCCGGGGAAAACTGGCCGCCGGCGGAACGGGCGCAAATTGCCCTGCACGCTTTCGCGCTGGGCGACAAGGCACTGGGCATCCGGCTGTTCAAGGAATTGAGCCAGAGCATCGGCCCCGAGCAACCGGAATGGATTGTCGAAGGCGCCCGCGCCGCGCTGGCCAATGGCGAATACCGCGCCGCCGCCGGGTTCTATCTGCTGGCAGCAGAACGTGCCGACGATCTCGCCAGCGAACGCGATCTGTTTCTGGGCGCGCTGCGCAGCCTGGTCTCCGGCGACCTGACGCCCGAGGCCCTGCTGCTTGCCGAAAATTACTTGCAACGCCATCCCCGCCTGTCCGGGGACCGCGAGGTCCTGATCGAGCTGATCAAGTATGCCCGCGCCACCCAGAGCCGGGATCTGGCGGACAAGTACGCCCGGCAGTTGCTGCGCCTTTCACTGCTGCTGCAGTGGCAGCAGGAACAGCAGCGTCTGGCGCATGCCGGCGCGAGTTTCCACAAGGTCAATCAGCAGGCCGAACCCGGCCTGCCATTCGACGACAAGGCCTATACCCTCGGTTTTCAGGCTTTTCTCGATAACCGCAAGCTGGAAGACGCCTGGAAGGTGGCCGCTTCGGCGGTGCGCCATGCCCCCGAGCATCTGCTCTGGCGGGAACGCCTTGCCCAGGTGGCCGAATGGTCCGGCCGCCCGGTGCAGGCGCTGGAGAACTGGCTGTATCTCGCCCGGCGCACCGGACGGGCAGAGGCCTGGCAGGCGGTGTTGCGACTCGCTCCCGGCCTGTTCGACGATCGCGCGCTGCTCGAAGCATTGCAGCGCGAGCTCGGCGCCCGCCCCGGCGACGAGAAGCTGATCCGGGAACTGATCGCCATTCACGAACGCTTGGGCGACCCGGCGGGAGCGCTGCGCTTCCTGGAGCGGCGTCTGGCGACGCAGAACCAGCCCTGGCTGCTGATCGAAATGGCCGGGGTGGCCGAGCGCATGGGTGACGACGAGGCAGCCATCGCCCTCTGGCGGCGCTATCTGGCCCGCGAAAAGCCAACCGCCGCCATCGCGGTGCGCGCCGCCACGCTGATGCTGCTGCGCGGCCATGGCGAAGAAGCGCTGACGGTACTGCAAAATGCGTCCGGCGCCGAGGATGCGCCCGGCGCTTTCTGGCGTCTGCAGGGCGACGCGGCACGGCAGATCGGCCGCGAGCCCGCGGCGGTTGCCGCCTACCGGCGGCTGGTGGCACTTCCCGATGCCGAAGAGCGCGACTACGAAACGCTGCACACCATTCTGGCGATCGACCATCCGCTCGAAGCGGCCCGCGTCGCCGCAGCGCAATGGCGGCGTTTCGGCAGCGCCACTGCGCTGCTGCGCGCGCTGGGCGGGTTCGACAGCCGCAACGCGCACAGCGAAAGCGAACGGCTGATGGCGGAAATTTCCGCCAACCAGTTGCCGGCCCTGCGTCGTTTACCCGAATTCCTGCGCTACAGCGCGCGGCTGCACGCCCAGCGCGGCAAGATGCTGCCGGCCCGGCGCGATCTTGAGCTGGCGCTGGCGCTCGCTCCCGAGGACAGCCAGATCCGGCAGGCCTGGCTGTGGCTGCTGATCGACCTGAGCGACGGCGCCACCCTGCTGGCCTCGCTGCAAGCCAACGAGGGCCGCTGGCAGGGCGACACCGCCCTGCATACCGCACTGGCCGCGGCCTGGCAGATTCTGTCGCGGCCGCAGCTGGCACTGGACCGTTATCTGACTCCGAATCTCGCGCGCCACCGCAACGATTTCCTGTGGTTGATGAACTACGCCGACGCGCTGGAGCAGAATGGCGAAACCGACCGTGCCTGGCAATTGCGCGCCCGCTTGCTGCGCGAGCAATCGCCGCGCCGGCAGCTGCTCACCAGTGCCGGCGAACCGGAACTCGAACGCCTGCGTTCAGCCGCCCGCGCCCGTCTGGTCATCGCCCAGCAAAGCGGCGACCGCGGACTCGGCGCGCTGCGTCAATTGTTGCGTCAGGATCGCGCCGCCGAGGGCAAGGTGTCGCCGGAAGCGGCCATTGTCGCAACCGCCTGGCTGCAGAACGCCGGCGAGTACTCCGCCGAGCGCGGCTGGT
>Ga0209794_1002307_pt1 | contig 10513 bp, 10 predicted proteins | sample EBPBio232013_DNA_FD_185869 | JGI IMG/M metagenome (GOLD analysis project Ga0209794, IMG submission 185869) | Wastewater treatment Type I Accumulibacter community from EBPR Bioreactor in Madison, WI, USA - Reactor 1_5/23/2013_ DNA (SPAdes)... | ecosystem: Engineered > Bioreactor > EBPR >... | reverse complement strand
AGGCCAGCAGGCCGGTAACCAGTCCGTGGAAATACAACTTGGGGGAGACAAAATGCCGGGCGTTGCGATCATCGACCCATGACTTGGATTGTAGCAGAAAATCACTCGTCAGGTGGGCGAGTACGAGTTTGGTTAGCCATACAGAACCTGGTATCATGTGATCAATTTAACAATGTTCTCGTAATGAAGGAGAATTTGTTCTGTTTCGCGCCAACGGCCAGACACGGCGTACTGGTGCACGGTGCTTTTTGATTTTTTCAGTTTTTTGGCGGCGTCTTGCTGGCTGGTACCTGTCAACAGCCATTCATACAGGGCGGCCTGGTTGATGGTCATTTCCCTGAATACCGCATCGGTATAATCGGCAATAACTGCCAGTCCGGCGGCGCCGAGGGGGTTACTAACAGCGATGGACAACCGCTTGTCGGCTGCGGTCAGTTGGTCAAAGCTGCGGCCCGACAGAAGAAAGGCTTCGCCGGATGAGAGCCCGGGTGTGCCGGCCAGCTTGCCTGTTTTGCCCAGGCCGATGCTGATGCGAATGTCGGCGCGAACAGCCTGGTTTTTGTGCTTTATTTTCAGGGCCAACACGCGGCATTGCATGGCAAGACGGAGCGCTTTGGCCGGATCGGGCTCCCTTATTTGGAAGCTATCACCCCGGTAGAACTCATAGCTTCTTTTGCCGAACAGTGTTTCCAGGGCACTGATAAGCGCCCGGCTGTGTCTGGTACCAATACGGGTTGAGTTGACAATATCGCCCGTAAGAATGGCCGAAATGGAGTTTGCCATAATTACCTGTTAAGAAGAATGAATATACGAATTATTATCGGTTCGTATAAAAATACGAATTATTTATTGGTTCGTATAAAAGTACGAATTAATTGTTAGTTCGTATAAAAGTACGAACTGATAAAAGCCGCTGCCTCCATCATCCAGGCAAGGCCAAGGTGAACCAGGATGCCCCCGAGTATAGATTGGGAATAACAGGCGATCACGCCTAAAATGATGCCACCGAAATAGGAAGAGATGCATTCCAGCAGGGGTTTGCCGAAGTGAACCGAACAATAAAATACCGCCATGGGCAATATGGCTGCAGGCCCGACCCAACGGCATAACAATACCACCAAAAAGCCGCGAAAAAACAATTCGATGCCCAGGAAATCGAGCCCATAGGCCATCTCATATAAAAGCTGTTGCCAGCGCCGCGGACCTTCGGGCGCCAAAAATGCCAGTATTTTGACCTTGGGATAGGTGTGCAGAAAGGCCGGCTGGCTGGCGGCAAATGCGACCAGTGGTACCATGGCTGCCAGCAATAACAGGTAAGGCACTGGCGTGAAATGTTCGGTGGTAAACCCCAGGTCGGTTGTAAAACGGCCGCTATGGGCATTTACACCTGGTAAGGGCCAGCCGCCTGCAAACAAACGGTGTAAAACAAATAACAAACCAACGGTAATGACTAACCGCAACGGCCAGTCTGCAATAATAGCAAGGTAACGGCCACCCTTACCCGAAATCGTATGCCTGATCCAGTCGCCCCAGCCACCGGCCGATACTTTCAGTGCAAACACCGCAGGCGCCAGTAATACAAAGGCCAGCAACCAATGGCTGTAAGCAGCCGGCTTCACCCATAGGAGGTAGAATAACCAGGGCAGCCCGAAGGCGATCAGGTATAAAATATAAAAGCCAAAAAAACGAAGGGCGCGGGGTTGCAGGTTGGCCAGCCATTTGGGTTCAATTCCCCAGCGAAAATTGACTACCACCAAAACGGCGGCGAGCAAGGTGCAGGCAACAAGGAATGGTTTACTGATCCCCTGGAAAAACTCCTGGAAATAATATAAAATGGCCTGCATGGGTATTAATGGCGAAAGGCAGCTTGCATCTGGGCAAAGAGATCGCTTTGCACCATGCGGGCCGCCAGGTTCAACATATTTTGAAACGCGCGGGCACCCGAAATACCGTGACCAATGATCACTGGTTTGTTGATACCGAGCACCGGTGTGCCGCCGTAGTTTTCGAAATTGAAACGATCAAAATAGCTGTGGTGGATGTCTTTGCGATGGGTAATCTCGTAAATGGATTCAGCCAGTTTAAGAATGATATTGCCGGTAAAGCCTTCGCAAACCATCACGTCGGCTTTGTCGATCAATACATCCCGGCCTTCTACATTGCCCACAAAATTGATGCGGCTGTTTTCTTTGAGCAGGGGATAGGCGGCCTGGGCAAGAATATTACCCTTGCCTTCTTCTTCGCCGATATTGATCAGCCCTACGCGTGGGTTGTCAATACCCAAAATATGCTTCGCATACAAAGACCCCAATACCGCAAACTGGTTGAGGTTTTCGGGTTTGCAATCGGCATTCAGTCCGACGTCGAGCAGCAGACCGGTTTGACCATTGTCTTTGGGAATAATCGTAGATATAGTTGGCCGTAAGACCCCTTCAATCGATTTCAGGCTATAGAGGGAACCAACCAACATGGCACCCGTGTTGCCGGCACTGATAAATGCATCGATCTTACCCTGCGCTAGGAAATAAAAACCAACCGCAATAGACGATTGTTGTTTTTCCTTCAGCGCTTTGGTTGGGTGTTCGTGCATGCCGATCACCTGCGGCGCATGCACAATGGTATAGCGATCGGCCGGGATGGCATGTTCCTGCAATAGGGGCTGCAGAACGGCTTCGTCGCCAAATAAAAATACAGTTGCCGGAGCATCACTGTCCAACAGGAATAACTGAAGTCCCTTCACCGCTTCCAGCGGCGCATAGTCTCCACCCATCATGTCAAGACCGATCGTCATCTCCGGCAATCTATCTAAGAGGTTGTAATTGCTTACTTCTTGATGGGCGATTTCTCGGCCACCACTTTACCCTTGTAAACCAGCTTTCCTTCGCTCACATGCGCGCGATGACGAACATGCAGTTCACCAGTGCTGCTGTCGGTGCTCAGGGTAGCTGCGGCTGCCTTATAGTGCGTTCTTCTCTTTGCACTGCGTTGCTGTGAGTGTCTGCGTTTCGGATTTGGCATCTTTCAACTTTTATAAAATTCAAAATTAATTGTCTAGGTCCTTAAACTTTTCCAGCCCTTTCCACAAAGGATTGGCTGATTTTTCTTCGCCCTCCCGGTTGGTCGACAAGTCCATTTTTTTCAACATCTCCAGCGCTTCTTTATTACAATAAGGCTGTCCAATCTTTTCTTCCGCACACATTTTCTGCATCGGAATACTCAGCACAATGAACTCATAGATCCAATCAGCAATGTGCAGGTGACTTTCTCCGCGCGAAATATAATACACATCGGGATCTTCTTCCTGCTCATTCATCTCTTCCGGGTTCTCCACCAGCTTCACCACGATATTAAACTCATCCCACAAGTCCCAGGGCAACTGGTTGCTGCCACAACGATCACAGGTCAATTCCACTTTGCCGCCAACCTCAAATTTTAAGAGCATGAACCCGTTCTTTTTGTCGAGCGCCAGTTTCACCTGCGCATCTACATTCTTGAAATCCTGTTCATTATACTCCTCAAAAAAGCGATCGGTAATAACGTAGCTGTACTCGTGAATGCCGGGTTTCAATCCCACAAAAGCGATATCATATTCCCTTCTGCTGCTCATGAGTACCCTTTTAAAAGGTGGGCAAAGGTAATAAAAAAAGTTGGAACGGAAGGCATTTTTTTGCCCTAAACCCTTAATTTCGGGGATACCTCAAATGTACAAATCGGGCATGAATTGGACCCCCAAGATATTCGGCGCTTACCTTTCGTTCCTGCGATCGGCCTGCGCCAACGTGCCCTGATCGAGGCCCGACCTCTATTTCATCTTGATTTCGAACAAGCTCGCGTCTATGTATATAGGCACGCGCGCTTACCGCGACTTATTAATATATAATTACATACTTATATGAAGAATATTGCTGTTGTCGGCCTGGGCAAAGTGGGTTCACTCGTTGGTACCCTGCTCAACGACCTTTTCACCGTTACCGGTTTTGACAAACAAAAACCGGCTGATTCCCTGCCTTTTCATGTAGAAACCGGCTCCATCCAGGATGCCGCCAGCCTCGAGAAATTTTTGTCCGCCCAGGATGCCGTCGTGTCCTGCCTGCCCTATAACCTCAACCTGCCCGTTGCCCAGGCGGCCCATAAACTGGGTATCCATTATTTTGACCTGACGGAAGATGTGCCCACCACAACCGCTATTCGCGAGATGGCCAAAACGTCCAAAGGGGTGATGGCGCCGCAATGCGGACTCGCACCCGGCTTTATCGGCATCGTGGGGGCTGATCTCTATGGCCGCTTTACCAAGCTTCGTGACGTGGAGCTGCGCGTGGGCGCTTTGCCCCGTTTTCCCAACGGATTAATGGGCTATTCTTTCACCTGGTCGCCCGCCGGTGTGATCAACGAATACATCAACGACGCTGAAGTGATCCACAACGGCCAGCGCAAAATGGTGCCATCGCTCGAAGGCATTGAAATGATCAATATCGAGGGACAAGAATTCGAAGCATTTTCAACCAGTGGCGGATTGGGTACCATGTGTGAAACCCTTGCCGGAAAAGTGGATACACTCAATTATAAAACCATTCGCTACCCGGGACATGCAAAGCTGATGCGATTCCTCCTGTATGAACTGATCCTCAAAGAAAAACGCGAACTCGTTGAACAGGTTTTGACTGAAGCAAAACCACCGGTGCGCGAAGACGTCGTTTATGTATATGCCGTGGTAGAAGGATGGAAGGGCAACCAATTGGCCCGCGAAGAATTTTATGAAGCCTATCATCCTATCGTTATCGATGGTAAAGAATGGCGCGCCATCAGTTGGACCACAGCCGCTTCCGTTGCTGCCGTGGTAGAACTGGTAGCCCATGGTATGTTGCCATCTTCCGGTTTTGTTAAGCAGGAAGAAATTTCACTCGATGCCTTTATGAAAACCAAAAACGGTTCTTTGTATGTCAACAAACAGTAAGCGCGACGGCCTCGATTATATCCTTGGCGCACTGATGCGTCGTTACCAGGAAAGGGTTCCCGATGTACAAGCCATCATCGATGTGATGGTAAAACAAGGGCTGATCGCCAACGCAGCAGCCATCGAAAACGACCATATCGCGTTTCGCACCATGGGCGTAAAAAACCTCGGCATTCAGTCGCTCGAGAAGATATTCCTGCACTATGGTTACCAAAAAATGGAGCGCTATTTTTTTGCCGAAAAGAAATTGAATGCATATTGGTATGCGCCACCATCGCCCGAACTGCCCCGCATATTCATCAGTGAATTGCGGGTGGGCGATTTAAGTGAAGAAACTGCGGCTATTATTCACCGTTATACCGATACGGTAGAGCGTGATCCGGTCGACCTGATCAACCTCGATAATCCTGCAGCGGTCGACGCATTCCTGCACAGTTCTTTGTGGAATACGCCCAGCACCGAAGATTTTGAAAACCTTTCGGCCGAAAGCGAATATGCCGCCTGGGTGATCTACAATCGCTATTACCTAAATCATTTTACGGTTAGCGTGCACAATTTGTCGGCGCCCTACAACAACCTCGAAGTTTTCGACCAATTCCTCGAGAAGCATGGTTTTGTACTGAACAATGCCGGTGGCAAGATTAAAACAAGTCCCGATGGCTTGTTGCGTCAGTCGTCGACCGTTGCCGGTAAAGTGATCGCGCATTTTGCCGATGGCGAAACCCGCCAGATTGCCGGCTCTTATGTAGAGTTTGCAGAACGCGGTGTGTTACCAGCTTTTGCTTCCTTACCGGCTTCGGCGATCAAGCGCGAACACCGGCGCGAAGGTTTTGAAGCAGGCAATGCGGATAAAATTTTTGAGAGCACCTATTCAACGCAAACAGGCAGGGTATAGATCAGAAACCAACCGCATTGCCGCCATCCACCCGAATGCTGGTGCCGGTAATATAGGCAGCAGCGGGCGATACTAGGAAGTAAGCGGTTTCGGCAATGTCTTCGGGTTTGCCCATATAACCGATGGAAGTGCGACCCATGGCCTTGGCCTTGCGCTCGGGGTCGGCGTTTAATGCTTTGTCGGTCATATCGGTCACAATAAAGCCGGGTGCGATGGCATTCACCTGGATACCCTGTGCGGACAGCTCCGTGGCCATGGCCCTTGTTATGCCTTCGATGGCTGTTTTGGAAGCAGAGTAGGCAATCACTTTTGGCAAACCGTAATAGGCAGTCATGGAACTGATGTGAATAATACTGCCGCCACCCTGGGCCAGCATTTTTTTAACCACCTCGCGCGACAGCACGAATACCGCGGTAAGATTCGTATTGATCACGCGTTGGAATTCTTCATCGGTTACTTCGGTGAATGGTTTCTTTTGGTTGATGCCTGCATTGTTCACCAAAATATCTATTCGACCATAGTTGGCGTGAATCTTTTCAACAAGGGCCGGTATTGATGCCAGGTCAGCCACATCGGCCTGTATTGTAGTGCCATTGCTGCCGAGGATTTCTTTTGCTTTGGCCAGCTTGGCTTCGTCGCGGCCAATCGCCACCGTAAAAATTCCGTTCTGCGAAAACTTGGTAGCGATGGCAAGACCAATGCCAGATGCGCCGCCGGTAACGATGGCAACGCGCGAGGGAGTAGAAGACATCTTAACTGATTTAGTGTTGCAATCTAACCATTATAAATTATTTTAGTTGGCCGCAACAAACAGTATATGCCCGGACAGTATTTTATGAACCAGACCATGCGCTGGTATGGCCCTGCTGATGTGGTTAGTCTCGCTGATATTCGCCAGGCTGGATGTTCAGGCGTGGTAACAGCCCTGCATCAAATTCCGGTGGGAGAAATATGGTCGCGTGCAGCCATCAAGGAAAGAAAATCGATCATCGAAGCAGCGGGCATGACCTGGAAAGTGGTAGAAAGTTTACCGGTGCATGAAGACATAAAAAAGGGAAAACCGCAACGGGATTTATGGATTAAAAACTATGCAGAAAGCCTGGTCAACCTGGCGGCTGAAGGCATTGAAGTGGTGACCTATAATTTTATGCCGCTGCTCGACTGGTTGCGCACCAATGTTGCTTATGAACTACCCGACGGCAGCAAGGCTTTGTATTTTGACCGCCTGGCCTTTGTTGTGTTTGATCTCTTTTTGCTGCAAAGGCCCGGCGCAGAGAAAGAATATACGTCGGCGGAAATAGCGGCTGCACAAAAACAATTTAACAGCAACGATGCTGAAACCAATGCGACCCTTTTTCGCAATTGCATGATGGGCTTACCTGGTAGTAAAATTTCTTTCACCCGACAGCAAGTGCTGGAAGCCTTGCAAGGTTATGCGGGGATAAGTGCAAAGCAACTAAAAGAAAACTTGTTTTATTTTTTAGGTCAGGTGGTTCCCGTAGCGGCTGCGCATGGTTTGAAATTGGCGATACATCCCGATGATCCGCCTTTTTCGGTATTGGGATTGCCGCGCATCATGAGTACGGCTGCTGATGTAACCGACCTGGTAAATGCTGTTCCCGACCATGCCAATGGACTTTGTTTTTGTACAGGCTCTTTTGGCGCGCGCAAAGACAATAAACTGGTGGAGATGTTGCAGGCCTTTGCCGATCGGGTGCATTTTCTGCACCTGCGCAATACCAACATGGAGATGAATGGAAATTTTTACGAGGCAGATCACCTAGCAGGTGATGCTGATATGTATTCAATCGTGGCAACGGTTTGGGAAATCATGCAGCGTCGGCAATACTCCATTCCCATGCGACCCGATCATGGGCACCAGATGCTGGATGATTTGAAAAAAGAAACCTTTCCAGGGTATTCAGCCATCGGCCGGCTGAAGGGACTTGCAGAAATTCGTGGGGTTGAATATGCTGTCAGTCGCTTCAGCCAGGCCTAGCCTTAGTCTTTCCAGCGCCATTCACCGGCAATGGTCAATGGCTCTTTCAGGTTACTCTTGATCATCAGCTCACGCGTTTCGTCATCGTTCAACCGGCGCGCAGGGATGCTGGGCGCATCTGCGATGGCATACAACAGCATGGCGTTAAAACGAACGGTATTGCGCATACCCCTATCATCCACCAATTTGAAGTCGTCGCAGTCGGCGTGGTAACAGGGTCCGCCGTTATTGGGCAATTTCCCACCAGCGGCGCCCCCGGTTGGAATACCATACAACATAAAGGGTTGGTGATCGCTGTGCAGGCCGGCACCGCTTCTAAAAATATTGGTGAAGCTGGTATCAATGCTTTTGGCGATGCTGCCAACCGATTGAAAGAAATCCTTGCTTTCGTCGGTGGTAGCTGAATATCCCTTCGGGTCGTTGGTCATGTCGTAGTTCAGCATAAACACCACCTGGTCGAGGCTCTTGTCGGCCAGCCCCTGTTGCAGGTAAGCTTTTGAGCCCAATAAGCCTTCTTCTTCGCCCATGAACATCACAAATTCAATGCTGCGCTCGGGTTGCAGGTTCAGTGTTTTGAAAGTGCGGGCGATATCAAGCACGGAAAAAGAGCCAATGCCATTGTCGAGTGCGCCAGTGGCAAGGTCCCAGCTATCGAGGTGCCCACCAATCACTACTTTCTCATTGGGTTTGGTGGTGCCGTTGATCCGGGCGATCACGTTACGTGCTTTGATTATGCCCGAAAAATTTGTCATGTTGATATCGACAAACTGTTTACCGGTTTTGAGTTGGTCCTTTATCCGGAAGCCATCTTCTTTGCCAATACAAACTGCGGGTATTGGTATGAGTTTACCAGTAACCGAAGCGGTGCCGGTGAGCAAGATGCCGCCATCGGCCGTATTGTAAATTACAATGCCTTTGGCGCCATACTTGGTGGCCAGGGCTGTTTTTTCTGAGCGATGCAGGTTCTGCAATTTGTCGCCGCTGCCGGGTAATATGCCGAGATAAACAAAAGCAATCTTACCCTTCACTTTGTTGGGTGCTGCGAGGTAATCGGCCTCCAGGCCATTGCCCATATCGACCAATTCGCCCTTAACCGCTGCTTTCACTGGTGAATGGGCAAGGGTTACCGCCTTGACCGGTTGCCATTTTTTTAAACTACTACCTATTGCAACAGAAATGGTTTTCCGGCTCCAGCTTTCCACTTCAAAGGGTTGGTACCGCACATCGTTAAAGCCATATGATTTCAGCAGGTTGTATGCAAATTCTTCGGCTTTTTTGCCGTTCTCTGAACCTGTGAGCCGGTGACCAATAGTGGTAGAGGCTTCTTTTAAACTGTTGTATGCATTTGAATGGGTCAGTACCTCTTCGTTGATCTGCCGGAAGATGGGCATCCAAGCTGTTTTGGTTTGGGCTTTTGTGCCCAACGCCAACAAGCCGAAGCCGATCAGGGCTATCCAAGTTTTTTTCATGCTGTTTGATTGTGCGGGGCTAATGTAAGACAGATTGCGCGATTAATGAGAATCGGTTAACTTGCCACTACGCAATTCGCTCGATTGCGATCCATCGAAAATAAATATCAATATAGAAAGCAATGAACAGAAGACGTTTCATTCAACAATCATCATTGGCCGGTGCCGGCTTGTTTGCCGCTGGAACCACCTGGGCCATGTCGCCGGCAACCAGCTTCCCCGACGTGCGAACCCCCCTGGCGCAACGAAAATTTAGCAGTAAGGCGGTAGAGGCATTGATCACCGAGCTGAAAACAAAAATTGGCAACAAAGAAATCGCCTGGCTGTTTGAAAACTGTTTCCCCAATACCCTTGATACCACCGTTGATTTTGAAATGATCGACGGCAAGCCAGACACCTACGTCATTACCGGTGATATTGATGCCATGTGGCTGCGCGATAGCTCGGCCCAGGTTTGGCCGTATATTCCACTCTGTCATACCGACAACGACCTGAAACAACTGATCAAAGGGGTTATCAACCGACAGGTGAAATGCATTTTGAAAGACCCTTACGCGAACGCGTTTTATAAAGATGAATCGAAGGTGTCTGAATGGAAAGACACTGATATCACCGACATGAAACCGGGTATCCACGAACGCAAATGGGAAATCGATTCACTCTGTTATCCCATCCGCCTGGCCCATGGTTATTGGAAGGAAACCGGTGATACTTCTGTGTTTGATGCACAGTGGCTGGACGCGATGAAAGCCGTTGTAAAAACGTTTAAAGAGCAACAACGTTTTAATGGCAAAGGCCCTTATGTGTTTCAACGAAAAACAGCCTGGGCCACTGACGGGGTGCCCATGGCGGGTTATGGCTATCCGGCAAAACCCAATGGGCTGATTTGTTCCATGTTCCGACCCAGCGACGATGCGACCATTTATGCTTATCTCATCCCCAGTAATTTCTTTGCTGTTCGATCCCTGCGCCAGATGGCCGAAATCATGCAGGCAACCGGTAAGCCATCGGCCGATGCCCAAGCAGCGATAACACTGGCCGATCAGGTAGAGAAAGCGTTGAAAGCGCATGCCATCGGCTCGCACCCGAAATACGGCAAGATCTATGGTTATGAAACCAATGGCTTCGATAGTTTCAACCTGATGGATGATGCGAATATTCCGTCGCTGCTGTCATTGCCCTATCTCGGTGGCACG
>Ga0209794_1002306_pt1 | contig 10517 bp, 9 predicted proteins | sample EBPBio232013_DNA_FD_185869 | JGI IMG/M metagenome (GOLD analysis project Ga0209794, IMG submission 185869) | Wastewater treatment Type I Accumulibacter community from EBPR Bioreactor in Madison, WI, USA - Reactor 1_5/23/2013_ DNA (SPAdes)... | ecosystem: Engineered > Bioreactor > EBPR >... | reverse complement strand
ACATCCAGCACATCGCCTGCGCCCGCCTCACCGCCGATAACCGGGCGATAGCCCCCGCGCGGAATGGTGATCTTGAGCGCCTCTTCGCGCCCCTCTGTTGCGTAATAATAGTCCAGCGCCCGGCGCAGCCGAGCCACCTCGACCCGCACGATGGAGTCCTGCGAGGGGTCGAAGGAGGAGGTGCGTCCCAGCACTTCCGTGGCAATGGCATAGGCCTTCAAGCGGTCACCCCGCCCGGCCAGCTCTTCGCTCACGAGATAGCGCAGAAGCGCGGGCAAGCGGCCCCCCGCGCCCAGCGCGCCGCATTCCTCCAAGCGCCGGACAATCTCCAGAGCCCGTGCCGCGCCTTGTGACTGATAAGTCTCAGTCATACCCGAAAATACCCCGTAAATACCCGAAAATACCTTATTTCCCAGCCGGGGCGAGGGCACAGCTACGTATCAGTAGCGTGCTGGATTCTCGACATGACCAAGAACAGAAACACCAAGAATAACAACGATATGTTTAACCCGACTACGCCCCTCACACCAGACGGGATACCCCCGCCGGAAACTTCAACACCGATCCAGTCTCTCCCACCCGCGATGACCCATAAGCAGATGGCCGAACTCTGGGACATCGTCATCCGGGCACATTACCTTGCCCATGAATTGGGCGATGCTTGCGCAAGTTCAAGCCTCGCCTCGGCCCGCATGGCGCTTTCGCTCAGCGAAGTGCTGTCCTGCTGGGCACGCATGTTCGGCGAGGAGCTGGAAGCGCTCGAAAAACGAGAGAGGACTGAAAAGACATAAACAAGAACCCGCGCATCAAGCAGGCCGTTCTCTCTGCCTTCTATGGTCGGCACTATATCGGGCGCCCTCACGCACCTCAATTGGCGGCAGCCGAACGGAGGGGGAGGCGGCAACAAAAAAGGGCGGGAAAACCCGCCCTTTTCGTCCCCTGCCTTCGCTCAAGCTCAGAGCATGCCGAGCATGCGCGGCAGCCACAGTGAGATCTCGGGGATATAGGTCACCGCGACCAGGAAGCCGAGCATGGTCAAGAGCCACGGCATCACCGCAATGGTCAGCTCCGTGATGCCCATCCTCGTGATGCCGGAGGCGACATAGAGGTTGAGGCCCACCGGCGGGTGGCACATGCCGACCTCCATGTTCACGACGATCAGGATGCCGAAGTGAACCGGGTGGATGCCGAGCTTGGCCGCCACAGGAAACAGGATCGGCGCCATGATCAGCACGATGGAGGAGGGCTCCATCACGTTGCCGGCCAGCAGCAGCAGGATGTTGACCACGAGCAGGAAGCTGATGACACCCAGCCCCTGATCAATCATCCAGTTCGCCATGGTCTGCGGGATCTGCTCCGAGGTCATCAGGAACGAGAACAGCACTGCGTTCGTGATGATGTAGAGCAGCATCGCGCTCATCGCCGCCGAAGACAGCAGAATGCGCGGCACGTCCTTCCAGGTGATGTCCTTGTACACCCACATCGCGATGACGAAGGCATAGACCGCCGCCATGGCGGCCGCTTCCGTCGGCGTGAAGAAGCCGGTGTAGATGCCGCCCAGCACGATGACGATGAGGAACAGCCCCCAGAAGCTCTCGGCCAGCGCCTTGAAACGCTCTGCCCAGGTCGCCTTGGGCAGACGCGGGTAGTTGTTCTTCCACGCGCGATACCAGGTGGTCAGGCCGAGCAGGGTCGCCAGCATCAGGCCGGGAATGACACCCGCCATGAAGAGCTGGCCCACGGAGGCGGAAGACACCATCTTGCCGTCCGGCCCCGTCACGGTGATGCCGGCGGTCGCAACCGCATAGATCACCATGGTGATGGAGGGCGGGATCAGGATGCCCAGCGCGCCGGAGGTGGCGATGACACCCGCACCGAAACGCGGCGGAAAGCCCTGCTTGACCATCGCAGGCAGGATGATCGACCCGATGGCCACGACGGTGGCGGGCGAGGAGCCCGAAACCGCTGCGAACAGCGCACAGGCCAGCACGCCCGCCAGACCCAGACCACCATGCCAATGCCCGATCATGGACGTGGCGAAGTTGATCATGCGCCGTGCAACGCCGCCATGGGTGAGGAAGTTACCGGCGATGATGAAGAACGGGATCGCCATGATCTCGAACTTTTCGATGCCGGTGAACAGCTTCAGCGCCACAGTTTGCGGGTCCACGCTGGTGAGCGTGAACATGAAGGTGAGCACCGTCAGGCCGAGCGCGATCGAGATCGGCATGCCGGACAGCATCAGCGCGACGAGCAGGCCGAAGATCAGCCAGACACGGGCGCCTTCGCTCAGGTGCACCAGGCCGAACTTGCCGGCAAAGCACAGGGCTGCCAGCACGAGTGGGGCAAAAATCGCGAAATTGACGAGACCATTGCCATATTTGGCCGAGGAGGGGGCGGTTGCGGTGCTCATGCCTTGGCTCCTGCGGTATCGGTGACATCATCCATGCCATCGACATGGGCGTGGTCATGGTGGGGCAGTTCGCCGGTCTTCAGGAAGTTGGCGAGCGCCTGCAGGAAGCGGAAGCACATGAGGTAGGAACCCAGCGGAATCGCGAGATACACCAGCCACATCGGCACTTCGAGATCCGCCGAGACCTGCGAGGTCTGCGCCATGTGGTACACGAAGTTGGTGCCGAGCGAGCCGATGATGAAGGTGAACAGCGCGCCCGAAAGCAGCGCGAAGCTGACCAGCGGCTTGCGCTTTTCCGGCTGCACGGCATTCACAAGCACGTCCACACCCACATGGATGCCGGTTCGCACGCCGTAAGCCGCGCCGAACTTGGCCATCCACACAAACATGTAGATGCACAGCTCCTGCGCCCAGCTGAGGTCAATGTGGCGCAGGTAAGGATACAGGAAGCTGATACCGGAACCGTAGCGATGGACGACGGCGATGAAGATGAGAAGCGTCGCACCCGCCATGAGCGATGCGATCAGAATCTCCTCCAGCCGGTCAAGAAATTTCATGACCATGTTTTTTGTCCTTGGGGTTTCATTTTTATGGGTCATTTGAACCCGCTTCGACCAAAGTGTGAAGCGGGTTCAGGACCTCTTGTGTGGATGGACCTCAGATCGTCGGCTTGACGAACTGGGCCTCCTTGTAGATCCGCTCGATCAGCTCCTTGCCGATGCGCTTTTCCATTTCCTGATGCACGGGCAGAAGCACCTTGATCCAGGCGTTGCGCTGGGCATCGGTCAGGGTGTGCAGGGTGGTCTTGCCCGAGTTGCGGATGAGGCCGAGGGCCTCCTCGTTATCCTTGCGGGACAGCGCATTGACGTATTCAGTCGCCTCGCCCATCGCCTTTTCGAGGTTGGTGCGCACATCGGCGGGCAGGCCATCCCAGAATTTCTTGTTCACGATCACCGCATAGGCGAGGTGGCCGTGGTTGGAGAGCGTGATGTGCTTCTGTACCTCGAAGATCTTCTGGGTGAAGAAGTTCGAGGCCACGCCTTCGGTGCCGTCCACCACGCCGGTGTCGAGCGCCTGATACAGCTCCGAGAAGGCCATCACCTGCGGAATGGCACCCAGCGCGCGCATCTGCGCATCAAGAACCTTGGAAGACTGGATGCGCATCTTCAGCCCGCGGAAATCATCCGGCATCAGCAGCGCCTTGTTGGCGGACATGATGTGGAAGCCGTTGTCCCAGTAGCCAAGCCCCTTGATGCCCTTGGTCTCGAGACGGCCGAACAGATCCTTGCCGATCTCACCCTTGGTGACGCGCTCGAAAGCGGCATCGTCCTTGAAGACGAAGGGAAGGTCGAACACCTCGAATTCCTTGACCCCGAGCGGACCGAACTTCGCCAGCGAGGGGGCGAGCATCTGCACAGCGCCAAGCTGGAGCGCTTCCATCTCCTCCTTGTCCTTGTAGAGCTGCGAGTTGGGGTAAAGCTCTACCTTCACCTTGCCCTCGGTGTACTTCTCGGCCAGCTCCTTGAACTTCTCGGCCCCCTTGCCCTTGGGCGTGTTGGGCGCGACCACATGGCTGAACTTGATGATGATCGGCGCCTGAGCCACGGCCGGCGTCTGGGTGATGCCCGCACCGGCAGCGAGCGCAAGACCACCGGCCAGGACATGACGACGGGTCAGCGAATTCATGGTCATTGGCTTTCCTTCCCTTTTCTTTGCCGCGCTTCTGCGGCGCATGGCTGCTTCATACGGCGGACGAAGCGTCACCTTGCGCTATAGGCGCGTGCGGGCCGGGGCGCGATTGTGGTTTTCCGTAGCTGCACCGCACCATGGCGCAACGCGCCTTGCCCAAACGCGCCGAACCGTATTTTGTGGGGGAACGCGCAAAAAGAGAAAACAAGACGCGGGGAGAGGGACCGCCGGACGCATGGCGAGCGCCGCAAAATCCATGTGGCTGCACCGCTTGGGCAGAATGCTGCTCACGGCGACGCCTTTGCTCGCCACGCTGCTGCTCTGCGCCATGGTGGCCTTGCTCTATTTTTACGGCGAGCGGCAGGCGCGCGAAGCCGAACAGACCGCGCTCCTCACGGACTCGCTCTGGTCCGAGCAGGCGATTCAGTTTCAGGTGAATGCCGATGAGGAGGCACTGGCCCGTCTCGCGCTGGAATCGGCACGCAATGGTGCAACACCCCAGACCATGCGCCCCTCGCTCGTCCAGTTCATGACCTCGAACCCGGAAATCATCGCCCTGCGCTGGGTGGATGCTTTCGGGGATACGCGCATCGCCATTCCGCCGGATGCACCGCTCCCGCCTGCTCACGCCTTGGCGGACCTGCTGGCGCGCGAGCAGAAGGCCTCGCGCCGCCTGCGTTACACCGAGCCGAGGCTGGCCCGTGATGGCGCCCGGCTGATCGATATGGTTGCCCCCATAACCCGTCAGGCCGAGGGCAGCGCGCTGCTGATTGCAACGCTCTCGCTGGATGCGCTGCTCCTGCGGCACCTGCCGTGGTGGATCTCCGAGCGCTACAACGTGCGCCTTGTCGATGCCGAGGGCGAGGTTCTCGCGGCCAAGCCGCGCGACGCCGATTTCGACGAAAACGCGATGCACGGCATGGGTCTCAATTCGCTGATCCCCGGCGCGATGCTCCAGATTTCCCCGCGCACCCGCGCTCGGGCCGACGGAAACCGCCTGCTACTGGTCTCAACCGGCGGGCTGGCCATGCTCTCGGTGCTGGCGCTGCTCTTCGCGCATCGCCATGTGCAGCGCCGCCTCGCGGCAGAACAGGCGCTGGGCATGGAAATGGCCTTCCGCCGTGCCATGGAAGATTCCCTTACCGTGGGCATGCGCGCGCGCGACAGGCAAGGCTGCATCACCTATGTCAACCCGGCGTTCTGCCGCATGGTCGGCATGACCAAGGAGGAGCTGGAGGGGATGTCTCCGCCCATGCCCTATTGGGACCCCGGCGACCTTGAAACCGCCCGGGCCTGGCATGATCGCGTGTTGCAGGGCGATGCCCCCGCCGAAGGCTTCGAGCTGCGCTTCCGCCACAAGGACGGCACCATGCTCGATGTGCTGATCTATGAATCGCCGCTGATCGACGCCGAGGGAAATCATGTCGGCTGGATGGCCTCGATCCTTGACGTGACGGAGCGAAAGCGCGCCGAGGAACGCGCCAAGGCGCAGGAAGCCTCACTTCAACGCACCGCGCGCCTCGTCACCATGGGCGAAATGGCCTCCACGCTGGCCCATGAACTCAATCAGCCGCTGGCCGCCATCGCCTCTTATGCCGCAGGTTCCCTCAACATGATCCGCTCGGGCCGCGGCAGCGCCGAGGAGATCGCCCCTGCGCTGGAAAAGCTCGAGGTGCAGGCAAGGCGCGCGGGCCACATCATCCGCCGCGTGCATGATTTCGTCCGCAAGAGCGAGCCGCGCATCGTGCCCTGCGATCTCGGCCCCGTCATTCACGAGAGCGCGGAATTCGCCGAGGCCGAGGTGCGCAAGCACCGTGTCCGCATCGAGATCGACATGCCGGCTGGCCTGCCGGTGGTCGCAGCTGATCCGATCCTGATCCAGCAGGTGCTGCTCAACCTGATCCGCAACGGTTCGGAGGCCATGGCCCAGACCCGCAAGCAGGAGCGGGTGCTCGAACTCAAGGCGCAGGATACCGGGGAGGGTGTCGAGATCCGGGTCGAGGATCGCGGATCGGGCGTGCCCGAAGCCCTGCGCGAGCGGCTGTTCGAGGCCTTTGTCTCCTCCAAGCCCGACGGCATGGGCATGGGTCTCAACATCTGCCGCTCGATCATCGAGATGCATAAGGGGCGCCTGAGTGTGGCGGCGCGTGAGGGCGGCGGCACCGTCTTTACCATCCTGCTCCCCCAGGCCAATGTTTTGGAGAAGGCTTCGTGAGCGATATCCCGATCCACATCATTGATGATGACGAGAGCATCCGGGACTCGCTCTCATGGCTGCTCGCCTCGCGTGGTCTCAGTGCGCGCTGCTATGACAGCGGCGAGGCTTTTCTCGAAGTGTTTTCGGCCGATCTGCGCGGCGTCATCGTGCTCGATATGCGTATGGAGGGCATGTCGGGCCTTGAGGTGCTGGACGAATTGCGCGCGCGGAACGCCCGCAACCCCATCGTGATGCTGACCGGCCATGGTGATGTGCCCATTGCCGTGGGCGCGCTGAAAAAAGGCGCCTCTGATTTTCTTGAAAAGCCGTTTAACGACAATCAGTTGGTGGATATATTTCAAGAACTTTTGGAACAAGAAGCGGCGCTGTTCTCCCGCGCTTCCGATGCCGCCAAGGTGGCGGAGCGCCGCGCGACCCTGTCCGATCGCGAACGTGAGGTCATGGCCCTGATGGTCGCGGGCAAGCTCAACAAGCAGATTGCGGGCGAGCTGGATATCGCCATCCGCACGGTGGAGGTTCACCGCGCCCGCGTGCTGGAAAAGATGGGCGTTCGCAATGCCGTCGAACTCGCCGCACTCCTCGGCGGGCAGGGCTGAACCCGGCCCGCAAACGAGGCATCAGCGCAGGCGCGCGGCGTGCCAGCCGATATGCTCCGCCATGAAGCTGGAGACAAAGTAATAGCTGTGCCCATAGCCATCGCGCAGGTTGAGGGTAAGCGCGATGCCCGCCTTCTCGCAGGCCTCTTTCAGGAGGTTAGGCCGCAAAAGCGTGTCGAGAAACTCGTCGTCAGTCCCTTGATCGACAAGAAACGCGCTGAAGCGTCGGCCATCCTCGATCAGGCTGGTGGCATCATAGGCACGCCATGCAGCGCGATCCGCGCCGAGATAACGCTCGAAAGCCCCCCGTGCGACGGTGGCAGTCGAAGGCTGTACGATGGGCGCGAAAGCCGAGCAGCTCTTGAAGGTTCCGGGGTTTTTCAGCGCCAGGGTGAGCGCGCCGTGACCGCCCATCGAGTGCCCGAACACGCCCTGACGCGCCATATCAGCCGGGAAATGCGCCGCGATCAGCTTCGGCAGCTCATCGATGATATAGGACGCCATGCGATAGTTCTTCGCATAGGGCGCCTCGGTCGCATCCACGTAGTAGCCCGCGCCACAGCCGAAGGTCCAATCCTCGGGCGAATCTGGCACGCCTTCACCCCGCGGGGAGGTGTCCGGCGCGACGATGATAACGCCGTGCTCGGCGGCGGCGCGGCGATATTCGCCCTTTTCCATCACATTCGCATGGGTGCAGGTGAGACCCGAGAGATACCACAGCACCGGCGCCTTCTGCCCGGCAGGCAAGGGCGGCACATAGACCGCGAAGGTCATGGTGCATGCGGTCGTCTCGGCGGCATGGCGATAAACGCCCTGAACCCCGCCGAACGCCTTCCACGTGGAAACGGTTTCCATCAGAACACCACGACAGAGCGGATGCTCTCACCCGAATGCATCAGATCGAACGCCTTGTTGATGTCTTGAAGCGGCATGGTGTGGGTGATCAGATCATCAATGTTGATCTTCCCCTCCATGTACCAATCGACGATCTTCGGCACATCGGTCCGCCCTCGCGCACCGCCGAAGGCTGAGCCCTTCCACACGCGGCCCGTGACCAGCTGGAACGGACGCGTCGAGATTTCAGCCCCCGACGGGGCCACGCCGATGATGATGCTCTCGCCCCAGCCGCGATGGCAGCACTCCAGCGCCTGACGCATGGTGGTGGTGTTGCCAATGCACTCGAAGGAGAAATCCGCGCCCCCGCCGGTGAGATCAACAATCGCCTGCACGACCTTGTCGGACCCCACATCCTTGGGGTTGACGAAATGCGTCATGCCGAACTTCTTGGCCATTTCGGCTTTCGCGGGGTTGAGATCGACGCCGATGATCTTGTCCGCACCGACCATGCGCGCGGCCTGAATGACGTTGAGGCCGATGCCGCCGAGGCCAAACACCACGACATTCGCGCCCGGCCACACCTTGGCGGTGTAGATCACCGCGCCCACCCCTGTGGTGACGCCGCAGCCGATGTAGCAGATCTTGTCGAAGGGGGCGTCCTCGCGCACCTTGGCGAGCGCGATTTCCGGCAGCACCGTGAAATTCGAGAAGGTCGAGCAGCCCATGTAGTGGAAAATCTCGCCCTTATGGGGAACTGCTTCGCAGGAAAAACGCGAGGTACCATCCGGCATCACGCCCTGGCCCTGCGTTGCGCGGATCGCTGTGCAGAGGTTCGAGCGCTGCGAGAGGCAGGTTTGGCAGCCCCGGCACTCGGGCGTGTAGAGCGGAATGACATGATCGCCGGGTTTGAGCGTGGTCACGCCCTTGCCGACCTCGCGCACGATGCCCGCGCCCTCATGCCCCAGAATGGCGGGAAATTTGCCCTCGGAGTCGAGGCCGGAGAGGGTGTAGGCGTCGGTGTGGCACACGCCCGTCGCCATGATCTCAACCAGAACTTCGCCGGGCTTGGGGCCCGCCAGCTCGATGGTTTCAATGGTCAGCGGCTTGTTGGCTTCCCAGGCGACGGCGGCACGGGTCTTCATTCTGAATCCTCCCCAAATTGTTGGCTGTTAGCGTCAACATCGGGCAGGGGAGTGTCAAGGCTCGCACCGCGCAGCCACGCAGGATTCGACCCCTGTGGCCGCGAAGACGCAGGATTACTTCTTGGGCAGGACTACTTCTTGGGCGGCGGAACAAAAGCGCGGATCAGTGGCGTCAGTTCAACGTCGCCTGCCAGATCAGCGGCATCCTCGCGCGTGAGCCAACGCCGCTCGCGATGTTTGCGCTCTGGCCATGTCGAGCGCTGCTTTTTCACTTCCAGCGCGAAGACATCCACACGGCACCGCACAAAGGTGCCGTTCGAGAGCATCTTGTCATAGTGGTAGAAGCCCAGCGCCTTCTTGGTCGCGCGGCCTTCAATGCCCGCCTCCTCCTCGGCCTCCTGCGCTGCCACCTTGTGGGGCGGGCGGTTGCCCATGGGCCATCCTTTGGGGATGATCCAGCGGCGCGTGTTACGCGAGGTGATGAGCATGATCTCTATGGAGCCATCCGCCGTGCGGCGAAAGGGCAGCGCCGCATACTGCTGGCGATGGCTGGATTTGACCGCGTGACTCACCGCGACGGGCAAGTTCTGAGGGATTCGGACGATTTCGTCCTCCGGCTCGTCCATCATCCCTTATTTCCCCACCAGGAACAGGCCGGAGAGGTGATAGGCGATGGAGGCAATCAGCCCGGCCATCGGCATGGTGATGACCCACGCGGTGACAATGCCGCGCGCAACGCCCCAGCGCACTGCCGAGACGCGCTTGGCCGCGCCGACCCCAACGATAGCCCCGGTGATCGTATGCGTGGTGGATACCGGCACGCCCAGCGATGTGGCGGTGAACAGCGTGATCGCGCCGCCGGTTTCCGCGCAAAAGCCCTGCTGAGGTGTCAGGCGCGTGATCTTGGAGCCCATGGTGTGGACAATGCGCCAGCCGCCGAACAGCGTGCCCAGCGCCATGGCCGACTGGCAGGAAATCACCACCCAGAACGGCACATCGAACTTTTCGCCCATCATCCCGTGGGAAAACAGCAGCACCGCAATGATGCCCATGGTCTTTTGCGCATCATTGGCACCATGCCCCAGCGAATAGAGCGAGGCGGAGACGAACTGGAGGCTGCGGAAGGTGGAATCCACCTTGATCGGCGGCACCTTCACGAAGGTCCACGACACGATCAGCACCAGCAGCAGCGCCAGAAAGAAGCCGACGGCGGGCGAGACAAAAATCGCGACGATCGTTTTCATCAACCCGTACCAGACGATGCCGGAGAAGCCGACCTTCGAGAGTGCAGCCCCCACCAGCCCGCCGATGAGCGCATGGGAGGAGCTGGAAGGAATACCCGCAATCCAGGTGATCACGTTCCACGCAATCGCGCCGGTCAACGCGCCGAAAATGATGCGATCATCGACGATCGCGGTCTGGATGATGCCCGAGCCGACGGTCTGCGCCACATGCAGGCCGAAGAACAGAAAGGCGATGAAGTTGAAGAACGCCGCCCAGATCACCGCCCATTGGGGGGAAAGCACGCGCGTGGAAACGATGGTCGCAATGGAATTGGCGGCATCATGCAGGCCGTTCAGGAAATCGAACAGCAGCGCGACGAAAATCAGAAACCCGAGGGT
>Ga0209794_1002305_pt1 | contig 10521 bp, 6 predicted proteins | sample EBPBio232013_DNA_FD_185869 | JGI IMG/M metagenome (GOLD analysis project Ga0209794, IMG submission 185869) | Wastewater treatment Type I Accumulibacter community from EBPR Bioreactor in Madison, WI, USA - Reactor 1_5/23/2013_ DNA (SPAdes)... | ecosystem: Engineered > Bioreactor > EBPR >... | reverse complement strand
AGCCGGGTGGTGCCGGCAAGCGTGGCGTCGACATCGTCCAGCCCGAGCACGTCGCGCCAGACCAGCCGCGCCGAGCCGGCCTGGCGGAACCGGCGCAACTGCCGCGCCCAGTCGTGGCGCGCGTCGGCCTCCAGTACCGGCGGGACGAGCGGCGTCTCGCCGTCGTCGGCGGCAAGATGATCTGGGAAGCCTCCAAGCCCCGCGACGCGGACGAAGACGCCGGCCCGCGTCGTGCCGGACCCTGGGCCTTGATCGCCACCGCTGTCGGCACCAGCATCGACGCCGCGGCCGTGGGCGTGGGCCTGGCCTTCATCGGCGCCGACATCTGGCTGATCGCCGCCTCCATCGGCTGCACCACCTTCGTCCTGACCACCGTCGGCATGTTGATCGGCAAGTCGGTGGGCGCCCGCTTCGGCAAGACCGCGGAACTGCTGGGCGGGATCGCGCTGATCTGCCTGGGCGTGGGCATCCTGCTGGAACACCTGGGCGTCTTCGCCGGCTGACGCGAAGTCCCCCTCCATCCGTCGCCACATCTTGCATCGTCGACGGCCGCTGGTCATAAGGACCGCCTTCCGCATGCGCGGGCCGGCTTAGCTCAGTTGGTAGAGCGCCAGTTTTGTAAACTGGATGTCGCGGGTTCGATCCCTGCAGCCGGCACCACCGCCCCTGCCCTTGCAAACTCCGCAACCGTTCAGTCGTCTGCGAGGACGAGGTTGTCTCCGGGTCCAGCGGCTGGATCGGGTGCGGCGGCCAGGGGTGCGGGTCCGCCGTCCAGGGCGGCCTTCAGGGCGTCGCGATCCAGTTCGCCCTCCCAGCGGGCCACCACGATGGTGGCCACGGCGTTGCCGATGAAGTTGGTCAGGGCGCGGCACTCGCTCATGAAGCGGTCGATGCCCAGGATCAGGGCCATGCCCGCCACCGGCACGCTGGGCACCACCGACAGGGTCGCCGCCAGGGTGATGAAGCCCGCCCCCGTGATGCCCGCCGCCCCCTTGGACGACAGCATGGCCACCAGCAGCAGCAGGATCTGGTCCTGCAGGCTCAGGTCGATGTTCAGCGCCTGGGCGATGAACAGGGCCGCCATCGTCATATAGATGTTGGTGCCGTCCAGATTGAACGAATAGCCGGTCGGCACGACCAGGCCGACGACCGACTTGGCCGCCCCCGCCCGCTCCATCTTGGAGATCAGGCTGGGCAGGGCCGCCTCGGAGCTGGAGGTGCCCAGCACCAGCAGCAGTTCTTCCTTCAGATAACGGATCAGCTTCAGGATGTTGAAGCCGTTGGCGAGGGCGACCAGACCCAGCACCCCGACCACGAAGATGATCGCGGTCAGATAGAAGGTGGCGATCAGGGCGAACAGATTGGCCACCGAGGCGATGCCATAGGCGCCGATAGTGAAGGCGAAGGCCCCAAAGGCGCCGATGGGCGCGGCCTTCATCAGGATGGCGACCAGCTTGAAGAAGGCCGCGCTGGCGGAGTCCAGGAAGGTCAGGACCGGCTTGCCCAGGTCGCCGACCAGGGCCAGGGCGATGCCGAACAGGATCGAGACGAACAGCACCTGCAGGATGTTGCCGGTCGAAAAGGCGCTGACGACCGTGTCCGGGATGATGCCGGTCAGGAAGCCGACGATGGTGCTCTCATGCGCCGCCTGGGCGTATTGGGCGACCGCGCCCGTATCCAGGCTGGCCGGGTCGATGTTCAGCCCGTGACCGGGCCGGACCAGATTGGCGATGATCAGGCCGACGATCAGCGCCAGGGTCGAGAAGACCAGGAAATAGGCGAAGGCCTTGGCCGCCACGCGCCCGACCCGGCCGATGTCGCGCATGCCCGCTATGCCCGTCACTATGGTCAGGAAGATCACCGGGGCGATGACCATCTTCACCAGCTTGATGAAGGCGTCGCCCAGCGGTTTCAGGCTCTCGCCGAACGTGGGCCAGAAATGACCGATGAAGGCCCCCAGGGCGATGGCGATCAGCACCTGGAAATACAGATGCCGATAGAAGGGACGACGCACGGTCGTCGCCGGCGCTGCGGACGCGGCAGGAATCATTTCGATGCTCCAGACAGCAAGCCACGCTCGCCACTTCCTCCGCGCAATCTGCGTCGCGCTTGGTCGTCAGTGTCACGCCCTCGCCATCGACCGCCAAGCCCAGCAGGAAAAACTCATATCTTTTTGATTAAGATAAATATTTTACGTTTTTTGAGGTAGTGGGTCGAAGCGACGTGCGTCAATCCGCGCAAATTTGTGGCCGTTTCGTGCGGATTGTCGCACAGTGCGCCGCATGACCGTCCCCCCGCTTTCAGTTCGAATCCGCGCTTTCGGACGCAGCCGGTCGGGCCGGATGTGGGTCGCCCTGGTCGTGTGCTGGATCCTTGCCGTTCTGATCGCCGCCTTCGTCGTTGGCGAGGCCGCCCGCCGCGACGCGACTGCGACCTTGGCGCGGCAGGCGGAAACGGCGGCCGCCCTTCATGCCGCCGTCCTGCGCAGCGAACTGGAAAAGCACCGTTCCCTGCCCCTGGCCCTGGCGACCGATCCCGACATCGCCGACCTGCTGAAGGGCGCGCCCGACGCCTCGGCCCGAGCCATCGACCTCAAGCTGGAGGCTCTCGCCGTCCAGACCCGCGCGGCGGCCATCTATGTCATCGACGCCAGTGGGGTGACACGGGCGGCCAGCAACTGGCGGCTGCCGACCAGTTTCGTGGGCGCCGACTACGGCTTTCGTCCCTATTTCATCGGCGCGATGCGGAACGGCGCGGCCGAGTTCTTCGCCCTGGGCACCGTCAGCGGTCGTCCCGGCCTCTATCTGGCGCGGCGGATCGAAGACCCCGCCGGCCGACCTGTAGGCGTAGTGGTGGTGAAGGTGGAGTTCGACGCCCTGGAGGCCGAGTGGCGCGCTTCTGGAGAACCCGCCTACGTCGCCGATCCGGCGGGGGTCGTGCTGATCACCAGCGTGCCGGAATGGCGGTTCCGGACCCTGCGGCCGCTGGACGCCGCCAGCCGCCGCCTGACCCTGACGGACCAGACCCTTGGTCAGGGCGCGCTGACGCCCCTGCCCTTCGCCACGCCCGACGGCGAGCGACCCCGGTTGATCAAGGCCCCGCTGGACGGGGTTCGGCGCGACTGGATGTACAGTCAGGCGGACACGGCGACGCCCGGCTGGGTGCTGCATCTGTTGACGCCGACACGCGGCGCCATCGGTGCGGCGGTCGCCGCCGCGCGGGCCCTGACGGCCCTGATCCTGACGCTGATCTTCGGCGTCGCGGGCGTGCTGTTGCGCCGGCGCCAACAGGCCGTCGCGCGCGAACGCGCCGCCCAGGCCGCGCGCATCGAGCTGGAACGCCGGATCGCCGAACGCACCCAGGACCTCAGCGCCGCCAACGCCGCCCTGAACCGCCAGATCGAGGAGCGTCAGGCGGCGGAAGCCGCGCGCGAGGTTCTGCGCGACGAGCTGGTCCAGGCCGGAAAGCTGGCGGCGTTGGGCCAGATCGCAGCCGGCGTGGCCCATGAGATCAACCAGCCCGTCGCCGCCATCCGCACCCAGGCCGAGACGGCTGCGGCGTATCTGGAGCGGGACCAGCCGGCCAAGGCCGCCCGCCCCCTGCATCAGATCGGTGAAATGACCGCCCGTATCGGCGCCATCACACAGGAACTGCGCGCCTTTTCGCGCAAAGCCGAAGCCACGCTGCAGCCGGTCAATCTGCCCGAGGCGATCGACGGCGCCCTTCTGCTGCTGGGCGGCCGATTGAAACAGGCGGGCGTCCGCCTGGTGCGCGACAAGACCGTGATTGAGGCGGACGTGCTGGGCCAGCGGTTCCGGCTGGAACAGGTCATCGTCAACCTGATGCAGAACGCCGTCGAGTCGCTGGAAGGGACGCCCGAGCCTGTCGTGACCTTGACCATCGTGCGGCGTGGGAAGCAGGTCGATCTGGTGATCGCCGACAACGGACCCGGCGTGCCGGATGAGATTCAGAGCCAGTTGTTCACGCCTTTCGTCACCAGCAAGGCGACGGGCCTGGGCCTGGGCCTGGTCATCTGTCGCGACATCGTAGCCGGCTTCGGGGGCGAACTGACCCTGCGCCCTTCGCCCAGCGGCGCCATCTTCGTCGTCACTCTGAAAGCCGCCTGATGGAGTTCTCCCGCCTCAACACCGTCGCCCTGGTCGAGGACGACGCCGATTTCCGCGCCGCCCTGCAGGAACGGCTGGCCCTGGAAGGGTTCGAGGTTCGCCCCTTCACCACGGCGGAGGCGGCGCTGAAAGGCCTGAACGCCGACTTCCCCGGCGTCATCGTCACCGATCTGCGGATGCCGGGGCTGGACGGACGTCAACTGCTGACCCGGCTGCTGGCGCTGGATCCCAGCCTGCCCGTCCTGTTGATGACCGGCCATGGCGACATCGCCGAGGCGGTCGCCGCCATGCGCGACGGGGCCTATGACTTCGTGGCCAAGCCCTTCGCCTTCGACCGTCTGCACGACAGCCTGAAACGGGCGATGGAAAAACGCGCCCTGGTGCTGGACAACCGTCGCCTGGCGGCCCTGTCCTCCGAGGCGAATGTGGAACTGCCGCTGCTGGGCGACAGCCGCGCCATTCGGACGCTGCGCGCCACCATCGCCCAGATCGCAGACGCCCGCATGGATGTTCTGATCGAGGGCGACACGGGCGTGGGCAAGGAGGCGGTCGCCCGCGCCCTGCACAACGGCGGTCGCCGTCGGCTGCACCCCTTCGTCGCCGTCAACTGCGGCGCCCTGCCCGAAGGTCTGGTCGAGAGCGAACTGTTCGGCCACGAACTGGGCGCCTTCGCCGGCGCCCTGCGTCGTCGCGTCGGCCATGTGGAACGCGCCCACAACGGCTCGCTGTTCCTCGACGAGGTCGAAAGCATGCCGCTGGACGCTCAGGTCAAGATGCTGCGGGTGCTGGAAGAGCGCGAAATCCACCCCATCGGGGCCAACGAACCCCGCATTCTGGACCTGCGCGTCCTGGCCTCCATCAAGAGCGATCCGGACCGCGCCGTCGCGGACGGCCGGCTGCGCGAGGATCTCTTCTATCGGCTGAACGTGGTCCGTCTGCGTGTGCCGCCGTTGAAGGAAAGGCGAGAGGACATACCCCTGCTTTTCGCCCATCTGCTGGCCCGCGCGCCGGTCGGCCCTTCAGGCGCCCATCCGCCCCTGACCGACGCCGTCCGCGCCCGTCTTCTGGAAGCCGACTGGCCGGGCAACGTCCGCGAACTGGCCCATTTCGCCCAGCGTTTCGCCCTGGGACTCGAGCCGGACGCAGGGGCGACCGACGCCCTGTCCGACCTCAGCCTGACCGAGCGCGTCGCCCGCTTCGAGGCTCAGGTCCTGCAGGACACCTTGACCGACAGCGACGGAGACGTGACCGAGGTCCAGCGGCGCCTGAAAATCCCGCGCAAGACCCTCTACGACAAGCTGGCCCGCCACAGCCTGCGCCCCGCCGACTTCCGCCGACCGGCTGAGCGACGACGTTGAGCAAGACGGACAGGTATCTGCATCTTGGCGCGCCTCGACGTGAGGAGTAGTCACGGAACGGCCCCACACGCATGGCGTTGAGCGGCCGACTTCCCTTCCTCCAGGACATCCCATGAAACTGCGCGTGCGCGCCGAACTGGCGTACCGCTTCGATCCGCCGACCGACGCGATCTACAAGATCCACGCGGCGCATTGGCCGGGCCAGCATATTCTTGCGGAGACGCTGGCCTTCGACCCGCCCGTATCCTTTCAGGAGGACGAGGACGCCGAGTTCGGGGCGCGAACCCTGCGCGCCCACATGGCGGGCGAAGTGAGCCTGACCTATGAGGCGACCGTCGAAAACGGTCGCTTGCAGGTTCTGCCCGCCAACGTATCCCAACACGACTGGGGAGACCTGCCGGCCGAGGCCCTGATCTATCTGTCCCCCAGCCGGTATTGTCCATCGGACCAGTTCGGACGCTTCGTGACGCGCCAGTTCGGCGAAACGACGGGCGGAGAGCGCGTGCTGGCGATTCTGGACTGGATCAGCGCCAACATCGACTATGAGCACGGAGTTTCCGACACAGAAACGACGGCGGCGCGGACCTTCATCGATCGGGCGGGAGTGTGTCGCGACTTCACCCATCTGGGCATCACCCTGTGCCGGGCATCCGGCATCCCGGCGCGAGCGATCAGCGCCTATGCCCATCAACTGACGCCTCCGGATTTCCACGCCGTGTTCGAGGTCTGGCTGGACAGCGGCTGGTGGTTGATCGATCCCACGGGGTTGGCGCCGGTGGAGGGACTGGTGCGCATCGCCTGCGGCCGCGACGCCGCCGATATCGCGTTTTTGACGACCCAGGACCGATGCGAAATGGTGCGTCAGAAGGTGACGGTGGACCTAGCCGAGGATTGACTGCGGTCGGTCCCTGCTTTCTCGGGCGGCGCCCCGCATCTCAGAGACGCGAGGCCGAACTCACCGCATACAGGCGACGATCCTTCCCAGGACCCGGAGGTCAGGCGGACAGCACCGCCCGAACCCGGCGGTTCTCTTCCGACAAGCCCAGGCTGATGCGGGTCCAGTCGGTCAGGGGTGGATGGGCGCGGCCGATATCGACCCCTTGGTCGCGAAGGCTTGCGGCGATCTCGACCTGGGGACGCGGGGCGCGGAAGAAGACGAAGTTCGCTTTCGACGCCGTGCGGGGCCAGCCCAGTCGGTCCAGCCACGCGTGATAGAGGTCGCGCTCCACCGCCGTTCGCCGCACCACGGATCGAACGTGATCCTGATCCGCCAGCGCCGCGCCGCCGGCCGCCAGGGCCAGGCGATCGAGAGAATGCGGCGCGCCCACCCCCTTGGCCTTCAGACGACCGGCCAGATCCGCCGGCGCCAGCGCGTAGCCCAACTGCAGACCCGCCAAACCATAGACCTTGGCGAAGGTGCGGAAGACCACCAGGTTCAGCCCCTGCGCCACCAGGGGCGCCGCCGTGCGGGCGGCGTAGTCTCCGGCGTACTCCAGATAGGCCTCGTCCACGATCACCAGGGTCTTGCGGGCGGCCTGACGCAGGAAGTCGTGGAAAGCGGCCGGGTCGCTGACGGTCCCGGACGGATTGTGAGGATTCACCACGAACAGGGCCGTCGCGCCCTCCGCCCGCGCCAAAAGGGCGGGCAGATCGTTCTCGTACCGCGCATCCAGCGGCACGGGATCCAGCCGACCGCCGACGGCGGCGGCCGGGTCTGTGAAACCGGCGTAGCCGGGGGCGCTGTGCACGAAGCGGCTGGCGCTTCCGGCCGCCAGGGCCAGATGAAGACCCAGCGGCGCCAGCACTTCGCCCACCACGACCTGATCGGGCGTTACCCCTTCGAAGGCCGCGACCTGCCGTTCGAAGGCCGCGGCCTCGTCCTCGACGTAGCGATTGACCTGACCCAGCGCGGCCCGCACGGCCGGCGCCACGCGCGGCGACGGACCCCAGGGGTTTTCATTGAGGCCCAGCTGAAGCTGGCTGGGCGACCGGGCGGGCGATTGGGCGGCGGCCGGCAAGGCTGCAAGCGCGCCGGCCGTCAGCCCCCCGCCTAGGACAAGTCGTCGGGTCGCGCGCATCAGAAGCTCGCCTTCAGGCGGACGTAACCAAAGGCGCCGCTCCAGCCGAACGGGGAGTATTCGCTGTAAGGAAAGGCGCCGAAGGTATCCCCGCCTTGGACCGAGGGCGTGCTGGCGATGTTCTCGGTTCCATACTGGTTGAAGATGTTGTCGGCGCCGACCTCCAGCTTCAAGGCCTTGTTGATGCGGTACTCCACGGAGACATCGGTCAGGACAACCGGCTTCAGGGTCTGGACGACGTCGAAGTTTCCGCTCGCCCCGGCCTGGGTGGCCAGGGTGTGGAAGGGGGTCGAGCCGTTGGCGAAGACCGCGACATTGGCGGCGCTCTGATTGGTCAGGATCAGTTGCTCGACCCTTCCATAACGTTGCGCCCGCACCGTCACCGACCAAGGGCCGGAATCCCAGGTTCCGCCCAGTTGCAGAGTATCGCGCGGCTGCCCCCGCTCCGTCCGCGTGACCTCCGTCACGTCGAACAGCGGCGTCAGCACGCCCAGGCGGGTCAGTTCGACCGGCGTCGGCGCCAGGCGCGTCACCTTGGTGTCGTTTCGGTTGTAGCCGCCGGTCAGGGTGACCGCCCCCCAGCCGGCGCCGACATAGCGCCACCGCGCGCTGACATCGAAGCCTTCGGTGCGCGTATCGCCGACATTGGCGAAATAGCGCACGCTCGACACGCCGGGCAGACCGTTGGCGGCCAGGAAGCTGCGGATCGCGGTGGACGAGCCAGTGTCCACGAAGTTGGAGGACAGGGCGATCCGGTCGTCGATGGATATCCGATAGGCGTCGATGGAGGCCGACAGCCGCCCGCCCGCCAGCGCGCCCTGCCAGGTGGCGCCCAGCGAGACGCTGCGGGATTCCTCGGGCTCCAGCGGCTTGGCCCCGAGCAGTCGCGCCTCGGTGGCGGTGACCGGAGCGGTGCGCACCAGGACATATTCCGGCACGCCGCCGACGACCAGGGTACGGCTGGAGGTCGAGGAATAATACTGCTGGGCCAAGGCCGGCGCATGGAAGCCGGTTCCAGCCGACGCCCGCAGCGCCAATCCGCCGCCCACGTCATAGCGACCGGCCGCCTGGACATTGGTCGTGGATCCGAAGTCCGAAAAATCCTCATAGCGAACCGCGCCTGTCAGCAACAACGCTTCGGTCAACTGGGTCGACGCCTCGGCATAGGCCGACAGACTGTGGCGGTGCACATCGACGACGTCGCGTGGCTGAATGCCGGCGAAGCCCTGGGCGCCGATGGTGGGCACGGCGCCGGCCGATGGGCCGTCCAGAACCAGGACGCCGCCGTTGCGGTAGGAATCGGGTTCTCCGGCCCCGATGGCGTAGCCGTCACGGCGATACTCCAGCCCGCCCGCCACCTCGACCGGTGCGGCCAAACCGAGATCGAAGGCGCGCGTCAGATCCAGATTGGTGGTCCATTGCGAGGCTTCCAGTCGACCATTGTAGAAGCTTGTCGGGCTGGCTGCGCCCAAGGTCGCATTCAGCGTATTGCGGGTGCGATACTCCAACGTGTTCCGCCCCCACGTCGAGGACAGGTCCCAGGCCCAGCCCGCCGCCTCGCCCCGCACGCCCGCCGAGGCGGACAGGTTCTCCGAGGCCGTGTCGACATAGGGCAGGAAGCCGTCCGGATAGATGGCCCGGACGTTCTCGGGCTGGGCCGGACGCCGGAAGGAGGCGTTGGACGTAGCGTCCGATTGATCCCAGCCGCCGAAGACGTAGACCTCGACCTGACCCAGCGGCTTGCGCGCGTTCAGGAACAGGACGGTCTGTTCGATGTCGGCCGAGTCGGCGAACCGCCAGACGTTGCGGCCCACGGTCGCCTCGCGCGGGTCAAGCGTCGTCCCCGCCGGACCGCCGGGCGGCGCCAGGCCTACGCCCGCCCCCACGTTCGACGACGGATTGACCAGGCTGCCCGAGCCGGACCGTCCGAAGTAGAACTGGCGCGTGTCGGGTCGGGCGCGATTGGCCGCCGTGACGTCCCGATAATAGAGGGTGGCGTGCAACACGCCGTCGTCGCCAAGAGCGAAGCCGTGATCGAGCGACGCCTCATAGGTGTCGCCGCCGCCGTCCTTGGTCGCGCCATAGCTGACCGCCGCCTCCGTGCCCAGGTCCTCGCGCAGGCGCAGATTGATCACCCCGGCGATGGCGTCGGACCCATACTGGGCCGAGGCGCCGTCCCGCAGGACCTCGGCGCGGGCGACGGCGCTGGGCGGAATGGCGTTCAGATCGGTCGGCACCGAACCCTTGCCGATCGTGCCCCCGACATTGACCCATGCGGCGGTATGGCGGCGGCGGCCGTTGACCAGCACCAGGGTCTGGTCCGGCGACAGGCCGCGCAGGCTGGCCGAGCGGATATGGGTATTGCCGTCCGGCGTCGTCGGCGTGGGATAGTTGAACGACGGTATCAGGGTCTGCAACACCCGCGCCGTGCCCGAATGACCGCTGCGGGTCAGTTCCTCATGCGTCAGCACGTCGATCGGCACAGGCGAATTGGTCACGGTGCGATTGGCCAGCCGGGTGCCGGTGACGACCACCTCGTCGATCTCTGCAGATGGTGACGGCGTCGCCTGCGCGAGAACCGGCCCAGCCAATGCCATTAGAGAAACTCCCGCCAGGAAAACCCCTGATCGGTATTGAGCGCGCGTTGTAGTCATCGTGATACAGCCCCGAAATTCCTTGGGACTTGCTACGTCGTTCGGCCACGAGACCGCTAACGATAGCTTCTATCCGCATCATTAGAAAAACTATTCGGTTAGCCCGCATTCCGCTTGGCCGTCCGGGCCGATTCCGCATGGTTTGGGGGCAGATACGACAACACCCCCGAAGCCGGGGCTTCGGGGGTGTTGGTGTTTTTGGGTGCGGGAGTAGGATTTGAACCTACGACCTTCAGGTTATGAGCCTGACGAGCTACCGGGCTGCTCCATCCCGCGGCAAGTGGGTTGGATCGGAAGGAAGAGA
>Ga0209794_1002304_pt1 | contig 10525 bp, 10 predicted proteins | sample EBPBio232013_DNA_FD_185869 | JGI IMG/M metagenome (GOLD analysis project Ga0209794, IMG submission 185869) | Wastewater treatment Type I Accumulibacter community from EBPR Bioreactor in Madison, WI, USA - Reactor 1_5/23/2013_ DNA (SPAdes)... | ecosystem: Engineered > Bioreactor > EBPR >... | reverse complement strand
CGGGGCGCCATATCCCGCATGCCCTTTGCGCTTTTGACATTCCCGGCAACCCATGGCATGAGGCCCCACTTTCCCCTCACCTTTGACGTTCAAGAGGACACACCAGTGGTCAATCCCGAGCTTGGCACAAAGCGCACCTGCCCCCATTGTGCCGCCCGATTCTATGATCTTTTGAAGAACCCGATCACCTGCCCCAAGTGCGGCACCGCCTTCATCGCCCAGGCCATCCTGCCCTCCAAGGGCGACCTGCCGGGCATGGCGGCTCCGGTCGCCAAGCCGCGCGAGAAGGAGGAGCAGGAGGATACCGAAAACGCCGAAGTCGAACTGGTCAGCCTCGAGGATGTGGAAGAGGGCGGCAAGGACGATGACGAGACGGCGGGCATCGAGGATGTCGATCTCGGCGAAGACTCCGAATCCAGCGACGAGGAAGAGGACGATACGTTCCTCGTTGAGGAGGAGGAGGAAGGCGGCAGCATGAACGACCTCATCGAGGGCGGCGGCAAGGAAGACGAGGAAGAGACGTAAGTTTCTCGTCTGTGGCGGGTTCCACTATTCGCTTGATCGGGCCTTCAAGCCCGACTAGAGGTACCCGCGACATGAACGGACGGGCTTCCAACGCCGTCCACACGGATCATGGGGTCATAGCTCAGTTGGGAGAGCGCTTGAATGGCATTCAAGAGGTCGGCGGTTCGATTCCGCCTGGCTCCACCATCCAAACAGTTGAAATTATTAGACAATCGAGAGGCGGCATGTGCCGCCTTTTCTAGTTTCAAGCTCTGGTGACCACCTGATGACCAACTTCGGCACAGCAAGAACCTGCCGAAGATTGCTGGGATCAAACCGCTTCAAACTTCCGTGCGACGGGTGCGCCTTTGAACAGCAGCTATCGTTATTCTGTCCCTTTGAGAACCGCCTGCTGATACGTGCTCGCGCCTGAGAAGTTATGAAGAGAAACTCAGCCAAAGGCATCACCTGAACGCTGGCGTCTCAGCACTGATCATGACCCGCATGCAGGCCAGCATCAAAAATAGTTCTTCTTAAAAACCAGAGCCTCATTGGCAGAAACGCGAAGAGCGTGGTTCGCGATGATCATTTGAAAGTCGTCGAACTGCCAGGACGACTCGCCAAACACGTTCAGCACGTCGCACTGTTCCGGCACGCAGAAGATATCCACTTCAAAAAGCATATTTTCATGATAGGAACACCAGTGCCCGGTCGAACCCACGTAACACTGTATCTCGGCACTCATCCATGGCCAGATCTTGTTCTGCTCATTCTCTGCCTGCCCCATTCCAAAGGTAGCATTCCGCCACGCCTCATCGAAGTTTGACGTTATCCGAATAGAATAAGACAACATATTTCCGGGATATCCGAAGGATTCGTCATAAAGGGGAGCCAAAACGAGGTTGCTAAGACTAATGTCGCCATACTCTTTGGCCAGACGCTCAAAAATCTCCTTCCGGTGAAAATATCCCGATTCACTAATTACAAACTTGGAAGCAGCTCGATTCAAGAAAACTTGCTCTGGCAGCCGCGCATTCAAATTTATGATTTGGCGAAATCGCGCCATCCGGCTCTCAACGTCCTCAGAGATCAGCAGCGACGATTCAACCACCTGGAAAATCCTAGATATTTACAATGGCTGCGCAACTGTGTGCCGGAATTGCAATGCTTCTCGATACTATATAAAGAAATGACTATCCGTCACAATAATCTCGTTCCCGAGAAGATTTGGTTCATGTGGTTCGCAATCAGGCGTAGATTTTACTGCCGCCTGTGTTCGTACACACCGCCTTCGCCAACATGCATGTTGGTCAGGGTCCGCTCCTGATTCAGCAGGCGCCAGCTCAGAAGTTTCTGCGCATAGGCAAGCTCGGTCGCAAGGTAGGACGGCAGGCCGGCAAGATTTTTCATCTCCTGCGGATCCGAGACGATGTCGAACAGGAGCGGCGGCAGGGCGGCAAAGTGCACATACTTGAATTTTGCGTCCCTGATCACGGCATAGGAGCATTCGTCGGAATTCAGGTTGAGTGCACGCTCGACCTTCTGGCTGCGCACATTCCGGAAATCGTGCTCGAAGTAGACTTCTTCGCGCCACGCGTGCGGCACCTGTCCGCGAAGAAATGGCAGAAACGACCTTCCGTCGACGGTGCGAGGACTGGCAGCACCAAGCCAGTCCAGAATGGTCGGCATGACGTCGATGGCTTCCGTAAACGAGTTAATTCTTGAACCACGCGTACTATCGGCCTCCGTCCGGGGATCACGAACGACAAGCGGCAAATGGAAAGATCCGTCGAAATAGATCTCCTTGCCCCATACATAATGGTCACCGAGCATTTCAGCATGATCGCTGGTGACAATAATCAAAGTGCGGTCAAACTGCCCGGTGGCCTTCAGATGCGAAATGATGCGACCGAGATGATGATCCATCTCCTCGATCAAGCCATAATAAGTCGCCCTCATCTGCCGGATTTCGAGATCGTTTGTATGCACGAGATCAATGGGGTTGTGCTCGTCGTAGGCATCGGGGCGCGCGACGTTGGTCAGCTCATGGGCCAGAAGCGGGTGCTGCCCGCCTTCCTCTTCAGGGCTGGCCTTCCGGACAGGGAAATCCACGTCCTTTGGATGAACCGCCGCGTTGTAAGGTTCGGGTGCAATGATCGGCGGATGGGGACGGAAGAATACAAAATGGGCAAACCAAGGCTTCGACTCCCTGACGAGAAGCCACTTGATAAACTCATCGGTGAGGAAGGCCGTTTCACTGAGTTGGGCCGGAAAGATGGTCGGAATGAAGCGGAAACCGCGATCATCCGGCTTCACGAATCCGGGCTTAGGGCGGCCGTTCGGAAAATCATAGCCGAGCGACTTCAGATGCGCGACCCATTTTCCCATGTCTTCGGGAAGATGCAGCGGCGTTGCAAAGCCCGGCATCACGCCCTCGTCATAGGCCGTCAGGGCCGGATCGTTGGGATGCATCTTGCGCGGATCAGGCGTCGTGTCGGTATAGCCGAAGAGCGCCGGCTCATAGCCGAGCTTGCGGGCCTCCAGCGCAAGATTTGTGTGACGGGCATCCAGCGGCGTGCCGTTGCGGCCGGAGCGATGGTTCATGAGATACATGCCCGTCAGCAAGCTGGTGCGCGACGGGCCGCAGGGCGTGCATTGCCCGAAGTGCTGCGTGAAGGTGACAGACTCGGCCATGAGCGCATCAAGGTTCGGTGTCCTGACATTGCGGTGGCCCAGGGCACTGATGCAATCAGCCCGCCACTGGTCTGCACAGATCAGCAGGACATTCGGCTTCGTTCCGTGACTGCTCATTGTCTCATTTCACTGATCGCGTGCTTCGGGATGCGCAGCGAAACCTTGTCGCCCACCACAAACTTCTCGGCACCCGGCGTGTTCAACACGTCGACCTTCACCAGAAGGTCTCCACAGCGCACATAGTGCCGCAATATCGCGACGAGCACCTGCACAGACGAAACGGTGCCTTTCAGCACCGGTCCCTCATCCTTCTGCGCGTGGCCCTTGCCCGGCTTCGAAATGTCAATGGACTCAGGCCTCACGGCCCATGTCGCATCGGTGCTGGCATTGAAGAGCGCCTTGACCTGCGCCGGTTCAAAGAGATTGAAGTCGCCGATGAAGGAGGCCACTGCGAGCCCAGCCGGGCGATTGTAGATGTCGGCCGGCGCACCCACCTGGACAAAGCGCCCCGACTGCATGATGGCCACCACATCACCCAGCATCAGTGCCTCTTCCTGATCGTGCGTGACGAATATAGCCGTGAAGCCGATCTGATGCTGGAGGCGCTTCAGTTCCTCGCGCAGGCGCTTGCGGATCTGGGCGTCAAGGGCAGACAGGGGTTCATCGAGCAGAAGCAATTTGGGCTCGAGGATCAAGGCCCGGGCCAAGGCCACGCGCTGGCGCTGCCCGCCTGAAAGTGCGGCGGGGCGTGCTTTCGCGCGCGCTTCCAGGCCCATCAGTTGAACCATGGCGGCCACTTTCTCTGCGATGACAGGCGCAGAAAGCTTCTTCTGCTGCAGGCCGAAGGCGAGGTTCTGTTCGACGGTCATGTTGGGGAAAAGCGCATAGTGCTGGAAAACCATGCCGACGCCCCTGTTCTTGGCTTCGGTGTGGGTCACATCACGCCCGTCGATATGGATTGTGCCGCCATCCGGTTGCGCCAATCCTGCAACGGCCCGCAACAGCGTGGTCTTGCCACAACCGGAAGGGCCCACCAAAACGCAGATCTGTCCCTGTGCCACATCCAGATCGATGTTCTGGAAGACGGATGTTCCGTCATAGCTCTTGGACAGAGAGCGGACTTCAACATAGCTCACTTGTCATCCCTCCGTGAGGCAGCCCACACGACAATTGCCGTCGATGCGAAAATCACAACAAAATAAGTGGTGATGAGAACGCTCAGCTTGCGGCCGCTGCCGCCATTCAACACACCCATGAAGATCTGCAGCGTCGGAAAGTGGCCGCCCACGAGCAGATTGGCATAAACGAAGTCACTCACCGCCAGGGTGAAGTTCATCACCAGGCCGATGATCAATCCCTGCTTGATGCAAGGCACCACGATCTTCGTGAAGATGGCGAAGTCGGAGGCCCCCAGCAGCCGACCGGCCTCGAAAAGCTCGGTCAGCCGCAATGTCCGCAGGTTGTTCTTGATCGGAACATAGTAGAGCGGCGCGGCAACAGGCATGTAGCCGAAGATCAGAACCCAAGGCGTGCCGGTGAGAACAATCCCGTAGTTCCCGGAATAGATGCGCAACAGCCCCAGGGCGAGCACGATCCCGGGCACGGCAAAGGGAAGAATGACGAGAATTGCCATCCAGCGGTCGAGGATCGGGAAATAACAATGGGCAATCAGCACCGCCGGAACCACTATCAGTGGCGTCAGAATCAGGGAGCCGACACTGACAAGTAGCGAATTGTAGATCGACTGCAGAAAGCGCGGATCTGAGGTGATCGACCTGACGTGGTCCAGTGTATAGCCTTCGGGCAGCACCGTGCCGGCCCAGTCCGTTGCGAACGCATTGAGGGCCACCGCCAGAATCGGCAGCAGCTGAAATGCCGCTACCAGGCAGATGAAGGCCCAGTCCAACCGATTGCGCTCACGCATCCGTGTTCTGCCTTGGTTTTATCAGGAACTGGTCGGCGAGAATGGGTACGATGAGGCTGACAACAAGCAGGATAGCCAGCGCATCCGCCAGATTGGGATCCGAGAAGACATCTCCAGCCGTCAACTCGCCGATACGAATGGTGACGACGTTGGCACTGCCACCGACCAGGGCCCATGCCGTCGCGTAAGTGCCCATCGCATTCGCGAAGAGGAGCAGATAGGCGCTGATCAGGCTGGGGGCGAGGATTGGCAGTCCGATCCGCCGCCAGAAGGACCAGCGGCTCGCGCCCATGAGGAAGGCGGCCTCCTCGATATCCGGGGTGATCGCCCCCAAGCCGGGCAGGAGAAGCAGGATTGCGAAGAGAATCTGAAAGTACGAGTAGACGATGACGAGTCCAGTGGTGCCGTAGATGTTGAAGCCGTCGAGAATGCCGAGCCTTGCAAAGAGCAACGTAAACGAGCCACTGATGCCAAGCAGGATCACGAATGCAAATGCCAGCGGGAAGCCCGTGAAGTTTGCGCCAATGTTTGCACAGATGGTGATGAGCTGTTGAATACGGCCTGGCATACGCCTGAGGACAACGCAGATGGGCAAAGCCGCCACCAGTCCGACCAGCGCTGTTGCGGCCGAGATCAGATAGCTGACCTTGAATGAACCGAGATAGAAAGCACTGGTCAGGATCTCGGAATAATTCGCAAGAGACAGGAGGTCGGCCGAGAACAGACTGTTCGTGGCCACGGCCAGGAGCGGTATGACTTCAAAGAAAAGCACCACCAGCAGAAATGGTGCTGTGAAGAGCCATGCAAGGAGCCTGGTGCCTTTAGCGACGGGAATCATGCTTCACTGTCCAAGAAAATCGGGCCGCCCCAAAATCGGGACGGCCCCCACGTTCGCACATCGCTTACATCTTGGAGAGCACCTGCTCCTGCCATTGCTTGCCAAGGACCTTGGCTGACTCCATCCACAACTCGGCATTCACCGGCCGTGCCTTCGCATACTGTTCGTTGGGCAAGACGTTATCCGTCAGTTCGGCCGGAACAGTGATGTGGTCGATGAGAATCGGACGAGCGAACCCGCGGGCAAAGTTGAGCTGACCCGCTTCCGTGAAGATGTATTCGCGCACGACCTTGGCAATGTTTGGCCGTGTCGAGTAGGCGTTGAGAATGGTCGTGTAGCCAGAGGTGACCGAACCATCCGACGGGATCCACACGTCGAACTTCTCCTTGCCGACCTGGTTGCGATAGTTCAGCGCGTTGAAGTCCCAGATGATGCCGACTTCGATCTCGCCTTTTTCCATGTTGCCTGGATTGGCGCCGATCGTGAGCAGGCGCTTCTGTTCGGCAAGCTTGGCGAAAATGTCGAGTGCGGGCTGCAGGTCATGCTCACCACCGCCGCCGGCAATGGCAGCGGCAAGGACCAGCGCGTTCGATTGGGCGGCCTTTCCGACGTCACCAACGGCGACCTTGTAGGTGCCGTTCACGAGATCGGAAAAGGCCTTGGGAGGATTCTCGACCTTCTTACTGACGATGAAGGCAATGGTTCCCGTATAACCAAGCATCCAGTGGCCATCGTCGTCCCGCGCCCAGGTCGGGATCTTGTCCCAGTTAGTCGGCTTGTAGGGCGCACTGATGGCCCGGCGCTTGGCGATGGGGCCAAACTCGAGGCCAATCTCGCCGATGTCAGCGCTGGCGTTGGCCTTCTCGGCTTCAAACTTTGCCAGTTCCTCGGCACTGCTCATGTCGGTATCGGTGTGGGTCACACCATACTTGGCCATGATGTCCTTCCACTGACCACCCCAGTTTGCCCAGTCGTCCGGGAGGCCGAGGCTTACGACTGTCCCTTCCTTGCGTGCGGCGGCTTCGATTTCCTCGAGGGTCTCAGCAAATGCCATGGGGGCGGACAGCATGAGTGCTGAAAGCGCCACACCTTTGGTGAATGCTCTGCGGGTGATGTTCATCTTAGCTCCTGGGATTACCTGATGGACAAAACGTGATTTCAACGACGGGTGAAACACCAGCCTCATCCAGAAATGACGGACGGAAACGGCACGGTTGACCCGTGGTTGGCCGGAGGACGCATGACCCCACCGCGTCCGACACGTCATCCTGGACATTGCTCACCAACACTGCCGCACGGCCTCATTGGCGCCCTTCACCAAGGACAACAGAATAAGATGGCTAATCAGTCAATCTGTCAATGCCAAAAATGACCGTTCAGTCTTTTTCTGGAAACTGTAATGACCATGTCATGATTATCAGGGCCGGGATTCGGCAACGACAATCTCCACGCCGGCCAAGCGCAAGGCGCTTTCCAACGCGGCATCCGGCGCCCTGTCGGTCACCAGTCTGTCGATCTTCTCGGGTCCGCAAACGTGAAACAAGGCATTTCGCTGCAGCTTGGAAGAATCTGCGACCACGGTAACTTCGCGCGCCGATTCAATCATCGCCCGCGAGACGTATGCCTCGTCGGCGTTGAAGTCCATCATCGCGCCGGTACTGCCGATGCCACTGACGCCAATCACGGCGTGATCTGAGGAAACTTCCTTGATTTGCTCAACAACTTGCGGGCCGAGCAGCTCATAGGCCTCACCAAAATAGCTACCGCCCAGGAGATGGATGGGGCCGCGCTGCGCAGATCCCCACATCTCGTGTGCGACAAGCGTTGAGTTCGTGATGATCGTGAATGGACCGCGCCTGGCCAGTTCTTCGGCAAAGAAAATCGTGGTGGTGCCGCAATTGATCAGGATGCTGTCCCCAGGGGTGAACAGCGCCGCGGCCGCCACCGCAATGCGCATTTTCTCGTCACGGGCGTTGGCCCGCCGCTCGCCCAGCGGGCTTTCCCTCACCGAGGCCGGATTCTGGGCCGCCGTTGCCCCGCCATGAATCTTTCGCAGGAGGCCCTGCTCGGACAGAAAACCTAGATCGCGGCGAACAGTTTCCCTTGAAGTATCAAGGAGTTCTGCCAAGCCATCAACGGTCACCCGCTCCTGTTCCGAGACAAGTTCTATGATACGGCGGTGTCTATCAGCGGGTCGCATAGATATTCCTCATTGACCATTCGGTCATTCAATGGCACGAGAATGACTGTACGGTCATATTTTTGGTTCCATCATGCCCCTAGGCTTCCCAAAACTCGCCAAACTCGTCAATGCCAAGCATTGCAGCTCCCTTGCGGCCATCGCACCAAGGGGAACGGCATGAGCGCAGATTCCCTCATCGATGCGCTTCTGGCGGGCAACTACACAGATCCGGACAGCGGCTACAAAGTCGGCGTCAAAACAAAAAGCCTTGTGATCGAACGGTCGCTTGCGGGCGCGGAAGGCGACCTGATCAAGCCGTTTTCCTTTGGGCGAAAACTGGCGGTGGTCAGTGATCCGGCAACCCACGCTGTGCTGGGAAAACGGGTCGAGGAGAGTCTCTCCGGGTCGCACCAGGTTACCAGCATCGTTCTCCCGGGCCATCCGCATCCGGACGACAAGACCGTCGAAAGCGTGCGGCAGAGCACGAAAGCTTGCGATGCACTGATCGCGGTCGGCTCGGGCACAATCAATGATCTTTGCAAATATGCGGCGGCTCAGGACGGGAAGCCCTACGCTGTCTTTGCGACAGCCCCGTCCATGAATGGCTATACGTCCTACAATGCAGCCATCACCATGCACGGCCACAAGATGTCACTGCCGGCGCAAGTGCCAACCGGGGCATTCTTTGATCTCGAAGTGCTGGCAGCGGCCCCTCCCCGACTCATCCGGGCGGGACTTGGCGACAGTCTCTGCCGCTGCACGGCGCAAGCAGACTGGCTGCAGTCACACCTTCTCTTCGGCACAGAATACCGGCAGCTGCCCTTCTCGTTACTCGCAGAGGACGAAGCCCCTCTTTTCGCGAATGCCTCAGCGTTGCTGGCAGGTGACCTGGAGACCATGAGGCGGCTGGTGCGCACACTGGTTCTGGCTGGCTTCGGAACGGCCATCATCGGCCACAGCCAACCAGCAAGCCAAAGTGAACACCTGGTGAGCCATTTCCTCGACATGTTTGAATCACCTGCACGGCCGCTTGTGTTTCACGGCGAACAGGTGGGGGTCACAACGCTTTCAATGGCGCGCCTGCAACAGAGAATGCTCGATGCCTCGCCGGTCATGACTCCCGACACGACCACCGAAGCTGATTTCATCAACCGCTATGGTGAAGAGCTCGGCAAGTCCTGCTGGCGGGAATTCTCAGCGAAGCAAATCACGGCGAAGCGAGCAGAAGAATTGAACGATCTCTTCAAACAGAAATGGCCGTCGATCAGCGAACAGCTTTCCAGGGTAATGCTGCCGGCAGAACACCTCGAAGCCGTGCTCAAAGCTGCAGGCGCTCCAACAACGCCTGAGTCAATTCACCTCTCGCGGGAAGAATACGAGAAGGCCCTGTGCCAAGCGCGGGACATCCGCAACCGGTTCACCGTCCTTGACCTTGCCGCGCGTGCAAATCGCCTCACCCCGTCTCTTTCGACTTTGTAGCCAATCAGGGAACAACACCGCGCTGCATCCCTGCGTTTCGGGCCTTGCAACTGAAGAGGCCCGCTCGAACCAGACAATTCCATGCTAAGGAGAACATTATGGATTTCATCTTCATGCTCACCCGCCAGGACCGCACAATCGGGGACTGCCTGAGACTCTATGATGAAATCCGGCCCGTGGGTCTGAAGCATATCGGCTTCAAGGACGTAGGCGTGGACAAGAGCACGCTCGCGAAGCTGACGGATGCCATCAGGCGGGACGGTGCAACGACCTATATGGAAGTTGTCTCGACCTCTCCCGAGGATGCGCTCAAATCGGCCCAGAATGCCGTCGAGCTTGGAATAGACCGCCTGCTGGGTGGCACAGATGTCGACGGCATCATGCAGATCACGAAGGGCTCAAAGACGGACTACTATCCGTTCCCCGGCTTTCCCAAAGGCCATCCCACCAAGCTTGGCGGCAAGCCGGACGACATCATCAAGCATTGCCAGAGCTTTATGGCCAAGGGCTGTGCCGGCTGCGACATTCTCGCGTACCGGGCCACCGAAGCCGATCCCATCGCACTGGTGAAGGCGGCGCGCACCGGGCTTGGCAAAGGCTACCTGGTCGTTGCAGGTTCAGTAAACTCGATAGACCGCATTTCTGAGGTTGCGAAGGCCGGCGCTGACGCATTCACCATCGGCTCTGCCGTCTTTGATGGTTCATATGCGCCGCACAAGGGTTCTATCCTGTCACAGCTTGAAGCGGTGGTTGCAGACTGCGAAAGAGTGGACAAAGCCACGTAATTTGTGCGCAGATACGCTCAAGCCGGGTGAAGGAGTCGCGACGGGATGCTTCTCGGGCTGGACATTGGAACCCAATCGGTCAAAGCGCTGCTTGTCGACGAGAGACTTGAGACCCGGGG
>Ga0209794_1002299_pt1 | contig 10549 bp, 12 predicted proteins | sample EBPBio232013_DNA_FD_185869 | JGI IMG/M metagenome (GOLD analysis project Ga0209794, IMG submission 185869) | Wastewater treatment Type I Accumulibacter community from EBPR Bioreactor in Madison, WI, USA - Reactor 1_5/23/2013_ DNA (SPAdes)... | ecosystem: Engineered > Bioreactor > EBPR >... | reverse complement strand
GACGAACTCAGCTCAGGCGGTGGTGGGTCAGCGGCTCACCGATGCCTTCGGGAACCAAATCTCGAGTTCTGGCGTTTGGAAAGGCAGATTCGCCTACGGCGGCCCATATGGCTACCAGGAGGATCCCGATACCGGGCTTCACTTGCTCGGGCACCGTTACTATGATTCCAGCACCGGTCGCTTCCTCACCCGTGATCCGATAAAGGATGGTAGGAACTGGTACGTGTATTGTGAGAGCAATCCTGTATCTGCAATAGATCCAACTGGACTGGTGAAAATCATCGCTTACTACTATTCTGTCGGCTTGTGGGGCATAGAACCAGGCTACCACTGGTTCCTCATCATCATTGACAATCGAGTTGGATCTCCAACATATGGAAAGGTCTGGTACGTAAGTGGATATCCGAGGGATGATTGGACGACTGGCCCGCTGGTTGCGGAAGTGGAGTCGAATCGTGACAAGGCCTACGACGGTCGACAGCGGGAGATGGCAGGTAACACTCTTGACACTAACGGGATTATCTTAGTCAACGACCAGAGTGAAGTGGGACCCTGGGTGGAAAAGGCGAAGGATCGCGCTGCCTGGCTCAACTGGCTTGACATATCTTACGACGTTAAGTCGAACAACTCAAATACTGTGTTCTATGAGATGCTCAGTGCACTTGGCCTTCTTGGGGCGTTCAACAAGGCGCTTGGGAAGCGGAAGAAAGCGGGGCACTGGTCACCATGGTCTCCAGGCATTGGTCATGTGAATTGGGGCGGCGGTGCTGCCGTACCCATGGATCCGTCGAAATACAGGGGGGACAAGTGAGGCAGACCGGCCTTGGAAGAAAGATTCTACTGGTTTGCTCCATCGCCCTGCTTCTCGCCCTCGTCGCTTGGCTGATTGGGCCGAGGTACTCCTCTCTTCAAGCCTTGGAGTACATTCGGCATACTCAAGAGGAGTTGGCTGGCGGTGAGAGCGTTCAAGCCACTGCGTTCCTGAAGCGTGCGCAGAAGCTAGGTATCACCACTGATGAGATAAATGACGTGATATGGCTGTACTTCAAGGACTGCTCCGAGTCACCACTTGCGCCGAAGGGCGTCCTTTGCGAAGCGCGGGTTGTCCAGGGAGTAGTGGAGAGCCTGCGGTGCTCTGAAAGGGGTCTGCTCTGACGCAGGAAATTGTTAGGTCAGGGCACGAGGCGGTAGATGAAATGGGTTAGTGGCGAATGCTTTGAACCCATGGAAGTCGTGCGGTCTAGGACGTTTAGGCGGGCGGGGATTGGGGTGACTTCTCCGGTTTTGAGCGATGGTTCGGCGAGCTTTACACCTTCGGGTGAGAACCGGGCGGGGGTGAAGACGGCGTACCACGGCGGCCTCAAGAGCTTCGATACCCAGACGAACTCAGCTCAGGCGGTGGTGGGTCAGCGGCTCACCGATGCCTTCGGGAACCAAATCTCGAGTTCTGGCGTTTGGAAAGGCAGATTCGCCTACGGCGGCCCGTACGGCTACCAAGAGGATCCCGATACGGGGCTGCGGCTGTTGGGGCATCGATACTACGATTCGAGTACGGGTCGATTCCTGACGAGGGATCCGATCAGCAATGGCAACAATTGGTACGTGTATTGTGCTAATAATACGGTGGGATACATAGATGCTGACGGACTCAAGGAGCGACCACTTACTGAAAAGGAGAAGGAACAGGTTCGCGATGCTATAACAAGGTTGGCGGAAGACGGATACGCCTCTGATGCAGCAGAGTTGGAGAAATTGCTAAACGAAGGAAAAATTGTATTTGATGACGAATACTATGGGTACGCGAAGACTCGCTTCGGCAAGATTTGGCTAGGTAAAATATTCTTTGAATTATTCGACGCACCGAGTGACTGGCGTTATCGTAATCAGCACCTAAGATCAGGCATAGTTATGGCAGCTTCAGTCCTGCTTCACGAGCTCGTACACATCAACTGGGGCAATGTGTTCAAGTGGACAGAGGATAAGGCCGAGCGCGCAGCATATCAGAAGCAGATTGAATATCTCGAAAGTGTGTATCCTGGAATGGGTACTAAATTAACGAGCGATCTCGTAGAAAACTTCCTTCGCGACATTGTTATACCGAATGCGCAAAGCCACGGATGGAAGCCCAAGCCAACAATAGGCGGAGGGGCTCGCAGAAAGTAGTGGGAAAGTGAGAAGAGTATGAAGATATACCAAGTTGTTACGGTTGCCACAGTTGTCTTCTTCGGAGGATGCCAGAGCGGGAGCCCGGAAATGAAAGCAAGGCCTGTGGGTGAAATCAAGCGACGTGTTATGATGGGGTATGCTGGGAACTTTGCGATGGGTAAGTTCGAAGTTGTTGATTTAGGATCCAGGAGGGGAATCTGGTTGGGCACCCTTGAGAGCGGAACATCCTTTGATTCGTTCATTCATTCGGTCATCCCTAGTGGCTATGCACTTAAAACCGATGTCAGTTATCTGGGAAAAGATATAAGAACTTTAGCAGGCTCAAGTGTAATTGCCGTCTTGCAGGGAAGCGATGGCAAGGAACAGATATTGCTTCGAAAGTCTGATTTGGAAGCGACTATTGTAGAAGGACAAGCTACACCTCCTGAGTGAATATTTCCCCAAACCTCGCATAAACCCCTGAAGTGAGTACGATCAGTTACGATCTTGAAGGAAACATCACCAGCGCGACTGATCCAGAACTCCGCACTGGCCTCCGGTCGATCGACGCCCTCGGGCGTGTGACGACCGCGACCAATGCCAAAGGCGAGTCCCACACATATGCCTATAGCGACGTGGGCTTCCTGAATAGCATCACCAATGGTCGTGGGCTTACGCGATCCTTTATCCGCACACCTCGCGGTGAGGTGTTCCGTCTGACTCATGCGGATGGAACGATGGAGTTCTGGATGTACGACAAAAACGGTCAGGTGAAGAGCTACCAAAATGGCGTTGGACAGACCATCGGGTACGAATACGATGATGCAGGCCGACATACCAAAGTTGATTACTCCGCTGGCGTCGATACGAGCTTCAACTATGATGATAACGACCGGCTGACTTCGATGGTCGATTCGACCGGGAACCTCTTCGTTCACCTACAACGCAGCGGACGAGGTGCTGCAACAGGTCACGCCACAAGGAACAATCAACTACACTTACAATCTGGCAGGGCAACCGCTGACGATGACCGAAGTGGGTGTGGGGACAACGACCAATACCTACCAGCCCTCCACCGGGCGGCTGACGCAGATTCAAGATGCCTTCGGCGATCTGCCTGGGTTTTCCTACGATTCTGCGGGTCGGATTTCGCATCGATGGCTCCAGAACGGAACGTTCGATCAGTTCAACTACGATAACCGTAACCGAGTGAAGAGCATCGTGACGAAGAACAGCAGCAATGCGACGCTTCACTCACGCACCTATACGTTCAATCTCGCAAGCGAAGTGACGCAGATTGTCGAAGGCACCGTGACCACGGACTACACTTACGACAATGCTGGTCAGCTGGAAACGGAAGTCAAGTCTACGGGATATTCGGCTGCCTACAGCTATGATGGAAATGGGAACCGACTGACCCGCACTGTGAATGGTGTAACGGAGAACTACTCCTATGATGCGGGTGACAAGCTCACGGCGATTGTTGGTGGCGCGGATCCTCGAACGTTTACCTATGATGGTGCGGGTCGCACGACGGGGATTGTTCGGAGCAGCGGCACGACGAGTTTCACCTATGACTATGAGTCTCGGGTGACGAGTATCACAAAGCCTGGCATGACGACGAATTCGATGACTTACAATGGTCTGGATACCCGTGTGGGGATGACGGATTCGACGGGGTCTCGGACGTTTAAGCGGGTGGGGATCGGGGTGACTTCGCCGGCTCTGAGCGATGGTTCGGCGAGCTTTACTCCTTCGGGTGAGAACCGGGCGGGGGTGAAGACGGCGTACCACGGCGGCCTCAAGAGCTTCGATACCCAAACAAACTCGGCGCAGAGCGCCGTGAATCCTCCGCGAATTCTGAGCCGCTTTTCCTGATATCCTATCCCCATGAAGTCACTCACTTCACTTGCATTGATTCTCACGCTGCTCCTCGTCGGGTGCGGGAACCCCGCCTCTAACAAGCAAACCGTCACCCTGGAAGATGGCACCAAGGGCTCGGTGGAGACCCAGAGCGATGGCTCGGTCAAGATCGAATCCGGCGATGCCAAGATGGAGGCCGGCGGCAACATCACCGTCACCGAAGCCGATATCCACGCCCCCTTCTATCCCGGAGCGGACTACAAGAGCGAGCGCTCGTTCAAGATGTCGAGCGACACCGAGAGCAACGCCATGGCCGTGCTGATGTCCACCGACCCGATCGACAAAATCGAGGGCTTCTACAAGGAAAAGATGAAGGGCATGAAGTTCGACAAGATCGAATTCGAAGGCCAGGTCACCATCCTCGGCGTCCAGGAAAACGAAGATGGCTCCAAGGTTGCCATCACATTGATGCAAAAGAAAGCCGGCGAACCCGTGGAAATCAACATGGCGTACGGCAACACCAGCGAGAAGAAATAACCGCTGCCCGCCCGGGCGGAATCAATCCCACTCGTAAGGATTCCGCCCGGCAAACCACAAGTAGCTCACAATCTGCCCAGTGTGATACCACTCGTGCGCGGCGAGCGATCGCACGATTTCCGCCCGCGGCACGCTCGGCAACCCCAGCCCTTCCCACCAGCCCTCGGGGATCGCCATCTCCGCTTCCAGATCCTCTTCCGAACTGCTGTTTAGGTACTCCAGCGTCGCCTCTCGAACCTCGCGCAGCACCTGGCGATACTCTGCCAAATTCGCCCGTTGCAACCGCGCTTCTGTCTCTGCATAGGGTTCGGTGGATCCCGTGCGGAGGTTCTGCAGGAACTGATCCTCCGTCGCCGCGATCTCCAAAATCTGTCCCCCCAGAGTCCTCATCCCCTCCGCAGGAGCCCACTCGAGATCAATCCCTTCCGCGTGATCCAGTGCCTCGTCCAGATCCAGTCGAACGGTCGCGAGACGTCCCGTCAAGAGTTCGCGGAGTGTGTGAGCCATGCCTGATTCTAACCGAGAAGCCATTCGGCGCAACCTTCTATACTTGAATCACATGCAACACGGAACGCCGGAATCACAGGGACTGCCGAGCCAGGCGGTGATCGACCTCATCGAGGCCTTTGCCAAGCACACTCCGAACATCCACAGTCTCCTCATTGCCCGGCGCGGCGTCACCATCGCCGAAGGCTACTACGACCCCTATTCCGCCGAGGAGCCCCACATGCTCTTCTCCCTCAGCAAGAGCTTCACCTCGGTGGCTGTGCTGTTTGCCGTGCAAGAAGGTCTCGTGAGCCTGGAGAGCCGCGTCATCGAAGTCCTCAAATCCCGCGCGCCGGAAAACCCCTCGGAGAATCTCAAAAAGCTCCGAGTCCGCGATCTCCTGGCTATGGCGACCGGACACAAAACCGAACCCGACATCTGGAGCCTGGACAAAGACTACGCCGAGGTCTTCTTCGGCCACCCGATCGAGTTCGAGCCAGGAACCCACTTTCTTTACAATACTTCCGCCACTTACATGCTCTCGCTGGTCGTCAAGCAGGTCAGCGGACTCGACCTCGTCCCCTTCCTCCAGCCCCGACTCTTCACGCCGTTGGGCATCAATGGCTCCCGATGGAGCAAGTCGAAGGAAGGCGTGACCGTTGGTGGATTCGGGCTTCGCATCACCACACGCGAGATCAACACCTTCGGGCAGTTCTTGCTCCAACGCGGCAAATGGAACGACGAGCAACTCCTCCGCGCCGACCTCATCGACCAAGCCACGAGCAAGCAAGTCAGCAATGGCGACGATCTTGTCAGCGAATGGGCGCAAGGCTACGGATTCCAGTTCTGGATGTGTCGCCACGGCGCCTATCGCGGCGACGGAGCCTACGGCCAATTCCTCGTCATCCATCCTGTGAGCCAGCTCGTGGTCTCCATCACCAGCGATTGCGGCGACATGCAAAAGGTGCTGGTGCTCCTCTGGGAGCACCTTCTCGCGGAACTCCACCCCGAACCCCTGCCCGAGGATCCCGAAGCCCACAAGGCTCTCACGAAGCAACTCGCCACCCTGGAGCTCCCCGTCCCTCTCGCTCGACCGAATACGCCCGGAAAGATCAGCTCTGAGCCTCAAACTTACATCTTTGACGGCAAGAACGCGCTCGAAATCACCCGAGTGAAGCTCTGGCGCGAGGGCAACACAATCCACTTCAGCATCGACGACACCGACGCTTCTCACCGATTCACCGCGCCGCTCGACGTCTGGTCAGAATCCCAGAGCATCGTGTTCTGGTCGCTCGATTTCGAGGATCGCCGAACCGGGCGTCATTCTCCCGCCCGAATCTTTGCCACCTGGACGGGGGAAGATCGCCTTGCCGTGCGTCTTGCCTACATTCAAACGCCTTTCGCCCCGACCCTCACTCTTTCCGGATTCGACGAGTCGCTCACACTGGAGTTCGATGGCCCTCTCTACTGGTTCGACGGAAGCAAAAAACCCCCCGCCGTCGGTCGGCGAGGGGAGTGAAGGGCCTCCGTAGGTGTGCGTACCTGAGTGTCGGAGACCCTTTGTGAGAGAGAAGTCTATTGGTCTCCCTTCAGTTTTTGGCGTGCGGTTCGAGGATCGGGAATCTTGCCGTCGGGCATCAACCGTTGCCGCTTTTCCATGATCTCTTTGCTCACTGGCACTTTCTCATGCTCATTGCAACCTCCCATGATGCATGAGGTTGCTGCAATGAACATCATAAGGAAGAGGAGGGTGTGTCGCATGCTTATTCGATATCCCAAAGGTACTTCGACTTATCCGTAACCACAACGTAATCCTCAAAGATGTTTTCCTTAATGACGAAGTCGGTGCCACCAGCAAGACGCGCGTAGTTCAGCGACTTCACGTGTCCATCGGTAAATGCGGTGATTGCTTGTCGATTACGCCGAAGGGTGACCGCGCCGGTGTAGAATCCTGCCTCCTCTCGCTCGGTGTTCATATTGATTGGTCCCCAATAGTTCCAATCGAAGCAGTTCCACATCTCAATATCGTAGTCGCAGAAGGGAGGAAATGCACTGGTCTCAAGAACAGGCCCGACGTATTGATTCTGGTTCGCAATACCCCAGACCGAGAAAGCCTGAATCGTATCGCCATTGAAGTAATCAAAGGCGAGCCTCTCCCTGATATCAGCGACCGGAGCAAAGAGCACGGTCTCGCTTGAGTTTGCCGGAGCTGTGGCGGAAACGGGATACCAGGTGTTCGCCTGATGCCGAGGCGTAGCCGATCCACTGTAGTAGGCCAGATTGATCTGGTTGTATCCGTAGTGGGTGCGCATGCTCGCGTACTCAATCGCGTTGAGGCCCTGGATACGTCCCTTTGCGGGTGCTTGAGGATCAAAGAAGATGTCTGCGTTCTTGATATAGGGTTGGAGAAGGTAGGACCATGTCTTGTACCGTTGCGGGCCGGTACCGTCGTAGATCACTCCGTCACCTGCACCAAGCCCCCACGTCGCTCCGACCATGAACATGTCGTCGTAGTCGGTCGAATAGATCAAGGTCGCCGTCGTCAGATTTTTGATGTTGCTCAGACTCTGCGTGCTCTTGGCCGCAGCTTTCGCTTGGGCAAAAACAGGGAAGAGGATGGCGGCAAGGATCGCAATGATGGCGATCACGACAAGGAGTTCGATCAACGTAAACCCATGGCGGGAAGATGCTCTCGGATTCATGTCGCTGATTGTATGGAATCAATCCCCGAATCGTCTGCCCAAAAATGCCCTAAATCAGACAGAGAGATTCGTTTGTGTGAAAATGACATTTCTACCGTGCAGATACGACCATACATAAGTTCAAAATTGTCTGAAAATGAATCTCACTGAGTACGCGCTGGCCCACGGACTCGATGTCCGACTCGTGATTTTTGGTCTCCGAATCCGCACGCTCCGAGAGCGCCGGGGGCTCTCGCTGCGCGATGCAAGCGCGGCCATCGGGATCGACAAAAACACCCTGCTGAAAATGGAGAAAGGGGAAGATGTGCGCCAGTCGGTACGCGAAAAGGTCTTCAGCTACTTCGGCATGACCCCGATCAATCCGTTGAATCGACCCCTCGCGGTGGAGTACGGGAAGAACTACGCTCTCCACACCCCCGCGACCTCGCTCTGGTACATGGTGAAGCCTAACATCGAAAGCCAAACCGCCGAGACCACCCCCGCAATCCAGGATCCCAAAGAACGCCTGCGGCTGGGTCGGAGCGGCTTGGTCTCACGGTTCTACCGATCGTTCCAGCTCCGGATGCCCGAAGGCATGCTCAGCGCCGGGCTGGTCGAGCTTTATCGCCGCACCGAAGTCAACCAGACCCCGGGGGAAGTGATGATCTACACCCTCCGCGGCTCGGTGCGCGTGATTGTCGGGGACGAGTCCTTTGTCATCACCGAGGGCAGCGCGGGCGTCTGGAACGACAGCGTCCCCAACTGCTTCGAACCCGCCACTCCGGTCGGAGTCAACGGCTTCCCAGCGGAGTTTCTCTCTATTGATGCCGTCTAGAGACAGAGTGATTGTTGAATCCCTAAGCTGGTAGATTCAACTCATGTTCTGGTCGGCGATTGTGATCCAGGCGGCAACGCTCGCGACGAATCCTCCGCGCGTGTCGATCCCTCAGAAAGAAATCCTTCATCGGCGATATCAAGATGGAGATGAATGGGAGTTCCAGACAACAGATTCGACGGGCCAAAAACTGAACGAAAAAGTAACCCTCCGGCTCATCCGAAGAACCAGTGAGTCACTCACCTTTCTGGCCTCGCAACGGATTGATTGGCCAACCCCTTCAGGACTCCTGAGACTAGAGCCAGTCGTCGAAGCTGAGTTCTTTCAGTCCGCCCAAACAGGCGATGTATACGCGATTCGGCACCGGGGGCGGGTCGAAACGGGAGACCTTATGCGGCCCTTCGGCGAATGGGAAAGCTGGACCACGCATAAAGAACCCGCGCTCATTTTCCCCGGGAGGTGGGATCGCGTGACCGAGCTCTGGGGCGGCGGATCACCCAATTTCGTCGCGTCGCCGCAGAGCCGCATCCCCACCAAGTATCTCCGGAAAGAGACCTTGGACACGACTGCAGCGCAGATCGAGGCTCTTGTCTTTGGCATGACGCCGCAAGAGGTGACTTACGAGAGCTGGTTCGTGCCTCAGCTTGGCTCCATCGTCAGCGCCCGGGCCGTCTCATCGAATCCCGCTCTCCGGTCAACCACCTATCTCCGGGCGAGCAATGTGACGCTTCAGACTCTTGATGGCGCTATCGCCGCTTCACGAGCAACTCAACTTGAGTAGCGTCCGGCATGCGCACGGAAAGCGTTCCTGACTTGGCTTGCTTCACTGTCGTCATCGTCCGCCACGACTGACCAAACTTCGCAATCAGCCGATACGAACCTGCCGGAACATGCGCGGACCACTCTCCGCCTTGTGCCTTTTCGAGCACAATCGGAGCCGGACGCCAGCCGGGGCCGAACCGAGGATGCGGGGCTTGGCCGTACTTGGGAACGTTGTAAAAGTCAGCGATTTCCTGCGAAAACACGTCCAAAACCCCCCGACTGAACCACCAACAGTGACCCATGCTCTTGGTTTCTCGGGTCAGAGCGGCGTGCTTCGCCACATCCTCACGCGGCGAATCCGGGCCATCGCCCACCAGCCGAATCCCGGCAATTAAATCCTTGTTTCGATCCCCCATGTGGCCAACTTGCTGCCGGAAATCGCGGTCGAATGCCGCATAGTTCATCCGATAAACCTGCGGAATATACTCATCCCACGTCGGATTATCCGTCCAGCGACTCCACGCCGGCCAGTCGATGAGATAGTTCTGCAGTGCCCACGGATGCGGCCCCGGCGAGACGGATATGATCAGGTCTTTGCCGCCTGCCTCTCTCATTTCGCGCACAAACCGCTTGCTGAACTCCTCCACCTTCTTCTGTCGCCACGCCACCCAGTGCGGCTCCCGCGGGTCATCCGGCACCTGCGCCCCGTTGTTCTCCTTGGCGTAGAGCTTGCGGGTGTAGTCGTCGTACCCCATGTCGATATACGGCCACACGATCCGGTCGTCGAGTTGGATGCCGTCTAAGTCATACTTCTGGATCGCTTCTTTCACAATACCGATCAGGAGATCCTGCGCATCCGGGTGCAGAGGATTCAGCCAGACGAAGCCGTTCTTCGCCACTTCGTTGCCATCTTTGTCCAGACTCAGCCAATCTTTTCGCGCCCGGAGCTTGTTCTGAGTCCCCGCACTGGCCGCCATAAATCCATATTCAAACCACGCAACATAGACTAATTGGTTCCGATGCGCCTCGATCATCGTTTCTTCGAGCAGATCACGCTGAACCACCTCGCCTGGCGAAGGATTGACACGGAAAGGTACCCCAATCGCTTTCTCCATCACCTGAGAAGGGAACTCGGTATAGCCATCTTTCCACACCTCAACATACACAGTGTTGAGGCCCATCTCCCGCAGCCGCTTCATGCTCGCGGCCGTGCGCTTGGGGGAGGAAATCGCGTTGTTTG
>Ga0209794_1002297_pt1 | contig 10551 bp, 11 predicted proteins | sample EBPBio232013_DNA_FD_185869 | JGI IMG/M metagenome (GOLD analysis project Ga0209794, IMG submission 185869) | Wastewater treatment Type I Accumulibacter community from EBPR Bioreactor in Madison, WI, USA - Reactor 1_5/23/2013_ DNA (SPAdes)... | ecosystem: Engineered > Bioreactor > EBPR >... | reverse complement strand
CATAAGGATAGCTGGGATAGTCTGCTGGCCAGACGTGAGCGCCTGCCGCATGCCTTGCTGCTGGTCGGCCAGAAGGGGATAGGCAAGTTCGCCCTGGCCAGGGAGTTTGCTGCGTCGCTCCTGTGCGAGAGCCGCACCGAAAAGGGGGCTGCCTGCGGTCAATGCCTCGCCTGCAACTGGTTCGCCCAGAGCAACCACCCCGACTTTCGCTTGTTGCAGCCGGAAGTGCTCGCCTCCGAGGTCGAACAGGAAGAAGGCAAGAAGAAACCCAGCCAGCAGATCACCATCGACCAGATCCGCAACCTCGATGAGTTTCTCGGTGTCGGAAGCCACCGCGGGGGGCTGAGTATTGTTCTGATCAATCCTGCCGAAGCAATGAACCGGAACGCCGCGAATTCAATCTTGAAAATACTTGAAGAACCTCCTTCAAATACATTGTTTTTATTGGTTTCCGGTGAGCCTTCTTCTTTGTTGCCAACCATCCGCAGCCGGTGCCAGGCGGTGCCTGTTGCGCTGCCCGCGAGAGCACGCTCCCTGGCCGCACTCGAGGCGCAGGGAATCAATGACGCGGAGCGCTGGCTGGCGCTGAGCGGCGGGGCGCCACGATTTGCCGCTGAGCTCGCTGCTGCCGCTCAGGGAAGTTGGCTGGATCAACTGCTTGCCCGCTTGCTCGAAGGCCGCGGCAGTAACCCGATCGCACTGGCCGGTGAACTTGAGAAACAGATCAAGGACAGCAAAGGCAGCCTGTCTCTGAAACAGGTCGTGGAAGCCATGCAGAAATGGGTACTCGACCTGAATCTGGGGAAGAGCGGCTTGCCAGCAAGATATTTTCTGAATCAACAGACCCAAAGCCGCGCGCTGGCTGATATGATTCCCGGCGTTCGACTGATCAATTTCTATCGAAGCCTGAACCTGCGTCGCCAGGAGGCAGAACAGCCGCTGAATGCGCGACTCTTCCTGGAAGGCATTTTTCTGGATTACCGAACATTGTTTTCCACTGATCGAGGATGAGCGAAGCCAAACCCGCGCCACAGCGACCGAGCGTCCTGTCGCTGAACATCAACTCGAAATCGGCCTTGTATGCGGCTTTCATGCCGCATCTGCGTCATGGCGGCATCTTCATTCCCACCACCCGAGGCTATTCGCTGGGCGATGAAGTGTTCATGCTTCTTTCGTTGATGGACGATCCGACCAAGCTGCCGATCGCCGGCACCGTCATCTGGGTGACGCCCGCCGGCGCCCAGAACGGACGTGCCCAGGGCATCGGCGTGCATTTCAATGACGACGAAAGCGGGCAGGAGGCCAGGCGCAAGATCGAAGGCCTGCTCGGCGGCGTCCTCCAGTCCGCACGGCCTACTCACACCCTTTGAGCGAGATGCTGGTCGACTCGCACTGTCATCTCGATTTTCCGGGGCTGGCCGAACGCCTGCCGGAAGTGCTTGCGGCCATGGCGCGTAACCAGGTTGGCGCCGCGCTTTGCATCGGTGTCAATCTTGAGGATTTTCCGCGGGTCATCGAAGTTGCCGAGCGTGCTCCGAATCTCTACGCCACGGTCGGCGTCCATCCCGAATATACCGATGTCGAAGAGCCGGATGAAGCCCGTTTGATCGAGTTGGCCAGTCACCCCAAGGTGCTTGGCATTGGCGAGACCGGGCTTGATTATTACTGGCAGAAGGACAAGCCGGAGTGGCAGCGTCAACGTTTCCGGACGCACATCCGTGCTGCTCTTCGCTGTGGCAAGCCCTTGATCGTGCATACCCGCGAGTCGGCAGCTGACACCCTGGAAATATTGAGAGAGGAGGGTGCGGCTGCAGTCGGCGGCGTCATGCATTGCTTCACCGAAAACTGGGAAATCGCGCAACAGGCGCTGGCGATCGGTTTCCACATCTCGTTTTCCGGCATCGTCACCTTCAAGAACGCTACGGTAGTCAAGGAGGTCGCGCGCAACTGCCCGCTGGATCGTCTATTGATTGAAACCGACTCGCCTTACCTAGCCCCGGTGCCATATCGTGGCAAACCGAACGAACCGGCCTATGTGCACCATGTGGCCGAAGAAATTGCCAGGTTGCGCGAACAGTCGCTGGAGACCATCGCGGTTGCCACTACCGCGAATTTTCGGCGCTTGTTCAAGCCGGACCTGCCGGAGAACAGATGAAAATGAAAAAACTCGTTGCTGTCGCAATGATCGCCGTGCTGCCTGTACTCTCCCTTGCCAGCACCTATGACGAGCTGATTCAGGGAGCCAGGATGGGCGACAGCAAGGCGATCGCAAGCCTGCTCGGGCGTGGCGCTTCGGTTGATACCACCGACATCGATGGCAACACCTTGCTGATGCTGGCAGCCCGGGACGGTCACGTGCAGTTGACTGAACTGTTGATCAATAGCCGGGCCAAACTCAACGCACGTAACGCCGCCGGCGACACCGCGCTAGCTCTAGCGGCCTTGCGTGGTCACGAGAAGGTGGTCGAGTTGCTGCTCAAGGCGGATGCTTCGCAGGGCATTCCTGGCTGGCCGCCGCTGGTTTACGCGGCGCTGAATGGGCATCAGGGCATTGTCGCCCTGCTCATGGCGCATGGCGGTGATATCAACGCCGTCAGTGAGGGCGGCATGTCGGCGTTGATGGCGGCTGCGCGTGGTGGCCACCTGTCGATCGTCAACGCATTGCTTGAGGCCGGGGCGAATACCGAATTACGTACCGACCGGGGCGAATCGGCACTGGACATTGCTCAGCGCTTCAACAACACCGACATCGCCAATCGTCTGCGCAATCCGGCCAAGTCCGCACGATGACCACTTCGCTTACGGCAGGGTAATGATCAAACTGGGCGCTTTTGGGGCCAGTTGCACAACGTTGGCAAACGGCGCAAGTACCTGTTGAACGTTATAACCCGCGTGCCAGTCCAGCGCTACGTAGGCAACTAGTCCGAGCAGGGCGAGGATTGAATTGATCACCCACATCGGAACGTCGCGCTTGATCACGTTGGCAATGCGGTCAGGCGCCGCCCAGTGCGGTGCGAACGCGGCTTGCTTACCCTTGATGTGTGCAATCTGCTCGCCAAGCTGCGCGGTCAGGTACTTGAGCTTCTCCGGCCCCTCAAGCAAGTAGCGCCCCTTGAATCCGACAAGCAGGCACATATGGAAAACTTCCAGAGCCTGAATGCGATTCGAGCCGCCATTGCGTGCCACTTCCAGGCGGTCGAAGAAGTGTTCTCCGGCGAGCTGGTCGCCGAATAGTTCAAGTTGCAGGGGATGCCGCTCCCAGGTTTCACGGATATTCATCCGTGACGTCAGCACGGCTTCGTCAATCGCAGCACACAGTGCGTATTTGGCGTCGAAAATATCATCAGCATTGAAGTGTGCCTTGCTCGCCCGCTTTTCGAAATCGTCGAGAAAGCGGCGAATGCCGGCGGAAAACGAAGGTACATCCTGGGGAGCACTCCGGCCTTGCAGGAGGATCAGCATGTAAAAGCCGTCGTAGAGCAGGTCGACCAGATTCTTTTCCGGTGGCGTGCTGAGTGTCCGGGTGTCGGTCTGCTCGGTATAAGTGGCGGATGAGAACAAACTGGGGGCATGGGTCATGGAATCACCGCGATCATTTCAATTTTGAGGTCCCGATAGCTTTCGGGGGCGTAGATCATGACTGACTTGGCTTTCAGCATGCGCTCGTAGAGCGGACCATGCGCATCCAGCGCGAAATAGCAGGCCCCGGGGCGTACAGGTATCGGGGCCGGAACCTGCGGAGCGTGCGTCAGTCTGACGCCGGAGATGGCCGACAGGACCAGTTTTTCGACGTCGTCCGGAGCGCCGACCTTGAGACGCAAGGGGATCGATTCGATGATTTCGGATTGCTGGTGGGCGGCCGTGATCGCCAGATAGAAGGCCGTTTCGTTGTTGATCTTGTCTGAATCCAGGTGCCCGGCGTAGAACGCAGGTTTCGGTTGATTCAGGGCAATCGCGAAATAGCGTGTCGAAATGACTGTATCGAGCAGGTCCTTGAGAATATTGTCTAGCCGCCAAAAGGCCGGACCCGGCTGCTGGTGCTCGTAGGCCGGCAAATCGTTCAGTGTGTAGATCTTCGAAAAGGTCATCAAGCCGCCGGCCAAGCGCAGTAGTTCCTGAAACAGCCTCTCTGGCGAAGTTTCAGGATTCCGGAACAGGTGCGTCAGGGCGGCGCAGGCACTACTCACGGTGTGCAAAAGCCAGAAAGACGCGATGTCACCTGAGCGGAACTCGATGATGTTCTTCGATGGCTCGCGATGAAATCCGTAGAGCGCATCGGCCTTTGCCAGCAAGGCATCGATCTGACGGCGCAGCATGGCGTGCAGGGCTGGCGTGCCACGCAGGGTCACCGATGGCGGCAGAAAACCGGGGTCAAACTCGAAGCCGTTGCTGGCGGTTCGACGAATCCGGGCAATAGGAAGGGTCAGCAACTGCTCACGCGGTTCATCTGCAGCCTTGATGAACGACAACTTGCTCAGCGTAGCCACCTCGGCTTCGGCGGCGTCGGTGAACAGGTCATTTACTTCCTCGGGGATCACGACATACCGCGCCGTGCCCGATTCCGCAGCGTTGTCGGCACTGTTGCCGCCATGCGGATTCAAGTGGTGGATGGCAAGGTAGAAGTCAGTTACCCCGCCTTCTGCCACGGCCTCTTCAAGCGAGAGCGGAGCCGGTAGTTGATCAAGCCCGGGAGCGATCAGCGAATCGCCGTTGGCAAAAATTGCGTCGATGCGGGTCAGTCTGAGGATGCCGCTTTTCAGGGAGTCGTGATCGAGATCCATCGCCCGAACCCCCCAGGCGAAAGGGTTGGCGACCAACTGGCTGCGGCGTCCGATTGCCTCGACGTGCATGTCTTGCATCTGGAAATGCTGCGGGCGAAGAAACAGACCTTCTCCCCAAAGAATTTTCTTGCCACCCATTGTTTCAATTCACCTTTACTTGTTGCAACTGACACCGACCAGCGAGAACGTCGAATCCGGACTGATCCGCGGGATCAGCTTCCCCGTGCTGGCGCTCAGCGCGCAGGCATGGGCGCCGACGCTGATGCCACGGTCGATCGACTCCTGCGCGTCGAAGGCTATTCGCCAGCGGTTCGCAAACGGCGAGCGATACATGCCAACGACGGCAACCGTCGTTGCGTCCCCGGGAATGTTGAGTTTGAAGTCATAGACCTTGCCCGGAATCATGATCAGTTCTCGGGAAGATACGAGGCTGTCACCGAACAGGGCGGCATCGCCCTGGGCTTCGCCAAACTCTTGATAGCTGAGGTGCGTGAGGCGTTCCGAAGATCGTAGTACATAGATCTTGGCCACCATCGACATCGAGACACCGCCGGTTGTCGTGTTCAATTCTTCGCCGGCGGAAATCTTCAGCGTCAACTCCTTGAAGCGCTTGGCTGGATCACTCTCTCGCTTCATCACTCCGGTCGCTTCAAGAATCACCCCGATTGCCGTGCCCGCCATCTGTACCCCTGAAGCACCGCCGCATCCGGACAGCAGGGTCGCGAAAAACAAGGAAAACCAGATCAATCGTGTCGATCTACTGAACCGCGGGCGCGAGGTGCATGCAGCAGGATTGAAATTAGTTTTCAACATATATGCCGGATAGGTTGCCTGAACAAAGGACGCTAATGTACTATGCCGTCCTGAATCAGGCAAACCCAATGGCATTATAAAATGACTATGAACTATCCAAAAAGTAGTATTACCAAAGTTTCGGGGCGAATTCGCATCAACAAAGGGTTGAGCGTCATTCTCGCTGTTGTAGCACTCAGCCTTTCTGCATGTGCCACGCAGACGACTGTCAGTTCCGAGGAAGAGTTCGGCGCGACGATGGCGCAAACCGAATCACAAGTCAGTAGCTTGCTCGAAGCGGGTAAAAAGGACGAAGCTATTCGCATTCTGAATGAACTTTCACGAGCCAACCCTGAGCGCAAGGAGCCGTGGGTAAGGATTGCGAAACTTTATTTTGATGACGCACGATACAGTCAGGCCATTGTCTCGGCCGAGGAAGTGCTGCAACGCGACCGTACCGACAAAACTGCCAAGAGCATCCGTGCCGTATCCGGGTTGAGGGTGGCATCGCAGTCGCTCAACGACTTGCGCAGTGATGTCTCCCTGCAAGGAAATGCCAGGCCTGACGCGACAGGTCTGGCCATGGTTATGCGCGAAATCCTGGGTGAGGATGTACTCGTTCCGCCTGCAGAACTTGAAGCCCGCAAAAAACGGGAGATTGCAGCCAAGCGGGCAGCCCCCACGCCTCGAACCCGTCAGGCACCCGCTGGTAAGGCTGCGCCTAGCAAACCGGCGGCGGGCAACCCTTTCAGTGTATTGAAATAACCGGGAATGGTCAGGTGCGAGCCGTCTCTGCCTGACGCCCGATCTTAACGATTTCATCCAGGAGATATCGTGGCCAAAAAGGAAAGTATCCAGAAGCGCCTGCAAAAGGTCCGCCCCCCCCGGGTTCAGCTCACCTATGACGTCGAGATCGGTGACGCCATCGAAGTCAAGGAAATCCCATTTGTTGTAGGCGTACTCGGCGATTTCGCAGCGCAATCGAAGGAGCCGCAGGGCAAAGTTCGCGACCGCAAGTTCGTCAACATCGACATGGACAATTTCGACGATGTGATGGATGGCATGGCACCGCGTACGGCCTTTCGGGTCAACAACCGACTGACGCCAGAAGGTGGTGAATTGGGTGTCGATCTTGAGTTCAGGAAATTCGAGGATTTTCGTCCCGAGGCCGTCGTGCAGCAGGTCGAACCACTGCGCAAGCTGCAAGAGGCGAGGGCGAAACTCGCCGATTTGAGAAACAAGCTCGCCGGCAACGAAAAGCTCGAAGATCTTCTCAACGACGTGCTTTCGAATACCGAAAAGCTGCAGGAACTTGAAGGCGGACGCAACAACGGGGGTGGTCTATGAGCGCAACGCAGGCCGTCTCCGCAGCGGGGCAGAATTACCAGTCCGTCGTCCTCGACCAGATCATCGAGGAAAGCCGGGTGGCCCAATCCGATCAGGAAAAGAACCGGGCCCGCGACATCATTAGCGAGTTGGTGCAACAGGTACTTCAAGGTGAAGTTGTCCTCTCCGAAAACCTGGCTGCCTCCCTTGATGCCCGGGTCGCCCAACTCGACGAGCTGATTTCCGAGCAACTGAGCGAAATCATGCACGCACCGGAGTTTCAGGCGCTGGAGAGTGCCTGGACTGGCCTGAACTACCTCTGCAAGCAGACGTCGACCAGCGAACAGCTCAAGATCAAACTGTTCAATGCAGGCAAGCGCGAGCTGGTCAAGGATTTCAAGAGCGCCATCGACTTCGATCAGAGTTCGCTGTTCAAGAAGGTCTACGAGGAAGAATTCGGTACTTTCGGCGGCGCCCCCTTCGGCGCCCTGATCGGCCAGTACGAGCTTACCCGGCAACCGGAAGACATGTATTTCATCGAGCAGATGTCGCATGTTGCGGCCGCTTCGCACGCGCCATTCGTGACAGCCGCGGCGCCTCAGTTGTTCGGTCTGGAAAGCTATACCGAACTCGGCAAGCCCCGCGATCTGGCAAAGGTGTTCGATACCGTCGAGTACGCCAAATGGAAATCCTTCCGCGAATCGGAAGACGCACGTTACGTCGGTCTGGCGCTGCCGCGTTTCCTCGGTCGTCTGCCCTACAACCCGATTGACGGCGAAGTCACCGAAGGCTTCAATTTTGTCGAAGAGGTTGACGGAACGAACCACGACAAGTACCTCTGGTGTAACGCGGCCTTCGCATTTGCCGCCCGGTTGACCACGGCGTTCGAGAATCACGGGTGGTGCGCAGCCATTCGCGGCGTCGAGGGCGGTGGCTTGGTCGAAGATCTGCCAACTCATACTTTCCGCACCGACGATGGCGAGGTGGCGCTCAAATGCCCCACCGAAGTCTCGATTACCGATCGTCGCGAGAAGGAATTGAGCGATCTCGGTTTCATTCCACTGGTGCATTGCAAGAACACCGACTACGCAGCCTTCTTCGGCGCCCAGTCGGCGCAGAAGCCAAAGAAATACGATACCGATGCAGCCAACGCCAATGCTTCGCTGTCGGCGCAACTGCAATATATGTTCGCCGTCTCGCGGATCGCCCATTACATGAAGGCGATGATGCGCGACAAGATCGGCAGCTTCGCTTCGGCAGCCAATGTGCAGATGTACCTGCAGCGCTGGATTGACCAGTACGTCACGGCCGACGACTCGGCGTCTCAGGAGACCAAGGCCCAGTTCCCCTTGCGCGAAGCCTCGATCGAGGTCAGCGAGGTTCCCGGACGTCCCGGGGTATACCGCGCTGTGTCCTTCATCCGGCCGCACTTCCAGCTTGATGAACTGTCGGTGTCGCTCCGCCTGGTGGCTGAGCTGCCACAGTCCAGCAAGGCAACTTACTGATTTTGTTGTAAAACCTAAGGAGAAAACACGAAATGAAGGATATTTACGTTGAGTTCAAAGGCAGCGACATCAAGGGTGATTCCCGCGATGCCAAGCACAAGGACCAGGTTGAAGTTTCGACCTGGAGCCACACGATGCATCAGCCGAAGTCGGCAACGGCCTCCAGCGCCGGTGGCCACACGGCAGAACGTGTCGAACACGGCGAAATGATCTTCACAAAGGACATCGACGGTTCCAGCCCGAAGCTCTATCAAGCGTGCTCTTCTGGCCTGATCATCAACGATGTCGTGATTTATTTCTACCGCGCCTTCGGCGGGAAGAACACGACCGGCAATCCGTCCGGCACCCAGAATCGTCACCAGTATCTGAAGATCGAGCTGAAGAACGCGCTGATCGCTTCGGTCTCGCCGAGCGTCGATAGCGAAGGTATTCCCCGCGAAACCTTCTCGCTGAAGTACTCGGCAGTCAAGTGGACTTACGACGAACTGAACATCGACGGCAACAAGTCCGGCAAGGTCAACATCCAGGGTGCCTGGAACCTCGCCAAGAACACGCCGAACCTTACCTGATCAGCGAGTGCATGAAGGAAACGGCGGAAATTCGTTTCCGCCTTTTTTATGATCCACGGTTTTGAACCATCACTTTTCGACAAACTGTTTGACGATCTGCCGGTTGGCGCAGCGCGGCGACGCCTGTCGCTGGAACAACTCAAGGACGCAGTTGCCCGTGACCTTGAATACCTTTTGAACACCCGGACAGTTCTTGATCAACCGCTGGACCAGAGCCTGCCGTTGAGCAGGCGCTCGGTTGCCAGTTTCGGGATGTGCGACTTTGCCGGGTTGAGCCTGGCCAGCGTCCATGATCGCAAGCGCATCTGTTCGTCCATCGAAAACGCCATCGCCATCCACGAGCCGCGCCTGCGTGACGTTCGGGTCAATATCGAACTGCACAAAAACACGGTGAACGCCCTTTTCTTTTCGATCAATGCCGTTCTCTACGTGAAACCGGCACAAGAACCCGTCGCCTTCGATGCGCTGCTGCAGCCGACCAGTCTGCAGTACTCGGTGCATCGACAAAGAGCCCGTCCAGGAATCTGAGTGGAAGATCTGCTGCCCTACTACGAGCGGGAACTGGCCTTCCTGCGCCAGCATTCGCGCCAGTTCGCCGAGCGCTACCCCAAGCTGGCTGCCCAGTTGCTGCTTTCGGGGGAAGGATGTGACGATCCGCACGTCGAGCGGATGATCGAGTCGTTTGCCTTGATGACGGCGCGCGTCTCGAAAAAGCTCGAAGACAGCTATCCTCAGTTCACCGAAGCGCTGCTTAACGTCCTCTATCCGCATTACCTGCGCCCCTTTCCCAGTTGCTCGATCGCCCATTTCGACGCCAGCGGCCAATCCTCGTCGGTCGTCGTGGCGCGCCACACCGAGCTTCAGTCCAGGCCCATCCGCGGTGCCGTCTGCAAGTTCCGGACAGCGTGGCCGGTCACCCTGGTCCCGGTCGAGATCAGTGCCCTGGAATTCGACCCGATTGCCAGCAGCACTGTCGATCGCCGTTTGCCGTCGGGCAGTAACGCCACCTTGTCGCTTACGCTGTCTTGGCGCAACAACGGCGGCGACGAGAACTTCGCCAAGACAGACCGCTTGCGGGTCTATATCGACGCCGAGCCATCGGTTGCCTCGGCGCTGCGCGATGCACTCTTCCTCAATCAGCTCGGCGCCTTTGCTGCCGGAGCGAATCAGCGCTGGCATGCACTTACGGGAAAGCTCATTCACGCAGTCGGGTTTGACGAAATGGAAGCCCTGATCGACATGCCGGATACGGCCCACAGCGCTTACCGTTATCTGACCGAGTATTTCTGTTTTCCCGAAAAATTCAATTTCTTCGATCTGGATCTTGCTGCCTTGCCGAAAAGCCTGCGCAACGAGGGAAAAATCGAATTGAGCATCGTGCTCGGCAACCTGCGTGCCGACAGTGACGCTTCCCGCCTGCTGCAAACACTGACCGCCCAAAACCTGCGCCTGGGCTGCGTGCCGGTGGTCAACCTGTTTCAGCAACGCGGCGACCCGATCCGGGTCAGCAACCGCCTCACCGCCTACCCGGTCGTCGCCGACGGACGGCGTGCCTACGCCTACGACATCTACGCCATC
>Ga0209794_1002295_pt1 | contig 10560 bp, 6 predicted proteins | sample EBPBio232013_DNA_FD_185869 | JGI IMG/M metagenome (GOLD analysis project Ga0209794, IMG submission 185869) | Wastewater treatment Type I Accumulibacter community from EBPR Bioreactor in Madison, WI, USA - Reactor 1_5/23/2013_ DNA (SPAdes)... | ecosystem: Engineered > Bioreactor > EBPR >... | reverse complement strand
ACGTTCATTTCCGCGCGCGCCGAGCGCACTTCGGTGATCAGATCCACCACGAAGCCAATGTCGGCGGCTGCCGCGCCGCCTTCCAGCCCCACGGGCCTGGGCCATGCAGAAGCGCAGAGGAGCGCGGCATTGGTCGTGCCCGCCATTTCCGCATAAGAGGCATAAAGCTCTTCTGTGATGTAGGGCATGAAGGGGTGGAGCATGCCGACGATACGGTCGAGCAGCCAGGCGGTGGCCGCGCGCGTCTCGGCTTTGGCGGCCTCATCGGTCCCCATCAGCACGGGCTTGGCGAGTTCCACATACCAGTCGCAGAAGGTGTTCCAGGTGAACTTGTAGGCGCTCAGCGCCGCCTCGTTGAACTTGAAGCCCTCGATGCCCGCCTCGATTTCGGCGAGCGCCTTGTCGCTCTCGGCAATCGCCCAGATGTTGAGCGGCAGCTTCACGCTGGCAGGGTCAAAACCCGCCACGCGCTTGCACTCGTTCATCTCCGCGAAGCGCGAGGCGTTCCAGAGCTTGGTGCAAAAGTTGCGATAACCCTCGGCAGTTTTCACGCCCAGCTTCGGGTCACGCCCCTGTGCGGCCAGCGAGGTGAGCGTGAAGCGCAGCGCATCGGCACCCAGCGCATCGATCACGGTGAGCGGGTCGATCACGTTGCCCAAGGTCTTGGACATCTTGCGACCCTTCTCGTCGCGCACGAGGCCGTGGAGATACACGGTCTCGAACGGCACATCGGCTTGCGTGAGCGCAGAGGCCATCATCATGCGTGCCACCCAGAAGAACAGGATGTCAAAGCCCGTCACCAGCACGGAGGTGGGGTAGTATTTGGCGAGTTCTGCCGTCTTTTCCGGCCAGCCCAGCGTGGAGAACGGCCAGAGCGCGGAGGAGAACCAGGTGTCGAGGACATCGGTGTCGCGGGTGATGGTGCAGCCCGCACCCCACTTGGTATCCGCTTTGGCGCGGGCATCCGCCTCATCGCGCGCGATGATGTAGCTGCCGTCCGGCCCATACCACGCCGGAATCTGGTGCCCCCACCAGAGCTGGCGCGAGACGCACCACGGCTCGATGTTTTCCAGCCAGCGGAAGAAATCCGCCTCGCGGTTGGCGGGCAGGATCTTTGTCTTGCCGGCGCGCACCCAGCCCATGGCTTTTTCAGCCAGCGGCTTGACGTTCACATACCACTGCTCGGTGAGCCACGGCTCGATCGGCACAGCGGAACGGTCGCCATGCGGCACCTGCTGCACCGAAACCTCGATCTTGCGCAGCAGCCCCTGCCCTTCCAGCATCTCGACGATCTTCACGCGCGCCTCATAGCGCGGCAGGCCTGCCAGCGCGGCAGTGGCAGCAGGGATACCGTCAAAACCCTCAGACAGATCAATCTTGCCCTCGCGGTCGAGCATGTTGATCATCGGCAGCGCATGGCGCTTGCCGACCTCGAAGTCGTTGAAATCATGCGCCGGGGTGATCTTCACCGCGCCGGTGCCTTTTTCAGGGTCGGCGTAGTCATCGGCCACAATCGGGATCAGGCGGCCCACCAGCGGCAGGCGCACCTTTTTGCCGATGAGGCCCTTCAGCTTCTCGTTTTCCGGGTGCACGGCGACAGCGGTGTCGCCCAGCATCGTCTCAGGGCGCGTGGTCGCGACCGTGATGAAGGTGGCGGGATTCTCGGGGTCGAAGGTTTCGCCCTCAATCGGGTAATCGAAGTAATAGAGGTGGCCGCCCGGCTCCTTGTTCAGCACCTTGGCCAGAGCCTCGGCGGAAAACGGCTTCGGGTTGCCCTCTTTATCCACCTCGCTGCGCTGCCACGCAAACGAGCCTTTGACTTCCCGCTGCTCGACCTCAAGGTCGGAGATCGCGGTCAACAGCTTGGGGTCCCAGTTCACAAGGCGCTTGTCCTTGTAGAGCAGGCCCGCATCGTTAAGCGCGACGAAGAACTCGATGACGGCTTTGGACAGCCCCTCATCCATGGTGAAGCGCTCGCGCGACCAATCACAGGAGGCACCGAGGCGCTTGAGCTGATTAACGATGGTGCCGCCGCTCTCGGCCTTCCACGCCCAGACCTGCTCAAGAAACTTCTCGCGGCCCATGTCACGGCGGCCCGGCTTGCCCTCGGCGGCGAGCTTGCGCTCCACCACCATTTGCGTCGCGATGCCAGCATGGTCGGTGCCCGGCTGCCAGAGCACATCACGCCCCTTCATGCGCCAGTAGCGACACAGGATGTCCTGCAGCGTGTTGTTGAGCGCATGGCCCATGTGCAGCGAGCCGGTGACATTGGGCGGCGGAATGACGATGGAGAAGGCCTCGGCATTGCTGCCCGGCGCGACCGTGGCACCGGCCTTGAACACCCCGGCCTTTTCCCAGGCAGCGCTGATGCGGGCTTCAATGGCTTGCGGGTCAAAGGTCTTTTCCATGGTGCGTCTCGTGATACTGGCGGCCCTCGGACGCGACCATCCGGTCGCCCTCGGGCAAGACCCTCACAACGGACCTTTCGGTCCTGTTCGGCGTCGCGTTGCTCCTAACAGCGCCCCTGAGCCTGCCCCTGCGGGCCAGCCTCACGTTCGCTGTTTATCAAGTACAAAAGGGCGCCGGCGGGGCGCCCCTGTCAGGGTTTCGTGTAATGGGCTGATCGCCAGCGTCAAGCGCGAAGCGAAACGAGAGCCTTACCCGCCGCGGGCGACGCGCTCGATCTCGGCCTTGACCAGCTTTTCGACAACGGAGGGCAGGTGCTCATCCACCCAGCTGCGCAGCATGGGGCGCAGAAGCTCCACCACCACATCTTCGAGCGAGCGACCCACCGCCGGCATGGGCGTGGTGCGGGCCAGCGAGAGCTGGGCGAACGCCTGCCCCACCAACGACGAGGTGTTGTCGGAAATGATGCGATCCTCAAGGGTCGCGACACTGGTGACCGGTGCGGCAACCTCGACAGGACGAGGGGTCGGGGGCGCCATCACGGGAACCTCGACCGGCTGCGGCATCGACATCTGGACCTCCACGGGTTGCGGGGCGGGCGGAACTGTCACTTCCTGGGCATTCGGGGCGACAACGGCCACCTGCGCCAGATCGAGCACATCCGCATCTTCTTCCTCGGCCTCGATCATCACATCCACGACGACGGGGGCGGGCGGAGCGGCTGGCGCAGCAGGCGCTGGCTTCTTGGCCTGCGGTTCGTCCTTTTTGGTTCCCAAGCTGTCATCCGCGATGATCTTGCGGATGGAGGCCAGGATCTCCTCCATGGACGGTTCGTTTTCTTCCGGCGCGGCGGCGGTATTGGAAGACATCGGCCTCAGGCTCCACTCGCATCGATACCCCGGTTACAGGGCACCTTGTCTGGCTCTGCAACCGCGCCGGACAGAATCGCCAGCATGTCGGATGAGTATCCCAGCAGATTCACGCCAATCAAGCCGCGAGCCATGGCCCGGCGGCTATTGTGTGGGGACAAGTCCCGTTATTCGCCCGAGGGCGTGGTCAGACCAAACCACTTGTTCTTCACTTCCTCGTAGTGGATCTCGGGCCGGTAAGCCGCCACCTTGAGACCCAGCCTGGAGGCCGAGAGCGAACCCGTCGCGCTGAGCAGGGCATAGGACGCCACAACACGGTCACGCTGGGCGCTGACCTGCGAAACGCGGGCATTCAGCAGTTCCTGCTCGGCGTTGAGCACATCGAGCGTGGTGCGCTGGCCGACCTTGGCTTCTTCCCGCACGCCGTTGAGCGCGATTTCCGCCGCCTTGACCTGCGCGTTGGTGCCTTCGATCTGGAAGGCGGTGGCCTCCATCAGAGCCCAGGCCGAGATGGCGTTGGCAACCACGCGATCACGCGCGCTGTCCACCTGCAGGCGGCGCTCGCCAAGAGTTTCCTTGGCGGCGCGGGTTCGGGCATGGGCGGAGCCGCCATCATAGATCGGCACATTGAGGGTGCCGGCCACGGTGGCGGAGACGACCTTGTGCGTGCCAACCTGCGTATCGAAGCGCTGCGAGAGCGAACCGGAAAGGCTGAGCGAGGGCAGGAGTTCGCCGGTTACGATCTTGACCTGAAGCGCCTGCACATCAACGCCATGCAGGGCGGCTGCGACGAGCGGGTGATCCTGAAGGGCGCGGTTCACGGCCTCGCCCTGAGACTTGGGCAGGCGCGCACCGGTCAGCGGCTGCACCGGCGACAGCTGCTTGGGCTCCAGCCCGATGATCTGCTTGAAGCGCGCCACGGAGCCGCGCAGATTCGACTGCGCCAGCGCCATATCGGCCTTGGCGCCCGCATAGCGGGACTGGGTCTGCGCCACATCGGTGCGGGTGACTTCCCCCACCGAAAAGCGGGCGTCGGTCTGGCGGACCTGCTCGCCCAGCACGGCGACGTTGTTCTTGCGCAGGTTATAGATCGCGGTGTCGCGCACCACATTCATGTAGGCGGTCACGGCATCGAGCAGCGTGTTCGCCTCGGTGTTGCGCAGCGTCTCACGCGCGCCAAGCACGCCCGATTCGGCGGCACGGACGGAATTGGCCGAACGATAACCGTCCAGCAGGTTCTGCGTCACGGTGACGCCCGCACCGCGCGGCAACAACTCGGCCTGACCGTTACGGCCGGCGGTGCGAAACTCGCTGTGGGTGCGGCCATAGTCGGCGGAGGCGGAAACCTTGGGCAGCATGCCGGCACGGGCTGCGGGCACGCCTTCATCGGTGGCGCGCAGGCTGGCGCGACCGGCGTTCAGATCCGGGTTGACGGTGTAGGCATTCGCGAGGGCGCGCGAGAAATCCTGCGCTTGCGCCAGCGGTGCAACAGCAACGCTCCCCAGCAGCACGGCACCCCAAACCAGAGCTTTCACACGACTCTCCAACGGCATTTTCCAACGAGCGCCTTGCGACACCGGCAGAACAGGCAAAAACGCCAGCGGGCCGATTTGCAGCCCGAGCGCGACGAAGACAAGCTAATAGCGAAACCCCGCGCCGCCTACACCCTTCTTGAGGCTATGTTAACGCCTTTCTGACGAGTGCGGCAAATGGGCGACAATCCTGAAAATCTGACGGCGAGCGTCAGATTGTCAGAAAACGAAGCCCGGCTCCGCCGCAAAGCCCGGCAGAACACCGGCCACGGCATCAAAGGCACGGCGCGGCGAGACATGGTTGCCGGCACGCACGAAAACGGTGGCACGCGCCGAGGTGCCGTTGCGCATGAGAACGCCCAGACGCCCACCTTCCGCCAGCAGCGGGAAGAAGGCTTCCGGCTCGCGCTCGCTGGCGCCGTTGATCAGGATGATGTGGTAGCTGCCGGAGGCAAGCTTGGGCGCGCTGTTGGCTGCAAGCGCCGCATCCGCCGCCAGAACCTCCACGTTGACCTGAGCCTCGGCGAAAGCCGCCCGGGCCTGATCGGTCAAACCAGCGTCCTGCTCAAGGAAGGTGACGTTGAGGCCAGCCGCCGCCATGATGGCCGAGGAATAGCCCATGCCGCCCATGACATCGAGCGCCTTGAGGCCCGGAGCCGGTTCCAGCGACTGGATCAGGCGGGCGAGCACCAGCGGCGGCAGGAGCGGACGGCGGGCGTTGCCCTCGCCTACAACCAGCGTGCGATCCGCATAGGCCACGGCGCGATCGCGCGGGGCCACGAACAGTTCGCGCGGAACGCTGTCGAAGGCTTCGAGCACCGTTTTGTCCGTGACATCGAAGGTGCGGATCTGATTGTCGACCATGACGCGGCGGGCGTGGGACAGATCGGTCATGAGAGGCTCCCGACTTTGAAGCATGCGGCACGCGGCCGCCCGCCGATCTCTTGCGCGAGAGCGCTGGCGAAAGCAAGCGCCACAATCGTCTTGGTTGCGGTTTCAGGCAACCCGGCGCTGCGCCGGTGTCATTTCGGGCGCACGCGGCAAGGCCTGCGGCCTGCCGAAGAGGTAACCCTGAAGGTGGGTGCACCCCGCCGCCTGAAGCATTCTCTTCTGCTCCTCGGTCTCCACGCCCTCGGCCACCACCTTGATGTCCAGCGCGCGACCGATGTTGGCCACCGCGGCGATCAGCGCCATGCTGACGGGATCGAGCGAGGCGTTCACGATGTAGCTCCGGTCGATCTTGATGGCATCGAAGCGCAGGCGCCGCAGATAATCGAGGCTGGTCGCGCCGGAGCCGAAATCATCGATCGCGATCCGCACGCCGGCATCCATCAGAAGTTCGAGATTGCGCATCTCGATCGCATCCGCCGAGAGGCGAACCGTCTCCGTGATCTCGACAACGATGGCTTCCAGCGGGGTATCGGTATCGGCCAGAATCCCCAGAAAGCGCTGCGCAAAACCCGCGCGACGTAGCTGCATCAGCGACACATTGACACTGATCGAGACAGCCTCAAGCGAAGCGCGCTCCCTGCACACGCGGCGCAGCACCCAATCGCCGAGGGTGTCTATCAAGGTCGAGCGTTCGGCCACCGGGATGAAATCCGCAGGCGAAATCATGCCACGATAGGGGTGCTGCCAGCGGACCAACGCTTCGTAATGCCCGATTTTCTGCCCCTGAATATCAACAATCGGCTGATAGTGAACCGTCAGCTGGTCCAGCAGGATCGCACCGCGCAATTCGCGCTCGATGAAGCGGGCCTGCTGCTCATCCTTCGACATTTCCCGATCAAAAGGGACGACCCGTCCCCGCCCTGCCCCTTTGCCCACGTAGAGCGCGAGATCGGCATTGGCGAGGAGCGTTTCGACGCAATCGCCATCCTCTGGCGCAAGGGCAACGCCCAGTGTCGCGGAGAGTTGAAGCGCGATCCCCTTGAGATCGACGGGGCGGCTCAGCGCATCGAGAATCGCCTGCGCGGAGGCCGCCAGGACCTCGCGGGAGGACAGGTTTTCGAAAAGGACCGCGAATTCGTCTCCGCCCAGGCGCCCCACCACACCCTCCGGCGCGGCGCGGCGGATGACCGCGACCAAATGCGCCAGCGCCGCATCCCCGGCCTTGTGGCCGTAGGTGTCGTTGATGATCTTGAGGTTATCCATGTCCACGTGGATGTAGCCAATGGACTTGTCCGTCGTGCCGGAAAATGCCCGACGCATGTGATCGAGAAAGCTGGCGCGGGTGAGCGCGCCGGTCAGCGAATCGGTGACCACCATCCGCAACCGGGCCTGCGACAACTGGATGAGGTGGCGCATGCTGGAGCGGAACCAGTAGTAGGTTGCGCCCACCATGCCCAAGAGCGCGAGAAGCAGCGCTCCGAGCAGCCAACCTGCGACCTCCCAGTGGCGCGAGCCCTCCGGCCACGTTTCACGGAAGGCAAAGGCGACCATGGCAGCGATGAGGCCGAGCGCCGCCACACCCAGCAAACGGCGGTAATGCAGAAAGGACGCGGCGATCTCTCGTTCGGCCAGCATGGGAGGCACTCCTTGTGCACGTGAACCACGCCCGGCCTCCTGCCCGGCGCTTTCGCAGCGCACAAAACCATGGGCAGGTAAATACGAGACAAGGATTACCAACGCTTTGCGGGCTAACCATTTTTCAGGGTTAAACCCTTGTAATCACCGGAAATTTTCCCCTTCAAAGTCTAGGACCAAAAGCCCAAAATTGCACCATTCGGGGGAGTATTCAGACTTGAGGGGACTGCCGTCCTACCCCAATGCCGCAAGCGCTCGAGGCGCACCACGATCCGCCGCGATCTGAGGATCGTGCGGTGATGTTCTTGCCAGAAGGGAGAATGGAGGCCTCGGAGGGAATCGAACCCAGACTTCTGCTGAGCGCCTCTGGCCGAAGGCCAACCGGCGATCAGGAACCAAACGGGGGTTCTCTTCGATTGAGGGAGAAAATGGAGGCCTCGGAGGGAATCGAACCCCCGTACAAGGATTTGCAGTCCTCTGCGTCACCACTCCGCCACGAGGCCCCGTGTGGAGAAGCAAGCCTCTTAGCGGGGGTTGGCCCACACCGCAACACCCAATCCGCCCCAAGCTGAATTTTGCGCCCCGGAAATCGCCCGCTCGAAATTTTCAACAGGCTGGTTTGAAATTTTTAACACTTGGGCGCATAAACACACTTGCGTTGGCCGCCGGATTTTCCTAAACGGCGCCCTCATTCCTCGATAGCTCAGTTGGTAGAGCGTTCGACTGTTAATCGAATGGTCGCTGGTTCGAGTCCAGCTCGAGGAGCCATTTTTCTTTTTGATGATGTCTTTTGCGATAGCCGCGGGGTTTCCCTGCGGCTTTTGCGCCTTAGGTTGCGCGCATGAGTCTTCAAGCCGCCCCTCGCCGTGCACTGCACTGGTTTCGTTCCGATCTTCGTTTGGCCGATAATCCCGCGCTTTTGGCTGCTTCGGCGGCCGAAGCGCTGGCCTGCGTCTTTATTGACGAGACGAATGCGACCTTTCGCCCGCAAGGCGGGGCGCGACGCTGGTGGCTGCACGGGGCGCTTTCCGCCTTGGACGAATCGATTCGCGCGCGGGGCGGCACGCTGACAATCCTGCGCGGCGATTCGCGCGCTCTGATTCCGGAACTGGCGCAACAGCTGGGCTGCGACCTTGTGACATGGAATCGGCGCTATGGCCTCGCCGAGCGCGAAGAAGACGCCGCCATCAAGACCGCGCTCAGCGAAGGCAGCATGACGGCGCGCTCGTTCAATGGTGCGCTGCTCTATGAGCCTTGGGAAGTCGAGACGAAAACCGGCGGGCCTTTCCGGGTGTTCACGCCGTTCTGGCGGGCATGCCGGGCCAGCCACGAGCCGCCTGCGCCGCTGCCCGCGCCGGAGCGCTTGCCCCCCTGCCCCGGCATTGAGGCGGCGCTCACGCTTGATTCGCTCGCCCTGCTGCCGACAAAGCCGGATTGGGCGGGCGGGATGCGCGCGGCATGGACTCCGGGCGAGGCCGGAGCACATGCAGCCTTGGCGCAGTTTCTGGACGGTGGCTTTGCGGGATATGCGGAGTATCGCGACCGCCCCGACCTTACCTCCACCTCACGGCTCTCGCCTTATCTTGCGAGCGGCGAGCTTTCCCCGCGTCAGGTGTGGCATCGCGCGTCCCATGCGCGCCTGCGCGGTGCGACACGCGCTTCCGATGTGGACGAGACGAAGTTTTTTGCCGAACTCGGCTGGCGCGAGTTCTCCTATCACCTGCTTTTCCACTTCCCTGATTTTGCGACGCGCAACCATCAGCCCCGCTTTGATGCCTTCCCGTGGCGCGACGATGCAAGCGCCCTGAGGGCCTGGCAGAAAGGGCTGACGGGCTATCCGCTGGTGGATGCGGGCATGCGCGAACTTTGGCAGACGGGCTTCATCCATAACCGTGTGCGCATGGTGGTGGCGTCGTTCCTCGCCAAGCACCTGATGCTGGACTGGCGGGCCGGCGAGCGCTGGTTCTTCGATACGCTGGTCGATGCCGACCCGGCCTCCAATGCCGCGAGCTGGCAATGGGTCGCCGGCTCAGGCGCGGATGCCGCGCCGTATTTCCGCATTTTCAACCCCGTGCTTCAGGGCGAGAAGTTCGACCCCGAAGGCGATTATGTGCGCGCCTTCGTGCCGGAACTCGCGCGTCTGCCCGCCAAATACATCCATCGCCCGTGGGAGGCGCCCAAAGCCGTGCTGGCGGGCGCAGGCATCCTGCTGGGCAAGGACTACCCCAAGCCTGTCGTCGACCATGATGCGGCGCGCGCGCGGGCGCTGGCGGCCTTTGAAAGCCTGAGCTGACCTTACTGCATGAAGCGGTTGAAAAGCCGCCCGATGGGGCCAGTGAGCTTGAGGCGACCGGTGAGCACCACGAAGCACAAGCACTCCTGCCCGGCTTCCGCCATGGGGGAATGGGCCTCGCTGTCATCGCCGATGTTCACATCACCCGGCGAATACCGCCGCCCCCGATCGAGCAGCGCGCCAGAGAGGACGAGCGTAAACTCCTCCCCCTCGTGGATGTGCTCAGGGATCTTCTTGCCGCCACGCACCTTGTAAAGCAGCGCCTCGGCGTTGTCCTCGCTGGCGAGGCGGCATTCGGCGATGCCCGGCAGCAGCGTGCGGAAGGGAAGGTTTTCCGGGGCGCCCGACAGATAGTGCTGGAGCGCGCGGGGCCAGCCGTCCCGCGGGGCGCGGCAGCATTGCTCACGCGGCAGGGGCTCGCGCTCGAAAATCGCCGCCAGTCGATCCTCCCGCTGGCGCATCTCGCAAGGGGCGGCGCGCACGATTCCGTTGCTAGCATGGGTTTTTTCGAGCGAGGCGACGAAATCGCGATGCTCGCAACTCAGCTCGAGGTGGGCCCCCACAAGCGCATGCAACGCACGCGGCAAGGTGCCGCCGGCATAATCTCTCAACGCCTGTTCAAGGACAGGATTGCGCGGTTGCAGTGCAAGTGAACCCATATCGGATGTCAGACCCCTCAACGCCGAATGATCCTATTACGCGCCAAAACCGCTTCCGGATCACCATGCGGCGCAATATTCCGCTGCCACGATATGTGATCTGCCAAGATCTTGGACCTGCCGGACGCACAATGCTAGAAAACCGCGAGGAGGCCCCATGGCAAGCATTTTCAGCGCGATTCCCTTCGTTTCCACGGCCTGGCTGGCGGAAAACCTCTCCAACCCGCGTCTTCGGGTGGTGGACGGCTCGTGGCACCTGCCGCCCACCGGGCGAA
>Ga0209794_1002294_pt1 | contig 10567 bp, 13 predicted proteins | sample EBPBio232013_DNA_FD_185869 | JGI IMG/M metagenome (GOLD analysis project Ga0209794, IMG submission 185869) | Wastewater treatment Type I Accumulibacter community from EBPR Bioreactor in Madison, WI, USA - Reactor 1_5/23/2013_ DNA (SPAdes)... | ecosystem: Engineered > Bioreactor > EBPR >... | reverse complement strand
AATAACTGATCATGTTCGGCATCAAGAAATTCCTGTTTGGCGACGGCTTGAACGAAAACCTCCCGCCCGACGTCAAGTCAGCGGTATCGGCCTGGCTGGCACAGGAAACGGCCAGCCTGGAATCCTCGCATTTCCTGACCCGCTACGTGGTCGTCGACATCGCCAGCGACGGACTCGATCCGGCCAGCAACAGCCTGACCGGTATTGCGGCGACGGTGGTGCACCAGGGCATCGTTTCCCCCGAACAGAGCGTCTACGTCGATCTGACGAGCGCCGATGAGGCGATCCAGGCCCGCCAGTTGGCGGCTTTTCTCCGTTTTATCGGCAAATCGCCGCTGGTGGCCTATCACGTCGCCTACGTCAGCGCCTTTCTCCAGAACCTGCTCAAGAAGCGTCTGGGGATCGCGTTTGCCGCGCGCTGGGTGGATCTGGCCTGGCTACTGCCGGCGATGTTCGATGAGATAAGCCACAAGCCGATGCCACTCGACGACTGGCTGACTGCTTTCGGCCTCGATGTCGGCGAAGGGCGGCGCAGCCCGAGCGAGAACAACCTGATGCTCGCCCGTTTGCTGCAGATGCTGATGGTCAGGGCGCATGCCAAGGGGGTCGATGGCGTCGAAGCGCTGATCGGGGAATCGAAGGCAAGCAGCCACCTGCGTCGTACCCACTGATTCAGAATCGGGCATGCTCGCTTCGCTGACCCGTCTGCAACGCTACTACCTGTATTACACGGTAGTTTTCGTTGTGTTCGTGCTCATCCTCGCGCTGCTGGAACGTGGCGGCATGCCGCCACGCTGGGTCGGCTACGCCTTCCTGGTGTTTACCGTGTCAATGTACGCGGTCATCGGTGTGTTCAGCCGGACCACGGACGTTTCCGAGTACTACGTCGCCGGTCGCCGGGTACCGGCTTTCTTCAACGGCATGGCTACCGGTGCCGACTGGATGAGTGCCGCGTCCTTCATGGGCCTGGCCGGCACCCTTTACCTGCAGGGTTTTCAGGGCCTGGCCTACGTGATCGGCTGGACCGGTGGCTTCGTTCTGGTGGCCCTGCTGCTGGCACCTTACCTGCGCCGCTTCGGGCAATACACGATTCCGGATTTTCTCAGCGCCCGCTATGGCGGCAACACCATCCGCCTGATTGCGGTGTTTGCTGCCATCCTGGCTTCCTTTGTCTATGTCGTGGCCCAGATTTACGGGGTGGGCGTGATCACCAGCCGCTTCGTCAGCCTGCAGTTCGAGGTCGGGGTTTTCGTCGGCCTCGCCGGCATCCTGGTCTGTTCCTTCCTCGGCGGCATGCGGGCAGTGACCTGGACACAGGTGGCGCAGTACCTGATCCTGATTGTTGCCTACATCACCCCGGTGGCCCTGCTTTCCTATAACGTCACCGGCAATCCGGTACCGCAGATGGTCTATGGTCAGGTGTTGTCCGAAGTCAGCAAGCTTGAGGATTCGCTGTTCGATTCGCCCAGCGAACTTGAGGTGCGCGATCTCTACCGCGAACGGGCCGACCTGTACGCGCAGAAGATCATGCAATTACCCCACTCGCTGACCCAGGAGCGGGAGCGGCTGTCGATCCAGATCAATGAACTGAAATCCTCCGACGTGCAGATGCGCGAAATCGTCCGCCTCGAACGCGAACGGCGCGAGTTGCCGCATGACCCGGTGCAGGCACGCGAACGCTGGGAAAAGGAGATGTACCAGGCGGTTGAGCGCAGTCAGCCGCCACAGCGCCACGCCGAAGCTTTCCCGGGAGCCACTCAGGAGGAGCGCGACGCCCAGCGGATCAATTTCCTGGCCCTGATCTTCTGCCTGACCGTGGGTACGGCGGCGCTGCCGCATGTGCTGATGCGCTACTACACCACGCCGACGGTTGCCCAGGCACGCCAGTCGGTATTCTGGTCGCTGCTGTTCATCAGCATCCTGTACGTTACCGCGCCGGCCTACGCGGTGTTTGCCAAGTTCGAGGTGCTTTCCCACCTGGCGGGCATCCCCATCGCCAAACTGCCCGGCTGGGTTGCCGCCTGGGCCAAGGTCGGGCTGGTGTCGATCGAGGACATCAACGGCGACGGCATCCTGCAGTTTGCCGAGTTGTCGCTCAACCCCGACGTGATCGTCCTGGCAACGCCGGAAATCGCCGGCATGCCCTATGTCGTCTCCGGGTTGGTGGCAGCCGGGGCGCTGGCGGCAGCCCTGTCCACCGCCGACGGCCTGTTGCTGACGATCACCAGCGCCTTGTCGCACGACGTCTATTACCGGATTTTCCGGCCGCAGTCCTCGACCCAGTTCCGTTTGGTGATCGCCAAGTCGCTGCTGCTGGTCGTCGCCGTACTGGCGGCCACTGTGGCTGCGCAAAAACCGGGCACCATCCTGTCGATGGTGGCCTGGGCTTTCTCGATTGCCGGCGCGGCCTTCTTTCCGGCGCTGGTGCTGGGCATATTCTGGGCGCGTGCCACTCGTGCCGGGGCCATTGCCGGCATGGTCGTCGGCCTGGTGCTGACCATTTATTACATCCTGCGCCTGGAATTCGGCGGCTATTCCTGGCTGGGCTTTGCCGACGGTACACTAGACCCCTGGTTCCATCTGCAATCGACCTCGGCTGGGGTGTTCGGCATCGTCGCCGGCTTTGCGACCAATGTTGCGGTCAGCCTGATGACCCGGCCGACACCGCAGGCGGCGGAGTTTCTTGAGCGTATCCGCCGTCCGGGCGGAAGGGATGAGCGTTGATGAACAAGATGCCTGCAAGTTACTGGCAGAAAACCAGCCGGCTCACCGCCTGGCTGCTGTCGCTCTGGCTGGTGCTGACATTCGGCGTCACCTGGTTTGCCCGGGAGTTGAATGCCTACACGTTTCTGGGCTTTCCCCTGGGTTTCTACTTTGCCGCGCAGGGCATCCTGCTCTGCTATCTGGGAATCATCGTCCACTACAGCCGGCGCATGCGCGATCTCGACGCCGAGCACGAGTCCGAGGCCGAGCCGGAGTAGGGCGGTGCTGCCATTCCTGATTTCCGCCCTGCGCGCCATCGTCGAAATGCTTGGCCTGGCTTTGCTTGGCCTGGCGGCGATGGCGGTGCTGGCTGGCAGTCAACGTCAGGCCAATCCGATCTACCGCTTGTTCGAGCTGATCACCCGGGCGCCGCGCCGCCTGGTTGCCGCCATCCTGCCGGCTGGCACGCCGGCGGTGGTCAGCGGCGTGCTGTGCTTCGTCATCCTGTTTTGCCTGTGGGTTGGACTGGCGCTGTGGCGCCTCGGCCTGGGGTGAGTTCAGGCCGCCAGTTGCAGGCGCAGCTGGTCGAGCGCGGCCACCAGTTGATGCGCCGCTTCGTTGAGTTCGGGCAGCAGGAGATCGGCTGAATCGCCGAGACCGTTCTGGCTCAATTCGACAATTTCATTGGCCAACTCGTGAAAGCGTCGGTGAGTTTCGGTCAGCCCGGCGGGAAGTTCGGCTTGTCCGGCGAGCAGGAGCTCCAGCGTGCAGCTCCGGTGTTCGGAGAGCGGCATGTCGGCATAGTTGCCGCCGGCAAAGGCATTGAGAAACTGGCGACGCCACGTGTTGTGCAAGCGGATGGCTTCATCGATGTCGATGCGCTTCATGTGTGCTTTTCCCCGGTGTGTGATGGCCGCTGGTGGCGGTTCTGTTGTGACTTGCCGCCATTATGCCGCAGGCGCCGTCTGCCGCCACCTGGCCGGGGAAAAAGGGGCTTACTTTCGATGTAAGCGGACGTGGCTGCTGCGCCGCCAGCAGGCCGGCCGGGACAGCCCGGAAAGATCCGGGCCGGGTTGACCAAAGATGGCGTGGGCGATGGCCAGTTTTCTTTGTTCCTCTTCGGAAATGCCGGCGATCAGGTCGAACCATTTCTGCAGTTGTTTCATGACTGTGCCCCTTTGTTGTGGCTGTATGGATAAACAGTGGTTGCAGAATATCCAATAACTGGTGTTTTGTACAGTACTTTGTCCCTGTCGATGGTTTGGCTTTTCCCAGGCTATTCCGAAGATATATAATTGAAGTCTTATATTTAGTTCTGGTGCCCCATGCTAGGCTTTCTTGCCCTGTTGTCGAAGAATCTGATCCTTGCCATTCCGCTCGTCATGCTGCTCGGTTTTCTCGCCGGTATCCTGGCGCCGAGCCAGTGGATGAAGCTCCTGATCATGCCGCTGACCTTCCTCATGGTTTATCCGATGATGGTCACGCTCAAGCTGAACAAGCTGCTTGAGGGCGGCGACAACCGCGCGCTCGGGCTGGCCCAACTGATCAACTTCGCGATCATCCCCTTCGTCGCCTTTGGCCTGGGCAGCCTGCTCCTCGCCGGGCATCCGCACTACGCCGTCGGCCTGCTGCTGGCCGCGTTGCTGCCGACCTCGGGCATGACCATTTCGTGGACCGGCTTTGCCGGCGGCAATCTCGGCGCCGCGGTCAAGATGACCGTGCTCGGCCTGATTCTCGGCTCGCTGGCGACGCCTTTCTATGTGCAGTGGCTGATGGGGGCGAGCGTGCCGGTGGATCTGGTTGCGGTCTTCGTCCAGATTGTCGTGATCGTCTTCCTGCCCATGCTGGCCGGTCATTTCACGCAGTCGCACCTGATCGGAAAGTACGGGCAGAAGGCTTTCCAGAGCGAGTGGGCGCCGCGTTTCCCGCCGTTTTCGACGCTGGGCGTGCTCGGCATCGTCTTCGTTGCGATGGCGCTCAAGGCCGAGCAACTGGTCGCCCGGCCGGCTGAACTGCTGCTCCTGGTGTGGCCGCTGCTGGCGCTCTACGGCATCAACTACCTGCTCAGCACGATGGTTGCCAAGACCCTGTTGCCACGTGGCGATGCCATCGCCCTGGTGTACGGCACGGTGATGCGCAACCTGTCGATTGCCCTGGCGCTGGCCATGAACGCCTTTGGCCCGGCCGGCTCCGACGCCGCCCTGGTGATCACCCTGGCCTACATCATCCAGGTGCAGTCGGCGGCCTGGTACGTCAAGCTGACCGATCGGCTGTTCGGGAAAAAGCCGGGCTAGTCAGCGGCTGGACAAAACCGGTTATCAGCCGCGAGCTCTCGGCGGCTTCGACTTTTTGACCGTCAGCGTCACCATGAAGGGGAAATCCTCGTCCGCCGACGAGCTGACGCGAAACCCCGGTCCGACCGCCCTAGCGATCCAGTCCTTCAAGGCTTCAAGCCCGACGGCTTCACAGCGCAGGTCGGCGACGACGCTGCCGCCATCCTCATACACGGGAAAATCCGAGCAGCCCGCCGGCTTGATCGGCTGTCCGTAGACGCGGCATGAGCCGCACGCCTCGTCGAAGGCAGGGCAGGGCTTGCCGTGGGCGTAGTAAAGCCCGTTGCCGGCCCGGATTTCCTGCGGCCCGTTGCCGGCGGCCAGCCGCCGGTCGAAAGCCGCCCGTGCCTCATCAATCTGCCAGAACGTCCTGACTTGCTTCCACTCCAGTTCAAGTACCAGTGGATCAAGCCGGCAGCAGGAATTCGAGCATTGCGGGCAATGCGGGATCACGGCGCTGGCCTGGTAAGCAGCGGCTGCGGCGGCGAGTTCGTCGTCGAGGCGACGGTGGTGGGGGCGGGAGCTCATCGCGAAGGAATCGGGGAAAAAAGAGGTTTCAGGAACGAGGAGAATGGCTGGTCGGTATCGCGTTTCCGGCGGTGGATGATGCCCGAATTATCCTGATACTGCTGGCCTTTGATTGCAAGGAGGGAAAAGGCCCAGTAAAGATTCTTGCCATGCCATGGATATACTTTTGCCTGGCTTGCTGAAACAATCCCCGCTTCGCGTTTTTCACGTACCCACACGAGCAGGCTTGCATGGAGATTGTCATTCTCGACGGCTGCGCCGCGGGCGATCCGTTTTCCGGTTTGCTGCTGGATCTGACCCGTAAGCATGGCTTCGCCGTCAGGCATTTTGCCCTGAGCAGTCTGAGCATGGCACCCTGTACGGGCGACTTCGACTGCTGGATGCGTACCCCAGGGAGTTGCCGGAGCCGCGATGCCGGACAGGATATTGCCTGCGCGATGCGCCATGCCGGGCTGGTTGTTCTTCTGACGCCCGTTGTTTCAGGGGGGTACAGCGCCGCTTTGAAAAAAGCGATTGATCGGCTGATCGGCTTGATTCATCCTTTCTTCAGCGAGCGTGACGGCCTGACCCGTCATCACCCGCGCTACCAGAATTACCCACCGATGCTGTTTCTTGGTGTCGGCGACGACATTGAGGCAGCTGCGACTTTTCATGAGTATGCAGGGGGAAACGCCATCAATTTGATTGCTCCGCGCTACCTCAGTCGTGTCATCGCTCCTGCGTCCGCGAACTGGCAGGATGAATTGGCGTCTGCGCTGCACGCTGCGCTCGATATCAACGCCGGTGATCGCTTTCCGGTCCCGCTGCCCGATGCACTCATGCAGGTCTGTACGCCTGAGCAAACCGCTGTGTCAGAGCCTCCGGAAAGCGCGGTCATCTTCATCGGCAGTGCCCGGGCCAAGGGATGCAGCACCTCGGAGGCGCTGGCCCTAACCCTGAGTGCTTCGCTGGAAGCATCGGGAACGCGGTGCTCGTTGGTTCATGCCAAGGCCTTCATCAAGCCCGGAGATGCCGCCGATCAGGCGCTTGACACGATGCTCGGCGCGCCCTTGCTGATCGTTGCAGCACCCCTTTACGTCGATGGTCTGCCTTATCTGGTCGTGAGCGCACTGGAGCAACTGGCGCAACGACTTGATATCGATCGCGCCGGACAGCGCTTGAATCAACTCGTGGCATTGCTGAATTGCGGTTATCCGGAAGCCATCCATAACCGTATTGCCATTCGCCAGCTGCGGCATTTTGCTGCGCAACAAGGTCTGGCATGGCGTGGTGGTCTGGCGCTCGGAGGCGGGGAGTTGATTCACGGCCGACCGCTGAAAAAACACCGGTTTTTGTTGCGCCGGCCGATCCGCGCCCTGACCCTCGCCGGGGCTGCACTTGCCCGGGGGCAGGCAATCCCCGTTGCTGCCATTGAGCTACTGGCCAGGCCACTGATGCCGGCACCCGTGTTCCGGTGGATGTCGCGGGTTTACTGGATATGGAAGGCGCGCAGCAACGGCATCAGCCGAAAGGACCTCGACTTCAAGCCGCATCCCGAAAAGCTCTGAGCGTCACACGGCACTTGCCACCGCTTACGGCCCCTTGTTTGCCGACCACGGCTGGACCGGCACGCTCGATATCGCGTTGCTCGGTGCGCCGGCAATGATCTTGCGGCTGATGCCGAGGTAGATCAGCACCTTGCGCCTGGCGTCGTAGAGGCGGTGAATCTGCGTTTCCTTGAACAGCAGCGATGTGTCTTCGCTGAACACCACCTCGCGCGCCGGCAACTTCTCCGGCACGACGATGGGCCCGATCTGCCGGCAGGCAATGGAAAACTGCGATGGGTCCTCGGCCAGACCGAGGCTACCCTTGATGCCACCGGTGCGGGCCTGGCTGACATGGCAGGTGACGCCGGGGATTTTCGGGTCGTCGTAGGCGTAGACGCAAACCCGGTGATTGGCGCCGATCAGTTTCCATTCGGTGGTCGTGCAGCCGCGGGCAGGGCGAGTGCGGCAAGAAGCAGGGTGAGCGGGAGGCGCATGGGAGTTCGAGAAAAGTCGCGGACAGCACAGTTTACTCGGAAGCCGGCCCCGGGCGCTCGGTTTCGCCGCGCCCGAGCCGGTCGGCGATGTGCAGCAGGAAATCGACCAACACGCGCACCTCCATGAACGGCCGCGCGACGTAGCCTGGCGGCGGGGTGAGCGGGGTAATAGTTAGCGATGGCTGGATTTTCGCCCCTCAGCTCTTGTCTTTCAGCCGCTTCGAATGTGGATCGATTTAAATAAAATTATTGTTTTACAGAAAAATATTATTGCATTACGATGTGTTTTGACACTTCCTTCAGGAGCATTCGATGACACAAGCGACTTTTTTCCGGGCCCCGTCCAATCTCCCCAAACTTGCTCGCCGTCTGGCTTCGGGATGTCTGCTGGCGATTGTCCTGTTGCCCTTGTCGGTCGTCTTCTACTGGATGATGAGCGACGCCGGGACGCTGGCGGTGCGGGCCAATCTGGCGCCCGGTGCCGTGCAGGGAGAACTGCAAAGCTGGCAGCGCCTGCTCGGCTGCCTGTTGATGGAGGTGCCACTGTGCCTGTTGCTGATCGGTGTCTGGCAGGCGCGCAAGTGTTTCCTGCTGCTCGGCAGCGGCCGGGTATTCACCGCTGAGTCGATCGGCTATCTGCGCAGTTTTGCCGCCTGGTCGGTGGCTTCGGCGATTGCCAGGATTTTCTGCGATGCGGCGGCCTCGGTGGTGGTGACGCTGGCGAACCTGCCCGGACAGCGCATGCTGGCGCTCGGGCTGGGCTCGGATCAGTTCTTCCTGCTGTTCTTCGCTGCGCTGGTATGGCTGATGGCCGGCGTCATCGGCGAGGGCCTGGCGCTGGCCGACGAAAACGCGTCATTCGTCTGACTGGCCGGGAACGCTCATGCCCATCGTTGTCCGCATCGACGTCATGCTCGCCAAACGCAAGGCCAGATCGAAGGATCTTGCCGAGTACGTGGGCATCACCGAAGCCAACATCTCCTTGCTCAAGCAGGGGAAGGTCAAGGGGGTCCGCTTCGAGACCCTGGAACGGATCTGCGAATTCCTCGCCTGCCAGCCCGGCGACTTGCTCGTCCATGTTCCGGCGGGAGCCGAAATTGACGACGCGATGGAGCCTGGTGGCGGCTGACGGGGTTCGTCGTGACGTCCCGGTTGTTTTCGGCCCTGGCGCTTTCGCTGTTGCTGCATCTGGCGCTGGCGATCGCTGCTCGTCCCTCACCAGCGCCCCGGGCGGCGCCGGTCGTGGTGTTGGCGGCGCGCTTGTCGCCGGCTGCGCCGGTCGTCCGGGCCGATCCGCCGCCGGCACCGGTCGATTCGAAACGCGCAAGTCGGCAGCCTGCCGCCTGGCGCGCCCCGAGCGAAGCTGCGGCCGAACCCGGGAACCGCGTCGCGGTGACTCCGCCCAGCCCGGTTTCCCGCGATGCCATTCTCGCCGCAGCGCGGGAAATCGCTCGGAGCGAAGCGCAGATCGATGGCCACGGCACGCCGCGACAGGCTGCGGCAATCGCCGATCGCGCCTTGTTGCCCGGCTTGGCAAAGGCGCTTGAGAACAAGGGCGCGGGAACGCGTGTTTCCCGGTACAGCAATGGCATGGTCAAGGTCGAAAGCGCGGCCGGAAGCACTTACTGCCTGCAGCCCCCGCCGGCAATCCCGCAGGTCGGCGTGCCGCAGGACAGCGTCGCGGTCACCTGTCCGTGAAGGTTGCGGCGGGGTGGTCGAATGTCCCTGTGCCGGATTGTCGTGTCGCTGTCACGACAATTCGGAACCAGATAGGATCAACCGGCCAGGCAGAGCCGCGAATAGCCGATTCCGCCGCCCTTCTCGACGCGGATCTGCGCCGGAATCCGCTCTTTCATCCCGTCGACGTGACTGATGACGCCGATCATCTTGCCGCTGGCGTTGAGCGTGTCGAGGGCGTTGAGGGCGATTTCCAGGGTGTCGGCGTCGAGCGTGCCGAAGCCTTCGTCGAGGAACAGCGAGTCGATGCTGGTTTTGTGGCTGACCAGATCGGAGAGGGCGAGGGCGAGCGCCAGGCTGACCAGGAAGCTTTCGCCGCCGGACAGGGTGCGCGTGTCGCGGGCGACTTCGCCCTGCCAGCTATCGACGATGTCGAGTTCGAGTTCGCCGCTGCTCTTGCGGCGCAGCAGGTAGCGGCCGTGCAGGCGGGCGAGGTGGCCGTTGGCGAGGTGCAGCAGGTGGTCGAGCGTGAGGCCCTGGGCGAACTTGCGGAACTTGTCGCCCTTGGCCGAGCCGATCAGGCCGTCGAGGCGCTGCCAGAGATCGGCGTCGGCGGTCTGCGCAGCGATTTCCTGGAATAGCGCCTGCTGGCTCTGCCGCGCCTCCTGGTCGCGGGCGAGCAGGGCGCGCCGGGCGCCGAGCTGTTCGCTGAGTTCGCGACGCTGCTGGTCGAGTTGGGCGAGGGTGGCGTCGAGGTCGGCGAGCGGCGGTACTTCGGTTTCGCTGTTAGCGCTTGCGGGGAGGTTGGGCGCGGCGTGCAGGCGGGCGAGTTTTTCGTGCGCTGCCTGGAGCAGCGCGTCGGCCTGCTGTTTGGTGGCTAGCCGGGTTTCGCGGGCTTGCTGCAGGCGCTGGCGTTCTGCCGCCGGCAACAGCGCAGCGGCGTAGGCGTCGATGTCTTTGAACGGGCTGGCGGCGAGCGCCGTTTGCCAGGCGCTGGCGGCGTCGGCGAGGGTTTGTTGCTGTCGGGCGAGGTTGGCGTCGAGTTGTGCCTGTCGGCCTTGCAGTGCGGCGAGTTGCTGGGCGAGTTCGGCGAGGCGCTCGGCGCAGCGGGCGAGGGCGGTGGCGGGGTCGGCTTCGGCGCTGGCTGGTGCCGGCGGGCTGGCGTCGGCGGCTGCGGTCCGCAGTTGCGCGGCTTGTTCGGCGCAGTGGGTGGCCTGGGTTTGCGCGGCGTCGGCGCGTTCCTGCTGCTGGACGAGTTGGGTAGCGAGTTCCTGGCGTCGGCGCTGGGTCTGTTGCCAGTGCTGCC
>Ga0209794_1002288_pt1 | contig 10586 bp, 11 predicted proteins | sample EBPBio232013_DNA_FD_185869 | JGI IMG/M metagenome (GOLD analysis project Ga0209794, IMG submission 185869) | Wastewater treatment Type I Accumulibacter community from EBPR Bioreactor in Madison, WI, USA - Reactor 1_5/23/2013_ DNA (SPAdes)... | ecosystem: Engineered > Bioreactor > EBPR >... | reverse complement strand
ATGATTTCGGGTGGATATGGAAAGAACTCAAAATCGAAGACCTCAGACGATAGCGTGAAAACGCTTGTGACCGGTTTTTACACGTATCCTGCACCTACCCGATGAATACTCCAGCGTTGTCACTCGCGGGCGCAACCGCAAAATTGCATTCGATCCTCGAAATGAAAATTCCAGTCAATCGACGGCATCCTAAATGGGGGCCTGTTGATTCGGAGTTCCGGGCGTCATTCGTGTCTCCGGAACTGGACATGCTGCTTGCGGACCTGGAACGCATCGGGAGGCGCGACCGTGGTTGAAACTCTGATGCCCTCAATCACCCGCCGTAACCTGCTTTCAACCGCGGCGGCATCTATCAGCGCTTCGAATGTACCGCTCGCAGGCAGCACGTCTCCGCCTCTGCAGGAAGGTAATCATAGTGACCCGGTCCTTCCACTCTGGGAGAAATGGTTCACGACCCACAAACATTGCGGCGAACTATGCCGGCAGCAACAACGGCTGGAAACAAGGCTGTTCGAAATCGTGCGTGATCTGACCGACGACGAACGGGACGAGGCATGGAATGCCGCAGACGAGGCGCTCGGATACAGCCGCGCATGCCAGGCCGAAGCGGAAATCATGAATGAGGAGCAGTCGCTGGTAAAAGCCCTTTGGAACACCCCTGCCCGATCTCTTGTCGGCATAATCGCAAAGCTGCATTCAGTCGTCGAATGTGAAGACCCCGGCGACACCTTGAAAATAACACCGTGGCCCGAGCTACGTTCTATCCTAACCGATCTGGTTCAGCTCAACGATAGAGGCCGTACAATCTGAAATGCAGTCCCGGCGCTTAAAGCGCCGGGACATTGTCTCTGATCGCTCCTCCGGCTCTCTACAGCCCAATTAAAAGAGCGTTCGCCTCCGGAGCGGGCGGCTATCGCCGCTATCCCCTGCCCCAAGCTATCGTCATCCTGTGCCGGTGGCTCTTGATCAGCCCGCTCTATCGAAAAGGGCCGTAGGCCGGCCGGGAGCAGATCTGTATGCTTGGCAGTGCGTCAGGCGATTGCCTGGAGCCCCTTGTTGCGTACGACGGTCAACAAGCGCAGCGCCGGACCGCTCGGCCTTTTAACGCCGCGTTCCCAATCTGACACCAGCCCCTTGCTAACGTTGAGATATCGGGCAAACACAGGCTGAGAAATGCTCTCGCGCTCTCGGATAGTGCGAATTTCCTCCGGGGTCAGCGGCTCCACGGTTGTCAGGCACCCTTCATCAAATTCACGCATCGTCTGTTTATCGATCGCGCCGGAATCGTAGAATCCCTCCATCATTTCATGGACGGCTGCCAGTGCCTCACTCTTGTAAGTCTTTGTCATCGCATTTCACCTCTAGCATTCGGCCCGCATCGACTTCCGCTTTCATTTGCGCGTCTGTAAATCCCAAGACGAGTTTCGCGGCCTTTTTCATGTAAGCTTCATCCCCAGCATCGAGATTGGCCATATCACTCTTCGCAAACCCGAACGCAAAGACCGCTCTCGTTTGCGCTCGAAAGAAAACCAGTGTCCGGAACCCGCCAGACTTCCCAGCGCCGGGCCGAGCAACGCGCTGCTTAATAAGGCCAGCACCTAGATCGGCATCAATCTGACCGCGCTCAGCGCGCGCAACAGCCTCACAAAGCATCGCGTCAGAGATTTTCTCTTTCCGGGCAAACTTCTGAAACCAACCGTTTTTAAAAACTCTCACGAGATATCCTACACCTTAAATATAACACCAAGCGTTACACTTCAAGAGCGTCATTTCGCATCATTCCTAAGAGCAGCGACTGCGCGCTCGATGGTCTCAGCCAACGTGATCTCATGCTGATCCGCATAGTTGTAAATTGCCTCGATCGTCTCTGCCCGAAGGCGTGTAGCGAATTGTTCTGTACGTCCTGTTTTTCGACGAGTTCTACGGGGGGCTCGAATGGGGGCTGCTGTTTCGGAAGCGGCAGCCTTGGGCGTTTCTCGGAACCCTGCAGCTCTGGTGGCAGCCTTCACAGCATCATTGTCGACAGGCGGTGCTGGCGTATCGTTTAGATTTCCGAAATCGAGGGTTGCCCGCTTCTTGTCTTCGCTACTCATGCACCCTCTCCTTTCAAAACGTTGATAACGGCCTGAGCAAATTCGCGACCATTTTCCTTGGCGCTCTCCAATCCCGACACATCTGATCGCTCCAGATCGTGAAGTATTCCGCCAAGAGAAAACAACGCGCGATACGCGGCACGATCAATCAGAGTTGCAGGTAAAACTGGTATGGCGGCGTCGGAAAATTGCCGGTCGATATCTCGCGCGGTCCTCTCGCGAATAGCTGGCGGGACGCGCGTGAAGAAAACCCGGTAAGGAATCTCCCGATTGGCAACCTTCCGCATTTGGTGAACCAACTTCACGGACTTCGCCGCCTCTGACGCGTCAAGAACAGAGCTTTGGAGCGGAATTAAAACGAGATCCGAACGGGCAATCGCAAAACCAATTCGGTCAGTGGCGGTTCCTTCCAGGTCAACAATGACAAAGTCGGCGTTTGCCCGGGCTTCCTCGATCGTATCGATGATGGTTTCGGCGGAATCGTCAATCATAAGCTGCAGTTTTTCCGGCGTCCCCTTCAGGCGAGCCCAGGCCTCTAGCGGGCGGTTGGGGTCGGCGTCGATCAGAACCACCTTGCGACCAGCGGCAGCGAATTCGCCGGCAAGTACGACAGCAGATGTTGTTTTACCGACTCCGCCTTTGCTCGACACGAATGAAATGACTGGCATGAAGCACCTCCAAATCTGCTAACTTTCAGCTGATTAGCAGATTTGTGTTTATAAACAATTTACATGCAGCTTGCTATCAGCAAATAAAAAGCTAGCAGCTTACAAGCTGCTAAATATATTCCACCCACATTTCTTTTCTGCCTTTTTTCAAAAGCCATGGGACATCAACCGCACATGCGATCGTGCGTTTCTAAAATGCTGTTGGTGCCGCCCCGGCCCGCATTTTACGCGGGTCGGAACCGTCGCAGGGTCTCGTCAGAGGCCCGGACAGCGACGTCCGCTTATTCTTCTCTATTATTTATAAAACCAGATAGGGATTCAGTCTGTCTGGCGGACTCACGTAGATTGATTGCCTTTCCAAGGCGAGCTAGCGCCTGCCCCAAGGGGTTGTCGCCAACATCGAATAATGTTCTCGACACGATGTCGAGTGAAGCCCGATGCGCCTCAATACCCGCGGCACGTTCCGCCTCGGCCTGAACATGATCGTCAGGAAGGGGAGGGGCCACGCCCCAACGTCCAAGGATCTGCCGCGCCCGATCGGGTAGGGACATTCGATAGGCGTTACTGGTTTGCTGGACCTGCGGGCCGCGTCCCTCGTTGCCTGTCGGCTGATAGCGCCGCAGCCAATCGAGGAAACCATGGGCGCGCAAGTTTTTCAGCGCCCGCACGATCGCGTCACGTGATCGCCTGAGCTTCAGCATGAGCGTGTCGATCGACGGTTCCAACCGGCCGGTGCGGAAATCAACGAGATTGGCAAATAGCTCCAGCAACTCGATCGCTACGCCCCCCAAGGGACCGTTGCGAGCACCAGGTTGCCGGCCTGCCAGTTCATAGCGCCGCGCCGCCAGCACGATAGTGCGCACGTCCTGCCGGTTTGTCCGCCGCCAGAATACGCCTTCGCATCGTCCGCGCGCACGACTCTGCCGCCGAACAGGTGTGCGTTCCCGTTCGGCCGGCGCTCCTGCGAGCACCGTCCCAATCTGTTCAAACATGGTCTTTTCCGCCTCCTTTTCCAGGCGGGCATGACTGTGGACAGCGGACAAAGATTCATCGTTCCTGCAAAGGGCACCCCTTGCAGGTTCGTGAACGCTCGACTATGTTGGGACTAGAAATTGGAAGGCCCCAAAAGCCGACGTCGTAACTGACCGAAAACCCCTAGCCGTTACCAGCGGCGAGGGGTTTTTTCGTTATGCCCTCATTTCATTTTCAACAAACGCCTTTAAAGCTAATTCAAACACCTGAGCCCGCGATGCCAGCCCGCGTTCCGTCTTGATTTTATCAAGACAGTCCACCAAATCCGCAGGGAGATCGGTGTTGACATAGATACGCCCCGCCTCACGCAAACGCTGACGATGGGCCGCCACTTTTTCTCTGACTGGTTTCGCTGTGCTCATCGTTACAAGAAACTGCGATTCGTACTGATTCTGCAAGGTGCAAATTTGCGGCTGCGGTTTCATACGCCTTTCGCGTCTAAAGCGAAGGGTGGGCGGAGAGCACGAGAGGCGGGGCCTGGGGCGCCTCTCGTCTGGCCTTGGGCGGGTCGATCCCGATCAAGACCAGCCCACCGCCACAGCACCCTAGATATAAACAGATTGCAAGCTGCTATCTTTTAATCAGCAAAAACCCAGCACATTGCGGTGCTGGGTCAAGAACGAAAGACCTTACGCTCAGATCAGCCTGACAACCTTACGGCTCTACGATGACGAATCTTGGCGTCACGACACGAAAGTGGCGAATCTGTCCGACTTTTAAGAACGTATCCGGAACTCAGGTTGGTTTAACCGTGGATGTCGTTGCTTTTTCGGCCCTGAGAGCTTCGTAGAGGGCGGTTTTCCCGATTTTCACGCGGGCGGCGGCTTCCCGGACGTTCAAACCGGCCGCCAGATGCTGGCGGGCTTTGGCAAGTTTCTCCGGGGTTACGACGACTTGTCGGCCACCGCGTCGGCCGCGTTCCTCTGCGGCTTGCAGACCGGCACGTGTTCGTTCCCGGATCAGATCGCGCTCGAACTGTGCCAGCGCGCCGAACAGGTGGAAGACCAGGCGACCGCCGGATGTCGTGGTGTCGATGTTTTCGGTGATGGATCGGAAGCCGACGCCTTTGGCCTCCAGTTCGGTGATGATCTCGATGAGGTGCTTCATCGACCGGCCGAGGCGGTCGAGCTTCCAGACTGTGAGCGTATCGCCGTCGCGAACGTAGCGGATCGCCTCAGCCAATCCGGGCCGGTCAGTCTTCACGCCGGATGCCTTATCCTCGAACAGCCTTTCACAACCTGCTTTGCGCAAAGCGTCGAGTTGCAGGGCGGTGTCCTGCTCGCCGGTGGAGACCCTTGCATAGCCGATAGAGGTCATGAGACGTGGTTTGTCCGTTTTTCCGTTGAATTCGGACATTGTCCGATTTGCCGTTTCATGACAAGGTTTGCGGACAAAACTTGTGGATGCCGCGAAACGTTCGTTTGTCGGACACGCATTTTCCGTTTCGCCGCACTCTCCGCGGCGAAACGGGAAGATCAGAGAATGGCGCGAAGAGCATTACGGGTAGGTGCAGGATACGTGTAAAAACCGGTCACAAGCGTTTTCACGCTATCGTCTGAGGTCTTCGATTTTGAGTTCTTTCCATATCCACCCGAAATCATAGGTGGCCATCGGGTCTTTCGGGTCCGGTCCGGACGATGATCGCATTTCCAGGTATTTGAGCCATTCGGCAACCTTTTCGCGCCCGGCCTTGGTACGGGCGGCGGCGCGCGGCGAGATGTCACCGAGCATGCCGACAGGCTCATCGAGAGTGGCGCGATATTGTTTGTCGAGCATGGCATGGACGAGCGGGGTCGCCACTTCGGGCGGGATATCGTCGGCTGATGACCTTCTTCCCTGATGCGCGGCTTTCAGTTGTTCTATGGTCTGGATGCTGGTGAGCGGCGCACGAACCATTTTGCCGAGGATGTCTTGCAAGAGTTTTGTGCCTCTTTGCGCGCGCTCGGCCGAGTTGACCATGAGGACGAGAAAACGGCCCTTGACTTCGAGGTTGCCGAGGACGGGCGTGCCGTCCTCCATGGTGACGCCGGCAACCAGAGCGTCCGGGTGGACCGGTTTGGTGGCGTCCTTGGCCGGCGGCTGGCCGAGCCAGTTCCAGAATGTCGGGTTCTCCTGGCGCAGGTCGGCGATCCCGGCGAAACGTTCGGCGATGTCTTTTTCCGTGATGCCGGTTTCCATGGGAAAGCGCACCTCATGGAACACGATGTCGTCGCCATCGCTGTTGCAGACGAGCGGCTGGGTATCGCCGAGCATCCTGGGCAAGGTGTCGAACAGCCAGGCATGGGTGAACAGCGGCGCTGCCAGACGCAGGGTGTCGTCATCGAGGATCAGCTTTTTGCGCGATCTCTTCTTGCCGGACATTTCCTTCAGCCCTTCAAGCAGGGCTTCGGATGCTTCCGGCGAATAGGGCAACAGGCCACCGGTTATGACGTTGACGCCGCCGACATGGACGATACGGGCGGCGATCTTTTCCCATTGCCGTAAGGTCTGGGTCGCCGTTCCTTCGCTGACGGTCACGGGGTCGCCACTGCGCAGAAGATCGCGCGCCAGAAAAGATTTACCGGGCACGATCTCGCTGATCTCGTAGAGGCTGATGACGGAGGTGCTGATTGCTTTGAGATAGGCCTTGCTGCGGGCGGTTTCCTTGAACCCCCGGCTCTTGAGATAGATATCGACGAAGGTCCGGTTGTCCGGTTCGAAGGCCTGGGTGAGGAAATCCTCGAAGGCGCATCCCCAGAGGGTCATGGCCCAATGGGAGCCAACCACCTCACTGATCTCGTCGTGATCAAGGTCGAATGCGTCCATGACGGGCCAAAAATGATCGCCCATCACTTCGTCGAACTCAATCGCCCAGTCGTCACGACCCAGGAATTTGACGAGGGCGCTCATGTTGAAGTGGTTTGCGTTCATGGATGATCCCCCAGCGCCAAAGCGGGTATGCTGCCTTTATTACGTGATCTTGCCTGCCTGACGATCTCACCAATGCGTCCCCGGCTGGCCCGGCCTTCGACAGCCGCCTGTATCTTGCGGATGCTGAGATCCGTGGATGTCGCGAGCGTTTCGATTTCCTTGACCACACGAGCGGACAACTTTGGCCGGCCAAGGGATTTGCCTCGCGCGCGAGCGGCCTGCATACCGGCGGTGACGCGCTCGCTGATCAGGGAGGATTCCAGTTCGGCCATGGCGCCGATGATGGTGAACATCGCTCGTCCCATGGGACTTGCGGTGTCGATCTGGTCCTGCAGGCTGATGAAGCGCACGCCGAGATGGTCGAATTCCTCAAGCGCCGTCAGGAGATGGCGGGTCGAGCGGGCGAAGCGGTCGAACTTCCAGACCAGGACACAATCGAGTTCGCGGTTGCGAGCGCGGGTCATCAGGGCGTTGAGCCTGGGGCGCCCTTCGCGGCGGCCGGAAACGGCAATGTCGCAATATTCGCCGACGATGGTGAGACCGGCGCGCTCGGCGTAAGCACGCAGGCCGTCATATTGCAGGTCGGGCTTCTGGTCGGGGGTGGAGACCCGCAGATAGAGCGCCGCATGGTTCTGCTGCGGCGTGGGTGCCGTGCTGCGCTGTCCTTTAATGTATTCCTTTCTGGACGGCGGATCGCTATGTCCCGAAGCCTTCATTTTGCGCACTTTTTTCCACCCCTTCGGCGAACCCTTTTCTGGACATCTTATGACAGCGATCGACCGCACCGCCTACCCTCATTCCGGGGAGCGCCTCACCCGGCAGGAGCTGGAACACCGGTACAGTCTGAGCGAGGCCGATCTCGTCTTCATCAGCAGCAAGGCGCGCGGTGCTTCCGGCCGTCTGACATTGGCTGCTTTGCTGAAGGCACGACAGGATCTCGGATTCTTTCCGGCCCCGGCTGATCTCCACGGCGAAACGATCGCCTATCTTGCATCGCAGCTGGGCTTGGCCGATCCGCAGGCAGGCCTTGTTGAAGCCGCCGGCGACAAGACGCTTTACCGGTATCGAACGGCGGTCTGGGCCTTTCTCGATGTCGTGACTTATAACGAGAGGGGCGAGGAACTGCTGACGGCCGCGATCACGGAAGCGGCGGCGACGATGAGCGATCCGGCTGACCTGATCAATCTGGCGATCGAGGTTCTGGGCAAGGCGTCGATCGATCTGCCGGCGTTCAGCACGCTCGATCGGCTGGCCAATCACCTGCGCACGAAGGTTCATACGACGATCTATGCCCGGATCGCGGAGCGTCTGGTCGAGGAAGATGCCGCCTTTCTGGATGGGTTGCTGGTCGTGGCACCCGGTGCGGTGACAACCAGCTTCAATCGCCTCAAGCATGCGCCGGGTCCCGCCCGCCCGGAAACGATCAAGCTCTGGACGGAACGGCTTGGATGGCTGACTGACATGCTTGATCCCGACCCTCTCCTTCAGGAGATCGCCCATACCAAGCGACGGCAGTTTGCCGCCGAGGCTCGCGGCCTGGAGGTGAGCGATCTTCTCGATATCAGCCGGCCGGGCAAGCGCCATACGCTCATTCTGTGTCTGATCCAGCAGGCCCGCGCGCAGTGTCGCGATGAATTGATCGAGATGCTGCTGCGCCGGGTGCGCAAAACCCAGAACGCCGCCAGGGAAAAGCTGAAATCCCTGCAGGACGAGCACCGGGAGATCGAGGAGAAACTGATCACGGTATTGGGGCAGGTGCTGGAGAGCACCAGGCAGAGCGAAACCGACATGGAGGTTGGCCGTCGCATCAGGGCCGTATTGGCGGAACGCGGCGGGCTCGATCTTCTGTCGGAGCAATGCGAGACCGTCTCGGCCTTTCACCACAACAATGATCTGCCGCTCCTGTGGCCGATCCATGCCAGGGTTCGTGCGCTGCTGTTCAGGTTGCTCGACCTGATGGATATCAGGTCGACGACGCAGGACCTCAGCCTGCTGGAAGCGCTTGCCATCGTCATCGACAACAGGAGCGCCCGCCGGGACGAACTGGCCTATGATATCGACCTGTCGTTCGCCTCGCAGCGGTGGCAAAGCTTTGTGGTCAAGCGCCGCAAGGCGGGCGTCATGCTGGACCGGCGTGCCTTTGAAGTCTGTGTGTTCATCCATCTGGCCGATGCGCTGCAAGCAGGCGATCTTTTTATCGTCGGGGCCGAGACCTTCGATGATTACCGCACCCAGCTCCTGACCTGGTCGGACTGCGAGGCAAGACTGGCCGACTATTGCGCTGACCTTGGACTGCCGCGCTCCGGAGAGGAATTTGCCGCATGGATGAAGGAACAGCTGATGGCGGCCACCGCCGCCGTTGACGCAGGCTTTCCGGAAAATACCGAACTGAGCATCGATGCCGACGGCGTACCGCACCTCAAGCAGCAGAAGGCATCCAGCCGGCCAGAGGGGCTGGTAACCTTCGAAGCCGAAGTCCATGCCCGCATGCGCGAGCGACATCTGCTCGATATTCTGAAGGACAGTACCAGCTGGACCGCATTTACCCGCCACTTCGGGCCGCCTTCGGGTGCCGATCCGAAGGTGGCAAGGGCGCTGCAGCGCTATATCCTCACCGTGTTCGGTTATGGCTGCAATCTCGGTCCCGTCCAGACCGCCCGTCATGCTGTCGGCATCGCCAGCGCCGATACCCTGCGCCGGCTCAATGCCCAGCATATCGACACGGCCAAGCTCGAAGCCGCGATGACCGACCTGATCAATGCCTATGATCGTTTCGAGTTGCCGAAGCTGTGGGGCGCCGGTCAGGCAGCGATCGCAGATGGCACTCACATTCCGCTGCGCGAAAACAATCTGCTGGGCTCTCAGCATATCCGCTATGGCGCCTACGGCGGCATCGCCTACCACCATATCGCCGACAATTACGTCGCGCTGTTCACCACCTTCATTCCCTGCGGTGTCTGGGAAGCCATCCATATCCTCGACGGCCTCCTGAAAAACCGTTCGACTGTTCAGCCGGACACCCTGCATGCCGACACGCAGGGCCAGAGTGAACCTGTCTTCGGGCTGGCGCGTCTGCTTGGGATCAAGTTGATGCCGCGCATGCGCAACTGGGCGGATGTGACTTTCTATCGTGCCGACAGGTCGGCCTCCTACCAGCACATCGACGCGCTCTTCGGCCGCGAGATCGACTGGCGGCTGATCGAGACGCACTGGCAGGACATGATGCAAGTGATCCTCTCCATTCAGGCGGGTCTGGTGCTGCCCTCGATGTTGCTGCGAAAACTCAGCTCGCACAACCGCAAAAACCGGCTCTATCAGGCCTTCCGGGAACTCGGCCGGGTCGAAAGGACGTTATTCCTGTTGCGCTACATCTCCGATCCCCAGGTCCGGCGCTCCATTCGCGCCGAGACGACCAAAATTGAATCCTTCAATGACTTTCTCGACTGGATCACCTTCGGTGGCCCCGTCATCAAGAGCGGAGATCCGGTCGAGCAGGAAAAGCAGGTCAAATATGCAAGCCTCGTCGCCAATGCCATCATGCTATCCAACGTCGCCGACCTAACCGACGTCATCAACTCCATGGCTGCCGACGGTCTGACTGTCACGCCAGAGCTCGCAGCCGCCCTAAGCCCCTACGCGCGAGCGAAAATCCGGCGCTTCGGGAAATACTCAATCAACATGGAGGATCTCCCTCAACCACTCAATCAGGCCCCTCTGCCGTTTGAAATTCCCTTGTGACCGGTTTTTACACGTATCCTGCGCCTACCCCTGCTTGAAGGGCTGAAGGAAATGTCCGGCAAGAAGAGATCGCGCAAAAAGCTGATCCTCGATGACGACACCCTGCGTCTGGCAGCGCCGCTGTTCACCCATGCCTGGCTGTTCG
>Ga0209794_1002284_pt1 | contig 10597 bp, 11 predicted proteins | sample EBPBio232013_DNA_FD_185869 | JGI IMG/M metagenome (GOLD analysis project Ga0209794, IMG submission 185869) | Wastewater treatment Type I Accumulibacter community from EBPR Bioreactor in Madison, WI, USA - Reactor 1_5/23/2013_ DNA (SPAdes)... | ecosystem: Engineered > Bioreactor > EBPR >... | reverse complement strand
AAATATCAGGGCGTCCCCAGCATCAGGTAGATGTTGGACGACCCCTGCCGCGAATAGCTGTAACCGAGATAGACCGGGCCGATCGTCATACCCATCGCCATAGACACGCTGGACATTCTGATACATTTTGCTTTGGTCGATAGTTCCGCCCGGCGGGAATGCGCCCTCAGGAGCGCTGAAAATACGCCTGAAAGGTTCCGGTATCGACGAAACTGACTTCGATGGCTTCGCTGGTCGGGGTCAGCAGATCGTGAATCTGCTGGTAATCCAGCCCGTAAAATTCGCGCACCAGGTCGATCACCGGCACATTCTCGCCGGCAAACAGGGCCTCGACGCCGGCCACCACCGCCTTGGCCTGAGCGCAGGCCTCATCCTTGGGCAGGCGGGTCAGGAACAGGCGGTTGTTCTTGACGAACCCGGCGCGCAGCATGCGCGTCTCGATCTCCTTCCACACCCGCCGGCAGGTTTCGGCACCGTATTGCTCGTAATCGAGATTGATGATGATCGCGCTGTGCATGGGCTATTCCCCAAAATGAGCCTGTTCTCGCCAGCATAGCCAATCGGAAGCAGCGGCGCGATACAACCGGTCAGCCGGATCGACCGCCTGTCGGATGAAAAGGACGCACGGAATGCACGAACGAACTTGACCGGCATGCGTCAAATTCCAGACAATGACCCCATCTGCATGAGGAACATTGCATGACCGCCACCCGAATCGCCGATTTTTCCCTGCTCGCCACCAGCGGGCTGGATTTCGCCCTCTCCCGCCAGGCCGGCAAGGCCGTGGTGCTCTACTTCTACCCCAAAGACGCCACCCCCGGCTGCACTACCGAAGCACAGGAGTTCCGCGATCTGCATCCCCAGTTCGTTGCTGCCGGCGCCGAGGTTTTCGGCATCTCGCGCGACAGCCTCAAGTCGCACGAAAATTTCAAGGCCAAGCAGAACCTGCCTTTCGAGCTGATTTCCGACCCTGACGAAGTGGCCTGCCAGCAGTTCGGGGTGATCAAGCAGAAAAAGCTCTACGGCAAGGAAGTGCGCGGCATCGAGCGCAGTACCTTCGTCATCGACCGGGAAGGCTCCCTGCGCCGCGAATGGCGCGGCGTCAAGGTACCCGGCCATGCCGCCGAAGTGCTCGAATTCGTCAAGGCGCTCTGACCCGCCCCGTTTCCCTTCTCCTGCAACACCCGAAAGCACTACATGCCGCGCCAACCTGCCGCTAAAAAATCCAAGCAAACCAAGATTTTCGTTCTCGATACCAACGTGCTGATGCACGATCCCACCTGCCTGTACCGCTTCGAGGAACACGACGTCTTCCTCCCGATCATGACCCTGGAGGAACTGGACAACCACAAGAAAGGGATGTCCGAAATCTCGCGCAACGCCCGCCAGGTCTCGCGCATGCTCGACGAACTGGTGGCCTTCGCCGAACGCATCGAAGAAGGCATTCCGCTGGTCGGCCCCTCGAAAAAGCTGGCCACCGGCCGCCTGTTCCTGCAGACCGAGGCGATCAGCGAGGAATTGCCGCGCGGCCTGCCCACCTCGAAGGTGGACAACGCCATCCTCACCGTGGTCATCCACCTGCAGAAAAAATACCCGGAGCGGCTGGCCATCCTGGTGTCCAAGGACATCAACATGCGCATCAAGGCCCGCGCGCTGGGCCTGCACGCCGAGGACTATTTCAACGACAAGGTGCTCGAAGACACCGACGTGCTCTACGCCGGCACCCTGCCACTGCCCGCCAATTTCTGGGAAAAGCACGGCGAGGGCATGGAATCGTGGAAAAAAGAAGGCAAGACCTACTACCGCATCAAGGGTCCGCTGTGCCCGCAACTGCTGGTCAACCAGTTCGTCTGGCTGGAAAGCGATGGCTTCGCCGCCATCGTCAAGGAAGCGGCAGGCAAGACCGCCGTGCTCGAAACCCTGGTTGATTACACCCATCCCAAGCATGCCGTGTGGGGCATCACCGCGCGCAACCGCGAGCAGAACTTCGCCCTCAACCTGCTGCTCAATCCGGATATCGATTTCGTCACCCTGCTCGGCCAGGCCGGTACCGGCAAGACCCTGCTGACCCTGGCCGCCGCGCTGACCCAGGTGCTGGAAGAAAAACGCTTCGCCGAAATCATCATGACCCGGGTCACCGTGCCGGTCGGCGAGGACATCGGTTTCCTGCCGGGTACCGAAGAAGAAAAAATGACCCCGTGGATGGGCGCGCTGGAAGACAACATCGAAGTGCTGACCCACAGCGAAGACGCCGGCGGACCCTACGGCGGCGACTGGGGCAAGGCCGCCACGCACGACATCATCCGCTCGCGGATCAAGATCAAGTCGCTCAACTTCATGCGTGGCCGCACCTTCCTGAAAAAATTCCTGATCATCGACGAAGCGCAGAATCTCACCCCCAAGCAGATGAAAACCCTGATCACCCGTGCCGGCCCCGGCACCAAGGTGGTCTGTCTGGGCAACATCGCGCAGATCGATACCCCCTACCTGACCGAAGGCAGCTCCGGCCTGACCTACGTGGTCGACCGCTTCAAAGGCTGGCCGCATTCCGGCCACATCACCCTGCAGCGCGGCGAACGCTCGCGCCTCGCGGACCACGCTGCCGAAGTGCTATAATCCACCGCAATCCCCACAGGCCGTGTCTTCTCCCCGCTGACACGGCCTTTTCGTTTTGCCGGAGGTGATCGATGCAGCGTCGCAATTTCCTGACCGCCGCCATGCTTTCCCTGCTTGCTGGCCGCGCACTGGCCGCGCCACGCAAACCGGCACCCAAGAAAAAAACCCCGCCCAAAACCGCCAAAAAACCCAGCGGCCCCACCGCCCGCAGCGCCGATGCGCCGGTCATCGACCGACCGCCCGACGGCTCATCGGCCAGCCGGCTGCCCCCGGTCCGGCCACCCGAACCCCCGGCCGAGTGGCAGACCCACGAAATCACCACCCGCATCCAGCTGCGCCGGCCAAGCGGCCCCACCCGCCTCTGGCTGCCGCTGCCGCTCAACCACGACCTCTACCAGCGCACCGTCGGCCACCGCTGGAGCAGCAACGCCGCCCAGGCCGGCATGCGCCGCCTGCCCGACGGCGAACTCGAACTCTTCTTCGCCGAATGGAAAAACGGCGAAGACCCGCGCCTGGAACTGACCACCACCGTCAGCACCGCCGACCGGATGTTCGACATCACCAAGCGTACCGTCGCACCGGAACGCGAAGACATCCTGCGCCGCAACCTGCAAGCCACCACGCTGATCCCCAACGACGGCCCGGCACACGAACTCGGGCAGCGCATCGTCGGCCGGATCAAGGATCCGGTGGCCCAGGCCAAAGCCGTTTACGACTGGATCATCGAACGCGCCATCTACAGCCCCGACCTGTCCGCCAGCGGCAGCGGCGACCTGCGCAAACAACTGGCGCAAGGCCAGTACGGCGGCCGCTCGGTCGACATCAACGGCCTGTTCGTGGCGCTCTGCCGCGCCATCGGCATTCCCGCCCGCCTCGTCTTCGGCCTGCGTGTCGGCAACTCGCGCCTGTTCAAATGTCTGGGCGTCAGCAACGAAAATGCCACCCAAAGCCAGCACTGCCGCGCCGAATTCTATATCCCTGGCTACGGCTGGATTCCGGTCGACCCCTCGGACGTGCGCCGCGCCATCGCCCTCGAAGGCCTGAGCGATCGCGACAACCGTCTGGCCTCGCTCAAGCGCGTGCTCTTCGGCGTCTGGGAAATGAACTGGATCGCCTACAACGTCGGCCTCGACTTCCGGCTCCCCGGTAGCCAAAACCAGGAACGGCTGCCCTTCTTCACGCTCCCGCGTCTGGAAAACGGTGAAGGCAGCGATCCCACCACCCCGGAATTCAGCATTCAGACCAAACGCGTCGAACTCTGAACGGCCCGGCAACCGAAGCCGACACGCCACGCACCCCGGCGAAACCCGCCCAAGAACCCAAACCCCATGGCATAATCCGGCCATGTTCTCCCGCGCCCAACTACTGAACCAGCGCCTGCAGCCCATGCAACAGCGCCCCCGCGTCCGGCCGGAAAAACTGAACAGAATGAAAGTCGTCAAGCGCCTCAGCGTTGGCCAGCATGGCACCGCCCGCTGGCTCGAGCGGTTCGGCGACAAACTCCTCTGCGTTCGCTATCGAGAAGACCCGGCAACCGGCGAGCGCTACACCACCGTCGAGTTGATCGTCGACGAACGCGGCCCCAAACCCGGCACCCGCATGCTCTTCGAAATCAAATTCAACGAAAGCGGCCTGCGTCAGCGCGTCCGGGAGCACGGCGGCCAATGGGATGGCAAACGCCAACTCTGGCACCTGCCCTTCGAAACCATTCTGGCGCTCGGCCTCGAAGACCGAATCGTTGAAAAACTTCCATCTATGGAAACCAGGCGGTAGCCATATATGGACCGATACTCCCACTTATCGACACTTCTCTCCAGATATGGAGACACCGAAGTGTCGTCTACTTAACGTTGAACTAAACCGCTGACGCGGTGGTTGGGGACCCTGGCCACCGCGTTTGGTATTTCTGCGTCGGCCCAGTTGTTCGATCCTGTGATTCGGGAATCTTCCCGAATTGACGAGGAGAACGACATGACTGAACTCAGGCAACGGATGGACAACGCCATGCTCCTGCGTGGTTTTGCTGAGCGCACCCGGGAAAGCTACCTGTATTGGGTGAAGGCTCTGGCAAAGCACTATCGGCGATCACCGGATCAACTCGATGGGGCGGCAATCGAGTCGTTTCTCTTGCATCTGATCACCGAGAAGAAACTGGCATACGCGAGCGTGAATCAGGCAGCGTGTGCGTTTCGCTTCTTTTTCGAGAAGGTGCTCAGGCGACCGCAGGCGCATCTCGATATTCCCATGGCCAAGGTGCCGAAACGCTTGCCGCTCGTGCTGTCACGCGATGAGGTCAGCCGCCTCCTGGCCCACTGCAAGACCTTGCGCGACCGTGCACTGCTGGAAACGCTGTACGCAGCCGGCCTGCGATTGTCCGAAGTCTGTGCCCTGGAACTTTCCGATATCGAAAGCGCGCCGGACAGGATGTGTCTCAAGATCCGCCAAGGCAAAGGCGCCAAGGACCGCTACAGCCTGCTCTCGCCGCGCCTATTGGCATCGCTGCGTCTCTACTGGTTGGCCTGTCGCCCTCGCCGCTGGGTCTTTCCCAATCGCGCTGGCGACGGCCCGATTTACGACCAGACCGTCCAGCGCCTGTATGGTGCCGTGCGCGATGCAGCCGGCCTACCCAAACACGGCGGCATCCATACCCTGCGCCATTCCTTCGCCACCCATCTGCTCGAAGCCGGCGTCGATATCCACACCATCCAGCGCCTTCTCGGCCATGGCCATGTCAGCACGACCATGCGCTACTTCCATCTGGCGCAGTCGCGGCTGACCGGGACGACCTCGCCCCTCGAACTCCTGCGACCCGACTGACTGACCGGCGTGACAGCGGCCGGCCTGGCCGAGGTGCTTGCCGCCTTCGGCCCGGCCTATCTGGCCAGTCATGCCTTGCCGCGTGGCGCGGCCAAGGTCTGGCGGGCCATTCTCGCCTGCCGCACGGCGGCGCTCGGCGGGCATGTCGAATCCTGCGCCGATTGCGGGACGAGTCGGCACGTCTATCATTCCTGCCGGAACCGGCATTGCCCGCGCTGCCAGACGCGCGCCAAGGAAGCTTGGCTGGCCGCAAGGCGACGCGAAGTCTTGCCGGTGCCGTACTTCCACTTGGTGTTCACGCTGCCACATGATCTCAACGGTCTGATCGGCGCCGCACCGCGTCGGCTTTACGAGAATCTGTTTGCCGCCGCTTCGGCAACCCTCACCGAGTTTGCCGACAGCCGGCGCCATCTGGGTGGAGTGCCGGCGTTCTCGCTGGTGCTGCATACCTGGAAACAGGATCTTGGGCGACATGTTCATGTGCACGCGCTGGTGGCCGGTGGCGCACTGTCCGATGCGGGAAACTGGATCCGTCCGAAGAAGGGCTTCCTGTTTCCGGTTCGGGCGCTATCGAAGGTCTTTCGCGGCAAATTCATCGCCGGTCTCGATGTTTTACGCCGGCAGAAGCATCTGCCTGATTGCCTCGACCCTTCGGCCTGGCAACGCCTCAAGCAATGCCTTTACGCCCACGACTGGGTGGTCTATGCCAAGCAACCGCTGGGCGGACCGCAGGCGGTGCTGGAGTACCTCGGGCGTTACACGCACCGGGTGGCGATCTCCAACGAGCGCATCATCGACATCACGAACGAACACGTGGCTTTCCGGGTGCGGGCAGGGGCCGAAGGCAGGAAACGGACGCTGCGCTTGCCGGGTGGCGAGTTCATCGCCCGCTTTTTGCTGCACGTGCTGCCGGCTGGGTTCAAGCGTATCCGGCACTATGGCTTGCTCTCACCAGCCAGAAAGAAAGTCGGGCTGACGGCAGCGCGTACCGCGCTGGCCGTGCCGCCACCGCAAGCCGCAATCATCGAATCCGTGGCCACATTCCTGTGCCGCGTGGCTCGCCTTGAGTCGATGTGCTGCCCGCATTGCGGTGGGCCGTTTCGGGTGGCTGCCATCCTTCTGCCACAGCGCGGGGCAAAGGCCCGAGGACCCCCATGAAACGCGGCAGCAAACCTCTGCAAGCCGTTTCTCCAACGAATGGCCAGACCATTCACGGATGGCTTCGCCCCACGGCTTACCAAGTGATTCCAGAGCGGGTAGATCACCACTCCCCGGCAGGCTTACTCCTCCCAAATCCATTCGCCGCAATGCCTGCCGCACATCCATTTGCCGCCGTATTTGATGCCATGCGATTGACTTCAGGAAAGTCCTCCTTACAATCCCCATAACCATCGCCGTCCGGCGGTCCAGTCCAACGAGGTTTATCCGCCGATATGACTTCCTGCCCTCTTCAAACTCGTCCGCGTCGGCGGATAAACGCTATTCGTTATATGTGCGTATTTCAGAGGCTCCTGTATCTTGGCATTATGTTGGCGCTATTGGTTTCATGGTGGCGCTGGTCCGGAAACTGGGTGCCAAGGTTCGCACTGGCAGCGTCAACCTTGATTTCAATTGGAGGAATTGTGGTCGCGGGCTATCAAAGTTGGCTGCAATGGGCTCCAGGCTTGCAATTGAGCTGCGGCGCCGGAAATCAGAATCTCATGGAGCAGATAGTGGAATGGCTGGGGCAACTGTCGCCAATCTTGTTTATGGCAACTGGTTTTTGCGAAGACGATAGCTTCAAGATATTCACGCTCTCCCTTGCTAACTGGTCGTTGTTTTTCTTCGTTGCACTTGGCGTAGGCAGTCTTGCCTTACTTTATTGCCGCTGCCAAAAACAACCGGACAACCGCTTCGAACGTTATAGCTGATACAATCTCTCACCATGCGACGCTGGCTTTCCATCCTGCTGCTTGTCTTCCTGCCACTACAATTCAGTTGGGCGGCGGTGGGGGTATATTGTCAACATGAGACCGGAACTCAAGCTTCGCATTTCGGCCATCACGACCATCAGCACCAGGCTGCTCCCGATCAGAAGGGCGGCGCAGTTCCAGATTTTTCTGCCGGAATCGACAACGATTGCAGTGCCTGCCACGCCGGATGTTGCTCCTTGGTCTTTTTTGGCGATGCCGGGTTCTCGTTAACGGGCCCCGCTTCTCCTACGCTTACCGGGTATCAATTTCGATTACCCGCGCCTCCGCCATACCCGCCCGAACGCCCCAATTGGGTAGCCCTCGCCTGATCGGCGAGGTGGGTAGCAATTTCCTGCGCTTTCCCCATGTCGTAGCGGTTTGATCCGCCCCGACTTTGCGACTCGTTACGAGTCCGCCTTGCCGATTCCCCATGTGTTGTTTCATCAATGGAGAATTGGATGTCTCGAAATATACGAATCTACTGGCTGACCAAGGCTATTTGTATCCTTGCTGTGCTTTCGACCGGAAGTCTATGGGCGCAATCAGCCCAGACTACCCCCGGTGGCGCACCCGTCACACTGAAACAGGCTTTCGATGCCGCCTGGGCGCGACAACCGGAGTCGCAATCTCTCGCTACCCGCCGTGACGCTGCCGAGGCGCGTCGGCAAAGCGCCAATCGCTGGACAGCCGAACCGCCGACACTGGAACTTTCCGGCAAAACCGATCAGATCAACAAGAATCAAGGCAGCCGGGAGTATTTGGTCGGGGTTGCCTTGCCGCTGTGGCTTCCCGGCGAACGGGATCGCACAGGTGCGCTGGCTGACGCTGAATCACGCGCAACGGATAGTCGGGCACTTGCCGCGCAGTTACGCACGGCTGCGACTGTACGTGAAGCCTGGTGGAACTGGCAGCGTGCCCACATTGAGCAGGCACTGGCTCGCGAACGGCTGAGCAACGCACAGCGCTTGGCGGCTGATGTCGCCAGACGGGTCAAGGCCGGCGATCTGGCGCGTGCGGATCAGCACCAAGCCGATGGCGCAGCGGCCAGTGCCGAGGTTGGATTGGCTGAAGCGATTAGCCTGCTGGCAACGGCAACGCAGCGCCTGCGCGCTTTAACCGGCATAACGCCCACTATTCAAAACATGAATGTAAGCGCTGTTGCTGACGAGCCATTGCCTGCGGCGGCGATTGATTTCGCAGCGCTGGAGTCTTCACACCCCGCTGTCGTGGAATTATTCGATCGTGCCGAGGTGGCGCGGCGCAGTGTCGACTTGTCCCGCGCACAAACACGAACCAACCCTGAGCTAATCCTGGCAACAACCCGTGACCGGAGCGCATTCGGCAATGCCTACCAGCAGACAATCACCGTGGGGGTACGTATTCCGTTCGGATCTGAAAGTCGCAATCGCGCCAAGGTTTCTCAGGCAAGTGCAGAGGCTATGGAGGCAGAAGGGCAGCTTCGGCTCGAACGCGAACGCCTGATCGCCGAGCTGGATGCTGCAAGGGTTCGTATTGACTCTGCACGTACTCAGCTCTCCGCAGCCGAGAAGCGCGCTCTACTCGCGCGCGAATCGCGCAGTTTCTTCGAAAAGTCCTTCCGCATGGGAGAAACCGATCTGCCGACACGCCTACGTATTGATCTTGAAGCCGCCGAAGCAGAGCGTCAGTCCGCACGCATTCGCATCGACCTGGCCACCGCAATTTCGGCCCTACGTCAAAGTCTGGGCCTCTTGCCCGAACAAAAATGAGGAATCAAAGCATGAGAATCACCAACACACTGGCTGCTTTGGGATGGGCGGCATGGATTGTCGTTGCCTCACCCCAGGCTTGGGCTGGCGAAGGTCACGATCACGACGAAGCGCCGGTTGCCGCTACTGGCCCGGCGCTGCCGCGCTTTGCCGCTGTTTCGGAAAGTTTCGAACTGGTCGGCATCGTCAACGGCAAGCAAATTACGCTCTACCTCGACCACTACGCCGACGGAAGCCCGGTCAAAGACGCCAAGCTTGAACTGGAGCTTGGCGGCATAAAGGTTCCAGTTGAGCGCCACGCCGAAGGTGAGTTCGAGGCTAAGTTAGCCCAGGAACTCAAGCCGGGTGAATTGGCCGTAGCAGCGACTGTCATCGCCGGCGAAAAATCTGACCTGTTGGCCGGCGATCTCGATATCCACAACGCGGCGCCTGCTGAAAAAACTGCGCATGGGCGGGGCTGGAAGGAATACGCCTTGTGGTTCGGCGCTGCCGGTGTGCTCCTGATTTCCATATTCTGGCTCATGCGTCGTTTGCGCGCTGCCCGTAACACGCGTTTCGGAGGTGCCGCATGAATTCCCGCTTTCTGATTTCAATCCTGTTGGCCGCGTTTGTCGCCACGACTTGGGCGGCTGATGGCCACGACCATGGCGACGCTCCGCCAGCAGCCAATAGCAATGGTCCGAAACGCTTGCCTGATGGCAGCGTCTTTCTGCCCAAACCGGCACAGCATCAGATCGGTGTGCGTACACTGCCGGTACTGAGCGGCGAATGGCCCCGCACTTTTGAACTTTCCGGCAAGGTGGTCATGGACCCGAATGCAGGTGGCAAAGTCCAGGCGATTGTGGCCGGGCGGGTTACGCCGGGGCCGCGCGGTTTGCCCTTGCCAGGTCAGCAAGTTAAAAAAGGCGAAGTCCTGGCCTACGTCACACCGGAGGTCGGCGGCAAAAACCGCTCCCTGGCGGAAAGCCGGCTGAAACGCCTGCGTGAACTGGCCGACACGGTACCGCGCAAGACCATTGAGGAAGCGGAAGCGGCGGTTGCCAACGAACAACTCGTGGCACCGGTAAGCGGGGTTATTGCTTCGGCAAATGTCGTTTCCGGTCAAGTTGTCGAGGCCAGGGAAACACTGTTCGAGATCGTCAATCCAGATCGCTTGTTGATCGAAGCCCTGGCTTTCGATATGGCCATCGCCAACGATGTAGCCGGCGCCTCAATCGCCATCGGCGACGAAAAGCTGCCTTTGCTTCTGCTGGGCGTCGCTCGCAGCTTGCGTGAGCAGGCGCTGCCGATCACTTTCCGTGGCGAAGGCAGCGCCTTGGCCAAGCTCGCAGTCGGGCAGCCGGTCAGGGTCTTCGCGCACAGCCGCAGCAAAGTTCAAGGCATAAGCGTTCCGGCCGCCGCGTTGATGAAGAATCCTTCCAACCAGACCGTTGTCTGGGTCAAGACGGCGCCGGAGCGCTTCGA
>Ga0209794_1002275_pt1 | contig 10650 bp, 8 predicted proteins | sample EBPBio232013_DNA_FD_185869 | JGI IMG/M metagenome (GOLD analysis project Ga0209794, IMG submission 185869) | Wastewater treatment Type I Accumulibacter community from EBPR Bioreactor in Madison, WI, USA - Reactor 1_5/23/2013_ DNA (SPAdes)... | ecosystem: Engineered > Bioreactor > EBPR >... | reverse complement strand
AACCCGGACGACGACACCGCCTTCCTGCGCGTCGTGAACTTCCCGACCCGCGGCATCGGCGCCCGCTCGCTGGAAAACCTGCAGGCCGCCGCGCACCAGATGAATTCCAGCCTCTACAACGCTGCCGCCTCGCTCACCGGCAAGGCCGGCCAGACCGTCGGGGCCTTCATCCGGCTGGTCGAGTCGCTGCGCCAGGAGACCGAGAAGCTGCCGCTGCCCGAGATCATCGAGCATGTCGTCGAGAAATCCGGCCTCGCCCAGCATTACCGGCTGGAGAAGGAAGGCCAGGAGCGGCTGGAGAACCTCGACGAACTGATCAACGCCGCCGCCAGCTTCGTCGATGACGAGGGGGCGGTGGGCGAGGGCGGCGCGCTCGCTTCCTTCCTCGCCCATGCCTCGCTCGAATCCGGCGAGCACCAGGCCGGTGAGGGCCAGGAAGCGGTCCAACTGATGTCGGTGCACGCGGCCAAGGGGCTGGAGTTCGACGTCGTCTTCATCAGCGGCCTGGAACAGGGCCTGTTCCCGCACGAGAACGCGGTCAGCGAGGGGCGCGACGGCCTGGAAGAAGAGCGCCGGCTGATGTACGTCGCGGTCACCCGCGCCCGCCAGCGGCTTTATCTGTCCTGCGCGCAGACGCGGATGCTGCACGGGCAGACGCGCTATTGCACGGCCTCGTCCTTTTTCGACGAGATTCCGGAAGAACTGCTGCTCAAGCTCAACAAGAAGGCCTCCGCACCGGCGCCGACCTGGGGCGGCTACGCCGCCGCCAGCAGCGAGCCGGTGGCCGGTGGGCTGCGTATCGGCCAGAACGTCGAGCACGCCAAGTTCGGCCTTGGCGTCATCGTCGCCAGCGATGGGCGCGGCGCCGATGCCCGGGTGCAGGTCAATTTCGGCGGCGGCGTCGGCATGAAATGGCTGGCCCTGGAGTACGCCAAGCTGACCCCGGTATGACGACGTCAGCACGGGCGGCGCGGTAGATCGCAAGCGCCGCCGGTGATACTCTCGCAGTCTCGACGACGACAGGGTTTTCCCGACCACGCATGATGGCGAAAATCAAGGCTGGACTTATCTCGCTGCGCGACCTGTTCGCGACGGCCTGGTGGATCTTTTTGATCGCCGGCATCGGTTTCGTCATCGCCTTCCAGTTCGTCGAGCCCGCGCCGCCGCGCCACGTGGTGATGACCAGCGGCAGCGAAAGTGGCGCCTACTACCAGTTCGCCAAACGCTACGCGGCGATCCTGGCGCGCTCCGGCATCACCCTCGAAGTGCGGACCTCGGAAGGCTCGGTGCAGAACCTCGATCGCCTGAAAAGCGGTGAGGCGCAGATCGGCTTCGTCCAGGGGGGCGTCATTGCCCCACCCGACGAAAGCCGGATCGACGAAGACCCGGAAAACTGGGGCCTGCTCTCGCTCGGCAGCATGTTCTATGAACCGGTCTGGGTCTTTTACCAGGGCGAAACCATCGAGCGTCTGAGCGAACTGCGCGGCAAGCGCATCGCCATCGGCCAGGAGGGCTCGGGCATCCGCCAGCTGGCGCAGCGCCTGCTGGAAGACAACGACATTGATTTCCGCCAGAACACGGTGCCGATTTCCGGCCTCGACGCTGCTGAGGAACTGCAGCAGGGGCGCATCGACGCCGCTTTTGTCATTGCTGCCGAGCATGCGCCGGTGGTCCAGGTGCTGCTGCGGTCGCCCGGCGTCAAGCTGATGAACTTTTCCCAGTCCTTCGCCTACGAGCGGCGCTATCCTTTCCTGACCCGGCTGACCATGCCGCAGGGCGTGGCCGACCTGGTTCTTGACATCCCGCCGGTCGATACCCGGGTGCTGGCGCCGACCGCCAGCCTGGTGGTCCGCGACGACCTGCACCCGGCCCTGCAGAACCTGTTGCTGCAGGCGGCGCGCCAGGTTCACGGCAAGCCCGGCTTCTTCCAGACGGCCAACGAGTTCCCGGCCTATATGGATGGCATGCTGCCCCTGTCGTCGGAAGCCGAGCGTTTCTTCAAGTCCGGTCCGCCCTTCCTGCAGCGCTACCTGCCGTTCTGGCTGGCGGTGCTGGTCGACCGCCTGTTCGTCCTGCTACTGCCGGTGGTTGCCCTGCTCATTCCCCTGCTGCGCGTGGCCCCGGCCCTCTACAGTTGGCGGGTGCGCTCGAAGGTGTTCCGCTGTTACGGCGAACTGAAATTTCTCGAGGACGACCTGAAGAACCACTTCGAGCGCGAGCGCTTGCCGGAATACCGCAGCCGGCTCGACGCCCTCGATGAAGAGGCGTCGGAACTACACGTGCCGCTGGGCTTCACCGACCTGGTCTATACCCTGCGCGAGCACGTCAATCTGGTGCGCAGCATACTCGACAAGAAGGAGCAGGGCGCATGAAGGGTTTCCTCGTTGCCAATCCCAAGGGCGGTTCCGGCAAGAGCACACTGGCGACCAATCTCGCCGGTTATTTCGCCAATCGTGGCCACGCGGTGATGCTCGGCGACATCGACCGTCAGCTGTCGTCGCGCGAGTGGCTGGCCACCCGGCCTTTTGAACTGCCGACCATCGACACCTGGGACATTGGCCCGGACCACATCGCCCGGCCGCCCAAAGGCACCTCGCACGTCATCCTCGATACCCCGGCCGGCCTGCACGGCAAGTTGCTGGACAAGGTGCTCAAGCTGTCCACCCGGGTGATCGTGCCGGTGCAGCCATCGATGTTCGACATGCGGGCGACCCGTCATTTCCTGGAAGCCCTGCTCGACGAAAAGGCGGTGCGCAAGGGCAAGGCCGACGTTGCCGTGATCGGCATGCGCGTCGACGGCCGAACGCGCGCTGCCGCCGAACTGGAACGCTTCTTCGCCGGCTTCGAGCTGCCGGTCCTGGCCTATTTGCGCGACACCCAGATGTATGTTCAGGCTGCCGCTGCCGGCATGACCCTGTTCGATCTGCCGCGTTCGCGCGCCGAGCGGGACATCGAGCAGTGGCAGGCGATCATCGAATGGGCCGAAAAGCCCCTGTGAGGCGAGCATGACCAAGTACCTGTTGCTCTTCCTGCTGGCCTTGGTCGTCTGGTGGGCCTGGAAAAAGCGCCGTCCGGCCGATCCCGGCGGGGGCGACCGGAATGCCGCTGCGCCGGCGCCGGAACGCATGGTCCGCTGCGCCCATTGCGGGGTGCATCTGCCGGAAAGCGACGCGGTCAGCGACGGCCAGGTTCATTTCTGCAACGAGGCGCACCGGCGAGCGGGGCGCAGCGGCGGCGCCTGATCGTGAACGGCTGGCTGACTTCGACCTGGGAGCCCAACTGGCGCTCCTTCCAGTTCTTCCTCCTCTATCGCCTGCTGCTTGCCGGTTTGTGTCTGCTCGGCCTGTTTTTTCCGGGTGAGTGGAATACCCGGCTGAACCTGCTGCCGTCCACCCTGCTGTTCGTGCTGGTTGGCTTCTATTTTGCCGTCGTGTTCCTGGGCTACCTGCTGGCGCGCTTCTGGCAGCAGCAGTTCAGCCTCCAGCTATCCCTCCAGGTGCTGGCCGACGTCGTCGTCATCAGTGCTCTGATGTTCCTTGCTGGCGGCGTCAGCAGCGGTTTTGGCCTGGTCTTGCTGATCTCCCTGGCGGCGGCGAGCCTGGTTGGTCGGGGGCGGATGGTGCTGTTCTACGCCGCCCTGGCGACCCTGGCGGCACTGGCGGCGCAGAGCCTGGGCATCCTGCACGGCAGTTTCGACCCGGGCAGTATCGTCCAGGCCGGCTTCCTCTCTGCCGGTTATTTCGCCACCGCCATCCTGGCCCGCCTGCTCGGCCAGCGCATCATGATCAACGAGGAATTGGCGCGGCGGCGCGGGATCGCCCTCGATAACCAGATTCGCATCAACCAGCGGGTGGTCGAGCGGATGCAGGACGGCGTGCTGATCGTCACGCCGGCCGGCGACATCGTTCGCCACAACCCGATGGCCGCCCGCCTGCTCGGCCTGCCCGCCGTTGCCGGCAGGCTTGGCGTTAATGCGCCGACCCTGGCTGCCGGGCTGACGCAATGGTTGGCCGGCGGCGCCGATAATGTCCGTCTGCTGGGCGTCGGCAGTAGCGAACTCGGGGCACGCTTCGAGTCGGCGACCAGTTCGGAGGGCGAGATCCTGATCTTCGTCGAGGACGTGGGCCGGATCAAGGAGCAGGCCAAACAGTTGAAACTGGCGGCGCTGGGGCGGCTGACGGCAAGCATCGCGCACGAGATCCGCAACCCGCTGTCAGCGATCAGCCATGCTGCCGAGCTGATGAAGGAGGAGCGCCGCGGCGAGATTTTCGAACGTTTACTACGCATCGTCGGCGACAACACAGCCCGCCTCGATCGCATCGTGAGCGACGTGCTCGAACTGGGCCGGCAGAAGCCGGTACAAATCGAGGCGCTGCCGCTGCGTGAGTTCCTCGGCAACTTCGCGGTCGAGTTGCTGGCCAACGAGAACCTGCCGGCCGCCACCGTAGTGCTCGACATTCCAGCCGGGGCAAAACTCTGTTTTGATCGTGCTCACCTGCACCAGGTGCTCTGGAACCTGGTCGGCAACGCCTTGCGCCATGCTACGCGCCAGGCCGGTTCGGTGCGCATCGCCTGTATCGCTGATCAGGCGCAGGGGCGGGTAGAATTGCACGTCATCGACGATGGCCCGGGGGTTCCGGAAACCTTGCGTGACCAGGTTTTCGAACCGTTCTTCACGACCCATACGCTGGGTACCGGCCTCGGCCTGTTCATCGCGCGCGAGCTGTGTGTCGCCAACGGCGGCGCGCTGACCCTCAAGACCGATGCCGTCGGTGGCCATTTCATTGTTTCCGGGAGAAGTGACACGTGTCAGTCAGCCGTAGCGAACGACGCCCTCGCGGCGAATTGAACCGGGTTCTCGTCGTCGACGACGAGGCCGACATCCGCGAACTGATCGACCTGACCCTGGCCCGCATGGGGCTGGCGGCGGCGTGCGTCGGTTCGGTGGCGGAAGCCCGGGCAGCGCTGGCTGCGGACAGCTTTCACCTGTGCCTGACCGACATGCGCCTGCCGGACGGTGACGGACTGGAGATCGTTCGCCATATCGGCGAGCATCATCCCAGTCTGCCAGTAGCGGTGATTACCGCCTGGGGTAGCGCCGAAAATGCGGTGGCCGCGCTCAAGGCCGGAGCCTTCGATTATCTGGCCAAGCCGGTCGGTCTCGAGCAGTTGCGGGCCCTGGTCCGTTCTGCCTTGCGCCTGCCCAGCGAAGGTAGCCAGGGCGACGCGTTGCGGGCGCTGACCGGTGATTCAGCCAGCATGCAGCACGTGCGGGCGATGATCGAAAAGATGGCGCGCAGTCAGGCACCGATCTACATCTCCGGCGAGTCCGGTTCCGGCAAGGAACTGGCGGCACGCCTGATTCACGCCCGCAGCGCGCGCAGCACCGGGCCCTTCGTCCCGGTCAACTGCGGGGCGATTCCCGAGAACCTGATGGAGAGCGAGTTCTTCGGCTACCGCAAAGGCGCCTTCACCGGCGCCGACGCGGATCGCGACGGCTTCTTCCAGGCGGCCAGTGGCGGCACACTGTTCCTCGACGAGGTCGCCGACCTGCCGCTGGCGATGCAGGTCAAGCTGCTGCGGGCGATCCAGGAAAAGCGCGTGCGCAAGGTCGGCTGCGTCACCGAGGAGCCGGTCGATCTGCGCGTCATCTGTGCCACCCACCGCAACTTGCGTGAGCGGGTCGAGCAGGGCAGTTTCCGGCAAGACCTCTATTACCGCCTGAACGTCATCGAACTGCGCATGCCACCCCTGCGCGAGCGTATGGAAGACATCGCGCCGCTGGTCGACAGCATTCTCAGCAAGCTGTGCGGCGAGGCGCATCCCCGGCTGTCCCAGGCGGCGATCAAGGCGCTGCAGCTGTATTCCTTCCCCGGCAACGTGCGCGAACTGGAGAACATCCTTGAACGGGCGACCGCGCTGTGCGCCGGCGACCTGATCGAGCCCGACGACCTGCACCTTGAGCCCGAGGATGTCGGTGGCGGTGACAGCCAGGGGCGCGGCAGCGAAACGCTCGACGATTACCTCAACCGCCTGGAGCGCCAGGCCATCCTCGAAGCGCTGCAGAAGACCGAAGGCAACCGGACGGCGGCGGCGCGTCTGCTCGGCGTCACTTTCCGTTCGCTGCGCTACCGGCTGGAACGGCTGGGTATCGAATGAGCTGGCTGGCGGATGGCTGGCTGGACACGGCTGAACGCCGCGAGTCGCCGAATTTCGGCGAGCGCCCGGCCGGCGCCGAGGTTGCGCTGGTCGTCGTGCACAATATCAGCCTGCCGCCCGGCGAGTTCGGCGGCGACTGGGTCGAGGACTTTTTCCTCAACCGCCTGGATACGACGGCACACCCGTATTTCGCCGAAATTGCCGGGTTGCAGGTGTCGGCGCATTTCTACGTCAGGCGCGATGGCCGCGTCGTCCAGTTCGTCGGCTGCGACCGACGTGCCTGGCACGCCGGCCGGTCGAGCTGGTGCGGGCGCGACAACTGCAACGACTACTCGGTCGGCATCGAACTTGAGGGCTGTGACGAACTGCCTTTCGCCGACGCCCAGTATGCGGCGCTGTGGCCTTTGCTCGACGCCCTGCGCCAGCGTTATCCGATTGCCGCCGTCGCCGGCCACAGCGACATCGCGCCGGGACGCAAGAGCGACCCCGGGCCGTATTTCGACTGGGCGGCACTGGCCGCCCGTCATCCCGACCTCGAATTACCGCCCGAAGTAGCGGCGTAAGCGCTCGACCGCCTCGGCCAGCCGGTCGACGCCGGTGGTGTAGGCGAAGCGGATGTGTTTCTCCGGCGCGTTGGCGCCGAAATCCAGCCCCGGCGTGGCGGCGACGCCGGTTTTTTCGAGCAGGTCGCGCGCCAGTGCGAAGCTGTCGGCGGCCAGCGCCGAGCAGTCGCAATACAGGTAGAAAGCGCCTTCCGGGCGGGCGGTGATGCGGAAGCCGAGTCCTTCCAGCGCCGGCGCCAGGAAATCGCGGCGGCGGCGGAATTCTGCCCGGCGTTCCTCCAGGATGGCGATGGTCTCCGGCCGGAAAGCCGCCAGCGCGGCGTGCTGGGCCGGCGTCGACGGACAGAGGACGAGGTTTTGCGCCAGCTTCTCGACGTCGCGCAGGTAGGGCTCGGGAATCACCATCCAGCCCAGGCGCCAGCCGGTCATCTGGAAATACTTGGAGAAGCTGTTGATCACCCAGATGTCGTCGCCGGCGGTGCAGGCGGTCTGCGCGTCGGTCTCGTAGGTGAGGCCGTGGTAGATCTCGTCGACCATGAAGTGGCCGTTGCGGGCGCGGCAGACCTCGGCCAGCGCGGCGATTTCGGGCAGCGTCAGCAGCGTGCCGGTCGGGTTGGCCGGCGAGGCAACGAGTAGACCAGTGGTTTTCTCGCTCCAGGCGGCGCCGACTTGTGCCGGGGTCGGCTGGAAGTTGCTCTGCGGGCCGACCGGGAGCGCGACCGGGCGGCCTTCGTAGGTGCGCAGGATGTGCCGGTTGCACGGGTAGCCGGGATCGGCGAGCAGCCATTCGTCGCCGGGGTGGGTGAGGGCGGCGAAGGCCAGGTTGAGCGCGCCGGAGGCGCCGTTGGTGACGGCGATGCGGCGGGCCGGCACATCGACGCCGTAGCGCTGGCGGTAGAAATCGCTGATTGCCTGGCGCAGTTCGGGCAGCCCGAAGGCCTGCGTGTACATCGTCTTGCCGCTGGCGATGGCGGCCATCGCCGCCTGGGCAATCGGTTCCGGCGTCGGAAAATCGGGCTCGCCGACTTCCATGTGGATGATGTCGCGGCCCTCGGCCTGCAGCTGATGGGCGCGGGTGAACAGTTCGACCACGTGGAAGGGTTCGATGTCGGCGAGACGGGTAGCGGGACGGTACATGGGCTCTCCAAAGTAAAACGGCCACCCGCGGGTGGCCGTCCGATTATCGCTCAGGCAATGCTTATGCGGCGTCCTTGAAGATGCCCATCTCGAACAGCTCGCGCTTCAATACCAGTTCGCGCGGCATCTTGTCGCCCATCTTGTCGAACCATTCCTTGTGGCCGGCCAGCTCGGCCTTCCAGGCGTCGGCGTCGATGGTCGTGAGGGCTTCGAAGTCGGCCTTGTTGATGGCCAGGCCGGTCCAGTCGATGTCCTCGAACTTCGGCATCCAGCCGAGTACGGTTTCCTTGGCGGCGACCTTGCCCTGGCAGCGGTCGACGATCCACTTGAGGACGCGCATGTTGTCGCCGAAGCCCGGCCACATGAATTCGCCCTTCTCGTTCATGCGGAACCAGTTCACGCAGAAGATCTTCGGCGTCGCATCGACGGCCTTGCCCATGCGCAGCCAGTGGTTGAAGTAGTCGCCCATGTGGTAGCCGCAGAAAGGCAGCATGGCGAACGGGTCGCGACGGACAACACCTTGCTGGCCGAAGGCGGCAGCGGTGGTTTCCGAGCCGAGGGTGGCAGCCATGTAGACGCCGTAGTTCCAGTTGAAGGCCTGGTACACCAGCGGCACGGTGGTGGCGCGACGGCCGCCGAAGATGAAGGCGGAAATCGGCACGCCAGCGGGATCTTCCCAGGCCGGGTCAACCGACGGGCACTGGCTGGCCGGGGCGGTGAAGCGCGAGTTGGCGTGCGCGGCCTTGCGACCGTTCTTGCCGTCTTCCGGCGTCCAGTCCTTGCCCTGCCAGTCGATCAGGTGGGCCGGGGCTTCCTTGGTCAGGCCTTCCCACCACACGTCACCGTCATCGGTCAGGGCAACGTTGGTGAAGATGATGTTTTCCTTCAGGGTGGCCAGCGCGTTGTAGTTGGTCTTGGCCGAGGTGCCCGGGGCAACGCCGAAGAAGCCGGCTTCCGGGTTGATGGCGTAGAAACGGGTGACGCCGTCGGCATCGACGCGCGGCTTGATCCAGGCGATGTCGTCGCCGATGGTGGTGATCTTCCAGCCGTTCATCGGCTCGGGCGGGATCAGCATGGCGAAGTTGGTCTTGCCGCAGGCCGACGGGAAGGCGGCGGCGACGTAGGTCTTCTCACCGGCCGGCGATTCGACGCCGAGGATGAGCATGTGTTCGGCCAGCCAGCCCTGGTCGCGGGCCATGTTGGAGGCGATGCGCAGGGCGAAGCACTTCTTGCCGAGCAGGGCGTTGCCGCCGTAACCGGAACCGTAGGACCAGATCTCGCGGGTTTCCGGGTAATGGACGATGTACTTGACGGTCGGGTTGCACGGCCAGGCAACATCTTTTTGGCCGGCTTCGAGCGGGGCGCCGACGGTGTGCACGCAGGGAACGAATTCGCCATTGGCACCGAGTACGTCGAAAACCTTGGCGCCCATGCGGGTCATCGTGCGCATGTTGGTGACGACGTAGGCGGAGTCGGTGATTTCCACGCCGATATGGGCGATCGGCGAACCGAGCGGGCCCATCGAGAAGGGAATCACGTACATGGTGCGGCCCTTCATGCAGCCTTTGAACAGGCCGTTCAGGGTTTCGCGCATCTTGGCCGGTTCTTCCCAGTTGTTGGTCGGGCCGGCGTCTTCCTTGTTGGCGGAGCAGATGTAGGTGCGGTCTTCGACGCGGGCGACGTCGGACGGGTCGGAGAAGGCGAGGTAGGAGTTGGGGCGCTTTTCCGGGTTCAGCTTGATCAGCGTACCGGCTTCAACCATTTCCGCACACAGACGGTCATACTCTGCCTGGGAGCCGTCGGCCCAGTAGATTTTGTCAGGCTGGGTCAGCGCGGCAATCTCGGCGACCCATTGTTTCAGGCCTTCGTGTTTGACGTAGTTGGGGGCGTTCAGCGGTGCGGTCATGGCGGTTTGTCTCTCTCTAAGTTACTGAAATAGCAAAGTTTCACGCCAGTCGCCGGGAGCTGCCACCAAGACTGCGAGCGGCTGGAGGCCGTCGGCTGGGAAGCCGGTAATTATGCACTACCTTAGGGTAAATAGCTACTTGACTTTTACCACCTAAGTGATGTCCGAAATGGAAAAATGTGGCTGGAGTGTTATAATTTACCGCATCACAAAAAGTTATTTCACGATGTAAAAAAGGAGGAAGACATGGACCCCAGGCAATTACGCGAGGCCGCGCTGTTCTACCACCGCAGCCCCAAACCCGGAAAGATCGCGGTCACGCCGATCAAACAGCTGACCAACCAGTACGACCTGTCGATGGCCTACTCGCCGGGCGTTGCCTTCGCCTGCGAGGAAATCGTCGCCGATCCGGCCGAGGCGAGCACACTGACCGCGCGCGCCAACCTGGTTGGCGTCATCACCAACGGCACTGCCGTCCTCGGCCTCGGGCCGATCGGCCCGCTTGCCGCCAAGCCGGTGATGGAAGGCAAGGGTGTGCTGTTCAAGAAGTTTGCCAATATCGACGTCTTCGACCTTGAGATCGAAGAGCGCGATCCGGACAAGCTGATCGACACCATCGCCTCGCTGGAGCCGACCTTCGGCGGCATCAACCTCGAAGACATCAAGGCGCCCGAGTGCTTCTACATCGAGAAGAAGCTGCGCGAGCGGATGAAGATTCCCGTCTTCCACGATGATCAGCACGGCACGGCGATCGTCGTCGGCGCTGCCATCCTCAACGGCCTGCACCTGATCGGCAAGGACCTGTCCAAGGTCAAGATCGTCACTTCCGGCGCCGGAGCTGCGGCGCTCGCCTGCCTCGACCTGCTGGTCATGCTCGGCGCGCCG
>Ga0209794_1002274_pt1 | contig 10654 bp, 10 predicted proteins | sample EBPBio232013_DNA_FD_185869 | JGI IMG/M metagenome (GOLD analysis project Ga0209794, IMG submission 185869) | Wastewater treatment Type I Accumulibacter community from EBPR Bioreactor in Madison, WI, USA - Reactor 1_5/23/2013_ DNA (SPAdes)... | ecosystem: Engineered > Bioreactor > EBPR >... | reverse complement strand
GGCACCGTGAACTGGGACCCGGTCGACCAGACCGTGCTCGCCAACGAACAGGTCATCGACGGCAAGGGCTGGCGTTCCGGCGCGGTGGTGGAAAAGCGCGAGATCCCCATGTACTACATGAAGATCACCGCCTACGCCGAAGAACTGCTGGCTGAGCTCGACAACCTGCCGGGCTGGCCGGAACAGGTGCGCCTGATGCAGAAGAACTGGATCGGCAAGAGCACCGGCGTGCGCTTCGCCTTCCCGCTGGCGGATAACCCGGAGGAAAAGCTCTGGGTATTCACCACCCGCGCCGACACCATCATGGGCGTCACCTTCGTTGCCGTCGCCGCCGAACACCCGCTGGCCACCGGCGCCGCCGCCAACAACCCGGAACTTGCTGCCTTCATCGAGGAATGCAAGCAGGGTGGTGTCGCCGAGGCCGATCTGGCGACGATGGAAAAGAAGGGCCTGCCGACCGGCATCTACGTCACCCACCCGCTGACCGGCGAACAGGTCGAAGTCTGGGTCGGCAACTACGTGCTGATGAGCTACGGCGACGGCGCCGTGATGGCCGTGCCGGCGCACGACGAGCGCGATTTCGCGTTTGCGCTGAAATACAACTTGCCGATCAAGCAGGTCGTCGCCGTCGACGGTGAATCCTTCAGCGACCAGGCCTGGGCCGAGTGGTACGCCGACAAGGTCAAGGGCAAGCTGGTCAACTCCGGCAAATACGACGGTCTCGGCTACGAAGCCGCCGTCGACGCCATCGCCGCCGACCTCGCCGCCAAGGGCCTGGGCGACAAGAAGGTGCAGTTCCGCCTGCGCGACTGGGGCATCAGCCGCCAGCGCTACTGGGGCTGCCCGATCCCGATCATTCACTGCCCGAGTTGCGGCGACGTGCCGGTGCCCGACGAGCAGTTGCCGGTCGTCCTGCCGGAGAACGTCGAGATCACCGGCGCCGGCTCGCCCTTGGCCCGCATGCCCGAGTTCTACGAGTGCAAGTGCCCGAAGTGCGGCGGCGCTGCCCGCCGTGAAACCGACACCATGGACACTTTCTTCGAGTCGTCCTGGTACTTCCTGCGCTACGCCTGCCCGGACAACGCCGCCGCCATGGTCGACGAGCGCGTCGCCTACTGGTGCAAGGGCGGCATCGACCAGTACATCGGCGGCATCGAGCACGCCATCCTGCATTTGCTGTATTCGCGCTTCTTCACCAAGCTGATGCGCGATGTCGGCCTGATCGGCGACCTTGGCGAGCCTTTCGCCAACCTGCTGACCCAGGGCATGGTCGTCGCCCCGACCTTCTACCGCGAGCTCGACGGCGGCAAGAAGCAGTGGATCAACCCGGCCGACGTGGACGTCGTCACCGACGAGCGCGGCCGCCCGACCGGCGCCACGTTGAAGGCCGACGGCCTGCCGGTGGTGATCGGCGGCACCGAGAAGATGTCGAAGTCGAAGAACAACGGCGTCGACCCGCAAGCGCTGATCGACCAGTACGGCGCCGACACGGCGCGCCTGTTCATCATGTTCGCTTCGCCCCCGGACCAGTCGCTGGAATGGTCGGATGCCGGCGTCGAAGGCGCCTTCCGCTTCCTGCGCCGCCTGTGGAAAACCGTTTATGACCACGTGCAGACCGGCCTCGTCGCCGCCTGCACCGGCAACGACGGCCTCTCTTCCGCGCAGGCCGACCTGCGGCGCAAGCTGCATCAGACCATGGGCAAGGTCGCCGACGACTACGGCCGGCGCAAGCAGTTCAACACGGCCATCGCCGCCGTCATGGAGTTGCTCAATGCCTACGACAAGTGCGATCTCGCCGACGCCGCCGGCCGCGCGCTCGCCCAGGAAGTCCTGGAAAGCGCCGTGCTGCTGCTCTTCCCCATCGTCCCGCACATCGGCCAGGCGCTTTACGCCGAGCTGAAGCCGGGCTCGGATGCCGGCCTCGCCGCCTTCCCGAAGGCCGACCCGGCCGCGCTCAAGCAGGACGAGATCGAGCTGATGGTGCAGGTCAATGGCAAGCTGCGCGGTTCCATCCGCGTCGCTGCGGCAGCCGACAAGGCGAGCATCGAAGCCGCCGCGCTGGCTTGCGAGGGCGCCGTCAAGTTCATGGAAGGCAAGCCGGCGAAGAAGGTCATCGTCGTCCCCGGCCGTCTGGTCAACATCGTCGCCTGAGGAAATCGCCATGCGCCTGCTGCGCCCACTGTTCGCCCTGATCCTCGTCGCCGCCCTCGCCGGCTGCGGCTTTCACATGCGCGGCGCGGGCGGCAGCACGCTGCCCTACCGGACCATGCACATCGCCCTGCCGGAAACTGCCGAAGTCCGCATCTGGCTGGAGCGCTACATCCGCAGCGGCGGCGACACCGAAATCGTCGCCGATCCGAAGCAGGCGGCGGCGGTTTTCCAGCAGATCAACGACACGCGGCAAAAGACCATCCTCAGCGTCAACGCTCAGGGGCGGGTGCGCGAATACCGGCTGCAACTGGATTACACCTTCCGCCTGGTGGACGGCCAGGGCCGCGAAATCGTCGCCCCGAACAAGATCGCGCTAACCCGCGACATCACCTTCGACGACTCCAGCGTGCTCACCAAGGACATCGAAGAAGGCCTCCTCTGGCGCGATATGAACAACGACCTGGTCAACCAGATCATGCGCCGGCTGAGCCTGATCAAACCGAAGGACCCCAACCAGGTCGCCGAAGACTGATGCTGCTCAAGGCCGAGCAACTGGCGACGCATCTCGAACGCGAGTTGCGCCCGCTGTACGTGCTTTACGGCGACGAGCCGCTGTTGGTGCTGGAAGCGGCCGACGCCATCCGTGCCCGGGCACGTGCCAGCGGCTACAACGAGCGCGAGGTGCTGACCGTGCTGCCGCAGTTCGACTGGGGCCTGCTGCTCGCCAGCGGCGGCAACCTGTCCCTGTTCGGTGACCGCAAGCTGATCGACCTGCGCATTCCCTCCGGCAAGCCGGGCAAGGAAGGCAGTGCGGCCTTGCAGCAGTGGTGCCAGAACCTGTCGCCCGACAACCTGTTGCTGATCACCCTGCCCGAACTCGACTGGCGCGAGGAAAAAGCCGCCTGGTTCACCACGCTCACCAACGCCGGCGTCGTGGTCAAGCTCAACGCCCCGCCGCTGGCCGAACTGCCCGGCTGGATCGCCGGCCGCCTGCGCCGGCAGCAGCAAAGCGCCGATCCGGAAGGCCTGCGCTTCATTGCCGAGCGCGTCGAGGGCAACCTGCTCGCCGCCCACCAGGAAATCCAGAAGCTGGGGCTGCTCTACCCACCCGGCAAGCTGTCGCAGGAACAGATCCGCGATGCCGTGCTCAACGTCGCCCGCTACGACATCGAAGGCCTGCGCGAAGCGCTGCTGGTCGGCGACATCGGCCGACTGGCGCGCACCCTCGACGGTCTGATGCAGGAAGGCGAGGCGCCGCCCCTGGTGCTGTGGGCGATGAGCGAGGAAATCCGCGCCCTGGCGACGATCCGCAACGGTCTCGACAGCGGTCGCCCGCTCGATCTGCTGCTCAAGGAAGCCAAGGTCTGGGGACCGCGTCAGGCGCAGGTCAAACGCGCCTTGCAACGGCTGTCGCGGACTACGCTGGAAGCCGCTCTGCGCCACGCCGGACGCATTGATTGTCTGATCAAGGGGATCGGTCGCGGCAACCTGTGGGACGAGTTGCTGCGCCTGGGCATCGCGCTGGGCGCGAGCCCGCGCGCAAGTTAGGCGGCAGCGGGCGGCGCCGGCTCGTCCGGCTCAAGGTCTTCCCAGATGCAGTCGCATTCCTTGCGTGCATCATGCAATCCGGGTTTGCACGACTCCTGGACCAGGCATTCGCCCTGGCATTCGTCGGAAACCACGACCAGTTTCATTTCCGCGTCCACCTGCCGCTCGCCATCCCAATAGCTGCAGGTTGCGCAGACCTTGACTTCGGTCGGCAGTATGAGTTTTTCAGCCATCTTGTCCTCGATGGAAAGCCCTGTTGTGGTTGCGGATAAGAGTTTACCCGCTTCCGGAAGTTCCCTGTAATTTGTCTGGCTATAATGTTTCTTTGCCTGACCGAAGATAACCATGGACATCAAGGAACTCATGCACAAGATCGGCCACCAGGCGCGCGCCGCTTCGCGCCGCCTGGCCACCGCCAGCACCGCCGAAAAGAACGCCGCATTGCTGGCGATTGCCGACGCCATCCGCCGTGAAAAAGCGGCGCTGCTCGCCGCCAACGCCGAGGACGTCGCCGCCGCCCGTGCCGCCGGGCTGGAACCGGCCATGCTCGACCGCCTGATGCTGACCGACAAGGGCGTCGACAACATGGCCGAAGGCGTCGAACAGGTCGCCAAGCTGCCCGACCCGATCGGTGAAATGGGCGAGTTCAAGTTCCGCCCGTCCGGCATCCAGGTCGGCAAGATGCGCGTACCGCTGGGTGTCATCGGCATCATCTACGAAGCCCGCCCGAACGTCACCGCCGACGCCGCCGCCCTGTGCCTGAAATCGGGCAACGCCGCCATTTTGCGCGGTGGCTCGGAAGCGATCCGCTGCAACCGCGCCATCGCCGCCCTGGTTCAGGAAGGCCTGCAGACCGCCGGGCTGCCTGCCGACTGCGTGCAGGTCATCGACACCACCGACCGCGCCGCCGTCGGTGAACTGATCACCATGCGCGAGTTCGTCGACGTCATCGTACCGCGCGGCGGCAAGGGCCTGATCGCCCGCCTGCTGGCCGAATCGCGGGTGCCGATGATCCAGCACCTGGACGGCAACTGCCACGTCTACCTCGAAGAGGAAGCCGACCCGAACAAGGCGCTGAAGATCGTCGAGAACGCCAAGACCCAGCGCTACGGCACCTGCAACACCGCCGAATCGCTGCTCGTCGACCGTTCGGTCGCCGCCATGCTGCTGCCGCCGATTGCCCACATGCTGACCGCCAAGGGCGTCGAAATCCGCGGCTGCGCGGAGACCTGCGCCATCGTCCCGAACGCCGTCGCGGCCACGGAAGAGGATTACTACACCGAATTCCTGGCGCCGATCATCTCGGTCAAGGTGGTGGCCGACATCGACGAAGCCATCGCCCACATCAACCAGTATTCGTCCAAGCACACCGAAAGCATCGTCACCGACAACCACCCGAAGGCGATGCGCTTCCTGCGCGAAGTCGATTCGGCCTCGGTCATGATCAATGCCTCGACGCGTTTCGCCGACGGCTTCGAATACGGCCTGGGCGCCGAAATCGGCATCTCGACCGACAAGATCCACGCCCGCGGCCCGGTTGGTCTGGAAGGCCTGACCAGCCAGAAATGGATCGTCTTGGGCGACGGGCACGTCCGTGGCTAAGCCCAGCTTCAACTGGGAAGACCCGCTGCTGCTCGATTCGCAGCTGGCTGCCGACGAGCGCCAGGTGCGCAACGCGGCGCGCAGCTTCGCGCAGAAGGCGCTGGCGCCGCGGGTGCGCGACGCTTTCCGCAACGAGCACACCGACCCGGCGATCTTCCGCGAGATGGGCGAGATGGGTCTGCTCGGCGCCACGCTGCCGCCACAGTACGGCGGCGCCGGGCTGAACTACGTCTCCTATGGGCTGATCGCCCGCGAAGTGGAATACGTCGATTCCGGCTACCGCTCGATGCTCAGCGTGCAGTCCTCGCTGGTCATGCTGCCGATTTTCGCCTTCGGCAGCGAGGCACAGAAACAAAAATACCTGCCCGGCCTCGGTCGCGGCGAGCTGATCGGCTGTTTCGGGCTGACCGAGCCCAACTCCGGTTCCGACCCTGGCAGCCTGGCCACCCGCGCCCGCACCGTGCCCGGTGGCTGGAAGCTGTCCGGCAGCAAGATGTGGATCACCAATGCGCCGCTGGCCGACGTTTTCGTCGTCTGGGCCAAGGACGACGAAAACGTCATTCGCGGCTTCATCCTCGACAAGGGCATGGCCGGCCTGAGTGCGCCGGCGATCCACGGCAAGGTCGGCCTGCGCGCCTCAATCACCGGCGAGATCGTCATGGACGAGGTCTTCGTCCCGACGGAAAACCGCCTCGATGTCGCCGGCCTGAAAGGTCCGTTTACCTGCCTCAATTCAGCCCGCTACGGCATCGCCTGGGGGGCGCTGGGTGCCGCCGAAGCCTGCTGGCATACGGCGCGGCAATACACGCTCGACCGCAAGCAGTTCGACCGGCCGCTGGGAGCGAACCAATTGGTGCAGAAGAAGCTCGCCGACATGCAGACCGAAATCACCCTCGGCATCCAGGGCGTGCTGCGCCTCGGCCGGATGATGGACGACGGCAGCACAACGCCGGAAATCGTTTCGCTGATGAAGCGCAATTCCTGCGGCAAGGCCCTCGACATCGCCCGCACGGCGCGCGACATGCTGGGCGGCAACGGCATTTCCGACGAATTCGGCGTCATCCGCCACCTGGTCAACCTGGAAGTAGTCAACACCTACGAGGGCACGCACGACATCCACGCGCTGATCCTCGGCCGCGCCCAGACCGGCATTTCGGCGTTCTGAGCCGGCGCTTCAGAGCATGTGATCGAGGAAGGCGCGGGTGCGCGGGTGGCGCGGATCGGCGAACATTTCGCCGGCCGGCCGCGCCTCGACGATCTCGCCGTGATCCATGAAAATGACTTCGGTCGACACGTCGCGGGCGAAGCTCATCTCGTGCGTGACGACGAGCATGGTCATGTGTTCCTCGGCCAACTGGCGCATCGTGCGCAGCACCTCGCCGGTGAGTTCCGGGTCGAGCGCCGAGGTCGGTTCGTCGAACAGCATGATGTCCGGCTCCATCGCCAGCGCCCGGGCAATCGCCACCCGCTGCTTCTGCCCACCCGACAGTTGCGACGGATAGGCGCCGCACTTGGCGAGCAGGCCGACCTTGCGCAGCAACTCCTCGGCGCGCGGCACGATGGCGTCGCGGCTCAGGCCCTTGACCGTCAGCGGCGCCTCGATGACATTCTGCAGCACGGTCAGGTGCGGGAACAGGTTGAACTGCTGGAAGACCATGCCCATCTTGCGGCAGATGCGCCGCGCCTCGGCTTCCGGCGCGTAGCGGCAGTGGCCGGCGGCGTCCGTTTCGACCAGCGTCTCGCCCTCGATGACGATGCTGCCGGCGTCGATCGTTTCCAGGTGGTTCAAGCAGCGCAAAAAGGTGCTCTTGCCGGAACCGGACGGGCCGATCACGGCGATCACCTCGCCCTTGCCGATGTCGAGCGAGACGCCCTTGAGCACTTCGGTGCCGTGGAAGTGCTTGCGGATGTCGCGCGCCGCGATCATCGGCACGGCTTCAGTCTTCATAGACGGCATAGCGTTTTTCCAGGCGCATGAAGCCCCAGGTCAGGACCAGGGTCATGATCAGGTAGAAGGCGGCGGCAACGACGAAGGGCATGGTCGTGAAATCGCGCTGGACGATGCCGCGCGCCGCACGCAGCAGGTCGTTCATGGCCAGCACGTAGATCAGCGAGGTGTCCTTGACCAGGGTGATGGTCTCGTTGCTCATCGGCGGCAGGATGCGCTTGACCACCTGCGGCAGGATGATGCGCCGCATCGTCTGGCCGTAGCTCATGCCGAGCACGCGCGCCGCCTCGTACTGGCCGCGGCCGACCGACTGGATGCCGGAGCGGAAGATCTCGGCGAAGTAGGCGGCGTAGTTCAGCGTAAAGGCGACGATGGCCGCCGGGAAATCGGGCAGGCGGACGCCGATCACCGGCACGAAGGGCAGCGCGAAGTAGATGAACAGCATCTGCAGCATCAGCGGCGTACCGCGCATCAGCCAGATGTAGCCACCGACCAGGCCGGCGGCGGTGCGGAAGTGCGAGACGCGGACCAGGGCCAGCGCCAGCCCGAGCGGCACGGCGAGGACCAGGGTGAGCAGGAAGACCTGCAGCGTCACCGCAGTGCCATCGAGCAGCGGGCCGAGAATCTGGAAGAAATAGTCCATGCTGTCAGCCCGTCAGGCGGGCGCCATGGGAGTGATGAAAGAACGGGCCGGCAGGCCGGCCCGTCAGCGGTTCACACAGGGCTTACTTGACGATGTCCTTGCCGAACCATTGCGTCGAGATGCGGGCGGCAGCGCCGTCCTTCTTCATCTCGTCCATCGCCTGCTGCAGCTTGCCGAGCAGCTCGGCGTCGTCCTTACGCACGCCGACGCCGTATTCCTCGGTGCCGAAGTTGTCGTCGAGGATCAGGTAGTCGCCCGGCTTCTTGGCCACGTAGTAGCGGCCGACGATCTCGTCGAGGACGACGGCGTCGAGGCGGCCGGTGGTCAGGTCCATCAGCGCGGCGACGTTGTCGCCGAACTTCTTCAGTTCCTTGAACGACTTGCCGACAGCATCCTTCTCGATGGCCTCGACGGCGCTGCTGCCTTCCTGGACGCCGACCACCTTGCCAGCCAGGTCGGCCTTGGCCTTGACCGGCGAATTGGCGGCGACGACGACGATCTGGTGGTTTTCCAGGTAGGGCGCGGTAAAGGCGATCTGTTCCTTGCGCTTTTCGGTGATGGTCAGGCCGTTCCACAGCACATCGACGCGCTTGCCGCCGAGTTCGGCTTCCTTGGCGTTCCAGTCGATCGGCTTGAACTCGACTTCGACGCCGAGGCGCTTGGCCGCTTCACGGGCGAGGTCGATGTCGAAACCGACCAGCTCGTTCTTTTCGTTGCGGAAACCCATCGGCGGGAAGTTGTCGTCGAGGCCGACGACGATCTTGCTCACCGGCGCCGGGGCCGGAACAGCGGCCGCGGAGGGCGTTTCCGACTTGCCGCAGGCGGCGATCAGGGCGGTCGCGGCGAGCGCGAGGAAGAGGCTGGAAATACGTTTTTGCATGCTGTTTCTCCGACAAAGGTCAGTGTTTTTTTGGCTCAGCCGGCGATTATCTCCCAAAACGGGCGAGCTGCCCGCCCCCGGATTACCCTGCTTGCCATCCGGCTTTTTGACCGCCCACAAGCAGCAAGGTATAAGCATGCTTTTCGTCAGCCGACCGGAGCCGCCGATGCCTCCCACCGCCTACCACGCCGTTGTCGCCGCGCCCGGCTTCGCGCTCGGTGTCCGCTGCAACGACGACGAGATCACCGCCATCGATTTCCTCGAACCCCGCCCCGAGCAGCCGCCGACAACGCCGCTGGCCGCCGAGGCGGTGCGCCAGCTCGAGGCCTACCTGGCCGATCCCGGCTTCGTCTTCAGCCTGCCGCTGCAGGCGGCCGGCACCGCCTTCCAGCGCCGCGTCTGGGCGCAGATTTCGGCAATCCCGTGCGGCCAGACACACACTTACGGTCAACTGGCCAAAAACCTCAACAACGCCCCGCGTGCCGTCGGTCAGGCCTGCGGTGCCAATCCCTACCCGCTGGTCGTTCCCTGCCACCGGGTGGTCGCCAGCCACGGCGGACTCGGCGGTTTCGCCCGCGAACGCGGCGGCTTCCTGCTCGACATCAAGCGCTGGCTGCTACAGCATGAAAACGCCGAACTTGCCGCCAAGACCCACTGACCTCGCCGAGATCGACCAGTTCTGCGACGCGCTCTGGCTGGAAGACGGACTAGTCAAATCGACGCTCGACAGCTACCGCTCCGACCTCGGCCGGCTCGCCGCCTGGCTGGCCGAACACGGCCACGAACCGCTGCTCGACCTGCGCGAAACGACGCTGGCCGCCTTCGTCGCCCAACTCTCGCGCAGCACGCGGGCCAGTTCGCAGGCGCGCTACCTGTCCACGCTGCGCCGTTTCTTCCGCTGGCAGGTCGGGCGCGGCCGCATCGTCGCCGACCCGACGCTGAAGCTGGCCAATCCCAGCCTGCCGTCGCGCCTGCCCAAGGTGATGTCGGAACAGCAGGTCGCCGACCTGCTCGCCGCTCCCGACCTCGACACGCCGCTCGGCCGGCGCGACCGGGCCATGCTCGAAACCCTGTACGCCACCGGCCTGCGCGTTTCCGAACTGGTCAACCTGAAGATGCACGAAGTCAGCCTGATCGACGGCGTCCTGCGCGCTTTCGGCAAGGGCAGCAAGGAACGCCTGGTGCCGCTGGGCGAGCAGGCCATCGACTGGATCGGCCACTATCTGCACGAGAGCCGCGCCGACATCCTCGGTCAGCGGCAGAGCGACGCGCTGTTCGTCACCGCCCGCGGCGGCGCCATGACACGGCATGCCTTCTGGCACCTGATCAAGCGCTACGCCCTGGTGGCCGGCATCGACCCGGCCAAGCTGTCGCCGCACGTGCTGCGCCACGCTTTCGCCACCCACCTGCTCAACCACGGCGCCGACCTGCGCGTGGTCCAGCTGCTGCTCGGCCACGCCGACATCTCGACCACCCAGATCTACACCCACGTTGCCCGCGAGCGCCTGAAGTCGCTGCATGCGATACATCATCCGCGCGGTTAAAATGCCGCCATGAGCAAACCGGAACACGCCCCCGAAACCCCGGCCACCAAGTTCCTGAAAGCGAACAAGGTTGCTTTCACTCCACACCTCTACGCCTACGAGGAACACGGCGGCACCCGCGTCTCGGCGCGCGAACTCGGCGTCGACGAGCATTGCGTGGTCAAGACGCTGATTTTCGAGGACGAGAACGCCAAGCCGCTGATCGTGCTGATGCACGGCGATTGCAAGGTATCGACCAAGGAACTGGCGCGGCAGATTCCGTGCAAGAAGGTCGAGCCGTGCAAGCCGGAAGTCGCCAACCGCCACACCGGTTTCCTGGTCGGCGGGACCAGCCCGTT
>Ga0209794_1002273_pt1 | contig 10658 bp, 10 predicted proteins | sample EBPBio232013_DNA_FD_185869 | JGI IMG/M metagenome (GOLD analysis project Ga0209794, IMG submission 185869) | Wastewater treatment Type I Accumulibacter community from EBPR Bioreactor in Madison, WI, USA - Reactor 1_5/23/2013_ DNA (SPAdes)... | ecosystem: Engineered > Bioreactor > EBPR >... | reverse complement strand
TCAGTTCTCGTGAGTTGACCGCCGAACACCTCGCGACAGCAGTTCGGGCGCATTGGGGTATCGAGAACCGGCTTCACTGGGTTCTCGACGTCAGCTTCGGCGAGGATGCCAGCACCGTGCGCAAGGACAACGCCCCACAGAACTGCTCCCTCCTGAAGAAGATCGTGCTCAACTTGCTCCGTCTCGATACGACCGACAAGACCAAACGTAGCCTACGCATGAAGCGCAAGAGAGCGGCTTGGGATGACGACATCCGGGCAAGGATCCTCGGGCTCACGCGGCGATGACATCCGAGTGGCGAGGCCCTGTCCTGAGATGATGGTGGCTCGAGAAAAAGTACTACAACGGACTGTAACAAACTCAGGACGGCGCAGATCAGGGCTGGATGGGCAAATCCGTCTTACGTGGAGCATACAGGGCGCTCCCGCCGGCAGACGTTCAAATGGTTGCCGCCTGCGTCCACGCGATCAGCGGCCGCTTTTTTTGGCTCCGGGAGCGTTCACGGCGGAAGCGCCAGCTCGGCACGCCGCGTGACGCGGGGAAGCTCCCGGACATCAGGTCAGCGGTCGGTTTTCATTTCGCAGCGCCCTAGCCAACTACGCATAGTTGCGCGAAACCAGCCAAAACACGCCAAGCGACAGGCAGAACGCCGAACCCCAATGCACCGTTGCCGCGCGTCGGCGTTCCAGTGCCCAGCGCAATGCCGGCCATGCCAGTGCCAGCAGCGCGATCTGGCCGAGTTCCACGCCGACGTTGAAGCCGATCAGCGCCTGCACCAGACGCGAGGCGGGGAGTTCGCTCTCGACCAGCACCGAGGCGAAGCCAAAGCCGTGGATCAGTCCGAACAGTAGCGCCACGCCCCAGCGTGCGGCGGCCGGATCGCTTCTGCCCTGCTGCAGCCGGTGTTGACAAACCAGAAACAGCAGCAGTCCACCCCAGCACAGCGCGGCGATCTTGCCCAGTCCGAAAAGAGCCATCAGACCGAGCGCGCTCAGCCCTGTCCAAGTGCTCACCGGCAAATGACGTTGGCTAGGTTGATGCAGCCAGACGTTCTCTACGGCGACCAGCGCGATCGACAGGCCGATCAAGGCTTCGACCGCCGCAGCCTGTGGCCGCACCAGATTCAGCACGGCCAGCGCCAGCGTGATGCTGTGGCCGACCGTGAACCCGGTGACCACGCGCACCAAGCCGCCAAAGCTGCCGCCGCACAGCAGCAACGCGAAAAGAAAGACCAAATGGTCGTATCCGGTGAGGATGTGCTCGAAACCCAAGGCGACGAAATCCCGTCCCGACGAGGGCGCGCCGGCGGCGGCGACTCCCTGCCGGGAGAGTGGCCACTGGCGTTCGGTACCGGCAAGAACCCGCTGCAGCGGAGCGGCCGCGTCGTCGACAGTGGCGAAGTGCAGGTGACCCGCGGCCGGATCATCGAACAAATCACTCTCGATACGCAGTGACTGGGCCGTCGGACAGGCCAGTCGCCAGACGATACGTAGGCGGCCCGCCGGTGCCTGCTGCCGGCGTGGCGCGTCGGCGACCGTACAGGGCTGGCCGTCGGCGCTCAGACGCAATCGGGATGTGGCGTAAGCCAGCAGAGAGTCGGCAGCGCCGGCACCCGAGCCCAGCGACTCGGCGTCCTGTTGGGCAACGATCAGTGTCACAGCGGCACCTTGCCCGTCGAACTTCCAGGACGAGTAGGAAGCGCTGCGCTCGTGTGCCGCACCACTCGCCGCCCACAGGCCGATGAGCGCTCCCAGCAAAGCGTTGGCCGTGCGGTGGCCAGGGGTCACGGCTCGAACTCCACTTGCTCGATGGACGCCGAGCGACGAAGCTGGGCCGCGTTGTCGGCCAGTGCTCGACGCGCCTGCTCGGCGGCGAACTCGGCCTCAACATCGAGCCGCGCTGCTTCGAATGTCGGTGGTGAAAGCGCCTTGCGTGTGACCACGCGCAGGACATGGAATCCCCCCGTGTCGCGCACCGGGTCGGTCACTCCGCCCGGAGCCAGCATGAGCACCGCGTTGAGCGCCGCGCGCCCGACCAGACTGCCCAGATCGTCCGGTGACAACACCGTAGAAGGCAGTTCGCGCGGCGGCTTGTTGCCGGTAATCTCGGCCACGACGGAAAACGCCTCGCCTTCGCGCAAGAGGCGGGCCGCGGTACGCGCGCGCGTAAACGCTTCGCCGAGGTTGCCTTCGATGGCCGCAACCCAGATGTGCTGCACGCGCAGCGCGCCTCGTTGGGCGAAGCGCTGCCGGTGGGCCTCGAAGTAGTTCCGCAAATGCGTGTCGTCGGTCTCCTGCGCGGTGGCGGCGACCACGGATTCGGCGACGATAGTGGCCAGGTCCATGCGAATGCGGGGGTCGTTCAGATGCAGGTTCAGCGCCACTCCGTGCTGCGCGCGCAGTTCTTCGTCGATCATGCGATCGAGCACACGCCGACGGGTGGCGGCGCTGGATACTTCGCCGCCGGCTACCTCGACCGCTAACGCTCGCTCGAACTCGCTGCGCGTCAACAGACGCCCGTTGACGCGCGCAACCACGTCAGACGGCAGACCGGCCGGCGGCGAGGTCGCCGACGAAACCGACGGGGCCGACTGAGGAACAGGCGGTTCGCGGACGAGACCGGCTGCCGCCATTACAATGCCGACGACGGCACCGCACAGCAGCAGCGCGCGGCCTCGCCGTTGCTGCTGCGCGCCGAGTGCAGGCGGCGGACTCACCGCTGAGCGACGGCGGCCTTCAGGCACTCGGGTTTGTCGGCGGCGCAACAGGCGTCGGTCGGCGGTGCCGTATTCGGATCCCTGGTCGTCTTCCGGCGCTCCTGGACGCAAGCGCCAAGCCTGCGGCGCGCGTCGTCGTCCAGATTGTTGCCATCTTCAAGGCCGACGGCGGTGCGGAACGATGCGATCGCCTTGGTTGTTGCGGGGCCCTCGGTGCCGTCCACCGCGCCGCGGTAGAAGCCGAGCGTCCGCAGCGACTGCTGGTCGCTGCGGACGACAAGCGCACCGCGTTTTCGGGCCTCGGCACGGGCCTGCTCCTCGAAGCTCGAATAGCCTCCCATAGCGGCGCACCACGCGTGCGCGTTCGGTGGAAAGGCCGCGGCAAAGGCGGCGGAACCAATGGCGAACAAAACTACGTGACGACGATTCATGGCGCGCTCCAGCGTGTAAGAAAGTAAGAAGGGGAATATTCGTGCTGGTTTGTAACTCGAGTCGTCGTTCGACCGCGGGGGCGGGTACAGCTCCTGACGCTCGAGGAATTCATCCGTTTGTGTCGGCCGAACTGAGCCGTCGCCCGGCCTGGCTGCGGGACATCTGGCGAAGGGGAACAGGTGATTGTCACCGGCCGGACAATCACTTACGGCGAGCCGGCCGTAGATTCCGGGTCTCGCTTGCGAGACTTGTCGAAAACCCCGGCGAGAAAAGCGCCGATGGCGCCGAGGAGCGATCCCGCCCCGAGCAGGCCGTCGGGTGCTTGGATCAGCGCTCGGGCACCGCACATGGCCTGCCGCGGATATACGGGCTTAAAGATTCCCTCGATCACCATGGCGAACGCCGTGGATCCGGAGATGTGCGCGGGTCGGCCCGTCTTTCGATCGAACTGGTAGACTCCCGGTTCACCCACGCCAAGAAAGCGCTGCGCCGTTTCCGCATCGGAAATACAGATTCGGTCGCCGCCGAGCCGGCTTCCTATCACCTGGCCCCGAACTATTGCGGCAACGAAGAGCGCAACGGAAACTTTTGCAACGGTAGATGCTGTCTGTTTCATCACAAGTCTCTCCGTGACCGTATCATCCATCGCGGTAGCCGCTGGTGCGCGGGCCTGCAACTGCCACTACCAGCCACTCTAGCAAGCCGAAGCCGGCAGTTGTAGGCGAGCTTTTTCCTACATGCCGCATACGAAGCCAGTCACCTCGTCGGCAGGCGCCGCACGCCGCTCAGCGACCCCAGGCTGTTCCCACACTAGGCCACGAACTGCCGTGCTGCTCGCGTGTCGGCCTTGCTAACTGTTGCGGTGGAGGGCACTGCGCCTGTTTTCGGACCCGAGGCCGACCTGACGCTCCCGCTGCAAGTGGCGATCGTGTGCGCGACGGGACCAGCCCTTCAGCAAATCGACGGCGACTGCGGCCGCGAGAATGCGCCTAGCGTGATGGCCAACGAGGCCGAACAGATCTCGCTCGCCACCGGTGACGGGAACGTCGGCGCGGGACACCTGAATCAGGGCCGCCAGGAATTTATTGTGGGGCCCAGGCTGGCGTCGACGGTAGTCCCGGATGTCGGTCTCGCTGGCGGCGGTGTGCAGCGGCATGCTGGGAGGGAGCTTGAGTGTGCGGACGAGCGCTGCGGCTGCATACGAGTGTTCGGAGGCAGGAAGGATCGAGTACCAGTCCGTTGCGCAGAACCAGATCGGCATGCTCCCCGGTTACTTGCGAGCTAACCATGACCGTTATGCGCCGCCCGATCCCGTGATCAATTGGTGACGGCTGTTTTCACTGCGCATTCGGCGAGAGCGGGAGCACGCTCTCCACTAGGCACGGTCGCCGGCACGGACATCAGCAAACCTCGCAAATTCCTGATTAGGAGGCGGCCACACTTGTTCTCCAAGACTTGTGCCCTTTCTATCCTTTCGGCCGAGCCTTCCATAAAACGGACCGTCCGCTCCTGAGCCAAATTCGATGGTGTGCCTCCGGCCGCTGCGCGAAAAACGATCTCCAATGACTCGGCGACCAGTAGGGCGCTCAAATCCTTCAGTTTCTCACCATCGTTGGCATTCCAAAATGTCTTCGGGTCGGCTGTATCCGCGGTGTTCGATACGATGCGTACATCGCTCCGAAATTGCGCGGGGTCGACCACACTCCGCCGACCGATGGTAATGGCGATATTGAGAACGATTGCGCGCTGGTCTGGCGTCAGCGAAAACGCGGGCGCAACATCGACGACCGAATCCGTGGCGGGTTCGCTGTCGTAGGCGACCAGGTTAACGATTGTGCCTGTGGGGAGCTTGCGCAATGCGCGGCGAAGGAGATCTTCGTGGCTAAAGCCGTCGAGAACCGCCTTGTAGGGGGCCAGAATGGCGTCGGAGGCGGCCTGTATTCTTTCTCTGTTTTCTTTCTTGGCCGATTCGACCAGGGCGCCGTGCGTTACCATGGCGGCGACCAGTCCGATTACATTGGGAGCGGGATACAACACGAAATGGTTACCGACGCCGGCATCGTCGAAACTGGCCAAGCCCTGAAAGACGACAGCACCAGCGCGCGGTACCCGCAACGCCCAAGGGCTGCTCGGCGAGGCAGGCGCGGCGATCAATTGTTCCCCTGAGGCAGCCTCGGTGCCCATCGCAATGACGTCCTGGGTTGGCACGACCCCGCCGATGCCCATCGCCAACGCGACCGCCCATCTGCGCGCGCGCGGGCGCATCACTTCGCCACCGCTGTCGAGTCGCGTGCAACCGACCGAGCTAAAGCGTCCGTTGGCACAGCACCGGCCGGTGACACAATGCCGGAAGCAAACGGCCGCAAGAAACTGTCCTTGCCGAGTTCCAGCGCTTGGAAATAGGCGTTGGTCAAACCGGGAAACTTCGGCGGCTCATCCCAGTTCTGATCGGTGGCCTTGACGATGCTCACTGGGTGATACCACTCATAAGCATTCGACTTTAGATTAACGATGTAGCCGAGTCCATTGAAGTGGCTCTTGGGATCGCTCGTCGGAAAGTAGGCGGAATAGGTACGAACGAACCCCAGTGAAGTGATGTCGATGACCAGCACCTTGTCGATCTTGTATTTAGCTGCCCATTGCGAGAAATCCTTGCGCGCAAATCCGGGGGTTTTGGTACTGAAATCCGGTAATTCGTCGACCTTCAGTTCCTCGCCAATAACGGCCACAGTCGCGCCTTTCTTGGTGAGCAAATTGGCCACGTCTTGCTTGATGTCCAGGAGATTTTCGTAAGAAAGAGTCTCGGCGTGTGAGCTGAGCGCCGAGTTGGCGGCGCGGGCGGCCGCTATGCATAACAGGCAAAACGCGCCAGGCAACTGGGTCTCGATTTTTGGGAGTGCTGTCATACCGACGCCGATACGTCCTGGCTCCGCCCGCAGCGAAGACTCCGAGAACGCTACGGGCGCCTGCGGAATGGTCGTGGCACATCCCGTCAAAAATAGCAGGAGGGCGGATAGGCCTGTCAAATTGCTCGACTTCATCAATTATCTCCCTGTAGTCGTTCTTGTCTTACTTCAATGGTCAGTCACAGCCTCGGCGCCTTGCACACAATCCAGAACGTTCCGCGGATCGTGAAATCGTTGTCTCGCCAGATCGAGTGTCAAGACTCTGCTATTCGACATTTCCCATTCAAACCGTGTAATAGTCTCAGGGGCAACGCCAGTTCTTCCCGTCTTGTGTGAAATAGCGGTGTGTTTCGCAGACGTAGATGCGCCGCATATGACACCAGCCGACCGCCGGATCACCACAAATGGCGCATTTTCTTTCCTTCGAGGTGACGCAGCCTTCAATGAGTGAGCCAGTCATTCCTATAATAAGCAGTCTCCTATTCTTGTTGATGTTAGTTGCCATCATTCGCCACCCTCGTTTGGGTTACTAACGGTCATTGCAGGACAGGTAGCCACCAGTAGCAGGAAACATTCAAAGGCGCGGTGTGCTCGCCAGCACCTTGGCGCGCGAACGTGGTTACCACCGCCGACGATTCTAGCGAGCAGAAGCCGGTGGGTGTAGGCGAGGTTTTTCCTACGTGCAGCATACGAAGCCAGGCGACCGCGTCGGCAGGCGTCGCGGGCCGCGCAGCGCCCCCGGGCGGTACCCGCTCGATGCGACGAGCTGCCGTGCTGCTGGCGCGCCGGGCTTGCGAACTGTCGCGGCGCCGGCGCTGCGCCTGCTCCCCCGCGCGGTCGAGCTGACGCTCACGGTGCGAGTGGCGATCGCGCGCGGCGGACCCCGCCTTTCAGGAACCCGGCGAAGCCGCGGCTGGCGGCAGGTTCTCCAGCAGCGCGCGCAGGGCTTCGGTCTCGGCCGACGGCCGGGCGCCCAGGTAGAGAGCGAGAGCGGCACGGCAGCAGTGATACACGCGCAGCGCTTCGGCGACCTTGCCTTGGCGGTACAGGCAGTACACCAGGCCGAGATAGAGTGACTCGCGGCGCGGGTCGATCTCGATCGCGCGCTCGTAGAACTGGCTCGTCTCGACGACGGCGCCGGTGCTTTCGAGCCGCGCCGCGAGATCGGCGAGGCTCGTCGTCACGCGCTCGCGCAGTTTGCCGCGCGGCTCGCTCGCCCAGGCGGCGCCTTCCCGCGCCAGGAAGTCGCCGGTGTAGCACGCGAGGAGCTCGCGGCCGCGGGCGACAACGAGCGCCACGTCCAGCGCGTCGGCGCCGTCGAGCAGGGCGCGAATTTCGGCCAACAGACGCTGGCAACGCCAAAGATCGACCCAGCACCGGGCGTTGTTCAGCATCAGGCAGCCGTCCTTGACCAGCAGCGCGTCCGGCTGCCCGAGCAGGCCGCGCAGGCGGGAAAGGTTGATGTCGAACGCCGAGCGGCCGCCGCCGACCTTCTTCTTGCCTGGCTTGCCGACGCCGCCGACGCCGCCGGCGCCGCCGTTTCCGCGGCCGTTGTCGTCGTCTTTCTGCCTGTCCCACAAGCAGCCGATCAGGTCGTCGATCGGCACGTCGCGTCCGCCGCGGGCGATCAGCACGCGCAGCAGCTCGAGCGGCTTGGCCTGGGCCGCTTCGGCGACCGGGCGATCGTCTACCGATACGCCGAAGCGGCCGAGCGTGTGGATCCGGACCGGCCACGGCCAGTCGTCGATGACGAGCTCTGGTGGCGGTTTCAACTTGCGATGACGAATCAGGCGGCGGGCGAAGTCCGTCACGATGCCGCGTTGGAGAGCGAAAACGCACAGGCGGGACATCACGTCGGGACGAAAGCAATGGTGAGTGAGATAGTCCTCCGCCAGGCCCACCGTGAAGGCGCGCTGCAGGGCCGCGCCGCACCGCGTCTCGTCGCCCGTCTCCAGCGCGAACAGCGCTTCGGAAACATCCACCTGGTAGGCGAAGATCGGGCTCTCCGTCGCCTCACCGTAGGCACGAATCTCTTCCAGCAGAGGCCAGGCTTCGCCCGTCCGGCCCAGGGCATGCAGCGCCTCGGCCCGCGTCAGGCGGCCCAGAATGTGCTGGTGAGGGCCGGCATAGCGATCGGCGATCGCCAGCGCCTGATCGACCGCGGCCAAAGCGGCGGCCGCGTCGCCGGAAAAGTGTTTGCTCATCGCGGTGAGAAAGTAAAGGTGAGAGACGTCCACGCGGCGCCGGGGATCGACGCTCGCCGCGAGCCGTTCGAGCGCCAGACGGGCGCGCGGCAGTTCGCCGTCGTTGAGCCAGCCATAGACCTCGAGCGCGCCGAGAAAGAAATCCCACATCCGCAGGCCGTGGTCGTGCGCCAGTTGGCCACCGCGCATCGCGGCGGCGGCCGACTCGTCGCCACGGCCCTCGCTCCAGAGCTGCATGGACTGGATCGCCTGCCACAAGACGCCGTAGACCGGCGGCAGGACGGTGCCGGCCGGCGGCTCGATTGCTCGCATCAGGCGATCGAGCTCGATCTTGCGCCGCACGCAGACGGTGTGATGGATCTGCAGGTTGCAGCCGAGGACGATGCGCTCGATCGGGTCGGGAGAGGCTTCGATCAAGCGCAGCAGACGGTCGGCCCAGCGGTGTATTGCCGGGTCCTGCGGGCGGCGAAACATCAGCGCGCCGAACATGCTGGCGGTGAAGCGGCTGGCGAGTTCCCCAGCGGGGATGCCGTAATCCTCCTGCAAGGCGGCGGCTTCGTCCAGCCAGACATCCAGTTGGCTGAAGTCGGCCCATTCGAGGCAGATCAGCTCCACGCTGGCCGTCCAGGCGCGAAAGGCACCGTCCACCAGCCGCCGTTCGCGGAACAGTCGATAGGCGCGTTCGAAACTCGCTTGCGCCGCCGGCGGAGTGAAGTGAAGTTCGGCTTCCCCCTGCCAGTAGCAGAACCACGGATCGTCGTCGCGTCGTGCGCGCGGCAGCGCCTGCAGCCAAGCGGCGAGGGTGCGTTGCCGGCCGCTCCGGATCAGCGTTTCGGCATGCTCGAGCACGAGGGCTTGCAACTCGTCCCAGTGCTGGCCGGCGATCAGCAGTTGTGCCGCGGCGTCGGGATCGTCGGCGGCGGCCAGCAAGGCGGCGGCGCGGCGCCGAAGGGCGGCCAGTTCGGCGGCCGTCAGATCGACTTCCGCCCGATGCAGAAGGAACTGGCGCAGCAGGGGGTGAAACTCGTAATGGGCGTCGGCCCCGCCGTCATGCCGCGAGGTCAGGTTGCCGTCCTGGTGCAGGGCTTCGAGCAGCGGCAAGGCGGCCGGGTGGTCGCAGAGCGCCGGCAGCATCGTCACCCGCATGCGCGGCAGATGGGCCAGGGCGAGCAGCAGGCGGCGGGCGTCGGCCGGCTGGCGGGCGAACACTTCGCTGGCCAGGTAGTCGAAAAGCTGCGCTTGATCGGTCGGCCTGAGCGGCTGGCGCGGTAGCGCGTCCGGCGTTTCCAGTTGCAGCAGCAGTCGGAGCGCGGCCGGCCAGCCGGCGGTGATCTGGTGCAGGGCCTGCATTTCGGCCAGCGAGCGCGTTCGCGCCACCGGTCTGGCCAGGCGCTGCACGGCCAGGGATTCGTCTTCGGTGAACGGCAGCTCGGCCGGTTGCAGCACGGCCAGTTCGCCATTGGCCAACAGGCGCGACAACTCGGCCGGCGGCGGCCGACGGCTGGCGACGATGAGATGCGAGCCGCGCGGCAGCTCGTCGACGGCGGCCAGGAGCAGGCAACGAAAAGGCGCCGCGGCGAGCGCTTCGTGGGCGTTGTCGACGACCAGCGTGAGCGGCGCGGACAAGCGGCGATAGAAATCGGCCAGGAGGCGGCGCAGGAAGACTTCGAGATCGGCCGCCGGCAGGCTGTCGAGCGGCGGCAAGCCGAGCGTCGCCGGCGGCGGCTTTGCCGCCGGCACGCCCGTTTGCAAGGCGTGGCTGAAGGCGGCGATATCGGCGTCGGCGTGATCGGCCTGATACCAGAAGGGCGTGATTTCCCGGCTATCGAGGTAGCTGACAATCAGCGTCGTCTTCCCGGCCCCGGCACAGCCGGTGATCCAGGCGGCGGGAGAGGCAAGCGCCTCGTCGAGGCGCTCGAACAGTCGACCGCGACCCAATACCCGCGGTAGCCGGGGGGGGCTCAGTTTGGCCACGCGCAACTCCTCCCTTAGTGCTGGTGGAAACGGAGCCATCGATCCCCTAACGGCTCCCGCTCGGGATTGTATTCCGAGCGCCGGGTTTGGCAAGCGCCATGAGCCTCTGGCGCGCCCGTCGCGGGTGCGATGGCGTCGCCGCGGTTCGCTCCGTGGGGCCGGGAGGCAGGCCGATGGCGCCTCGATCGCAGGCGAATTCTCGATCTCGGCTAGGTGCCGATCGGGAAGGACGCCAGATCAAAACCGTGGGCATCCACCTGCAGGGCCCAGCCTCTGGCATCCCAGTCACCGAGCACGATTCTCCGCGCCGGTTCGCCGGCCACCTGCAGTTCATGAATTGCCGGGCGATGGGTGTGGCCGTGGATCAGCGTCCTGACCCCGTGTTTCTGCATCACGGACGGTATGGCTTCGGGGCTGACGTCGATG
>Ga0209794_1002270_pt1 | contig 10691 bp, 9 predicted proteins | sample EBPBio232013_DNA_FD_185869 | JGI IMG/M metagenome (GOLD analysis project Ga0209794, IMG submission 185869) | Wastewater treatment Type I Accumulibacter community from EBPR Bioreactor in Madison, WI, USA - Reactor 1_5/23/2013_ DNA (SPAdes)... | ecosystem: Engineered > Bioreactor > EBPR >... | reverse complement strand
CGGAAAACGGCGCGCGCCCGCGGTTTCCGCATCGCAACGTGAGCGTTCGCTTATTCTATAGTCTAGCGCCCCCTGCCCGCGCCCCTGTGATACCCCAAGCGCCTCATCGGAGGGCCTTGGGGCGGCCCATCCTTGTTTCGACCCCATCCAATTCACGGAGGGCATTGTGCAAGCCTTTTATGCGCACATGCGTGAAAATCCGAAATATCAGGAACTTGTCGCCAAGCGTGGCCGTCTTTCCTGGAGCCTTTTCGCCATTGTCATGGTGCTGTTCTACGGCCTCATCCTTGTTGTGGCCTTCAAGCCGGCCCTGATCGGCCAGCGTGTTACCGAGGGTTCCTCGCTCACGGTCGGCGTTGCGGCCGGCCTGACGCTTTTCGTCTTTTTCTGGTTTCTCACCGCGCTTTATGTGCGTCGCGCCAATGGCGAGTTCGATCGGCTGACGGCTGAAATCGCGGCGGAAGCCAAGAAGGAGTTGGGCGCATGAGCACGATTCTTTCGCGTTTGTCCGTCGCGGCACTTTCGCTGGCCGCCAGCCTGCCCGCGATGGCGGCTGGACCGGCCATGGATTCAGCCGAAAAGCAGAGCCTCAATGTCCCCGCCATCATCATGTTCACGATCTTCGTGGGCCTGACGCTGGTGATCACCTGGTGGGCGGCGCGCAAGTCGCAGTCGGCCTCCAACTTCTACACGGCGGGCGGCGGCATCACCGGCTTCCAGAACGGCATGGCGATCGCGGGTGACTACATGTCCGCCGCGACCCTGCTGGGCCTGACCGCGATGACCTTCTCGCAGGGCGTCGATGGCTACATGTACATGATCGCCTTCTTCGTCGGCTGGCCGATGATCCTGTTCCTGATGGCGGAACCGCTGCGCAACCTTGGCCGCTTCACCTTCGCGGACATCACCTCCTATCGCCTCGATCAGGGCAAGGTGCGCACGCTCGCGGCGGTATCCTCGCTCACCGTGGTGTGTTTCTACCTCGTGGCGCAGATGGTCGGCGCGGGCCAGCTCATCAAGCTGCTGTTCGGGCTGGATTACATCGTCGCGCTCTTCGTCGTCGGCGCGCTGATGATGGTCTATGTCACTTTCGGCGGCATGATCGCGACCACCTGGGTGCAGATCATCAAGGCGGGCATGCTGCTCGCGGGCGGCACGCTCGTGATGATCATGGCGATGGCGAAGTTCGACTTCTCCTACCCCAAGCTGGTCGAATCGGTGACCACGGTTCACAAGCTCGGCTTCAAGCTTTTCACCCCCGGCTCGCTGCTGGCGGACCCGGTCAACGCCGTCTCGATGGCCGTGGGCCTGATGTTCGGCACCGCTGGCCTGCCGCATATCCTGATGCGCTTCTTCACCGTGTCCGACGCGAAAGCGGCCCGCAAGTCGGTGCTCTATGCCTCCGGTTTCATCGCCTATTTCTTCAACGTCATCTTCCTGATGGGTCTCGCCGCGATCATCATCGTCGGCCAGAACCCGGATTTCTTCGAGGGCGGACAGATCGGCGGCAAGATCATCGGCGGCGGCAACATGGTGGCGATGCATCTGGCCAAGGCTGTGGGCGGCAACCTGCTGTTCGGCTTCCTCTCGGCGGTGGCCTTTGCGACGATCCTCGCGGTGGTTTCGGGCCTTGCGTTGGCCGGGGCTTCTGCCATCAGCCATGACCTCTATGCCCGCGTGATCATGAAGGGGAAGGCGAACGAGCGCTCGGAGCTTCTCGTCTCCAAGCTCGCCTCCATTGGTCTGGGCATCGTTGCGGTGGGTCTGGGCATCCTCTTCGAGAAGATGAATGTCGCCTTCATGGTGGGCCTCGCCTTTGGCATTGCGGCCTCGGCCAATTTCCCGGTGCTGATCCTGTCGATGTACTGGAAGGGCCTCACCACGCGCGGCGCGGTGGCAGGCGGCTACATCGGCCTCGTGCTGGCGGTGGCCTTCGTGCTGTTCTCGAAATCGGTGTGGGTGACGGTTCTGGGCTTCGAGAAGGCGATCTTCCCGTGGGATCAGCCGGCGCTCTTCTCCATGCCGGTTGCCTTCCTCGTGGCGATCGTGGTGTCGAAGCTCGATTCCTCCGTCGCTGCCGCCAAGGAGCAGGACAACTTCGACGATCAATACGTCCGCGCCCAGACCGGCGTGGGTGCAGCTCAGGCTGCCGCGCATTGATGATTTTCCGAGGGGATTTTCATCCCCTCGGCTTTTCATTTCAACCGCTCCCGGTTTCGGGGGCGGTTTTTTCATGAATGGAATTCATTCAAGCCTCCACTTTTTGCGTTTTTCGCGAGCGCACTCTCGCGGCATTCTCCGGCCTCCAAAAAGAAGCATCCGGAGGAAGACCCGTGGGCGCCCAGCTCGGTTTTGATCGTCGTAACACCCCGGCGGAGGCGCTGCTGCCCTCCATGGCGAATGCGATCCGTTTTCTCTCAGTGGACGCCATTCTGGCCGCCGGTGAGGGTCATCAGGGCGTTCCGCTGGGCATGGCGGAGATCGCCACCGCGCTTTACGCCCGCCACCTGCGCTTTGACTCCGCTGACCCGACCTGGCCCGACCGTGACCGCGTGGTGCTCTCGAACGGGCACGGCTCCATGCTGCTCTATTCGCTGCTGCATCTGACCGGCTACCACCATATCTCGCTGGATGCGGTGAAGAGCTTCCGTGAACTTGGCTCACCCTGCGCGGGCCATCCGGAGTATGACCCGCCGGCCGGCATTGAGACCACCACCGGCCCGCTGGGCCAAGGCATTGCCAATGCGCTGGGCATGGCGATTGCCGAGGCGCATTTGAATGCGCGCTTCGGTGATGATCTCGTCAATCACCGCACCTGGGCTTTCGTGGGCGACGGCTGCCTGCAGGAAGGCGTGGGGCAGGAGGTGATCCAGCTCGCGGGGCACCTGAAGCTCGGGAAACTCACCTTCTTCTGGGACGACAACGCGATTACCGATGACGGCTCGACCGAGCTTTCCATCTCCGAGGATGTCGCCGAGCGCTTCCGCGTCGCGGGTTGGCATGTGCAGGAGATCGACGGGCATGACATTGCGGCGGTGGATGCTGCGATTGCCGCCGCTAAAGCCGATCCGCGCCCTTCGATGATTGCCTGCAGAACGACAATCGCGCGCGGCATTCCGCGCCTTGAGGGGCAGCGCGGCGGGCATTCGGGCAAGCTGTTCCCGCAGGATCGCGAGCAGATGGCGGCGCGCTTTGGTTGGGCGGGCGGCAGCTTCGACACTCCGACCGACATCGGCACCGCATGGCGCGCCACTGCGCTGGCGGGGGCTGCGGAACGCGCGGCGTGGGAAACCCGCCTCGCCGCCACCGGCAATGCGGTGCAGGATGAATTCAAGCGCGTGCAGGCAGGCGGGCTTAAGGAAGGCTGGCGCGCGGCGATCCACGCCTACAAGGCGCGTGTGGCGGCAGAAGCCAAGGCAGAGTTTTCCATCGCGGCCTCCGGCGAGATCGCAGGCGCGCTCTATGACGTGCTGCCGGAAATCGTGACGGGATGCGCGGATCTGGAGGCCCCCACCAACCACAAGCGCCAGCTCAGCGCTTTTACTGCGGCGGCGCGCGGCGGGCGTTACATCCACTGCGGCGTGCGCGAACACGCCATGGGTTCGCTCGCCAACGGCATGGCCGCGCATGGCGGGGTGATCCCGCTGGCGGTGACCTACCTGCCCTTCTCGGATTACGAGCGGCCCGCCATGCGCATGGCGGCGCTGATGGGCCTGCCGACGAAGTTCATCTTCTCCCATGACTCAATTGGCATCGGCAAGAACGGGCCGACGCATCAGCCGGTTGAGATCATCGCGAGCTTGCGCGCCATGCCGAACATGCTGGTGCTGCGCCCCTGCGATGCGGTGGAAGCGGCTGAGGCGTGGGAAATCGCGCTGGAGCACAAGACGGGGCCGGTTTCGCTGGTGTTCGCGCGTCAGGCGCTCCCGGCCCTGCGCAAGGACGGCGGGGCGGAAAACCGCGCTGCGCGCGGGGCCTATGTGCTGGCGGAAGCGAGCGGCAAGCGCCGCGTGACCCTGCTCTCTACCGGCTCGGAGGTGCAGATTGCGATGGAAGCGCGCGCTCTGCTGGAAAAGGACGGCATCCCCACCGCCGTTGTTTCCATGCCCTGCTGGAGCCTGTTTGAAGAGCAGGATGCCGCCTACCGCAAGGCTACCCTCGGGGTTGGCACCGTGCGCGTTGCCGTGGAGGCAGCAGTGAAATTCGGCTGGGAGCGCTGGATCGGCGAGGACGGCGGCTTTATCGGTATGAAAGGCTTCGGCGCTTCCGGCCCGGCGGACGCGCTTTACAGGCATTTCGGCATCACCGCCGAGGCTGTCGCGGCGGAAGCGCGAAAAAGACTTTGAGACCCTGATTCAGGTCTCTGCAAAAAAGATTCAAGCTTAGGGAGTAACCCCATGGAAAATATCGTGTTTCTGGATCGCGACACCGTCGCGCCGGAGGTGAATGTCCGCCGTCCCGCCTTTGCGCATGAATGGACCGAATACGCCCGCACCAGCGTGGATCAGGTGGTGGAACGCGCGAAGGACGCCACCATCATCATCAACAACAAGGTGGATCTGCGTGCCGATACGCTGGCCAAGCTGCCGAACCTCAAGCTGATCGCCATCGCCGCCACCGGCACGGACTGCGTGGACAAGAAAGCTGCCGCGGAACGCGGCATCCCCACCGTCAACATTCGGGGCTATGCCAAGGCGACCGTGCCAGAGCACACCTTCGCGCTGCTGCTGGCGCTTTCGCGCTCCATCGTGCCTTACCGGCAGGATGTGCTGGATGGCGAATGGCAGAAGGCGCAGCAGTTCTGCTTTTTCACCAATCCGATCAAGGATCTGTGTGATCGTCGCCTCGGCATTGTCGGTGCAGGCGTGCTTGGGAGCCAGGTCGCGGGCATCGCGCGCGCCTTCGGCATGCAGGTGCAGTTCTACGACCCCATGGCCAAGCCCGGCACGCCGGATGTCGTGAGCCTCGATGTGCTGCTCGAAACCTCGGATGCGATCACGCTGCATTGCCCGCTGACTTCCGAGACGCGCGGCATGTTCAACCTTGCGGCCTTCCGCAAAACCAAGCGCAAGCCGATCATCATCAATACCGCGCGCGGTGGCTTGATTGTTGAAGAAGACCTTGAGGTTGCGCTTGATGAAGGCCTGATCTCGGCGGCGGGCCTCGATGTCACCCTGCCCGAACCCCCTGCCCCGGATAGTGCCTTCATGCGCCTCGCCAAGCGCAAGAACGTGATCTGCACGCCGCATGTCGCCTGGGCTTCGATCGAGGCGCAACAAACGCTGTGCGACCAGCTGATCGACAACGTTGAAAACTTCGTGGCGGGCAAGCCGACGAACGTGGTTGCGCCGGACTAAAACCGGCTTCACAAAAGGCGGAACGACAAGAAAACTTGCAGGGACGGATATGGACGATTCAGCCGCGCGCGCGTTGTTGCGAAACACCTTCGATGCGGCGGTGGCTGCCGCCCAGCCCGCCCTGTGCCTGCAAAAATTCCTGCCCCAGCCGCCCAAGGGCAAGCTGGGGGTGATTGGCGCGGGCAAGGCCTCCGCCGCCATGGCGCAGGCGTTCGAGGCGCTGTGGCCGGGGCCGCTGGAGGGTCTCGTTGTCACCCGCTACGGCTATTCCGCCCCGTGTGAGCGCATCGAGATCATCGAGGCGAGCCACCCGGTGCCGGATGCGGCGGGGGAAGTCGCCTCGCACCGGCTGCTGGAGTTCGTGTCGCGCTTCGGGCCGGACGATCTCGTCATTGCGCTGATTTCCGGCGGCGGCTCGGCCCTGCTGGCTGCGCCCCTGCCGCCGATGACCCTCGCCGACGAGCAGGCCGTGAACCGCGCGCTGCTGGCTTCGGGCGCTTCGATCACCGAGATGAACTGCATTCGTCGCCACATCTCGCTCATCAAGGGCGGGCGGCTCGCCGCAGCGTGCAAGGCGCCAATGATCACGCTGGCGATTTCCGATGTGCCGGGGGATGACCCCATCGACATCGCCTCCGGCCCCACGGTGGCTGACCCGACCACCTCAGCCGAGGCGCTCGCCATTGTGAAGCGTTTTGGCATGGATCTGCCCGCTTCAGCCATGCAGATCCTCGAAAGCGGCGCGGGCGAAAGCGTCAAGCCGGGCGATCCGCGCCTGGCGAACAAGAGCCTGCACCTGATCACCACGCCCCGCATGGCGCTGGAAGCCGCTGCCGAAGTGGCGCACAAGGCGGGCGTGGAGACGCATATCCTCTCCGACGATATCGAGGGCGAGGCGCGCGATGTCGGCAAGGTGCTGGCGGGGCTGGCGCGCTCGGTGAAGCGCCACGGCACGCCGTTCAAGGCCCCTTGCCTGCTGCTCTCGGGCGGGGAGACCACGGTCACCCTTCGCGGTAAAGGGCGCGGCGGACGCAATGTCGAGTTCCTGCTCTCGCTCGCTGTCGCGCTCAATGGCGAAGCGGGCATCTACGCGCTGGCGGGGGATACGGATGGGGTGGATGGTGCAGAGGAGATTGCAGGGGCAATCTCAACCCCCTCCACCATCGCGCGTGCTTTTGCAAAGGGCATCAAACCCAAGGAAAGCCTTGCCAACAATGATGGGCACGGCTTCTTCCAGAGCCTTGGCGACAGCGTGATCACCGGTCCCACGCGCACCAATGTCAATGATTTCCGGGCCATTTTGATCCTCTGAAAGAGGGTCAGGATCGCTGGAACACGAAAAAGGCGGCCTTTCGGGCCGCCTTCTTCTTGGTTCGGCTTTTCGCACCGATCCCCCGGCTGTTCCGGGCTCACTTGAGGGTGAGCGCCGGAATGTACGAGAAGCTGAACAAGATCAGCAGCGCCATGAGGTAGAAGGGAAACAGCTCTTTCGTGGTTTCGATGATGCGTGTGCGCGCCACCGAGGCTGAAATGAAGAGGGTGGTGCCCACGGGCGGCGTGTAAAGCCCGATGGCGAGGTTGAGCACCATCACCAGCCCCAGCTGCGTCAGATCAAGCCCGATGGTTTTCGCCAGCGGCACGAAGATGGGGCCGAGCAGCAGGATCGCCGCCGGAAGGTCGATAAACATGCCCGCCACCAGCATGATCATGTTCATGGCCAGGATGATCAGCCACGGATCCTTCAGCGTGCCGAGCGCCCATTGCGAAAACACCTGCGGCATCTGCACATAGGTCATGATCCAGCCGACAATGGCCGAGGCCATGATGACCAGCATCACCACGCCCGTCGCCACGCCCGCCGAGATGATGGCGTCGTAGAAGCGTTTGAAGGTCATGTCGCGGTAGATGAAAAGGCCAGCTGCGAGCGAATAGAGCACCGCCATCACCGAGACTTCCGTGGGCGTGGCAATGCCAAAGCGCAGGAAGAGCAGGATGAAGATCGGCATGGCCAGCGCAGGCGCAGCCTGCACCGAAAGTTCCCGGAACTTCGGCCAATCGAACGGCTTGCGCTCGTAAGGGAAGCCGCGCAGACGCGCCGAGATGTTGTTGACCAACACAAAGGCCGCCGTGAGCATCAGGCCCGGCAACACACCCGCATAGAACAGCGACGACACCGAGACATCCGAGACCAGCGAATAGAGGATCATCGGGATCGACGGCGGGATCAGGATGGCGATGGTGGAGGCTGCCGCATTGTTCGCCGCGCAGAAGGGCGCGGGATAGCCGGACTGCTTCTGCCACGGGATCAGCATGCCGCCGATGGCTGTTGCATCCGCCACGGCCGAGCCGGAAACACCGCCAAACACCGCCGAACCCACCACCGAAGTGGAGGTGAGGCCACCACGATAGCGCTGCACCAGCACTGTGGCGAAATCGATCATCTTCTTGCCCAGCGCCCCGCTCATCATCAACGAGCCGGAGAGGATGAAGAAGGGCAGCGCGAGCATCGGGAAGCTCTGCGTCTGCTGGAACATCTGCTGCGCGACGATCATGAGCGGCAGGCCGTCGCTCATCATGATGGAGGCGGAGGCGGCGGCCACAAGCACATGGCCCACCGGAATGGCCAGAAACATCAGGCCGAAGAAAGTGGCAATGAGGACCAGGATCACGTCACGCTCTCCTCAAGATCAAATTCAGGGGCCGCTTCATGTCCACGCGCGATCACCCGCAGGGAAATGGCGAGGCTGGAGAACATCACCCCGGCAAAGGTGAAAAGCAGCGAATAGAAGCCGATGGAGCGCGGCAGCTTGAGCAGCGGCGTGAATTCATCCGCCGTGATGCTGGCGATCTCCATCACCGGCTGGAACAGGATGGCGTAGGAGGCGATGACCACGGCATTGACGAAACAGATCGCCCAGACCTTGCCCTTGGGCCCCAGCGCGGCGGAATAAAAGTCCACCGCGATATGCGCGCCACGCTGCACGCCCAGAATGATGCCGGCACCAATGAGCCACGGAAACAGCAGCTCCGGGATTTCGCCGACTTCGTTGATGCCGCCATCCGCCAGGGCATAGCGCGCGATGACGTTGGCCCCGATCACCCCCAGCAATGCCAGCATGGTGAGCAGGATGATGCCCCGACACAGCCTGCCGAGGAGATCGTCGACCACATCCGTGATCCGTGCGATGGCCTGCATGGCGCGCACTCCTTGCGAAGAAAAAAGGCCCTACCCGCCCGAAAGGGTGGGCAGGGCCAGGGAGAGATCAGCCGACAGCCTTCACAAGCTGTTCCACGAAGTCGCCGAAGGGCTTCTTCTTCCAGGCATCAACCACGGAAGCGGAGGCCTTGCGGAAGGCCGCCTTGTCGGCCTCGTTGATCTTGAGCGCCGGATTGGCCTTGAATTCGGCCGCGAACTTGGCTTCGGACTCGCCCAGCATCTTGCGCTGGAGCGCCCCGGCAACCGCAGCCGCCTCGACCACGATGTCGCGATCCGCGGCGGAAAGACGGCCCCAGGTGATGTTGGACATCAGGAAGGGCGAGGATTCCCACTTGTGGCCGGTGATCGAGATATAGGGGTTCACCTCGTAGATCTTGGAGGAGGCGATGTTGGTGAGCGGGTTTTCCTGCCCGTCGACCACGCCCTGCTGAAGCGCAACATAGAGTTCGCCGAAGCTGATCTGCTGCGTGGCGGCACCGAGCGACTGGAAGATGTCGATGGTCATGGGGTCCGGCGGGGTGCGGATCTTCAGGCCCTTGAGGTCTTCCGGCACGTTGATGGCGCGCTTGGAGTTCGAGATGTTGCGGATGCCGTTATCCCAATAACCGAGCGGGCGGATGCCCACCTTGGCAAAGCGCGCCGCCAGAACATCCTTGAAGGGGCCATCGACGAGCTTGAAGGCGGCTTCCGAGTTCGAAAACAGGAACGGCAGGCCGAGCGCCGCGATTTCCGGCACCAGCGCCGAGGTGGAGCCCTGCGAGTTGGCGGTGAAATCCACCGCGCCGGTGCGCAGGGAGGTGAGAAGCGAAGCCTCGTTGCCGAGCTGCTCGGAGGGCGCGACGCGGATCGCGATACGTCCGCCAGTCTTCTCCTTGATGATCTCGGCGAACTTCTCGCAGGCGATATGGCGCGGGTTGGTGGGTGCCGCGTTGTGGCCCAGCGAGAACACGGTCTGCGCCTGAGCGCCGCGCGGCAGGCTCAGCACGGCCGGCATGGCGAGGCCTGCGCCCAGCAGGGTGCGGCGGCTCAGGCCTTTGGTGATGTCAGTCATGGGTTTTCTCCCTTTTTTGCCGATTTTTCGGGCGTTAATGCGTGTTGTGATTAGTCGCCGCGCCCTTGCAGGGCGCGGTAGGCGGCAATCACCTGGCTGTCGTCCACACCGCCGAGGCCGCGACCGGAGACAGACAGGAAAAGCTGATGGGCGAGCGAGGCCATGGGCAGCGCGGCTTTCGCGTCGCGGCCCGCCTCCAACACGATGCCGAGATCTTTCACGAAGATATCGACCGCGCTGGTGACGCGCGGGTTCTCTTCCAGCATGCGCGCACCACGATCCTTCAGCATCCAGCTGGAGGCGGCAGAGCCAGAGACGATGTCGAGCATCTGGGCCATGTCCACGCCCAGCTTCTCCGCCAGCGAGAGCGCTTCCGCCGCCACCGCGAGATGCGCGCCGCAGAGCAACTGGTTCACGGCCTTGGCGGTGGCGCCCTGCCCCGCCTTTTCGCCCATGAAGACGACCTTGGAACCCATCGCATCAAGCACGGGCTTGGCTTTGGCGAAGACGGCCTTGGGCGCCGCACCCATGATGGTGAGGCTGGCCGCCTGCGCGCCGACAACACCGCCCGAGACCGGGGCATCGACAAAGGCATAGCCCGCTGCTTCCACCCGTGCGGCGAGCGCCGCCACGGTCCCCGGCGGGCAAGTGGCCATAAGCACCACCACGCCGCCATTGGGCATGGCGGCCAGAGCGTTTTGGCCGAAGAAAATGTCTTCAGCCTGCGCGGCGTTCACCACCATCAGCACAGTGGCGTCCTGCCCGGCGAAGGCATCGGAAAGGCTGCTCGCCGCCTTTGCACCGGTGGCGGCGAGCGCTTGACCGGCCTCGGCCCGGAGATCGAACCCCGTGACCGCAAAGCCAGCCTTGCTCAGATTGATCGCCATCGGCAGGCCCATGGAGCCCAGACCGACGAAACCGATTTTCTTCATTCGTTTCCTCCGGTGCCCCGCGCCTCTTTTCGGGCGCTCGGGCAAAAGTTGATGCGCGATTACTTCAGCCAGCCCTTGACCTGCTCGCAGAGCGCATTGGTGGAAATGCCGTAGCGATCATGCAGGGTGGGCAG
>Ga0209794_1002264_pt1 | contig 10706 bp, 9 predicted proteins | sample EBPBio232013_DNA_FD_185869 | JGI IMG/M metagenome (GOLD analysis project Ga0209794, IMG submission 185869) | Wastewater treatment Type I Accumulibacter community from EBPR Bioreactor in Madison, WI, USA - Reactor 1_5/23/2013_ DNA (SPAdes)... | ecosystem: Engineered > Bioreactor > EBPR >... | reverse complement strand
GCCGAGCACTCGGTCGACGTAGATGTGATCGCCGGAGAACAGGATTTTCTCCTTCGGTAACCAGACCACGGCATCGCCGGCAAAGTGGGCGTGGTCGAAGTAGCGCAGTTCCAGCGTCCGGCCACCCAGTGTCAGCGTCTGCGTGTCGCCGGCCAGCGGCTTAGCCGCCGGTGCCGGGGTGGTGCCGTCCATCTGTTCCTTCAGCTCATGGGCCAGCGCTTCGATCTGTCCCTTGCCAAGTCGCGCCTGGGTCGTCGCCGTGCGTTGCAATGCGATGATCTGTGCGCCCTGGACTGCAAAGTAGGCGTTGCCCAGCCAGCGATGATCCTGGCTACCAGTGTTGATCACCCACTTGACCGGTTTGCCGGTCAGTTTGCGGGCTTCGCTTTCAAGCAGCTTGGCAGCCATGGTCGATGCGCCGGAATCGATCAGGATGGTCCCGTCCGGTGTGTCGATCACCCCGTAATTGGCATTCAGGCCGAAATTTTCATACAGTCGCGCGCCAGTCTGACCGATTAGGGCAAAGATGCCATCGCCGAGCTTGCCTACCGTCAGCACGGCTTCGGCGCGAACCGTCTGGGTGAACAGCATCAGGGCGCCAGTCAGCGCAAGCAAAATTTTCTTCATTGTGTAGTCCTCCTCCGTTGGGGCAATCAGTTTATAACCAAGTACTGATTTTTGCCCGATCCGGAACGCCCCCAGCGTGCACGACCTTGCCGTCGACGACCACGCCCGGCGTCGACATCACGCCGTATTTCATGATCTCGGGCAGATCCTCGATTTTCGTGAGGTTGACCGCAACATTGCGTTCAGCGGCGACTTCCTCGATCAGCTTGACGGTATTGCGGCAGTTGGCACAGCCGGTGCCGAGAACCTTGATGTCTTTCATGATATGCCTCCTAAATGACGATGTTGAACAGATAGCCGACGACAATGATGCCGCTGGCGACGATGCCGACGTAGATGGCGATCAGCTTCACCTTGAGCGCTTTGCGCAGGATGATCATTTCCGGCAATGACAGTGCGACCACGCTCATCATGAACGCGAGCAGCGTGCCCATGGCTGCCCCCTTGCCGTACAGTGCCTCGACGATCGGGATGACGCCGGCGGTGTTGGTGTACATCGGCACGCCGATACCGACTGCGGCCGGCACCGCCCACCAGGCGTCCTTGCCCATCAGTGTCGCCATCAATTCCTGCGGCACGTAACCGTGGATGCCGGCGCCGATGGCGATGCCAACCATCACGTAGGGCCAGACTCGGCCAACGATTTCCTTGACGCTGGCCCACGCCGAAGCGAAGCGTTCCGGCCAGGTCGGCGTGGCCATCTCGATGCTCAGCGCACCGCTCTTCTGTATGGCGAGAACCCAGTCCTCAAGCAGGTGTTCCAGATTCATCCGGGTCAGGATCATGCCGGCGATCACCGCCAGCGCGATGCCGAAAGTGAAGTACAGCGCCGCCACCTTCCAGCCGAACATCGCGAACAGCATCACTATGGCGATCTGGTCGATCATCGGTGCGGCGATCAGGAAGGTCAGCGTGATGCCGAGCGGCACGCCGGCCGACAGGAAGCCGATGAACAGCGGTACCGCGGAGCAAGAGCAGAATGGCGTCACCGCACCGAGCAGTGCAGCAAGCAGGTAATTGACCGAGGCGGCACGGCCCGCCAGCAATGCTCGTGTGCGTTCCGGCGTGAAGAAGGTATGGATGATGCCCATGACGAATACGACGCCGGTCAGCAGCAACAGCACCTTGGGGGTGTCGTAGAAAAAGAAATGCAGCGCTTCCCCGAAGTGTGTCGTCCGGTCGAGGCCGAACAGGCTGATGAGCCAGTTGGCGAACGCGATCAGGTGGCTGTAGGCAGCGATCCAGAGTGTTGTGCAGAAGGCGATCAGGGCCAGCCAGGATGATGTGTGTCTTGGCGGTGAGAGGCGGAGGGCGAGCATGGTTTGAATCGCCCCGGGAATTGAGGAGGCTCCATTACCTGAGAGAATGGAGCCATGAGCAAGACGAACAAGTATTCCCCGGAAGTCCGGGAGCGTGCCGTGAGGCTGGTGCAGGAGGCGCGCAAGGACTACCCCTCGCTGTGGTCGGCAGTCGAATCGATTGCCCCGAAGATAGGCTGCGCAGCAGTCACGCTGCATGAGTGGGTCAAAAAACACGAGATCGACACCGGTGTGCGCGATGGCGTGACAAGCGCCGAACGAGAGCGCGTCAAAGCCCTGGAACGCGAGGTCAAGGAATTGCGGCAAGCCAACGAAATTCTGCGGCTGGCCAGTGCGTTTTTCGCACAGGCGGAGCTCGACCGCCTCAAGAAGAAGTGAGGTCGTTCATCGACCAGCACCGGGAGCGGTTTGGGGTCGAGCCGATCTGCAAGTTATTGCGGGTCGCCCCGTCCGCCTACTGGCGCCATGCCGCCCGGCAACGGGATCCGTCGTTGCGCAGTGCCCGGGCCCGACGGGACGAATTCCTGATTCCCCATATCCAGCGGGTCTGGCAAGCCAATTTCCAGGTCTATGGCGCCGACAAGGTCTGGCGGCAATTGCAGCGGGAAGGCATTGAGGTGGCGCGTTGCACCGTCGAACGACTGATGCGGCATCTCGGCCTGCGCGGCGTCATGCGTGGGAAGGTCGTTCGCACGACCTTCGGTGATGCCACCGCGCCGTGCCCGCTGGACCGGGTCAATCGGCAATTCAAGGCGGATCGGCCAAACCAGCTGTGGGTCTCGGATTTCACCTACGTCTCGACTTGGCAGGGATTCGTCTATGTTGCCTTCGTCATCGACGTCTTTGCCCGTCGCATTGTCGGGTGGCGGGTCAGCCGGTCGATGCGGACCGACTTCGTGCTCGATGCCCTGGAGCAGGCGCTCTACGCCCGCCAGCCGGAACGTGACGCTACCCTGATCCATCATTCCGACCGGGGTTCGCAGTACGTCTCCATCCGCTACACCGAGCGCCTGGCGGAAGCCGGCATCGAGCCTTCCGTCGGCAGCAAGGGCGATAGCTACGACAACGCCCTCGCCGAAACCATCAACGGCTTGTACAAGGCCGAATTGATCCATCGCCGGGCACCGTGGAAAACCGTGGAGTCCCTGGAACTCGCCACCCTCGAATGGGTGACCTGGTTCAATCACCACCGACTCTTGGAGCCCATCGGATACATCCCGCCTGCCGAGGCTGAGCAACGGTATTATTTGCAACTCCCCCAACAGGCCGAATCCGCCTGTACTTAAACCACGGAGCCTCTACGAAACCCGGGGCGATTCAGCGTGTGATTCAGCATCAAGGCGAACTTCCAGGTAAGTAATCTCGGCTGGCACAGTAAAGTGGTCCCACTGATCGCGGTCGCTACCTATGCAGTGACTACAAAAAGCAGAGACATATAGTCATCATTATGCTACTTGTATTCTGTAGCATCAAAGTCGTCAAGCCATCATGCTTGCGCCCGATGAACACTCAGGCACCCCCTCTTTCGGCAAGGCAGCGATTTGCAGTGGCGATGCGCTTACAACGACTTGCCAATCAAATGTCACAGGAAGATTTGGCCGAACGCTCGGGATTGCACCGAACGTATATCGGATCTGTGGAGCGTGGGGAGCGCAACATTAGCGTCGACAACATGGAGCGGATTGCTCAGGCCTTGGGCGTCGATATCACCAACTTGTTGGCAATTCCCGCGGCAGTTTTTGTCCCGTCTCCCCGTTAGCGGAATGCCAAGATCGGCGGTCCACTAAAACCGCATCGTATTGCAAGGAGTCGGGGCGTGGGTGACGAACGCGTTGAAGGGGGTTAGGACGGTCATTGTCCCCAGCGCTCTTGTTGGGCGAAGCGCGAGCGGTGCCAATTGGCTACCGCGATTTCACTCCAGTACACGTGCTTGCCGATTCTAACTGGAGGAGGAAACGCCTGAGCTTTGACCATATTTTCTATTGTTCGAGGGGAAACGGAAAGTTGTGAGCAAAGTTCTGATTTGCACAGAAGCTTGGGGAGTGATGATTGCATTCGGCTCAATCTCGATTGGGTTCGTCCTATGTATAGTTCAAAAAATCGAATTCGAGCCGAGGTTAGAGTGAGTACGCCGAATTCCCAAAATTGATATCAATCAACGTGCAGATCTGTTTTGTTTGGGAGAATCAACACGATAAGCCCTCTCTTTTTTCTTGGCAGTGGGCGCGGCTTTGATCGATGGAGTGGTCTCATGGAACAACTGGCGTGGAGCGATGCGCTCAAAACAGAGATCGATGTCATCGATAAACAGCATCGAGGATTGGTCGACATGGTCAATGCTTCAGCCCGGAGGCTCGCCGATGATTCCGCTCTCAGTGGCGAAGAAGTACGGCTGTTGTTGGGATACCTGAGGGATTATGCGGAAGTCCATTTCAGCACGGAGGAAGCGCTGATGGCACTCTGCGGAGTGCCATCAGATTATGTGCAGAATCACCATCACAACCACATGCGCTTCCTTTCCTACGTGGAAGATATGATCGATGGTGTAGGCGAGAACGCTGTGCTGGATGGTCAGCAATTGCTAACCTTTCTGGGCGACTGGCTGATTCGCCACATACAGGGTGAGGATCAGAGACTCGCACGGTATTTGCGCGCGCTGAGCAAGAGTCCACTGCGTGCAGCCGTTGCGGAGTCCTCTACCGTAGAGCGTTCGGTAGCCGCCGGGGGGCGTTTTGCCGACGTGCTTGTGCAAGGTAGTGAAGCCTTGCACGCCAGCGAGGAGGACGCTTCAGCTTTGCTCGAACAAGGTTCTCAGGCGGCCATGTTGATCGCGCTCGACGCAGCGCTGTTGCCGACAGAGGTGCTGCGTGTGAATACGGAGGCGGCCAGATTCTTCGGATGCAGTGTTGAACAACTTCGTGCGTACTCGGCAAACTCGCTGCTTGGCGCACTGGGCGCGAATGCGTTGCCGTTGTTGATGGGCGAGGTGTTGATGCAAGGACGTTTTGTCGGACCGCTGACCTGTGTCGGACCGGAGGGGGCGATAACGTCAGATGTGCAGATTGCCCTCCTGATGTCGCATGGGCGGATGGCTATTCTGGTGGTATTCGGCATGCCTGACGCATCGTTGTCTGTACCAGAAGCCGGGAAAGCAGCGGAAGCTACTGTCGATGCAGCGCGTGTTCGCCCGCAGTCAGGATTGTCCAGCGGGTTGGGTGATAGTCTGCTGTCCAGACATCCTTTGTTTCAATCCATCAAGCGAGATGAGCGAATCAAACTGGAACAGATGTCGCAGCTGATTTCGCTTGCCAAGGGTGACATCCTGTTCGATCAAGGTGACAAGCCAGAAGGCCTGTATATGGTCATCAGCGGCCAGATGAGCCTGGTGGTAAGGCGCGAAGGTGGCGCGGAAAAAGTGCTGGAGATCGTTTACTCGCCGCAGATTTTTGCAGAGGCTGAAGTTTTCACCCAGCGCCCGTCACCAGTGTCTGCGCAAAGTCTTTCATCCACCGTTCTGCTGATGATTCCTGCTGCCCACTTGCGTCGGATTCAATTGTCCAGTACTCGATTTGCATGTGCGGTGGTGGATCATCTGGGTAAGCGACTGCACGAATTTACCGCAGAGATACAGGCGCTTACGCTGCATACAGCCATGGAGCGCATCATCGATCATTTGCTTGAGCATGCCCGCGTCGATGCTGAAGGCATTCTGGAAGCCTCGCTTCCCGCGCAGAAACAAGTGATCGCGTCTTATCTCAATCTGCGTCCGGCTACGCTGTCACGCGCGTTCCAGCAACTTGCCGATACAGGTCTGATCACGATCAATCGCAGATTGGTGACAATACCTGATCGTGCTCGCCTGGTGAGCTATCGTGATCAAGTGGACATGGCGTAGTGAATCACGCAGCAGGCGAATCAGAGGACGTAGTGTTGGGCAAGTTTTCAGCACTTTTCTATAAGCCCTGATTGTGGATGAGCGTTAATGGTTTGGATGCTCTGGCTCTGTCAAAACCCGTCTGCATCTTGACCTAGAGCTGCCGTCTCGACGAGAATTGGCGCTCCTTTCGGTTCAATGAAACGGAACACGGTGCAAATCCGTGGCGGGCCCGCCGCTGTAACCGGGGACAAATACTGCAGGGTCGGAAGGCCAACCACTGACGGAGCACACTCCGCCGGGAAGGTGCAGCGATTTGGCTGATCCGGAAGCCAGAAGACGTGTTGAACCGACTCGGAGCCAAGGCAAGGGCTCCGGCTGATCGCATGCGCAAAGCGTGCTATCAGCCGGAGCCCTTTTTGTTTTCCAATTTTCTGATCCGAGGAAATGATCATGCTGAAGACCCTTCAAACAAAAGAAGTCTCCAAACCACAGGCCAGCACCACCAAGCCGAACGGTGCAGAAGTCGCCCCGACAATAGCCATCCGGAAAAGCTGCAACCCTGACGGTATCGGCCTTTCGCACTACGTACTGATCGACAAGAAGGCAGCCAAGTAACATGGCCGCTATCACAAACACGAGCCGATCCCAGCCGGGGCCGGCGCTGATTCCAGTGGACATCGGTCATGCCATTTACGCTGCGGTGACCGACCCGGATACTGCCTTCTGGGCGCTGGTTGACAAGACACGCCTTGCCGAATCGCTGACCGACGGCCCGCTGCTTGAAGCCTACGGCAAGGAATACGACAACTTGAAGCGCGAGTTGCATGGCTTGCGCTTCGGGCTAAAGCCTTCTGGCGTCTATCTTAATCCGACCGAGCGTTGTAACCTCAACTGCACCTACTGCTACCTGCCGGGCGAGCAGCGTAGCAGCGGTAGCCACATGTCGCAGAAAACCCTGTTCGATTCGCTCGACGCTCTGCGCTCATACTTCCGTTCAGTGATGGGTGACACTGAACGCAAACCACGCGCCATTTTCCACGGCGCCGAGCCGCTGATGAACAGGGTCGCAATTTTTGCCGCTATCGATCAATACGCCGACGATTTCGCCTTCGGCGTGCAAACCAACGGTACTCTGCTCGACGATTCCGCCATCGAATTCCTGACATCGCGTAACGTTAGCATTGGTCTCTCGCTCGATGGGCCAATAACCAACGTCACCGATGCCACAAGACTTACCTGGGCTGGCAAGAGCGTGCACGACAAGGTGGTGCGTGCCATGGCAAAGCTGCGCGGCTACGGCTCGTGGAGTGTGATCACCACCTGCAGCACTGAAAATCTGCCGTATTTGAAGCGCATGGTCGAGCTTTTCCACGCAGCAGAGGTGCCAACCTGCATGCTTAACGCAATGCGCTGCACGCTGCCCGGTGCGCGTGGCGTCAAGCCAACTGATGGCGATATGGTCAAGGCCTTCTTCAATGCGCTCGATCGATCGCACGAACTGTACAAAGAAACGGGACGTAAGCTGATATTGGCGAACTTTGCCAACATCTTGCTGGCGATTTTGGCGCCAACGGCGCGCCGGCTGATGTGCGACATTTCGCCGTGTGGCGGCGGCCGTGCCTTCTTCGCACTGGCAGCCGATGGTAGCCTCTATCCGTGTAGCGAATTCATCGGCCTGCCGCGCTTCAACGGTGGCGACTTGCTTACCGACGGTGTGGAATCTGCATTGAACTCAGAGGCCTTCCGCCCGGTGATCACCCGCAATGTCGACGCCTTCGACCCCTGCGGCTCGTGCGCAATCCGCCACTTCTGTGGCTCGCCATGCCCGGCTGAAGCGGCTGAGATGAACGGGGGGATGGACAAGATCGGCGCCTTCTGTGACTTCTACAAGGAGCAGGTCAACTACGCTCTACGCCTGATCGCTGACGCCAAGGCCAATGATTATCTATGGGACGGGTGGGACGAGGAGACTGAGACAGCGTTCAGCATCATCAATTAAGTACACCGGCACATCAAGCCGGGGCAATTGGTAAGCCAGGATGACAGGCTGGCAGCTTGACATACTGTGTTACCAAATTGCCGGGACAGGCGGTAGCAGCACTCCCAGAATGCACTCAAGTTCAATTTTTTCGGGAGTTTCACGATGCCGCCTGTTCGTTACGCCACGCCCCAGATTGCCATTCACTGGCTGGCTGCGATATTGATCATCTTATTGCTGGCTACCGGCAGCCTGGTGCTGGCCGATCTGCCCAATACCGCCGAAAAAATCGGCAACCTGCGCATCCACATGATCCTTGGCGTTCTCGCCGGGATTCTGGTCATCGCCCGGGTCATCCTGCGCAAACGACTGCCTGCGCTTCCGGCGGTGCATGGGGAGATATTCGCCCAGCTCGGGCACATGGCGCTCAACCTGATCATCCTGCTGCTGGTATTCAGTGGTGCCATGCTGATGCTGCAGAGCGGCGCGCTGGAAGCCTTGTTTGGTAGTGCGGCCTTGCCGGCTGACTTCAAGGAATTCACACCGCGCCGGATTCATGGCCTGGCCTCACGGGCCGCCATGGTCTTGATCGCCCTGCATGTTCTGGCCGCCCTTTACCATCAGTTCATCGTCAAGGACGGGCTGCTCGCCCGCATGGGGATCGGCTCGAACAAGATCGGGCGGCAGTGATGAAACTGCATCTCGACAAGCGATGGAAGATCGCCATCGGCATCCTGGTGTTGGCCGGGATGGGCCTTCTGATTCTGCGCAACAGCCCGCTGGCGCCGATGACGAAAGTGACGACGGCGCCTGTGGAACGCGCCAGCTTGCAGGCTTCGCTGTTTGGCATCGGTATCGTCGAATCGCGCAACAATATCCTGATTGGCCCGACGACTGCCGGGCGTGTCGCCCGAGTGCTTGTTGACCAGGGCGAAACGGTGGCAGCCGGTCAGGTGCTCGCCGAAATCGACCCCATCGATCTGCAGGCGCGCTTGGCTGCGGCTCGTCATGGGCAGGCCAGGGCCGACTCGGCGCTGGCCGCAGCCGAAGCCCTGGCCCGTGAGGCAGAAAGCCGGCTGGCGACCGCTGATGCCAGCGCCCGCCGCTATGCCACATTGCGGGAGCAGGGCTTTGCCAGCACCGAGGCGGAACGCGCCAAGGGCCATGAGTTCCGTGCCGCTGGCGCTGCCCAGGCGGCCAGTCTGGCCAATGTTGCGGCGGCTCGCGCCGAGAGCGAGCGCTCCAGGGCAGAGGCTGAGGCATTGATGCAGCAACTGGGCAACATGCGCTTAGTGGCGCCGGTAGCTGGCCTGATCGTCGCCCGAGATATCGAGCCGGGTAGTACGGCTGTCGCCGGGCAGGCCGTAGTGCGCATGGTCGAGACGGATTCTTTCTGGTTGCGGGTGCGCATCGACCAGGGGCGTTCCGCCGGGCTGGCAACCGGCCAGACGGCCAGCATTGTGCTGCGTAGTCGACCGGGAGAGACATTCACCGGCAAGGTCGCACGCATCGAACAGTTGTCGGATGCGGTGACCGAGGAGCGGATTGCCATGGTGGCATTCGACAGCCTGCCGGCGGGATTAACCTTGAACGAGATGGCGGAGGTCACGGTGCACATGCCGGCACGGCCGCCAGCACTGGCTGTGCCGCCGGCTGCGCTGGTGCGTCAGGACGGCCGCAGCGGTGTTTTTTTGGCAATCGATGGTCGGGCACGCTTCGTTCCAATAAAGGTCGGCTTGCGCACGACGAGCGGTATTGAAGTGCTTGAAGGGCTGAGTGGCGGCGAGGCAGTCATCGTCACGCGTACTCGCCCGATTACCGACAACGACCGGGTTCGCGTGACGGACGCGGGAGGAGCGCAGTCGTGATCAATCTGGCCTCTCGGGATATTGGGCATCATCTCGGTCGCTTCATTTTCACCGGCATTGGCCTCGGCTTGCTGATCGGTGTCACCTTGACCATGGCCGGGGTTTATCGCGGCATGGTTGCCGACGGCCGCGCCGTGATTGCCGCTTCTGGCGCCGACATCTGGGTCGTTCAGAAGGATACGCTGGGTCCGTGGGCCGAGCCTTCGTCGATCCGTGACGACCTCTACCGCAGCCTGGCCGGGCTGAGTGGCGTCGCCGAGGCAGCCAACGTTGCTTACCTGACCATGCAGGTGCAGATCAATGGCAAGGATGTGCGCGTCATGCTGGCCGGCATCGAGCCGGGTGCGCTCGGCGAACCGGCGCAGGTGATCGCCGGGCGCCCGCTATTGCGCAGCCATTACGAAGCCGTCGCCGACGAGAAGGCCGGTCTGCTGGTTGGCGATGTCGTGCGCATCCGCCGTCACGAGTACACCGTGGTCGGGCTGGCTCGCCGAGCGACCTCGTCTTCCGGTGATCCGATGATCTACATTCCGCTCAAGGATGCGCAGGAAGTCCAGTTTCTCAAAGACAACGACAGCCTGGTCGCCGAGCGGGCGCGCACGACGGCGAATCCGGCCATCAATCGCCCGGGGGTGCCGGGCCTGCTCGATGCCGTCGTGGCTACGCAAACCAGCAGCCGCAACGTCAATGCCGTGCTGCTGCGTCTGGCTCCGGGCTATCCCGCAGAAGAAGTCAAAGCCGAGATCGGCCGCTGGAAACATCTGACCGCCTGGACCCGCGCCGATATGGAAGAGATCCTGGTGGCCAAGCTGATTGCCACGTCCGCCAAGCAGATCGGCATGTTCCTGGTGATCCTGGCGATCGTCAGTGCGGCCATTGTTGCTTTCATCATCTACACCATGACCATCAACAAGCAGCGGGAAATCGCCGTGCTCAAGCTGATCGGCGTGCGTGACCGGAGCATTGCCACGATGATCCTGCAGCAGGCGCTGGCCCTGGGCCTCATCGGCTACGTCGTCGGTCAGGTTTCGGCAACC
>Ga0209794_1002263_pt1:7500-10715 | contig 10715 bp, 5 predicted proteins | sample EBPBio232013_DNA_FD_185869 | JGI IMG/M metagenome (GOLD analysis project Ga0209794, IMG submission 185869) | Wastewater treatment Type I Accumulibacter community from EBPR Bioreactor in Madison, WI, USA - Reactor 1_5/23/2013_ DNA (SPAdes)... | ecosystem: Engineered > Bioreactor > EBPR... | reverse complement strand
GGCACCTCGATGTCGGTTCGTCACATCCTGGGGCTGGAGAAGGTCCCAAGGGTTCGGCTGTTCGCCGATTAAAGTGGCACGTGAACTGGGTTCAGAACGTCGCAAGACAGTTCGGTCCCTATCTGTGATGGGCGTTAGAAAATTGAGAGGACATGACCTTAGTACGAGAGGACCGGGTCGTACGTACCGCTGGTGTATCGGTTGTGCCGCCAGGTGCAATGCCGAGTAGCTATGTACGGAAAGGATAAACGCTGAAAGCATCTAAGCGTGAAACCTTCCTTAAGATGAGTTTTCTTTTAAGGGTCGTCAGAGACTATGACGTTGATAGGCTATAGGTGTAAAGTTGGTAACAGCAAAGCCGAGTAGTACTAATTGCCCGTAAGCTTTAATTTTTTTTATTCTTCGGAATAGAACAAATACAATCAACAACTTGGAAAATATTTACAACTTCCCGATATGTTAACTTATTGAAGATCTTATGGTGCTTTTGCCGAGGGTGTTCACCTCTTCCCATACCGAACAGAGAAGTTAAGCCCCTCATGGCCGATGGTACTGCTATACCAGGCGGGAGAGTAGGTAGGTGCCATATTTATTATCAGCCTCACAGCGCTATGCTGTGAGGCTTTTTTATGCCCGAACTTTTCTATCACATCGCAAGCCATCCAACCCAACGCGAACCGCTGGCATTGGCTATCAGCCGCTCCGCCCCCAAAAAAAGTACCGGCTTCCCCAAACCGGGCAGGTATAATTTTCGTAAATAGCTGGGCAATTGACGCTGGGCAATTATTTGAAAGGCATCCAACGATATACGGAAGAAGAACTGGTGGCTTCACTGCAATCGCGAAGCCAGGCAGGGTTTAGTTACCTGTACGATCACTATGCAGGTGCCTTGTTCGGACTCGTTCGCTCCATTGTGCCCGATGAAGTCGTCGCCGGCGATGTGCTGCAGGAAGTATTTGTCAAGGTATGGCGAAATATTGATGCCTATGACCCTGCCCGGGGGCGCTTGTTTACCTGGATGCTGCAGATCGCACGGTCTTCATCGCTCGATATGCTGCGAAGCAAGGGCTGGCGCAATAGCCAACTAAATAATTCATTTGACGACACCCATATCGGGCAAGCTGGTTCTACGCAACTGCCCCTAAAAGATGCCGGCCTGCGCAAAATCATGCAATCACTCAAAACGGAACACAAAGAAATACTGGAACTGTCCTATTTTCAAGGGTATACACAAGAGGAAATCGCGCGTATACTGGAAATGCCCGTGGGCACCGTCAAAACAAGACTGCGCGCGGCACTAACGCTATTACGTAAAATGATACCAGGCTAAATTGGATATACAGGCTTATATAGAAAGTGGTGCGATCGAAAGCTGTGTAATGGGCATGGCTGATGAACAGGAGCAGGCCCTCCTGGCCAGCCTTCGTGTGCAATATCCGGAAGTGGAAAAAGCTTTCCGCGATATCGAAACATGGTATGCCGCCCGGAGTATGGATGGCGAAATACGAGTGCCTGCTTTACACAAAGAAAAATTGCTTGCAGTAATATCATCGCCCGTCGACAGCAAAACCGAATCAAAGCCCTTGTTGGCCAAAGAAGCCATCTTGCGAAAGCAGTTGAAAAAATGGCAATGGGCCGCCGCCGCTGCACTCATTGTATGTATAGCCAGTGCCGTTACGGGGATTTATTATTACCAGCAATATCGCGCTACGAGGCAGAGCTTCCTCAGCTTGCTGCTTGAACAACAAACAGCGCGCAACCAAGACCTTATTCAGCAGACAAGGCTGCAAGAACTCACTGCACAGGTTACGCAATTGACCGATACGGCGGTGCAGAAAATTGTATTAAGCGGTGTAAAAGGAAAAGAAGAAAACCGGGTTACACTGTTCTGGAATCGACGTACCAGCGAGCTCATGTTGCTAAGCAATCGACTTCCGCAGGCGCCCGTCGGCAAACAATACCAGCTTTGGGCCATTGTAAATGGCAAACCACAAAATGCAGGCCTCTTACAAAACTGTAATGAGTTCTGTTATCTTTCTACCAACAGCAATGCCCAGGCATTTGCCATCACGTTGGAAAAAACCGGTGGCAGCGAAGAGCCAACCCTAACTGAAATGCTGGTGTTGGGGCAGGTGAAGTCGTAAACGGTAAGGATTGTTTTATTGATTTGATTTCATTACATAGGCTGAAAAGTGAAACGCGCCAGCTGCGCGTTTTTTTGTGTTTGGTCAAACCGGAATTTTCTTTCTCTCGTACCTCTAGTATCATCCACAAAATATGTATTATGGAAAAGCAAATAAAAACGGCGATGGACAGGCGCCGCTTCCTGCAATTTACCGGTATGGTCGGTGCATCAGCGCTCGCGTTAACTGCTTGCGATAAAGACAACGACAACACAGGCGGTATGCCGGCTGGCAGCATTGATCTCGGCTCGGGCGATACCGGCATCTTGAATTATGCGTATGCACTTGAACAATTGGAAGCGGCTTTCTATACGCAGGTGGTGGTAACACCGTATTCGGGCATCACGGCCACTGAACAGTCGCTGCTTGCTGATATTCGCGACCATGAAATGGCACACAAGATGTTCTTTGGTAAAGCCCTCGGCACCATGGCCATTCCTGCACTCACGGTCAACTTCGCCAATATTAATTTCAGCAGTCGCGATGCCGTGCTGGCAACGGCAAAAGCCTTTGAAGACTTAGGTGTTTCGGCCTATAACGGAGCAGGCAAACTGATCAAAGACGCCAATTATTTATTACTGGCCGGCAAGATTGTTTCTGTTGAAGCGCGACACGCTGCGTGGATTCGCGATTTGATCAGCAATGGAAGTTTTGCAGATACTACGGCTGTTGATGCCAATGGCCTCGATATGGCGGCTGAACCAGCCTCCGTATTGGCTGCCGCTGCTCCCTTTTTAACCTCGAAACTCTGGGCCGGAAACCTGCCAACCGACTAATTAATCACCTGAAAAACACATGATATGAATTTGTCTAACCTCATAAATACAATAGCAGCGCAAGATGGTTCTTTTTATGATCGCACTGATTCGCGTCGCAATGCCATGCGGTCAATTGCATCGGTGGGCGGAAAACTTGCTTTGACGGCCCTGCCATTGGCCCTTGGTAGTTTATTCCAAAAAGCTTACGGGCAAACGAATGCTGACATCACGGCAGTATTAAACTATGCGTTGACGCTTGAATACCTCGAAGCTG
>Ga0209794_1002263_pt1:0-2500 | contig 10715 bp, 5 predicted proteins | sample EBPBio232013_DNA_FD_185869 | JGI IMG/M metagenome (GOLD analysis project Ga0209794, IMG submission 185869) | Wastewater treatment Type I Accumulibacter community from EBPR Bioreactor in Madison, WI, USA - Reactor 1_5/23/2013_ DNA (SPAdes)... | ecosystem: Engineered > Bioreactor > EBPR >... | reverse complement strand
TTATATCCCTGGATCTCCGAATGGGACAACCCACTATACTGAAGGTATAGTACTCGAAAGAGAGCCAACCCCGAGAACTGAAACATCTAAGTACCGGGAGGAAAAGAAAATAACAATGATTCCCTGAGTAGTGGCGAGCGAAAAGGGAAGAGCCCAAACCTGTGGGGCGTGCTCCACGGGGGTTGTAGGACTGCAATTAGAAAGCTGTTTCAATCTGAATCTTCTGGAAAGGAGGGCCATAGCGTGTGAAAGCCACGTAGGAGCAAATAACAGTAGACGAGCAGTATCCTGAGTAGCGCGGGACCGGAGGAATCCTGCGTGAATCTGCCGGCACCATCCGGTAAGGCTAAATACTCTTCAGACACCGATAGTGAACCAGTACCGTAAGGGAAAGGTGAAAAGCACCCTGAATAAGGGAGTGAAATAGTACCTGAAACCGTGTGCCTACAAGCGGTCGGAGCCAGCAATGGTGACGGCGTGCCTTTTGCATAATGAGCCTACGAGTTACTCCTCACTGGCGAGGTTAAGCACTTCAGTTGCGGAGCCGGAGCGAAAGCGAGTCCAAATAGGGCGACTAAGTCAGTGGGGGTAGACGCGAAACTTTGTGATCTATCCATGGGCAGGTTGAAGGTGTGGTAACACACACTGGAGGACCGAACTCATTAACGTTGAAAAGTTATGGGATGACCTGTGGATAGGGGTGAAAGGCCAATCAAACTGAGAGATAGCTCGTTCTCCCCGAAATGTTTTTAGGAACAGCGTCGCATATAGAAGTTTATTAGAGGTAGAGCTACTGATTGGGCTAGGGGGCTTCACCGCCTACCAAACCCTGACAAACTCCGAATGCTAATAAATATCTGCGGCAGTGAGGCTGTGGGCGCTAAGGTCCATGGCCGAGAGGGAAATAACCCAGATTAGCAACTAAGGTCCCTAATACGTAGTTAAGTTGAACAAACGAGGTGGAGTTTCTAAAACAGCCAGGATGTTGGCTTGGAAGCAGCCATTCATTTAAAGAGTGCGTAACAGCTCACTGGTCGAGAGACTCTGCACGGAAAATGATCGGGCATCAAACTACGAACCGAAGTTCTAGATTCCATACTTGTATGGAGTGGTAGGGGAGCATTCCAATCTGCGTTGAAGGTGTATAGCGATGTATGCTGGAGCGATTGGAAAAGAAAATGTAGGCATAAGTAACGATAAAATAAGTGAAAAACTTATTCGCCGTAAGACTAAGGGTTCCTGATCAACGTTAATCGGATCAGGGTTAGTCGGGTCCTTAGGCAAACCCGAAAGGGGAAGTTGATGGAAAACTGGTTAATATTCCAGTACCCGCATTTGTTTCGATGGGGTGACGTATTAATGAAAGGTCCGCGCAGTTACGGAATACTGCGTTAAAGCCAGTAGATAGATCTGATGTAGGCAAATCCGCATTGGATGTCGAAGGTGATAGTACTTGAAAGCTTCGGCCGGAGAGATAGTGACCCTAAGGAGTACCGAGAAAAACCTCTAAGGCTAGGCAAATGCGGCCCGTACCGTAAACCGACACAGGTAGTCGAGATGAGTATTCTAAGGCGCTCGGGTGAGCCGTGGAGAAGGAACTAGGCAAATTGACGCTGTAACTTCGGGATAAAGCGTACCACAGCGATGTGGTCTCAGTAAAATGGTTCAACCAACTGTTTAACAAAAACACAGGGCCCTGCAAAATCGTAAGATGACGTATAGAGCCTGATACCTGCCCGGTGCTGGAAGGTTAAGGAAGGATGTTCGGCGCAAGCCAAAGCTTCTGACTGAAGCCCCAGTAAACGGCGGCCGTAACTATAACGGTCCTAAGGTAGCGAAATTCCTTGTCGGGTAAGTTCCGACCTGCACGAATGGTCTAATGAGTTGAACACTGTCTCCTCCACGAGCCCGGTGAAATTGTAGTATCGGTGAAGATGCCGGTTACCCGTCACGGGACGGAAAGACCCCATGAACCTTCACTACAACTTTGCATTGATTTTGAGCCACAAGTGTGTAGGATAGTTGGGAGACTATGAAGCGGTGTCGCCAGGCATCGTGGAGTCAACGTTGAAATACCAACCTCTTGTTGCTTAGAACCTAACCCCTTATGGGGGACATTGCATGGTGGGTAGTTTGACTGGGGTGGTCGCCTCCTAAAAAGTAACGGAGGCTCGCAAAGGTACCCTCAGTACGGTTGGTAATCGTACGTAGAGCGCATTAGTATAAGGGTGCTTGACTGTGAGACAGACAAGTCGATCAGGTGCGAAAGCAGGCTAAAGTGATCCGGTGGTTCTGTATGGAAGGGCCATCGCTCAAAGGATAAAAGGTACTCTGGGGATAACAGGCTGATCTCACCCAAGAGCTCATATCGACGGTGAGGTTTGGCACCTCGATGTCGGTTCGTCACATCCTGGGGCTGGAGAAGGTCCCAAGGGTTCGGCTGTTCGCCGATTAAAGTGGCACGTGAACTGGGTTCAGAACGTCGCAAGACAGTTCGGTC
>Ga0209794_1002254_pt1 | contig 10739 bp, 10 predicted proteins | sample EBPBio232013_DNA_FD_185869 | JGI IMG/M metagenome (GOLD analysis project Ga0209794, IMG submission 185869) | Wastewater treatment Type I Accumulibacter community from EBPR Bioreactor in Madison, WI, USA - Reactor 1_5/23/2013_ DNA (SPAdes)... | ecosystem: Engineered > Bioreactor > EBPR >... | reverse complement strand
GCGAGGGCGAGGGTCTTGAAGCGGGTCATGGCACGTCTCCGGTGAAGGTTCAGGTGGGGCCCGATGCCCCGGTCCTCCATCAGTCGCAGCCACCGCCGAAAAGGTTCGGGGCCCGCGACGAAAAAATCGCGAGCCCCGCATATGGTTGGCAGAACGTGAAGGATCAGGCGGCGGTGACGAGCTTGCCGTAGTCCGCGACCGCCGACAGGTGATGGTCGGCATCGCCGAACAGCGTGTCGATCATGGTGAGCCGCTTGAAGTAGTGGCCGGCCTTGTACTCCATGGTCATGCCGATGCCGCCGTGGAGCTGCACCGCCTGCTGGCCGATGAACTTGGCGGAGCGACCGATCTGCACCTTGGCCGCCGAAGCCAGCGCGCGGCGCTCGACCGGGTCCTCGGTCGCCGCCGTCATGGCCGCGAACATGGCCATGGAGCGCGCCTGCTCCAGCGCCACGAACATCTCGGCCGCGCGGTGCTGAAGCGACTGGAACGAGCCGATATTGATGCCGAACTGCTTGCGCTGCTTGAGATAGTCGACGGTGACGTCGGTCAGTTCGCTCATCGCGCCGACAGCCTCGGCGCACAGCGCCGCGATGGCCTCGTCCGCCACGGCTTCGAGAATGGCGAGCCCGCCGGAGGGATCACCGATGACGGCATCCGCCCCGACCCTGACGCCCGACAGCGTCACCTCGGCCGCGTGCGTGCCGTCCTGGGTGACGGAATCGCGGCGGCTGACGCCGGGCGCATCGCCCTTGACGATGAACAGGCCAATGCCGGCCTTGTCGCGCCGCTGGCCGCCCGTGCGCGCGGAGACGATCAGGTAATCAGCCGTGCCGCCGTTGACGACGACCGCCTTCTCGCCGTCGAGCACGTAGGCATCGCCGTCCTTCTTCGCCGTCGTGGTGACGTCGTTGAGGTCGTAGCGCGAATGCCGTTCGGTGGTCGCCAGGGCAAATGTGCGCGAGCCGTCGGCGATGGCCGGGATGTGCTCGGCCTTCTGCGCGGCGGAAGCCCGCTTCAGCACGCCGCCGCCGAGGATGACGGTCGCAAGATAGGGCTCCAGCACGAGATATTTGCCGAGGCTCTCGGCCACCAGCATGGTCTCGACCGCGCCGCCGCCGAAGCCGCCATCCTCCTCCGCGAAGGGCAGGCCGAGCAGGCCGAGCTCGGCGAATTTCGCCCAGATGTCGCGGCTGTAGCCGCCCGGCTGCGCCGCGATCTTCCTGCGGCTCTCGAAGTCATAGGTGTCGGCGAGAAAGCTGCCGATGGAGTCCTTGAGCAGCTGCTGTTCTTCGGAGAGGTCGAAATCCATGACTTTTGTCCGTCTGATCCCGCGGCGCGCCGTGGCGCTGAATTGTGAGGGTCCGTCATGCCCGGCCTTGAGCCGGGTATCCACGACTTGAACACGACGTTGAAGGAATTCGTGGATGGCCGGGACAAGCCCGGCCATGACGACGAGAAAGCGCCTCGCTAGAGGCGACGGGCTTCAAAGCCCCAGCACCGCCTTGGCGATGATGTTCTTCTGGATTTCGTTGGAGCCGCCGTAGATCGAGACCTTGCGCACGTTGAAATAGGTCGGCGCGATGGTCTGGGCCCATTCCGGCCCGATCGGCGGCTCGTTGGTGCCCGGCTCGTCCGGCGTATAGGGCGCCGAATGCGGACCGATCACCTCCATCAGGAGTTCGGTCGTCGCCTGCTGCAATTCGGAACCCTTGATCTTGAGGACCGAGGAAGCCGGATCGGGCTTGCCCTTCTCGCGCTTCGCCTCGCCGGCGATGACGCGCAGCTGGGTGATCTCCAGCGCCTTCAGCTCGATCTCCACCGCCGCGATCTTCTCGCGGAAGCGGATGTCCTCGATCATCGGCCGGCCGCCCCTCTGCTCGATCCCCGCCATCTCCTTGATCTTGGCGATGCGCTGCTTGGAGATGCCGACGCGGGCGATGCCGGTGCGTTCGTTGCCGAGCAGGAACTTGGCATAGTCCCAGCCCTTGTTCTCGCTTCCGACGAGGTTCTCCAGCGGCGCCTTGACGTCATCGAAGAACACCTCGTTGACCTCGTGGCCGCCGTCGATCGTCTGGATCGGCTTCACGGTGATGCCCGGCGTCTTCATGTCGACGAGAATGAAGGAGATGCCCTCCTGCTTCTTCACGGTGGAGTCGGTGCGGGCGAGGACGAAGATCCAGTCGGCATGCTGGCCGAGCGTGGTCCAGGTCTTCTGGCCATTGATGACCCAGTGGTCGCCGACCTTCTCGGCCTTGGTCTTGAGGCCGGCGAGATCGGAGCCGGCGCCCGGCTCGGAGAAGCCCTGGCACCACCAGTCGTCGAGATTGGCGATGCGCGGCAGGAAGCGCTTCTTCTGCGCGTCGGAGCCGAACGTGTAGATCACCGGGCCGACCATCGACGTGCCGAAGGCGAGCGGTGGCGGCGACGGCGCCATCATCATCTCCTCGAGGAAGATGTACTGCTTCACCGCGCTCCAGCCGGTGCCGCCATAGGCCTTGGGCCAATGGGCGACGCCCCAGCCCTTCTCGTTCAGCGTGCGCTGCCAGAAGACGATGTCGTCGCGGGAGGCATGGTGACCGCTCGCGAGCTTCTCGCGCAGCGCCTTCGGCAGCTTCTCGGCGATGAAGTCGCGAACCTCCTTGCGGAAGGCGATCTCCTCGTCGGTGAACCTCAGCTCCATGGGCCAGCCTCCTCAAAACGGGAGCGGGCCTGAGGCGCCCTCCCTGCCTGTCGCTTCCTCGCCGCGCGAAAACATACTCGCGCGAATGTTTGTTGGCCGCATTCAAGACCTGCCCGCGCGCGAAGGCAACAGGAACCTTGGAGCCCGGGCATCGCCCGAACGGGTGGGCCCCGGATGCATGGCAGGGGCGAGGCTCGCGGCCGGGACATGCCGCGGCCTCCATGACAGGATCGCCCGCAAGGGGCGACGTGCCCCACGGGGACGGCTCATGGCATTCGATTTCAAGGGCAAGCGCGTGGTGGTCTGCGGCGGCAGCCGCGGCATCGGGCGGTCCATCGCGCTCGGCTTCGCGGCGGCCGGCGCCGGCGTGTCGATCTGCGCGCGCGGGGAAGACGGACTGAAGGCGACGGCGGCCGAGATCGCCGCCCGTGGCGTTGTCTCGCACTATGCGCCCTGCGATCTCGCCAGCGCCGAGGCCATTGCCGGCTACATCCCCGCCGCGGCCAAGGCGCTCGGCGGCATCGACGTGCTGGTCAACAATGCCTCCGGCTTCGGCATGGGCGACGACGAGGCCGGCTGGGAGAAGGGCCTGAACGTCGATGTCATGGCGACGGTGCGCGCGAGCCGCGCCGCGCTGACCTATCTGGAGGCGGCCAAGGGCGCCTCGATCGTCAACATCGCCTCGATCTCCGGCTATCGCGCCTCGACGCGCACACCGGCCTATGCGGCGGTCAAGGCGGCGGTGATCCAGTACACGACCAGCCAGGCGGCGGCCCTCGCACCGAAGGGCATCCGCGTCAACTGCGTGGCGCCCGGCTCCATCGAGTTTCCCGGCGGCACCTGGGAGGCGCGGCGCTCCGCCGACCCCGCGCTCTACAACAAGGTGCTGTCGGCCATCCCCTTCAACCGGCTCGGCACGCCGGAGGAAATCGCCAACGTCGTCCTGTTCCTTGCCTCGCCCTATGCCAGCTGGGTGACCGCGCAGACGGTGACCGCGGATGGCGGACAGCTGCTGGGGTGAACGAGAAAGGGCGGGCCTTGGCCCGCCCTTCCAACTCTCCGGCCAGTCTGCCTCACGCCAGCGTGTAGGCCGTCTTCACCGTTGTGTAGAACTCGCGGGCATAGGCGCCCTGCTCGCGCGGGCCGTAGCTCGATCCCTTCCGGCCGCCGAACGGCACGTGATAGTCGACGCCCGCCGTCGGCAGGTTGACCATGACCATGCCCGCCTCGGAATTGCGCTTGAAGTGCGAAGCGTATTTCAGCGAGGTCGTGCAGATGCCCGAGGACAGGCCGAACTCGGTGTCGTTGGCGATGGCGAGCGCCTCGTCGTAGCTCTTGGCGCGCACCACCGCCGCGACCGGTCCGAAAATCTCCTCGCGCGCGATGCGCATGGTGTTGGTGACCTCGGTGAACAAAGCCGGCTGAAGATAAAAGCCGGGATTGTCGCGGTTCAGCCGCTCGCCGCCCCAATGGAGCTTCGCGCCCTCGTCGCGGCCGATGGCGATGTACTTCTCGTCCTGGCCGAGCTGCGATTCATCGACCACCGGGCCGATATGGGTGCCGGACTTCAGCGCGTCATCGACGACGAGACCCTTCATACGCTCGGTCAGCGCATCGACGAACCTGTCGTGGATGCCCTCGGTGACGATCAGGCGCGAGGACGCCGTGCAGCGCTGCCCGGTGGAGAAGAAGGCACCGTTGGCGGCGCATTCGACCGCCACCGACAGGTCGGCGTCATCGAGCACGACGAGCGGGTTCTTGCCGCCCATTTCGAGCTGCACCTTCTTCATCGGCGTGGCGGCGACGCAGGCGGCCGCAACGCGCCGGCCGGTCGCGACCGAGCCCGTGAACGAGATGGCGGCGACGTCCGGGTGCTCCAGCATCGCCTGCCCGACCACCGAGCCGCGGCCCATGACGATGTTCAGCACGCCCTTCGGCAGGCCGGCGCGGTTGAGGATGTCGACCAGCGCCCAGGCCGAGCCCGGCACGAGGTCGGCCGGCTTGATCACGACAGTGTTGCCGTAGGCGAGCGCGGGCGCGATCTTCCAGGCGGGGATCGCGATGGGGAAGTTCCACGGCGTGATCATGCCGACGACGCCGACGGCTTCGCGGGTGATCTCGATGCCGACGCCCGGACGCACCGAATTGACCAGTTCGCCATTGAGGCGCAGCGCCTCGCCCGCGAAGAAGGACAGGATCTGGCCGGCGCGGGCCACCTCGCCGATGCCCTCGGGCAGGGTCTTGCCCTCCTCGCGGGACAGCAGCGCGCCGAGCTCCTCCTTGCGCGCCATCACCTCGTTCGAGGCCTTCATCAGCACGTCGTAGCGAAGCTGCGGATTGGAGCGGCTCCAGGCCGGGAAGGCATCCTTCGCCGCGGCGACCGCCGCCTTCAGGTCTTCCACCGTGCCTTGCGCATATTCGCCTACCACCTCGTTGGTGTTCGACGGATTGAGGTTCGGCGCGGCCTTGGCGGGCGACACGAACTCGCCGGCAATGAAGTTGCGGAATACGGTGGTCATGGGCCTCGCCTCCTCGAACGCATCTCGTTGCGGGCGCTGGTCGATCCGCCCGACGGAACAGGGCCGGCACAGAACCACAATCGTGGCGGAACGACCAGACCGCGCGGCGCGCATGGCAGCCGCCGCCGGCGCCTGCAACCGGGGCGGCTGGCGGATTGCCGCTTTGCGCCCTAGATTCTTCTGTCCGACAGGCAGATTGCGATCGACATGCAGGACACCAGACCGCCCCCGGGGCCGAACGCGGCCCAGATGGCCTCCCCCTCGTTCCGCCTCCCGGCTCTCGATCAGGATTTCCTGCTGGCCGAGGAACAGCGCGGCGTCCGCTTCCTGCTCGAATATGCCAAGGCCGAGCAGGCCCTTGCGCGCTGGAGCGTCAAATCGACCATCGTGGTGTTCGGCAGCGCCCGCGTGCGCGAGAACGGACCGGGCAAGCAGGCGGGGTGGTATGCCGCTGCGCGGGAGTTCGGACGCCTGGCGTCAACCCATGGCGGCGCTCTGAATGCGGGCGCGGCCCCGCGCGAGAACGTCATCGCCACGGGCGGCGGACCCGGCCTCATGGAGGCCGCGAACCGCGGCGCGGCCGAAGCCGGCGCGCCCTCCATCGGCTTCAACATCCGCCTGCCGCACGAGCAGGAGCCGAACGCCTATTCCACGCCGGAACTGACCTTCCTGTTCCACTATTTCGCCATGCGGAAGATGCACCTCGCCATGCGCGCCAATGCGCTGGTGGTCTTCCCCGGCGGCTTCGGCACCTTCGACGAGCTGTTCGAGATCCTCGCCCTGATCCAGACCGGCAAGATGCGGCGCGTGCCGGTCGTGCTGTTCGACAGCGCCTACTGGCACCGGGTGTTCAACTTCGACGCGGTGGTGGAGACCGGCATGATCGCGCCGGGAGATCTCGATCTCCTCGCCTATGCCGACACGCCGGAAGCCATCTGGAAGCTGATCGCGACCGCCGACGGCATCGCCCCGGACCGGCCGCTCGTCCAGCCCTGACGCCGCAACGAGACCTGAGGAGACAGACCCATGCCCGTCCGTATGCATGTCCTGGGCGCGGCCCATGTCGTCACCGGCTCCTCCTACCTGCTGGAAGCCAACGGCCGGCGCATTCTGGTCGATTGCGGCATGTTCCAGGGCTCCAAGACGCTGAAGGAGCTGAACTATCGGCCCTTTCCCTATGAGCCGGACCGCCTGCATGCGGTGCTGCTGACCCACGCCCATATCGACCATTCCGGCCTGCTGCCGAAACTCACCAAGGCGGGCTTCCATGGCCCGATCCACGCGACGCGCTCCACCATCGAACTCTGCGCGATCATGCTGCCGGATTCCGGCCATATCCAGGAGATGGAGGTCGAGCAGCTCAACCGGCGCCGGTCGCGCGGTGGCGAGCCGCCGGTCGAACCGATCTACACCGCCGAGGACGCCGTCGCCTGCATGACGCAGTTCCGACCGGTCGACTACGGCGCCTGGCTCGACCTCGGCGACGGCGTGAAGGCGCGCTGGTGGAATGCCGGCCACATCCTCGGCTCGGCCTCCATCGAGATCGAGGTCGCGGAGGCTGGCAGCGAGCCGGTCCGCATCCTCATGTCCGGCGACCTCGGCCCCGAGGCGAAGCTCTTCCATCCCGATCCCGACGGGCCGCAGGGCCTCGACCTCGTCGTCTGCGAGGCGACCTATGGCGATCGCGATCGCCCGGACACGACCATTGCCGACCGGCGCACGCTGCTCGCCAGCGAGATCCGGGCCGCGGCCCAGCGCGGCGGCCCGCTGCTGGTCCCGTGCTTCGCCGTCGAGCGCACGCAGGAAATCCTCACCGACCTGATCGACCTGATGGAGGCCGGCACCATCCCGCATGCGCCGGTCTTCGTGGACTCGCCGCTCGCCATCAAGGCGACCGAGGTGTTCCGCAGCCATGCCGGCGAACTGGAGGAAGGCGGCGCACTGGCGCGGCTCACCAACTCGCCCTTCGTGCGCTTCACCGAGAGCGCCGACCAGAGCAAGTCGCTGGCCCGCTTTCGCGGCTTCCACATCATCATCGCGGCCAGCGGCATGGCGGAGGCCGGCCGCATCCGCCACCACCTGAAGAACCACCTGTGGCGGTCGTCCACCACGGTCCTGTTCGTCGGCTATCAGGCCGAGGGCACGCTCGGCCGCATCCTGCTCGACGGCGCGCCGACCGTGACGATCCATGGCGATGCCGTCAGGGTGAAGGCGCAGATCCGCTCCATCGACAGCTATTCCGGCCATGCCGACCGGGCCGAGGTGCTGGACTGGCTGAAGGCGCGCCAGCCCATCCGCGGCGGCGTCGCCCTCGTCCATGCCGAGGAGCGCGCCATCGCCGCCTTCGTGCCGGTGGTCGGGGCGGAGGTCGTGACGCCCGAGCGGGTGGTGGCGCCGCATCTCGACGACATCCTCGAGATCGCGCCCGGCAGCGTCCGGCTGGTCCTGTCCGCGACGCCGCGCCGGATCGAGCCGGAGCGCGCCAGGGGGCAGGACTGGCACAACGATTCCGCCGCCTTCCTGCTCGACCTCAAGGACACGCTGGACAGGGCCGCCGACGACCGGGCGCGCGGCGTGATCCTGCGCCGGTTGAAGAAGGCGCTGGAGGAGGTGAGCTGAGGCCCCCTACTCGAACAGCTCCGCGAATTTCAGTTCGATGCCGGCGACGGCCTTCAGGATCTCGTTGAGGTGATGGCTCATCGCCGCCACCGCCCGCTCGGCATCGCCGGCGTCGATGGCCGCGAGAATCTCGCGATGCTGGTCCACCAGCGGCTCGGCCGAGCCCGGCACGTGCAGCGTCAACGCACAGACCCGGTCCATATGGGCCTTCTGCAGCTCGATGGCGTTCCACGCCTCGGCGCAGCCCGCACCTTCCGCCAGCGCGACATGGAACAGGCTGTCGAGCTGCTGGAAGCCGCGATGATCGCCGGTCGCGGCGGCTTCCGCCTGCGCGTCGATCAGCGCCAGCGCCCGGTTGCGGTAATGCGGATCGAAGCGCTCGCAGGCGCGCCGGACGATGGCGACCTCGATCGCCTCCCGGATGAAACGCGCATCCAGCATCCGCCGGACGGAGAGCTTCACGACGACCGTGCCGCGCTGCGGCTGCACGTCGACAAGGCCCTGCCGCATCAGCGCGATGAAGGCTTCGCGCACCGGCTGGCGCGACACCGAGAAACGCTCTGCAATCTCCGATTCCGACAATCGCTCGCCGGGCCGGACGGTCAGGTCGATGATCTTCTCGCGCAGCGCCCGCTCAACGCGCGCCGCCGCGCTTTCCGGCGGGCGGGCTTCGGTGCGAGGCGCGAAATCAACATCCATCGTCACGGCCCTTGAACTTCCATACAAGTGCATACTAGACTGAATCCCGGTCAGGAAGCCACACCTTGTCGCAAGGCTTCGATCTCAAGGTTCCCGACGACAAGAGGGACCGTCGTTTCGACCGGGAGGATACCCAGATGCTCACACGCCGCACCTTCATGTCCACCGCGGGCGCGCTCGCCGCGACGCCCGCCATCGTCGGCCCGGCTTCCGCACAGGCCGCAATCACGCTCCGCTCCACCGACATCCACCCCGACGGTTATCCGACCATCGATGCGGTGAAGTTCATGGGCCAGCTGCTCGAGCAGCGGAGCCAGGGACGCATCAAGATCAACGTCTTCCACTCGGCGCAGCTGGGCCAGGAGCGCGACACGATCGACCAGACGCGTTTCGGCGTCATCGACATGAACCGCATCAACATGGCGCCGTTCAACAATCTGATCGCCTCGACCAACGTGCCCTCGCTGCCGTTCATCTTCCGGTCGGTCGCGCATATGCGGAAGGTGATGGACGGCGCCATTGGCGACTCCATCCTCAACGACTTCACCCCGCACAACCTCGTCGGCCTCGCCTTCTACGATTCCGGCTCGCGCTCGTTCTACAATTCCAAGCGGCCGATCAACACGCCGGCCGACATGCGCGGCATGAAGATCCGCGTCCAGCAGTCCGACATGTTCGTCGCGCTGGTTCAGGCGCTCGGCGCCAATGCGACGCCCATGCCCTTCGGCGAGGTCTATACCAGCCTGCAGACCGGCGTCATCGACGGCGCGGAGAACAACTGGCCGAGCTACGAATCGACCCGTCACTTCGAGGTCTCGAAGTTCTACTCGCTCACCGAGCACTCGCTGAGCCCCGAAGTGCTGGTCATGTCGAAGCGCTCCTTCGACAAATTCAATGCCGCCGACCAGGCGCTGATCCGCGCGGCGGCCAAGGAATCGGTCGTCAAAATGCGTGAGCTCTGGGACGCCCGGGAGAAGGCGTCCGAGGCCAAGGTCCGCGCCGGCGGCGCGCAGATCAACACGGTCGAGAAGCAGCCCTTCATCGACGCGATGAAGCCGGTCTACGACCGCTTCGTCACCGACGCCAAGATGAAGGACCTCGTCGCCCGGATCCAGGCGACGACCTGACGCCTGCCTGAACCGGGAGCCTGCCGCGCGGAGTGCGCGGCGGGCGCCTCGCCTCCCCGCGCTGCGAGCAATGTCAGGTTCGATAATCGCATGGTCGCCGTCCTGAAACTCCTCGATCCGGTCGCCGGCTGGATCAGCCGGGCCGCCCTCCTCCTTGCCGGGCTCGGCGTCGTCGCCATGACCGTCCTGGTGTTCTGGAGCATTGTCGGCCGCTACGTCTTCAACGACACGCCGACCTGGACCGAACCGGCCGTGCTGCTGCTGATGTCGTGGTTCATCCTGCTCGGCTCGGCGGTCGGCGTCCGGGAGCGCAGCCATATCGGCTTCGAGATCGGGCTGGCCGCCGCGCCTCCGCCGCTTCGCCTCGCGATGAAGGTGGTCACGGAAGCGCTGCTGGTCGGCTTCGGCGTCGCCATGGTCGTCTACGGCGCCCAGCTCGCGGCGGGCACCTGGAGCAGCCTGACGCCGATGCTCGGCATCAGCCAGGGCTGGGACTACGTGCCGATCGCCGCCGGTGGCGCGCTGATCGTCCTGTTCTCGGTCGAGCGGCTGCTGATGATCCTGACCGGCACCGACGACACGGTGTCCCTCGACCACGGCACGGGCGAGATCTGACGATGGAACTCGCGATCCTCTTCGGCACGTTCGCCGTGCTGCTGCTGATCGGCATGCCGATCGCCTTCTGCCTCGGCATCGCCTCGCTGGCGACGGTCTTCTACATGGACGTGCCGGCGGTGGTCGTCTTCCAGCAGATGAACTCCGGAATGAACGCCTTCGCGATGATGGCGATCCCGTTCTTCATCTATTCGGGCGACCTGATGATCCGCGGCGGCATAGCCGAGCGCCTGATCTCGTTCGCGGCCTCGCTGGTCGGCCATATCCGCGGCGGCCTCGGGCAGGTGAACGTCGTGACCGCGACGCTGTTCGGCGGCATTTCCGGCTCGGCCGTCGCCGACGCATCGGCGGTGGGCGGATTGATGATCCCCCAGATGAAGAAGCGCGGCTACGACGCCGACTACGCGGTGAACGTCACGGCGAACGCTGCGATCATCGCGCTGCTCATCCCGCCGTCGCACAACATGATCATCTATT
>Ga0209794_1002253_pt1 | contig 10746 bp, 12 predicted proteins | sample EBPBio232013_DNA_FD_185869 | JGI IMG/M metagenome (GOLD analysis project Ga0209794, IMG submission 185869) | Wastewater treatment Type I Accumulibacter community from EBPR Bioreactor in Madison, WI, USA - Reactor 1_5/23/2013_ DNA (SPAdes)... | ecosystem: Engineered > Bioreactor > EBPR >... | reverse complement strand
AGCCAGCAACTCGTTGAGCCGGCGCTCGCCGCTGGCCGGGTCGCGGAAGGTTTCAAAGCGCATCTTCAGGCGCAGCGGTTTCTGCAGGCCCTTGATGATGAATTTTGGCGGCATCCGGTAGGCCACCAGGGGCAGACCGTTGATCTTGACGATCGGCAGGTAGGCGAAGGAAAGCGCCGACGATAGCCCGAACACCATCGCTTCGGACAAAGGCAGCCCGTGATGGGCGAGCAGGCCGGAAATCGCCCCGCTTTCGCAATGCGAGGCCTGACGGTGGACGAATTCGGGGCTCACGGGAGTTGCTCCAGTTGGGCCGGGGTGATTCCCAGGGCAGTGGCGTAGCGCGCGCGCAGCCTGGCCGGGAGGCGGGCGAACACCGCCGGTCGCAGATGACGGCGGACCCGCCATTGCCAGATTCCGGTCGCCTGCGCGAGCAGCGGAATGTCCATGCGCGCCCGGTACATGTGGTACTCCAGCGCCACGCTGGTGCCAGCCAGAACCCGTTGCCGGGCGGCTTCGGCCAGCTTGTGGAACTCGTCGACCGCCTGCCGGGTGACGATTTCCTCGACCTCCCAGCCGGCCGAGCTGACCAGGTGCAGGCGACCGTCGGCCGCCCGCGCGTACACCGCCTTGCGCTGCCCGCCCAGGGTGGCGTTGCCTTCCTGCGGCACTTCGTCGTCACGCATGGTCGACCACCGTCAGATGCATGAAAGCGCCGGTGAAACGACCGCTTTCCGGAATGAAGCAGAGCAACCGCTGGCCGGCGCGCAGGCGATCGCTGTGCAACAGTTCGTCGATCATGATGTAGATCGACGCCGAACCGGTATTGCCGCAGGTGTGCAAGTTGGTGAACCAGCGTTCCGGGGCGATGGCAAAGCCCAGCTCTTCCATGCAAGCCGCCATCGGCTGGCGAAAATACTCGGAGGACATGTGCGGCAGGAACCAGTCGATGTCCGCTGCCCGCAACCCACGCCGACGCATGATCTGCTGCAGCGGCCAGGCCAGCGTCTGGCGGACGACCTCGGCGTTGAGCAGGCGCACGTCCTGGCGGGTGGCGAAAACCGACTGCCTGAGCCAGTCCTCGGCGGCCATGTCCTGCCAGCTGCGCAAGCTGCCATCGGCCTGCTTCTCGCCGCCGGCATACATACAGACCTCGATCTGGTCGGCGCGCGAAACGATGTCGATCCAGTCGATGCGCAGCGCCGGCCCGCGCCCGCCCGGTCGCTTGCCGAGCCAGAAGGCACCGGCGCCGTCGGACAACATCCAGCGCAGGAAATCCTTCTCGAAAGCGATTTCCGGCCGAGCCTCCAGCTCGCCGATGCGGAAGGCTGACTCGGCGGCAAAATTGCCCGCGTGCAGCATCGCCGAAGCGCGTTCCGAACCGGTCGCCACCGCACATTCCGCCTGTCCGGCCAGCACGCTCAACCAGGCGTACTTGAGCGCGGTGACCCCGGCAGCGCAAATGCCGGCGGTCGTGATCACCTCGCAGGAACGGTTGCCCAGTTCGCCGTGAACCATCACCCCGTGGCCCGGCATCAGCTGGTCGGGCGAAGCAGTGCCACTGGCCAGGCAATCGATGTCGTCGAGCACCAGCCCCTGATCAACCAGGCCGCGCACCGCAGTCGCGGTCATCTGCGCGTTGCTGTGCGTCGCCCGCCCGGTGGCCGGGTCGATCGCGTAGTAACGCTGGCGGATACCGTTGCTGCGCAGGACCAGCGGCCGCGCCCGCGACGGACGCGGCCCGGTCTGGCCGAGGACCTGTTCCATGTCCTCGTTGGCGACCGGCGCGTTCGGCAGGAATACCGCGCTGGCGACGATATAGACGGGGTCAGCGGACATCTTGACCAAGGCGGAAACCCGCCGATCCCGAGGGTTGTTCAAGTTCCTGCTTCAACCGTTGCAGCTTCGGCGCCAGCAGCGGTGCCAGCAAGCGCTGCAGCAACAGGCTGAGCGGGACCACGGTCAGGATCATCAGCACCAGATAGACGGCAAACAGCAGCAGCGCCGGCCGACGCCGCCACTGGCCGCGCTTGCCGCAGGCGCGGATGATCCGCGACCAGACGGCAAAAGCCCGGCTGCCGGCGCGTTCGCTGATGATCAGCCGCGGGTCGACCACGGCGGCACCCAGGCCGGCCAGCAGGGGACCGTTGCCGCGCTCCGCATCGCCGGCCAGCGCATTGACCAGCACCCGGCCGTAACGAGCGGCAGCGGCCACCTCGGCTTCCGCCACCCCGGCCGGCGGCAGACCGAGAAAGGCATCGCGGCGCCCGGTCAGCACCCAGCGCGGGGTGGTGACGAAGGTCGCCAATGCCGGACCCCGGTCGACAAACGCCAGATGGTCGATCAGCCGACCGCCGGCGGCGGCGATCAGGCGGCGCAGGGTCGCCTGGGCTGTCAGCCACATGTTGCGGCAGGCGACCAGGGTGATCACCGGCTTGCCGGCGAGCAGCCGGCGGGCGGCCGCACTTTTCAGGAAGGCAGTCATCGGCAAGGCCGGCGACAGATACCAGACCTGGTAGGCAAGAATGACCAGGTCGAAGTCCTCATCGTCCGCCAGCGTCAGCGGTCGGTTCGGGGCTGCATCCAGCTGCACGCATTCGGGAAAGACATCGATGAAGTCAATCAGGCGCCACGGCCAGGGAAAAGGGGTTTCCGGCTGCAGATACTCGACCCGCACCCGTTGCCCGGCCTGCGCCAGCGGCGCCACCAGCTGTTCGGCAATCCCCGAGACCTGACCGGTTTGCGAATAGGTGACAAGCAGAATGTTCTTCAAGGCTGCAGGTGGAAAAGTGTATGGCTCGAAAAAACGACATTATGTCGTATCTATGCTTCCATCCGGGTTATTTCAGACCGCCTAGAGCCGGTTCGCCCCGTCACGACGGGCGACCTGGGCCAGCGAGGCCAGCGCGAACAGCAGGCCGACCAGGGCGCCAGCGAGGACGTCGAGCAGCACGTGCTGGCGGGTGGCGATGGTGGACCAGACGATGAGCAGGCAGAACAGCCAGTTGGCCTGTCGCAACAGGGCCGGCGCACCGATGTTGTGGAGCAGGCGGGCGAGCCAGCAGGCGGCAAAGACGGCCGAACCGACATGCAGGGAAGGGCAGGCATTGCCGCCGACATCGATGCCCTTGATCAGCGCCATCTGTGGATACAGCTGCCAGTCGATGTCGGCCGCCGGCACCGCGGTCGGCCACAGCCAGAACAACCCCAGGCAGAACAGGCACAGGGCGGCGATCCAGGCGCCAAAACCGAGCAGGGTCCGCAGGCTGGCAAGCAGGGCCGGCGGCAGGGATACGTAGACCCAGAGCGAGACATACACGGGGAAAGCCAGCGGCGTGAACGGAATCCAGCGATCCGGCGGCAGCACCGGCATCGTTACCGGCGGCCGCAAGGGATATTCGAGAACAGCAAAATACCCCCAGAAAAACAGGGCCATGAACGCCATCGTGCCGACCGCCTTGAGCGGCCAGAGCAGAGCGACCCGTCTGGCAAGCTGACGGTACCAGGGCAGGTAGCGGGAAGAATCGGGGAGTTCGAGACGGATCATGGGTCGGCCATGGTAACAAATCCGCTGACATCTCCCCGCCGTGGCCGCCGGACAACTGACAAATCTTTGGAAAACAGGGCCTTTCGGCTAAAATCCCGGCCCATGGACAGCATTGGACTGATACGCGATTTTCTCAAGGACCGCCTCGGCGCCGACCCGCAGGCGGTGGTACCGGAGGCACTGCTTGTCGACCTCGGGGTCGACTCGCTGATGATGCTCGAACTGATGTTCGAGTTCGAGGACCATTTCGGCATCAAGCTTTCTGCCGACACGAAGACGCCGGCCAGCGTGGGCGAACTGGTCGCCCTGATGGACGGCTTGATCGCCGAGCAGAAGTCCTGAGCGATGAACCGGCGGCGGGTGGCAATTACTGGCCTGGGGCTGGTCAGTCCCTACGGCGCTGACCTGGCGGACTTCTTCAGCCGCCTGTGTGCTGGCGAATCGGCGGTGCGCCATCTGCTCACCGACGACGTGCCGCGTCCCCTGTCACTGCCCTTTGTCACCTGCCCGGCCTTCGATCCCGATGCAGCCCTTGGCAGGCCACTGGCGTCGATGATGGACCGTTTCGCCCAGCTTGGCATGGCCGCCGCCTTTGCCGCCTGGGATGATGCCGGCCTGACCCGGCAGGCGGGCGGCGAAACGCGCGAGCGCTGGGGTTGCGCCTGGGGCACCGCACTCGGCGGCACCCTGGCCTACGAGAAGGGCTACCGGGAGCTCTGGCAGAAGGGCCGCGAACGCCTGTCGCCGCTGGCTGTGGTGCTGGGCATGAACAACGCCGCCAACGCCCACATCTCGATCCAGCTCGGACTGGGCGGCGTCAGCATGAGCCATACCGTCGCCTGTGCCTCGTCGTCGATCGCCATCGGCGAAGCTTTTCGCCGCGTCCGCTCGGGCGAGGCGACGATCATGCTCACCGGCGGCTCCGACGTCCCCCAGGCCTACGGCGTCGCCCGTGCCTGGGAAGCCCTGCGCGTGCTCGCCCCCGGCGATGCCGACAGCGCCCCGCGCGCCTGCCGGCCGTTTTCCGCCGACCGCCGCGGCCTGGTGCTGGGCGAGGGCGGTGCCGCCCTGGTCCTTGAGGACTGGGACCACGCCATCGCCCGCGGTGCGCGCATTCACGGCGAAATCGCCGGCTACGGGACCAGTTGCGATCACAGCCACCTGGTCAAGCCGGACGCCGCCGGTCAGGTCCGCGCCCTGCGCGATACGCTGGCCGACGCCGGCCTCGACAGCAGCGACATCGATTACGTCAATGCCCATGGCACCGCCACCGCCGAAGGTGACCCGGTCGAAATCGCCGCCTTGAAAGCCGTGTTCGGCAACCGCGCCGAACGCCTGGCGGTCAGCGCCACCAAGTCGATGCACGGCCACTTGCTCGGTGCCGCCGGTGCCATCGAAGCGATCGCCACGGTCCTGGCCCTGCGCGAACAGACCGTGCCGCCGACCGCCCACCTGAACGATCCCGACCCCGCCTGCGCCGGCGTCGACCATGTCACGGTCGCCCGTCCCCAAGCCTTGCGCGCCGCGCTCTCCAACTCCTTCGCCTTCGGCGGCAGCAACGCGGTGCTCGCCTTCCGCGCCGTCGACCGCCGCCATCAGGAAGTTTCGTCATGACCACCACGCCCACCCCGGAAACCGTCGCCGCCCTGCTGCCGGAAGTTGCCGAACTGATCGTCGCCGCCCTCAACCTCGAGATGAGCCCTGGCGAAATCGATGCCGACGCGCCCCTGTTCGGCGACGGCCTCGGACTGGATTCGATCGACGTCCTGGAAATCTCGCTGGTCGTCTCCAAGCGTTACGGCTTCCAGTTGCGTTCCGACAACGAGGACAACGTCCGCATCTTCTCTTCGCTGCGCGCCCTGACCGCGCATATCGCCAGCCAGCGCAGCCAGTAATGCCGACCGGCCCGGTCCCGCTGCTGCGCGGCCTGGCCGTGCTCCTGCTATTCGCTGCCTGGGCCGTGGCCGCCCATTTCGGCAGCGCTGGCGGCGGTCACCCCGACATCAACGCGGCGCTCGGCGTCCTTCCCCTGATCTTTGTCGTCAGCCTCCTGCTGTGGCGCTGGCACTCGCTCTGGCTGCGCCTGGGTGGCCTGTTCGCCGGGCTGCTCCTGCTCGCCTGGCTGTGGCCACGCCTGCGCGAAAATGTCGCCCTGCTGTACTACCTCCAGCACCTGGGCACCCACGTCGCCCTCGGCGTCGTCTTCGGGCGCACCCTGTTCGGCCCCGGTGAAGCACTGATCACGCGCATCGCCCGGACCGTTTTCCGCGACGGCCTGTCGCCGCGCAAGATACGCTACACCCGCCAGGTGACCGTCGCCTGGACGGTGTTCTTCTTTGCCAACGCCACGCTGTCGACCTTGCTTTTCCTGTTCGCCCCGGCCGAGGTCTGGTCGATCCACGCCAACCTGCTGACCGGTCCACTGATCGGCCTGATGTTCCTCGGCGAACACCTGGTGCGCCTGCGCGTGCTGCCGCCGGAAGAACGGCCCAGCTTCATGACCGCGATCCGCGCCTACCAGGCCGGCACCCGGGATACGGAGCACTCCTCATGAAGCATTTGCCGCTGATTTCGCGCCACGGGCTCGACGACACGCTGGCCTGGCGACACGACGGGCCGGTCAGCGTCCGCCGCTTCCTGGCCGAAGCCGCCGCCCTGGCTGCCCGCCTGCCGGACGGCGACTGGCTGCTCAACCTGTGCACCGACCGCTACCGCTTCGCCGTCGGCTTCGTCGCCGGCCTGCTGGCCGGCAAGACCAGCCTGCAGCCGGCCTCGCAGTCGGCCGAAACCCTGGCCCGCATCGACACCGCCTACCCAGGCTGCTGCTGCCTGCGCGACGGGGCCTTTGCCACCGGTACGCTGCCCTGCGTCGATTACCCCGACCTTTCGGCAGCCTCACCGGAAACGGTGGCCGAAATCCCCGAAATCGCCGCCGAACGCGTCGTCGCCATCCTATTCACCTCCGGTTCCACCGGCCTGCCGCAAGCGCATTGCAAAACCTGGGGCAAGCTGGTCGCCAACGCGCTGGCCGGCGCCAGCACGCTCGGCCTGCTGGAAACCCCGATGAACATCGTCGGCACCGTCCCGGCGCAACACAGTTTCGGTTTCGAATCGACCTTCCTGCTGGCGCTGCATGGCGGTTGCAGTTTCTGGGCCGGCAAGCCCTTCTACCCGCAGGACATCGTCAACGCCCTGGCCGCATTGCCACGGCCGCGCCTGCTGGTGACCACGCCCTTCCACCTGTCGACCCTGCTCGCCGCCGAACTGCCGCTGCCGCCGGTCGACCTGCTGCTGTCGGCCACCGCCCCCTTGTCGGCCGAGCTGGCCGGGCGGGCCGAAGCCGCCTGCGGCGCACCGGTCAGGGAAATCTACGGCTCGACCGAAAGCGGCCAACTGGCCAGCCGGCGTACCGTAGACGGCGCGCGCTGGCACTTGCTGCCCGGGGTCGACCTGAGCCAGGATGGCGACGTGATCTACGCCGAAAATGGCCATGTCGAGGGCAGGATCGCACTCAGCGACCGCATCGAGCGCCACGCCGACGGCAGCTTCACCCTGCTCGGCCGGCACAGCGACCTGATCAACATCGCCGGCAAGCGCACTTCGCTGGCCTGGCTCGATCACCAGATCGCCAGCATCGACGGGGTCGTCGATGCCGCCTTCTTCCTCCCCGACGAAGCCGACGATACCGCCATCACCCGGCTGGCCGCCTTCGTCGTCGCCCCGACGCTGAGCCCGGCCCGCCTGCTGGCGGCCCTGCGCCAGCGGCTTGACCCGATCTTCCTGCCGCGGCCGCTGGTGATGCTCGAATCGCTGCCGCGCAACACCACCGGCAAGCTGCCCCGGCAGGCCCTGCAGGCGCTTTACGAGGCACGCCGGAAAAATGACTGAAACGGCGCTTCGTTGGCAGGTGGCGGAGGACCATCCGGCCTTTGCCGGGCATTTCCCCGGTCGCCCCATCGTCCCCGGCGTGGTCCTGCTCGACCGCGCCCTGGCTCTGGCCGCTGCAGCGATGGGCGGCAGCGAAGACGGCTGGCAGGTAGGCAACGCCAAATTCCTCAGCCCGGTGGGCCCCGGTGAATGGCTGACCCTGGTTCTCAAACCGGGCGTCGGCGGCAGCATCGCCTTCACCATCCACGCCGGCGAGCGGCTGGTCGCCAGCGGCAGCCTGACGCCGCCCCGCCGATGAAAACCGAGAGCGACTGGCGACGCCAGCAGGAGCGCAGCAATCTGGCCATACTGCGGCTGATGGTGTGGATTTCGCTCACCTTCGGTCGCGCCGTCGGCCGCCTGGTCCTGCACGGCATTGCCGCCTACTACGTGCTGTTTGCCCCGCGCGCGCGACGCGCCAGCCGTGCCTACCTGCACCGGGCACTGGGGCGCTGGTCGCAGTGGCGCGACGGTTACCGGCACGTGTTCAGTTTCGCCAGCACCATCCACGACCGCATCTATCTGCTCAACGACCGTTTCGACCTGTTCGACATCGAAGTCGTCGGCGCCGAAGCACTGACTGCCGCCCTTGAACGGCAACCTGGTGCCCTGCTCATCGGCGCCCACCTCGGCAGTTTCGAAGTCCTGCGCGCAGTCGGCCGGGGCAGGGCGGGGCTGAAGGTGGCGATGCTGATGTACGAGGAAAACGCGCGCAAGATCAACGCCACCCTGCAGGCAATCAACCCGCGCGCGGCCGAGGACATCCTGCCGCTTGGCCGGGTCGACTCGATGCTCGCCGCCCGCGACCGGCTGGCCCAGGGCTACCTGGTCGGCATGCTGGCCGACCGCGGTCTCGGCAACGACCCGACCCTGGACTGCGATTTTCTCGGTCAGCCCGCCGCCTTTCCACTCGGCCCCTGGCGCATGGCAGCAATGCTGCAACGCCCGGTCTTCTTCATGGCCGGTCTGTATCTCGGCGGCAATCGCTATCGCATACACTTCGAGCAAATCGCCGATTTTTCCGGCCTCAGCCGCGCCGAACGCGAACCGGCCATCAGCGAAGCGATCCGCACCTACGCCGGCAAGCTGGAAGAGCATTGCCGCCAAGCCCCGTACAACTGGTTCAACTTCTTCGATTTCTGGCAAACCCATGACTAGACGTCTCGCATTCGCCCTTCTGTTCGTCCTGCTCGGCCAGCCGGCCTGGGCAGCCTTCGACGTCGGCAGCCTGATGGCCGACCTGGCCCGGCACAAGGGGGGCAAGGCGAAATTTGTCGAAACCCGCTACCTGGCGGTGCTCGACAAGCCGCTCAAGGCCACCGGCGAAATGAACTACACGCCGCCGGACCGCCTGGAGAAACGCACGCTGACACCGAAGCCGGAACTGATGATCCTCGACAAGGACACGCTGACACTGGAGCGCGACAAGCAGAAGCTGTCGATCAACCTGGCCAGCCAGCCGCAGGCGCTGGCTTTCGTGGACAGCATCCGCGGCACCCTGGCCGGCAACCGGGCCGCCCTGGAACGCAATTACCTGCTCAATCTGGAAGGCACGGCGGATAAGTGGGTACTCACCATGCTGCCGCGCGACCAGCTCATGGCCAGCTTCGTGCTGCGCATCGTGGTCAGCGGCAGCCGCAACCAGATGCGCAGCATCGAGTACCTGCAGGCCGACGGCGACCGTTCGTTGCTGACCATCGAACCGATCACCGGACCATGACCGCCAGGCCGCTGCGCGTCTTCCTTTACTGGTTGCTGGCCATGCTGGCCGGCGGCCTCATTGCCTGGAACAGTCGCTTCTCGGCGGACATGAGTTTCTTCCTGCCGGCCGATCCCAGCCCGGCACAGCAGGTACTGGTCGAGCAACTGCGCGACGGCATGGTCTCGCGACTGCTGATGGTGGCCATCACCGGCGGCGATGCGGGCACGCGCGCCGCCGTCTCGCGCGACCTGCGCCGACGCCTGGCCGGCAGCGAGGCTTACGTCTCGGTCCAGAACGGCGAGCAGGGCAGCCTCGACGCCGACCGCGACCTGCTGTTCGCGCACCGCTACCAGCTCAGCCCGACAGTCACTCCGGAGCGCTTCACCATCGACGGCCTGCGCGCGGCCATCGGCGACAGCATCGACCTGCTCGCCTCGCCAGCCGGCATGCTGTTCAAACCCTTCCTCACCCGCGATCCCAGCGGTGAGCTGGCAGCGCAGCTCAGTGCTCTGGGCAGTGCCAGTCAGCCGGCGACCCGGGAAGGCGTGTGGGCATCGCGCGATGGCGAACGCGCCGTGTTGCTGGTGCAGACCCGGGCCAACGGCGCCGATACCGACGGCCAGGAGGCCGCCATCCATGGCATCCGCCAGGCCTTCGCCGACAGCCGGCAGGCGCTGGCCGCCGACGGACTGAATCTGCAGCTCTCCGGCCCCGGGCATTTCGCGGTCGAAGCCCGTGCCCAGATCAAGCGCGAAGTGTTCAACCTGACCACCATCAGCAGCCTGGCGATCATCGCCGTGCTCTTCTTCATCTACCGTTCGCCCCGTCTGATCGGCCTCGGCCTGCTGCCGGTGCTCAGCGGCACCCTGGCCGGCGTGGTCGCCGTCAGCCTGGCCTACGACACCGTCTTCGGCATCACCGTCGGCTTCGGCGCGGCACTGATCGGCGAAGCGGTCGACTACTCGACCTATTACTTCATGCAGTCCGGCCGACTCGGCGTCGACGGCTGGCGCGAACGCTTCTGGCCAACCATCCGGCTCGGGGTCGCCACCTCGGTGGCCGGTTTCGGCGCGCTGCTCTTTTCCGGCTTTCCCGGTCTCGCCCAGCTCGGCCTGTACGCGCTGGCCGGCGTCCTGACGGCGGCGCTGGTCACCCGCTTCGTCCTGCCCCACCTGAGCGGACCGGTGCCGCTAACGACCGCGCCGCCAGCCCTGCTGACGCTGCTTGAACGCGGCCTGGCGAGCTTGCCCGCGCTGCGCCTGCCGGTACTCCTCCTGGCCCTGATCGCCACCGCCTGGCTGATCGGCCAGCGCGATCAGCTCTGGCATCCCGACCTGTCGGCGCTGAGCACGGTGAGTGAAGCCGACGCCCGGGTCGATGGCCAGTTGCGCGCCGACCTCGGCGCGCCCGATTCGCGTTACCTGGTCGTGGTCAGTGGTGCCGACCGGGAGGCGGCGCTGCAGGCTGCCGAACGTGCCGGACAGCGCCTCGACCGTCTGGTCGCCGCCGGGGTCATCGGCGCCTACGACAGTCCGGCCCGATTCCTGCCCAGCCAGGCCAGCCAGACCGA